>Ga0116227_10000189_pt1 | contig 107280 bp, 96 predicted proteins | sample S1TSphgellanicum_FD_89693 | JGI IMG/M metagenome (GOLD analysis project Ga0116227, IMG submission 89693) | Host-associated microbial communities from peat moss isolated from Minnesota, USA - S1T2_Fb - Sphagnum magellanicum MG | ecosystem: Host-associated > Plants > Peat moss > Unclassified... | reverse complement strand
TTCGCAGAATCTGGAGACCGTGAACACCTACGAAGGCACCCACGACGTGCACGCCCTCATCCTCGGGCGTGCACAGACCCAGCTGCAGGCCTTCTTCTAGCCGCTTTGAATGATCTCGGCGGCGCAGCGGGGCGCGGCGCAGGGGCTATTCACTGGGTCTCCAGAAATGCCAAACATATGCTCCAAGGGTATCCGTTCATCCAAAGATCACGAACAGGAGCAATAGCTTCACCGCTAGAGCGACGACGATGAAAATCCGCTGCCCCCAGCCGCGCTCCACGAAGCCCCCGACCGTCATTCCCGGGCCGCCAGAATGGCATCCAGCAGCGCGGTGCCTGGGAGCCATCCCCAACGACACCCCTCGAATTTTCACGATTTCACCTCCCTTCGTGTCGGTCAACTCCTGACGGGATACTAGCAGCCTGTCTGACTCGGAGGCGCCATTACGCGGGCGTTCCAGGGCGAGCGGATTTTTGCGATCATTTCAGCAGCATAGCTGGCACTATGTGGTTGAACTGCTCGCAAAAAGAGGCTGCCGTCGGACGGCCGTCGTAGCCGCGTCAAGAATCCAAAAGGCTGCTAGATGGTGAATTATGTCGAAACTTCCACTGAGTCGGCATTGCAAGAGTTGAACCTCTCGTATTAGTCTGCCCAGCAGCCAACTCGTCCACCGGTTTGCACAATAGGATTCGAAGGGACTCACTTTGTCGCACACCGGGGGAAACGTCACTGTGGAACAGCGTATAGACGTTCTAATTCCGGTCTGTAACGCCGCTACCACCATCAAGAGCGCAATCGACAGCATCCGCGCGCAGACGCTCTCGAATATCCGGATAATCGTGGTCGACGACGGATCGACGGACGAGACACCGACTATTTTAGCGGGACTAGCCGTTGTGGATTCACGCATCGTCGTGATCACGAGGCCCAGCGGCGGCATCGTCGACGCACTGAATGCGGGGCTGGCGCACTGCACGGCCGAGCTGGTCGCACGTCATGACGGCGATGACATCGCCTATCCGCACCGCTTCGCGGAACAAGTAGCCTACCTGGATACGCACGCGGATTGCGTCGCCGTCTCGAGCTTCGCGCGGCAGATCGACGAGGAGGGGCGTCCCAACGGTATGGCCATCTTTCCGCCGCTGGATACCTGCGATCCGCGCTGGATACCGTGCCGAGAGCCTTACCTGCTCCATCCCTTCCTCATGGTGCGCCGAAGCGCATTCCTGGCGGTCGCCGGCTATCGCCACGTGCACCATGCCGAGGACGCCGACCTGTGCTGGAGACTTCAGGAGGTCGGCAAGCTGCACGCCATACCGAAAATGCTGGGTGACTATCGAGTTCATGCGCAGAGCATCACTGGCCGGTCGTCGCTGAACGGTCGGCTGTCGGCATTGAACTCGCAGCTGGCGGCTGTCTCGGCGCTGCGACGGCGGCAGCACGAAGTTGATCTGGTATTCACCAAGTCGGCGATCGAGCAGATGAATTCGGTGGCCACGCTGGCCGGTATCTTCGACATCGGTCGACGGGGTTTGAGCGCCGCGGAGTGCGCCTACTTGAAGCCCGCCTTCGCCGCGAAATTTCTCGAGCTCGCCAGCTACCGGCCGTACGAGCCCAATCTCGACGACTGTCTGTTCATCGAAGCGGCGTTGACGCCCACGGAGTCCGAGTTGCCGCCTGGGAATCGCATTGCGCTGCGCCGGCTGCGCGCCACGTCATCCGCACGGCTCCTCATCAAGGGCCAGGTGCGCGCAGGCCTGGCGCTGTTGAGTGTCGAGACTTTTGTCGAAACCGGGGTGCGGTTTTGCATGTATTTTATAGCCCGATGCATGCCGGCAAGTACCCGCTCGGCGATCTGGGACTGGAGGTGCAAGGCCCGGGCGGTACAGCTGGAAAAGAGAGGGTCGACCGCCTGAAGAACGGCGCCGTCCGATCGCATCCTCTCGAGCTCGCCGAACACCCCTTCATCCCTCAGGATTCTTAAGGATAGCCCTTGTCAGTCCGTCGCCATCTAGCCTGGATGGGCACTGCGCAGGCCGTTGGTTTCGCGGTCCAATTCTGCGCGTCCGCGTTCGTGGCGCGGCTGCTCACTCCCGTGGAGGTGGGAGTCTTCGTCTTCGCGATGTCGATCACCGGCATCCTCGGCATCATCCAGGGGCTTGGATTGTCTGGGCTCATCGTCCGCGAGCCGGATCTCTCGGAGAAGCTCAAAGAGACGACTTTTAGCGTCAATTTGGTGATTAACACCGCCGTTGCCATCGCCATCGGCCTGCTCAGCTTGGTGATTGAGCGTTTTTTTAGGCAAGCCGGCGTCGCGCCAGTTCTGCTGCTGCTGGCGCTGCTGCCGTTGCTGGGAATCGGGGAATTTCTTCCCGCGGCGATGACGGAGCGTGCGGCAAATTTCAAGACGATCGCTCTCATCTCGCTGGGTCGGACCGTGGCGGCCCAGTCCGTCATCGTGGCGCTTGCGTTGTCGGGGTTCAGCTCGATGAGCTTCGCCTATGGTCAGGTGGCGGGAGCGTTGCTGAGCGTCGTCGCCTACAACCTCGTCGCGCGGCGTGAAATTCGTTTGCGGCTGTGCTTTGCCGGCTGGCGACAGGTCGCCGCCTTCGGCGCACAGATGCTGACCATCAACGGCGTCAACACGGCAGCCTCTCGTTTCGCGGAGCTGGTTCTGGCACGCCTTGCGGGCCTTGGCGCCCTGGCCCTGTTTTCACGTGCGTCCAGCATCAATAACCTTGCCTGGGAGAATCTGCATTTCGTCGTCGCACGGGTCTTGTTGGTACGGCTGGCGTCGCTGCAAAAGACGGGGGTATCGCTACGCAACTACTATCTGCACGTCGTCGAGGTCTTGACCGCGGCGTTATGGCCCGCATTTGCCGGGTTGGCGATGGTCGCAGGACCCTTCATTCATACCGTCTACGGCGCGCAATGGACGGCTGCGGCCTATCCGCTGGTGTTTCTGGCTCTTTCCTCGGCGGTGTGGGTGTCGCTCACCATGAGCTGGGAGCTGTTTGTGGTCTGCGGCGAAACACCTCAGCAGACTCGGATCGAACTCGTACGAACGGCCGTCGGCACGGGCCTGTTCGCCTCCGGAGCGGCGCTCGGCGGGTTGCCGGGGGCCGCAGCCGGCCGCCTGGCGGACGCCGTGTTCTCGCTATTTATCTACCGGCGGCCCATCGAACGCATGTCCATGACCACGCTCCGGGACGTCTATCCGGTCTATCGGCGATCGCTGTTCTTGACCTGCATTGCGGTGGCTCCTGCCGGCCTCGTGATGCTCCTGCATCGTGGCGCAGCGACGACGCCGCCCGGCCAGGTGATCGCGTCGGTCGCGATCGGGATCGCCGCTTGGACGATGGCGCTGATCAAGACCAATCATCCTCTGGTCGCGGAAGCGCGGCGGTTCTGGCACCGGGGGATACCCGGCTAAACGTAGCGCCAGCCCTCCACCCTGATGTCCCTTGGGTACCAGGTACCGATATTCCGGCCGAGGAAAAATTCGGGGGCCACGACCAACTTGCACTGATTCGGATTGAGCCAAGCCGCCCACCACGAGAACGTGCTGTTGGCGATGATCATGTGCCGACAGGAGCTCATCAGGCGAAAATCGAGGTAGGTGTCGCCGGTCCTCGAGACATGATCGGCTTTGCGCCCGATATACTCCTCGGCGAGATCGGGCTCGTCCGAAAAGAGTATGATCTTGCGCGATGCGCCGATGACGTCGAAGGCATCGCTGTAGTAGCGGCGCGGCAATATCCATCCGCCTTCCTCGCTGGCACCGATCGGCACCTGGATGCGGTAATCGCTCAATCTGACGTGCACCGCCACCGCCTCCTCGGGATCGATGCCGACCTGCGCCCATCGCCGCCTGATGTCCAAGGTCTCCGCCGTTGAATGGGCGAACCAGCTCCGCACGGTGTGTTCATGACCCCGCATGTACAGCGGAGATTGAAAGTAGCCGACCAACCGGGTGAACTTCTTAATATCGAGGTAGCTCGTATCGTATCCTTCGAGACCCTCCCAGAGCGCGGCCGCGGGGTGCCAAGGCCGGAATTCCGTGGGAAAGAACCCGTGCTCGATCCGCTGGGTGAATCGCGGCAGATAGCGCTCGGAAAGGTCGAGACAGCGCGCCGCCAAGCCCGCATCCAGCGCGGGAAATGCCTTGAATAACGGGACCGTTTGCCGTCCCGCGAGCACGTCGCGCCAGGAAAACACGGCTTGCGAAATCAGGAAGCGGGTGTCCAGACGCTCTGCCGCCAAGCGTGCCGCGGCGTACTGGAACATCTGGTTGCCCAAACCTCCCATGAATCGGATGTGAATCATCGAATAGGGATCTCTGTTGCCAACCTCAATTGGCGCACGGATCCGTGCCCGGCGCAACGATCATGCCGTAAGATGAGATGGCTTGGACGTATTGGATGGCGGACGTTTTTCGAGGATAGCATGTATGTATCGGTGGCCGTCGCGACCTATAACGGCGCGCCGTATCTGAGCGAGCAACTGAAAAGCCTCGCAGCACAGACCCTGCAGCCATGCGAATTGGTCGTCTGCGACGATGGCTCGAGCGACGGCACCCTTGAAATCCTAAAGGCCTTCTCGCGGTCCGCGCCATTTCCAGTGCGGATCTTTCGAAACGACGAGCGCCTGAATTTTCGCGCGAATTTCATGCAAGCGGCGAATCATTGCGCGGGCGACCTGATCGCGTTCTGCGACCAGGACGACATCTGGAGATCCGACAAATTATCGATGGTGGTGCGTGCGTTTGAGACGCAGGAAGACGTGCTGTTGGTGCATCATAACGCCAGGATCTTCAGCACGGCCCAGGGCGTCACGGGCTCGCTCATCGACCCGAGGCGGCCCACCACTGTCCAGCCGCCCCTGTCCCGTACCCCCTTCGAGCTGCCACCGGGCTTCACGCAGACTTTCAGGCGCTCCTTGCTCGCTCTATCCACGCTCAGGCAAGCCACGCTGGACTATTGGGCGGCCGGCGAAGCGCTGGCTCACGACCAATGGATCTACATAGTGGCCGGAAGCCTTGGCAGCGTGTCCTATGTGGCGCACGAGTTGGTCGACTACCGTCAGCATGGAAACAATCTGTACGGTATGAAAGTGCAGACGCGATCGATCTGCCGTCTGCTGGCCGAGCGCCTGACCGAGTATCGCGATTATGGGCATCTGGAGCGGGCGTTCTCCAGCATATCGCGAGCGCTCGCGGCGGCCGCGGCGTATCCCATCGGCGAGCTCCTTGCAGGCCGTGCCGCCGAGGCGGCCTGCTGGTACGACGAGCTAGCGCATGCCTACGGACATCGAAGTCGCGTTTATGGTGCGGCCTCACCGACCGAACGGGCCGCCGCTTGGATGCGCCTTTGCCGTGAGGGACGCTATCGACCCGGCCGCCGGTTCTTTTTCGCGAATCAAGCCTTTGCCTACGACTTCATCCAAGGCGTGTGCAGAGGACGGCTGCGGCACCCACCCGCGGGCCTCTCGGCCAACGATCGCTCATTGCGGCTAGCGTCGACCGCGGCGCGCTGAGCCAAGCCGTGCCGCTGCGCCAGGCCGCCGCTTTACGGCCTTCTTGGTCAGCTTCTTCGTCCTACGGCGCATCGCGAACAGAGCATCGATGAAGTCATCGACAGGCTCGCGTTTTTTCGATTTGCGCCGCATCCAGACGATCGCATCGAGTACCTCATCGACCGGTTCGCGTCTTTTTGCCATGCGGCATCCTAGCGTAAGACCCCGGTGCCCACAAAGTCGGAGGCGGTAGCAAGCCCGCCTCTACCCAGCCTCATCGACCGGTCTTGAATTTCTGCCACAGACGGGTAATGGCCCGCGTTTGTTCGGGAGAATCGACCCGTTGCACGAACAGCCGCCGTCGCTCATCGGGCGTTGGGTAAACCGTGGCATTCATGACGATCGCGCGGTCGAGCAGCGGCAAGGCCGCGGAATTCGCGTTGGCAAAGCCGGTGAAATTCGAGATATCGGCGATTACCTGCGGCTCCATCAGGTAGTCGAGGAAGCGATGCGCGTTCGCAGCATGCGGCGCGTCGCGCGGAATGGCCAGCGTATCGAACCAAAGAAGCGTGCCCTCATCGGGGATCATGTAGCCGACCTTGATGCCGTTTCCGGCGTCATTCGCACGCTTCTGCGACTGCACGAAATCACCGTTGTAGGCCACGGCGACGCAGATATCGCCATTCGCCATCGCCTGGATGTTGGCCACCGAGTCGATGGTACGGATGAAGGGACGGACTTTGAGCAACGCTGCTTGCGCGGCCTCGAGGTCTTGGGCACTAGGATTATCGGTGTTTTTGCCCAAATACTTGAGCACCAACCGCACGATGCCGGCCGGGTCGTCGATGAGGCTGATCCCGCACTGGGCAAGCCGCGCGGCAACGGCGGGGTCGAACACCACACCCCAGCTGTTGGGAAGTCCGGCTGGGAGCGCGTCGCGCACCATTTTCTCGTTGTAGCCAATCCCGATCGTGCCCCAGGCGTAGATGACCGCATGGGCGTTCCCCGGGTCGTTGAGTTCCACCTGAGACATCAATGCCGGATCGAGATTGCGGATATTGGGCAGGAGTTTCTTGTCCAACGGGCGATAGGCGCCGCTGCGAATCTGTCGCTGCAGGTACGGAGCGGTCGGCACCACGACATCGAAGCCGCTGTTGCCCGTCAACATTCGCGCTTCGAGCGTCTCGTTGGTGTCGAAATAGGTGACGTGGACCTTGATGCCCGTCTGCTTTTCGAAATTTGTCAGGGTCGTGGGCGCCAGATAATCGGCCCACGTGTATAGGTTGAGCACCGGAGGATCGTCGCTGTTCCGGTCTGACCGGCCACAGCCGGCGGGCAGCAGCGTCAGGGCAAACAGCAGCCCCAGAATGTTTGCCGGAACTCGCCATCGTGGCGAGTCCATTCCGCTCTGCCCAGGGTCGCTCATGAGGACAGTCGAGTCACGTCGGCGTGGGCGCGCGCGCCAGCCGACGTCTCCCGATTGCGAAACCAGCCGCTGATGCTCAAACGATCGACCTCGGTGGCCAGCACGGCATGTTCCCGGTCGGCGGTCAAAAAGCAAACGAGGCGTCCGGCGATCGGCTCGATGTCGCGGTAACCTCCCGCACCATCGAATACCCGCAATTCGCCCCCGGCGCCGGGACGCCAAGCCTCATTGAGATAGACGACCACGGATACCCTGCGGTGGTCGCGGCCCCGCGGCTGATCCAGATGGCGCACGTAGCCAGCGCCGGGAGGGTACCGCGCATAGTGTAATTCCTGATCGAACAATCCCAAAAAGGCGGTGCGGTTCAGGTCGAGACGCAGTTCCTCGAGCTCGCCGAGCAGCGTTCGTTCGGCGTCGAAAAGCGGTTCTTCCAACCAACAGATCGCATCGCCGCGCACCTCGGAACGTCGTTGCAGCTGCTCACCCGCGCCGATTCCGGCGGCTCTGAAATCGCCCCGCGCGCCGCGCAGCCGCGCGCACTCGATCAATTCACGTACCCTCGCGGGAGACAGGTAGCCGTCGCGAACGGCGAGACCATCGGCAATCAATTCGGCATGGGCGCCGTCACACCGCGGACCCTGTGGCTCAGCGGCCAAGACGTCGTGCCACGGCACGCCTGCTGCCGGACTTGCCCTTGGGCTTGGGCTTCTTGGCAGCCTTCGCCATTTTTTTCCTCGCACCCTTCTTGCCGGAGTGTCCCACGGATTTCTTTATCGCCTTGGCGACCACCTTGGCGGCCGGCGCGCCCGATTTCTTCCGGCGCGGCTTGCGGCGGGGCACGAGCATGCTGCCGCGGCACTTCGCTGCGCCGCAGCGGCAGGCGAAGATCTCATCGACGTTGGGTGGATCCTCGGGATCGCGCTGGATCTGATAATCGTAGGCCAGTTCCTCGCCCGGCTGAATGGTGCGCACCGCCTCGACGTAGATGCGCTTATTCTGCGAGGCGCTTTCGCAATTCGGGTCGCAGCCATGATTGATGTATCGCGCATCGTTGCCACCGACGCCGCCGTCGATCACCGTCTTCGAATCCACGGTGAACAGGAAGGTGTGATTGTCGTTGATGTCCTTGTGTTCGTAGCGTGCGTCGGCTTCTTCGTGGCTGACGCGATCGCCGAGATACTCCATGATGGTCGTACCCTTGCGAATCCGTCGCAGCGCAAATACCCCATAGCCGTGGATGGGAGAATGACGTACTTCGACTAGAGGCTGGAGCCCGCGCTTCTTCATGAATTCCTATGGACGTTGATTGAATGGAGACGGTTGGAGTCGGATCGTCATACGGCGATCGGCGCCTTGATTGCCGGATGACATTCATAATTCTGAATGTCGAAATCGTCAAACGAATATTCGTACAAACTCGGCGGTTTGCGCCGGATGAGCAGGGAAGGCAGGGGATGAGGACTCCTTGATAACTGCAACTCCGCCTGGTCCACGTGATTCAAGTAGAGGTGACAATCCCCCCCCGTCCACACGAAATCCGCCACGCCGAGCGCGCACTGCTGCGCGACCATGTGCGTGAGCAGCGCATAGGAGGCGATATTGAACGGCACGCCGAGCAGCGCATCGGCGCTGCGCTGATACATCTGGCAGGACAGCCGGCCGTCGGCCACGTAGAACTGGAATAGCGCATGGCAGGGCAACAGGGCCATCCGGTCCAAGTCGCCGACGTTCCACGCGCTCACGACGAGCCGCCGCGAATCGGGATTGCTCTTGATCTCGCCGACGATGCGGGAAAGCTGATCGATGCTTCCGCCGTCGGCCGTCGGCCATGAGCGCCACTGCTTGCCGTACACCGGACCCAGATTGCCGTGCGCATCGGCCCACTCGTCCCAAATGGTCACGGCATTATCGTTGAGATATTTCACATTGGTATCGCCATTCAAAAACCACAGCAGTTCGTGAATGATCGAACGCAGATGCAGTTTTTTGGTGGTGACCAACGGAAATCCCGCGCGCAGGTCGAAGCGCATTTGATAGCCAAACACGCTCAGCGTGCCGGTACCCGTGCGATCCTCCTTGCGCGCACCCGACTGCAGAATATGACGCAGAAAATCCAGGTACTGCCGCACGTTCAGGCTCCGACGCTGCTCGCGTTGCCGCTCTGCCGATGGCCGCGATAGGCGAAGAACATCACCACCAAGCCAATCAGTATCATGGGAGTGGTCAGGAGCATCCCCATGGTCAGCCAATCGCCCACGAGGTAGCCGATGTTGGCATCGGGAAGCCTGACCCACTCCACCGTGAAGCGCGCGCAGCCATAGACGATGAAGAATAAGCCCGTGGGCGCCAGCCGCGGCCGTGGCGAACTCGTGAACCACAGCAAGATCAACGACAACACCAGCCCCTCGAGAGTGGCCTCGTAGAGCTGGGACGGATGCCGCGCAATGAGCACACCCTCGGCATTGGGCACTCCGAAGCCCCACGGTAGAGACGTCGGCTTCCCCCATAGTTCGCCGTTGATGAAGTTGCCCAGGCGCCCCGCCAGCAACCCGATGCCAGGCAGCGGCGCGACGAAATCGCACACGTCGGCCAGGTTCTTCGACTTCAGCCGAGCGAATACGACGATCGCCACGAACACCCCGGTCAGGCCGCCATGGAAGGACATGCCGCCATCCCAGACATGAAATACGTTGAGCCAGCTCTCGGCAATCACATCGTGTCCGTAGAACAGGCACCAACCGATCCGGCCGCCCGCGATCACGCCGATGGCGCAGTAAAAGATGAGATCGTCCACATCGAGGGCGGTCCAGGTCGAACCCGGTCGGCGGGCGCGATGTCTCGCGATCCCCCAGGCCGCGGCGAAGCCGATGAGATACATGATCCCGTACCAATGCACGCGCAGCGGTCCGATACCGAAGAATGGGCCTATGGAGACCGCGATGGGATTGATGTGCGGATAAACCAGCATACGTCCTACTGTAACCCGTCGGTCACGCGGCAGAAATAGGCCTTGAGGTAGCGGGTCTCGGGGATGGACGGATGCACGGGATGGTCGGGCGCATGACTGCGCGATTCGAGAATTTGCACGTGTTTCTCCGTGGCGCGAGCGCCCCTTGCGATGACCAGCTGCAGTTCCTCCGCGCTAACGTGGTAGGAACACGAACACGACACCAGAATCCCGTCGCTATTCAGCAATTGCATGGCGAGCTGGTTCAACCGCTTGTAGGCGGCCAGCGCCTTCGGCAGATCCTTGCGGCGCTTGGCGAATGCGGGAGGATCGACGATCACCACATCGAACCGCGCCTTCTCCTCGATCAGCGACTCGAGCACGTCGAAGGCATCGCCCTTGCGGGTCGCGATCTTCAGGCGATTGTCGTCGGCGTTTCTCGCCGCGAGTTCGAGCGCCGTGGCCGAACTGTCGACACACAAAACTTCCGCTGCCCCGCTCTTGGCGGCGCGCAGACCCCACCCTCCCACGTAGCTGAACACATCCAGTACACGGGCGCCCTTACGAACGTACTTGGACAGCGCGCGCCGGTTGTCGGCCTGATCGAAGAACCAGCCGGTTTTCTGACCATCGGCGAGCGGCACGCGGAACTTCAGCCCATCCTCGATGACCAATTTCGGTGCATCGAATTGACCTCTGGCCGCCTCGACGTAGTTCGGCAGACCCTCGAGCTCGCGCGCACCGCCGTCGTTCTTGAACAGCAAGGCATCGCACTCGAGTACCTGCAGCACGGCCGCTTGAATGAAGGGTTTCAGGCGCTCCATTCCCGCCGTGTTGAGTTGCACCACGCAAGCGGCGCCATACCGATCGACCACGAGGCCGGGTAGCCCGTCGGACTCGCCGTAGACCACGCGATAATAGGGTTCCGAATACAGGCGTTCGCGCAACCCTAAGGCGATCCGCAGCCGCCGGGCGAACCATGCGGTGTCCGGCACGGTCCAGGTGCTCAGCATACGCGCACAGATCAGCGAGTTTGGATTGACATAGGCCAAACCCAGCGCCTTGTCGTTGTGCGCCAGGACGCGCACCAGTGCGCCCGGTTCGAATCGAGTCAACGGCGTTTGCGAGGTATCCACCTCGTTGCTGAAGACCCACAAATGCCCCGCCAGCAGTCGACGGTCCTCGTTATGCCTCAAGCGCAGCGCCGGCAGTTCCGCGGCGGTAATGGAATCGGACATGAAGGATACTTCGGTGACAGTGGCCGGCATTCTAACCGACAATACCGCATGCGCATCACTCTAGATCACCTACGCCGCTACGCCGTCGCACGTTCGCTGTTCAAGCCCACCACGCTGGGCCGCGCGATCGGCAGATTCGGCTTCGTTCAGGCCGATCCGATTCGCGCTCCCGCCCGCGCTCAGGACCTCACGTTGCGGCACCGCGTCGTCGACTACCGGGCCGGCGATCTCGAGCGACGTTATGCGAAGCTGCCCATCGAAGAGGACTTTTTCGTCAACTATGGCTTTCTGCCGCGTGCCCACCACAGTCTCATGCATCCGCGAGTGCCTAAGATCCGATGGACACCGAGCCGCGCGAAAAAGGCCCGCGACGTGCTCGATTTCATTCGCGAACACGGCCCGGTACATCCGCGCGCCGTCGACGCGCACTTCGCTCACGGCAAGGTGACCAACTGGTTCGGCGGTTCCTCGAATGCCACCACCCATCTCCTGGATGACATGCACTATCGCGGCTACCTGCGGATCGCACGCCGTGAGGGCGGCACCCGGATCTACGCGATTCGCGCGCCCATCGCCGCCGCGCCCGATGCGGCCACCGCGCAGCAACGTTTCGACGCGCTGGTTGACCTCGTGATGCGCAAGTACGCCCCGCTGCCCGGACCCAGCCTCGGCCAGCTCGTGAGCAGTCTGCTGCGCGGTGGCGCTCCGCAATGGGCCGCACAACGCGCCGCCGCGCTCGGGCGCGCCAAGCAACGCTTTGCCCATACCCGGCTGGACGGCATCGATTGGTTCTGGCCGGCGAACGAGTCTCCTGCGGCGAACCGCTGGCAGCCCGACGATGAGGTCCGGCTGCTCACCCCCTTCGATCCCATCGTCTGGGACCGTCGCCGCTTCCACCTGTTCTGGGGCTGGCCCTACCGCTTCGAAGCCTACACCCCGGCGCCACAGCGCAAGCTCGGTTACTACGCGTTGCCGCTGCTGTGGCACGACCGCGTGATCGGCTGGGGAAATCTAGCGGTGACCGGCGGAGTTCTGCGCAGCACCTTCGGTTACGCCGCCGGCGCCGCGCCCGACGACCCGCGGTTCCAAGCCGGCCTCTCCGCCGAGCTCGACCGCATCAGAGTGTTTCTGCGGCTCTAGTACCTCGGCAACCTGATTTTGAATGGTTGAATTGACGCTTGCTCGAGTCGCCATGCGGCTCAAACCGTCCCGCCAGCCTCCAACTCCCGCCACTCCGCCTCCGTAAACAGCCGCGATCGCGTATGGAACGCCTTGCCCTCCGGGCCCTCCAGAGAGAAGGTACCGCCATGCCCGTCGATCACGTCGATGATGAGCTGGGTATGTTTCCAATACTCGTACTGCGACTTGCTGATGTAGAACGGGCTGCCGCCGATTTCCCCCAGCAGCACATCGCCGGCACCCGTGGTGAGCTCTCCGGGCAGGTAGCAGTTGGCCGCACTGTTGTCGCAGCAACCGCCGGATTGATGAAACATCACCGGCCCATGTTTGCGCTTCAACAGTTCGAGCAACTCCAGAGCCGCCGCCGTGGCAATCACCTTGTCGACCATGCCTTCCTCCTCGTGCCCTAACGACGCCGCCGCATATTCCTCAGGTTCCTAGCACCCGCCGCCGGTCCGACTCCATTCCGCTAAAAGAACCCGAGCTTCTTCGGACTGTAACTCACCAACAGGTTCTTGGTCTGCTGATAGTGGTTCAACATCATCTTGTGGTTTTCTCGACCAATGCCCGACTCCTTGTAGCCGCCGAACGCCGCATGCGCCGGATAGGCGTGATAACAGTTGGTCCACACGCGACCGGCCTTGATGGCACGACCCATGCGGTAGCAGGTATTACCATCGCGTGACCACACTCCGGCGCCCAGGCCATAGAGAGTGTCATTGGCGATTTCCAGAGCCTCAGCCTCGGTCTTGAAGGTCGTGACGGCCAGCACGGGTCCGAAGATTTCCTCCTGGAACAGCCGCATTTTATTGTGCCCCTTGAATATCGTGGGCTGCACGTAGTAGCCCCCCTCGAGCTCGCCCGACAATCTTGCCTGCGACCCGCCCGTGAGAAGTTCCGCCCCCTCCTGTCGCCCAAGTTCCAAGTACGTCAAGATCTTGGTGAGTTGTTCCTTGGAGGCCTGAGCACCCAACATGGTGCCACTATCCAGCGGGTCGCCCTGTTTGATCGCGGCGACACGCTCGAGCGCGCGCTTCATGAATTTGTCGTAGATCGACTCCTGGATCAGTGCACGCGACGGACAGGTGCACACCTCGCCCTGGTTGAAGGCGAACAGCACCAGACCCTCGATGGCCTTGTCGAAGAAGTCGTCGTCGGCCGCGGCGATATCGGCAAAGAAAATATTCGGCGACTTGCCGCCCAATTCCAGCGTGGTCGGGATGAGATTATTGGCGGCGGCCTGGGCGATGACGCGGCCCGTGGTGGTCGAGCCCGTGAACGCGATCTTCGCGATGCGGCGGCTGGTGGCGAGCGGCAAACCGGCCTCGCGCCCGTAACCGTTGACGATGTTGACCACCCCGGGCGGCAGAAGATCGGCGATCAGTTCGGCCACCACGAGGATGCTGATCGGCGTCTGTTCCGCCGGCTTCAACACCACGCAATTGCCGGCGGCGAGCGCCGGCGCCAGCTTCCATGCCGCCATCAGTATCGGGAAATTCCATGGAATGATTTGACCCACGACGCCGAGCGGCTCGTGAAAATGGTACGCCACCGTGGTCTCGTCGAGATCGCTGAGCGAGCCCTCTTGGGCGCGCAGCGCGCCGGCGAAGTAGCGGAAGTGATCGACCGTGAGCGGAATATCGGCATTCAACGTCTCGCGGATCGGCTTGCCGTTATCGACGGTCTCCGCATACGCGATCAGTTCCAGGTTCTGCTCGATCCGGTCGGCGATCTTCAACAGCACATTCGCCCGCTCCGCCGGCGGCGTGCTGCCCCACTTGCCCGCGGCCGCATGCGCCGCATCCAGCGCCAGTTCGACGTCCTCGGCGGTCGAACGCGCCGCCTTGGTGAATACCTTACCCGAGATCGGCGTGATCACGTCGAAGTACCCGCCCTTCACGGGAGCGACCCACTTGCCGCCGATGAAATTATCGTACTTGCTCTTGAATTGAGTTTTCGCACCGGGGGTGCCGGGAGCTGCGTAGATCATGGTGTCTCCGTTGTAATTGGTACTCTGGCCCGGGGCCATCAAAGCCAGCCGCCCCTCGAAGTCACAGAGTTGCAAACAAATGACCCGACCTTTATCGAGTCCGGACTCGATTTTACGCCGCAATGGCGGTCATCGCCAAATCGGCTGTGCAGCGCCGCCGTACCCTCCCGCAGAGCGCCAACCGCCCGCCACACGGGCCAATCAGTGCGCACCACCACGGCGGCGTGCAGCGCCGCCGGAACCGTTAACCGGACAACCGTGCCACGGCAAAATTGCGCTATTGCACAATATATCGTGCAATACCGTGCAGCGGAGACCGAGACGGCGCCGCGGCAATCGTTGGCACATTACAAATCCAGGAAATCCGCTTGAACTCCACGATCGTGATCGCATTCATCGAGCTGCTGCTCGCAGCCGGCTTCGTCTACTGGGCGTGCGAGTATTTCGTGAATGGCGTCGAGTGGGTGGGCCGACGCTGCGGGGTGTCGCAAAACGCCGTCGGCACCGTGTTGGCCGCGTTCGGCACCGCCCTTCCCGAAAGCGTGGTGACCTTCGTCGCGGTGGTGCTGGGCCACAACGCGGCGGCCAAAAACATCGGTGTCGGCGCCGCGCTCGGCGGCCCGCTGGTGCTGGCCACCGTCGCCTATCCCGTCGTCGGCGTCATGCTATGGATTACCCGGGCATCGCGCGCACACCAGCCCATCGATCTCAACTGGCGGCGGCTGAGCCGTGATCAGGGCTGGTTCCTGATTATTTTTCTCTGCAAGATTGCCTTAGGGTTCATCGCCTTTTCGTTCAAACCCTGGCTCGGCTGGCTGTTCTTGGGCGCGTACGCCGCGTATACCTGGACCGAGATGCGCAATGCGGACGACGCCTCCGAAGGCGAGCCGGAACCCCTCAATTTTCAGCCACGCAGCACCTGCCCGCACCTGGCCGTCGCGAGCCTGCAAACCGTGCTGGCCTTGGTGGTGATTTTCGGCGCCTCGCGCGTGTTCGTGAACCAGCTATCGGTGGTCGGGCCATGGCTAGGCATGCCCTCGGCGGTGGTCGCCCTGCTATTGAGTCCGGTGGCCACGGAGCTGCCCGAGACCATGAATGCCATCATCTGGATCCGCCAGGGCAAACATCGCCTGGCACTCGCCAACATCAGCGGCGCGATGATGATTCAGGCAACGATTCCGACGGCGCTGGGTTTGTTCTTCACCCCCTGGCTATTCGACGACGCGCTTGCCCTGGCCGCGGCGATCACGGCGGTAGCCGTGATCGGGCTGTTCGTATTGCTGCGGCGTAATGCGCTCACGGCGGTTCGCCTGGCAGCGTTCGCCGGCTTCTATGTACTGTTTGCCCTGGGCGTCGTACTGCTCCGCAGGCACGGATTTTGAACGGTTGAATTATCGCTTGCTAGAATCGCCAAACGGTCCAGTACGAGGGGCAGATTCATCGTGCCGAGATACTGGCGATACCCATGGATTTGTGTCGCCGATGTGCGCTCAGCCGTTCCAAGTCCGATAGGCGCCGGTATCCAGATGAACGAAGTCCGACTGCCGGTAATAGCCCACCCCGCCGCGAGTCATCTCGCGGGCGCGGGCGGCGAGCTCGGCGCAGTCCACGCCGGCGAGACGCACGTCGATCGCCCGGCCCTCCAAATGCAGGCTATGACGCGCGACACCGTCGCTGCGCGCGCGCAATCGCTCGTTGGTTTGCGGCGACCGGTAACCGGAAATCACGCTGAACACCGGATCGGCTCCCACGCGGTGCGCCAGATCGTAGAGATAGTCCATCAGAGTCGGATCGATCGCATGCTGCTCGCCGTTGCGAAAATCCCGCAGCAACACGCGAATCGCCGCCAGCGAATCGGGCACGTAGTCGGCGCCGCGATAGAACACCAGGTCGAGTTTTTCCGAGGTATGCAGATTATCGAGCACCAGTCGCTTCGCCACGGCGGGCACCATGACGTCGGGCGCCATGACCTCGGGCGGCGTCGCGCCGGTCGCCCTCCCGCGCCGCGGCAGCGCGACCGCCGCCGCCAGCGCGCCACCCGCCTGTAACAGCCGTCTGCGGGTGAAACTCATCGTGACCTCCGGTCGCTGGAGAGTCGACCCTGATCCAGTGCCAGGACGGTCGCGCGCGGGAAAAAGTTGAATTCGGACGCCGACGCCCAGGTATACGCCCCCATGGTATGCCCGACCACGAGATCGCCCACATCGAGTAACGGCAAGTCGATATTCTCCGTGATGACGTCGATGCTGTCGCAGGTCGGGCCCGCGAGTACCGACGGGTAGCGGCTACCTGCGGGCACCAAGGCCTCCACCGGATACTTGGCGTGATCGTACATCTGACCGCTATAACTACCGTACACGCCATCATCGAGGTAGTACCACCACCGGCCATCGCGCAGCGCGCGACCCATCACGGAGGACACGGCGATGGCGGCCGGCGCAGCGATGTATCGGCCCGGCTCACCGATCAGCCGGACGCCGGGATCGAAGCCGCTCAACGCGGCGCGGATGGGGGCGCAGAACTCCTCGATGGGCAGCGACCGCTCGGCATAATCCACCGGGAATCCGCCGCCGATATCGAGCGTGGTGAGCGCATGGCCACGCTGCCCCGCGTCCCGCATGAGTTCGCGGCACACCTCGATGGCCTGCACATGCATCGCGGAGCCCGCGGCTTGCGAGCCCACGTGAAACGACAGGCCCTCGACCTTGATCCGCAACGCGACCGCCAGATCGAGCAACTCCGCCACCGCTTCCGGCGCACAGCCGAACTTCCGCGACAAGTCGCACAGCGCATCGGGACTACGGAACGAGACCCGAATCAACACTGAGACGCGGCTGCGGAATTTGACGAATTTGCGCAGTTCATCCGGGTTGTCGACGACGAAGCGGGTCACGCCGTAGGCCAAGGCCGTGCGAATGTCGCTGTCGCGCTTGATCGGATGGGTATGAATGCAACGCCGCGCGTCGACCCCCAGCCGCTTGACCAGATCGACCTCGCCGTTGGTGGCCAGATCGAAGAACGCGCCCTCCTCCCGCAGCGCCTGGATGACCGCAGCCTGCGGCAGGGGCTTCAGCGCGTAATGCAAATCCACCATCGGCAACGCGGCGGCCAGTCTCCGGTACTGCGTGCGAATGCGCTGCAAATCGATGATGAACAACGGCGAACCGAAGCGCTTGACCAGGTGCTCGACCGAATCGTGCGCGAACGGATCCTGACCCGGCTCGAGTTCCAATGCATCGCCCGCGGACAGCCCGCGAATACCAGCCGTTTTGGCCACCACGTTCTCCGTCTAACCGGCGCTCAATTCGAGCGGATCGTCGTTCATAGCGCTGGCGCGCTGCAGGCGGTCCAGAATGGCCGCCCAGCGTTCCCCTGCGGGCAATTCCTGCACCAGAATCCGGGCGCAGCCCGCGCTGTCGAGGGTGCGCAGGTGATTATAAAGATTGCGGGCGTAGGCATCAGGCTTTTTGCCGGCATTGATCCAGGTCATGTGACGCTGGGTTTGCAGCGGGGGCCGCTGCGCCAGCACCGCGACTCGTTCCGTGCGCGCCAGGAACTCGCCGGCGTACTTCTCCAGATCGTCGGAGGCGACGATGGCCAACGGAGTGGACGGAGCATAGTGCAGCAGCCGGTCTCCCGACGCCCGTGGCACCGGTCCGCCGTCGAACAGCGTCACCACCTGTTCCAGTTGCGAGCGGGTGATGAATCCGGGACGCAGCAGACGCGCCTCGTTCCCCAGGCACGACACGATGGTCGACTCCAGTCCGATGGGTGAGTCGCCACCGTCCAAGACGACCCGCACGGCGTTGCCCAGTTCATCGCGCACATGCTCGGGCTTGGTCGCACTCAGGCGGCCAAAGCGGTTGGCGGATGGAGCGGCGATGCCGCCGCCGAACGCCCGCAGCAGTTGCTGCGCCATCGGATGCGACGGCACGCGAATGCCGATGCTCTGCTGCCCTCCGGTGACGACCTCGTTGACGCTGTCGGTCTTGGGCAAGATCAGCGTGAGAGGGCCGGGCCAAAATTTATCCGCCAGCGATTTCGCCACCGGCGGAATGTGGGACACCCAATGCTCCAGGAAGCGCGCGCTCTCCACGTGCACGATCACCGGATGGTCGGTGGGGCGACCTTTGACCTGAAAGATCTTCCGCACCGCATCCGGATTGGCGGCATCGGCCCCCAGTCCGTACACGGTTTCAGTCGGGAACACCACCAGCTCGCCACTGCGCAGCGCTTGGACGGCCTCATCGATTTCAGTTTGAGTCGCTCTTACCACGTCGGCATGATATCAAGACTGCGATGCTGGCAAACCCTGCTTCGCGCGCCAGTAGCAACTGTGACGCAGTGCGCCTTTTTGGAATAATTTTTTTAAGGCTGCTGCGCCATGGTCGTATCGGGCGGATCGAGCGCGGTGCGGGTCCATGTGCCGTCGGGCTGACGGTCGAGTTCGTAGGACGGCCAGTAGTGCTTGTCGAGTTTCAAGGTGATCACATCCGCTTGCCCATTCCAGCTGATGGTCTGCAAGCGCAGCGAGGCGCGGTCGGGCTTGCCCCGCACCACTTTGATGAACGCATCGAGATCCGGCGTTGGCTGGCCATCGACCTCCACGATGCGCCTGCCCGCGTACAGGCCATAATGAGTGGCCGGCGAACCGTAGAAGAAGAACGACACGAACACGCCGTAGGGCGCGATGCCGCGCTGCGCCGCCAAGGCGCGGTGCGGTGCCTGCAACGTGGCGCCGGCCCAGATCACCACGCGGTCGATATCACGGCCATTGAGCGCCATCGACTGCATCGACACGGTCTTCTCCGCGCCGTCGCGCCACACCGTCACCGACACCTGCGGCTTCTGCACGGCCCGCTCGACCTCGCGGAATCGATTGACGACGGCGCCGTCGATGGCGAGCAACAGATCCCCCGGCTGAAGGAGCGCCGCCGCGGAAGAGCCCGCCACCAAGCGATCCACGCCGAGCACCTGGCGGCGCAGGTCATCATGCTTCTCGAAGCGCCGCACCCAGTCATCGGGCAGGCCCAATTTGCGGGCACTCGCCAGCGACTCGACGTCGAACTCCGCCTCGAAGGAATAGAGCGGCTTGCCGTTCTCGACCACCGCGATCATCTCCTGGACCAGGTCGGCCGGAATACCGCGGTTCGTCTGCTCGAGGTCATGCTGCGTTTCGAAAGCAAAACTCGACCAGAGCGCCACGACATTGCCCTTGTCGTCCGTTAGCACCCCATCGACATCGGCGGGCGGGTTGACCAGGCTCACGACCTCCAGGTTGCTGTCCCGAAAGCGCAGCGTGCGCGATAGGGGAAAGCCCACGGGATCGACACCGGCTACCTCGGTCCTCTGCGACACGATGCCAGAATCGCTGCGCTCGCCGACCACCCACACGTCGTCGCCCGGCTTCAAATCCCGGTCGAGCAAGGTCGCCGCATGCACCGGCGTATCGCCGATCGACTTAGGGTCATAGGACACGATCGCCAGGTTGTGCAAAGGATGCACGAACTCCACCTTGCCCGGCACTTCCACCGTGCCGTTGAACGTCACCCGCACGTCGCCCATCGCCAGCGGCACGGTGTTGCGGTCGATCACCACCAAGCCGCGCGCGGCATCGACGATGACCCCCGTCCCATGATAATTCTTCTCGGTGACCCCGGAGACCGAGTAGGGCATGTCGAACGTCACCTGCACCAAGGACGGCGCGAGACGATCGATGCGCGGATCGCCGGTGGTCGAGAACCGCGTGGCCGCCGGCAGCACGGGCTGCGGCAAGGGTCCCTCGCTCAAACTCACGCACGGCCATATCCCCAACACATCGTCACGCTTGCACTTGCGCGCCGGAAACCAGCGCCGGTCCATGCGGATCACCTTGAGCTGCTGGGCATGCGGATCTTCGAGCGTGACGTAACGCACCGGCGCGCGCGCACCGTCGGCGAGACCGGCGAGCGCCGCCTCGAAGTCCGCCAGCCCGTCGACATTCTTACCGTTGAAGACGCTGATCAATGCACCGTGCGGGATGCCCGCACTGCCGAACACATAGCCCGGGTTGGCAACGTAAACGCCCTTGATCGGCAGGTGGTAATGACGCGCCTGTTGGTACGACAAGGTATGCACCACCGCCTCACCGAACTCGATGTACTCGTCGGCCGTGATCGCGCGGAGGTCCTGGACCTCGAGCACATGCCGCAGCGTCGCGGCGCCGCGTTGCACCTCGACGCTGATCCGTTGTCCGACATGCCCGTCGAGCATGTCCTCCAAAGCGAAGAACTCCGGCACCGGCTTGCCGTCGATGGTGACCAGAATGTCGCCCGGCGACAGCGAACCGGCAGCCCCGGATCCCGGTTGCACGTCCTCCACCACCAGCATGCCGGTGAGCTTTGGATACGCAGCCCGCATCCGCGCCTCGGTATCCGCATCCAGTCCGAGGCGGCGCAATTCATCGTACGGCGTGTACTTGAACACGGTCTCCAACGTGCCGCGCGGCACCGGCTTGCCGGCATCGATGTATTTCAATGCCCGCACCACGGCCGGCAACGGCAGATAGAAACTCGACGCGGCGCCGGTGGCGCCGCCGGCGTTCAACGCCACCACGCGTCCATCGATGTCGATGACCGGCGAGCCCGAGGAGCCGCCCGAGGTACCCGAAGCCGCCTGGTAATAAAACGTATTGAAGTCGTTGTACTTGCCATACCCATACTCCGGCGCCTCGCGATCCAAACGCGCGAGAGTGCCGGCAAGAATGGATAATTGCTCTCCGGCATCGTTGCCCACCACGCGTATTTCCCGCCCGATGACGGCACCGGCCGGGTAGAGCGGCAGCTCCGCCGGTTGGATGAACTTGAGTTTCTTCGGATCGTAGCGATAGATGCCGAAGTCGTGCACCGGATCACGATAGACGGGATAGAGCTGGACCTCCTCACGATTCTGGAACGTTGCCTGCGCGGTCACCGGGCCGGGCGTGACGACATGCCGATTCGTGAGGATCAAGCCGCGTTTCGCATCGATGACGAAGCCGGTCGCCTGCGCGCTCACGTTCCATTCGGTATCGAAGGCGCGCGTGCTGTCGATCTGAATGGTGACCACGCCGCTGGCGATGCGCTCGATGGTCTGCGCCCAGTTGGCGGGTGAACTCGCGCTGCCCGCGGGCGGCGCGGCCGAGACGCGGGCAGCCGTGCACAAGGCGAGTGACAGAAGCCATGCGGTACGAAACATGAAAGCCCTCGATGACATTTACCCTCCCGATTTTTTTGCCGGCATGCCCAGCTTGGCGAGTTCTCCGACGATCACGTCGCGGTGATCGCCCTGGATCTCGATGACCCCCTCCCGCACCGTGCCACCGGAGCCGCAACGCTTCTTGAGCCGGGTGGCGAGGGTTTCGATGTCGGCCGGCGACAGCGGCAACCCCGCCACGGTCGTGACGCCCTTGCCCGCCCGGCCCTTGGTCTCCCGGCCGACGATGATGGGGCCCAATTTGGCGGCGCCGGGGGCTCCCTTGGGGCAAACGCAGTCGCGCACCGCCCGGCGGCAATTGGGGCACAGGCTGCCGATGCCGGTGGAATAGACGAGACGGTCTGGCATCCCGCCATTATGCCGAACCAGGTAGAATGGCGGCCATGAATCCACGCAGACAATCCCTCGCCGTCAAGGTGGGAACCGTGACCATCGGCGGCTCCGCGCCCATCGTCGTCCAATCCATGACCAACACCGACACGGCCGATATCGACGGCACGGTCGCGCAAGTCAAAGCCCTGGCACGTGCCGGTTCCGAACTGGTGCGGGTCACGGTCAACGACGACGGGTCCGCCGCCGCGGTCCCGCATATCAGAGAGCGTTTGGACCGTGCCGGCATTCACACTCCGCTGGTCGGCGATTTCCATTTCAACGGCCACAAGCTGCTCAAAGAGCATCCCGCGTGCGCCGCGGCGCTCGGCAAACTGCGCATCAATCCGGGCAACGTCGGCCGCGGCAGCAAGCGCGACACGCAATTCGCGGAAATGATCGAGACCGCCTGCAAGTACGACAAGCCGGTGCGCATCGGCGTGAATTGGGGCAGCCTCGACTCGGATCTGCTCACCCGGATGATGGATGCGAATTCGAAACTCGCGGAGCCACTGCCCGCCATCGACGTCATGCGCGAAGCCATCGTGGTATCGGCGCTCGACAGCGCCGAGCGCGCCGTGGAACTCGGCCTGGGAGCGGACAAGATCGTCATCAGCGCCAAGGTCAGCGGCGTCCAGGACTTGATCGCCGTGTATTCGAATCTCGCCGCCCGCTGCACCTTCCCGCTGCACTTGGGCTTGACCGAAGCCGGCATGGGCAGCAAGGGCATCGTCGCCTCGACCGCGGCCATGGGCGTGCTGCTGCAACGAGGTATCGGCGACACCATCCGCGTGTCGCTGACCCCGGAACCCAACGGCGATCGCACCCAGGAAGTCATCGTCGCCCAGGAGATCCTGCAAACCATGGGGCTGCGCGCCTTCATCCCGATGGTGATCGCCTGTCCCGGCTGCGGCCGTACGACCAGCACCTACTTCCAGGAACTTGCTCAGAAAATCCAGGGCCACATTCGGCAGCGCATGCCGGAATGGCGCAAGCAGCGCGCCGGCGTGGAAGACATGACCGTCGCGGTCATGGGCTGCGTGGTCAACGGTCCCGGCGAGAGCAAGCATGCCAACATCGGCATCAGCCTACCGGGCACGGGCGAACACCCGGTGGCGCCGGTGTACGAGGACGGCGAGAAGACCGTTACCCTCAAGGGCAATCGCATCGCCGAGGAGTTCCAGGACATGGTCGAGCGCTACATCGAACGCACCTACGCACCGCTTGCTGTGCCGGCGATTGGGTCTACCGGCGCGATACCGGCGGCGCCCGCGACCGCGACCCACGCCGCCGCTGGGACTCACGCCGCCGCGGCGGTTTCCTCATGAGCGAACTCGCCGCCAAGAAGTGCAAGCCCTGTGAAGGTGGTGTTGCCCCCTTGACGCGGGCCGAGGCCGACACGCTGCGCGCGCAGCTACATGCCGGCTGGCAAGTCGCAAGCGATGCGAAGAGCCTGCGACGCGCCTTCGCATTCAAGGATTTCTACCGCACCATGAGCTTCGTCAACGCCGTCGCGCATATCGCCAACACGGAAGATCACCATCCGGATCTCGAAGTGGGCTACGACCACTGCCACGTCACGTTCGCCACCCATTCCATCGGCGGACTCTCCGAGAACGACTTCATCTGCGCCGCCAGAGTGGATCAACTCTAGCCCATCGGCTCCTTCAAGAACCCCGGCACATCGCCGCTCATGCCCATCGCCCGCGCCGCCAACTCACGTTTGAGGAACGGCAGCCGACCCACCGCACCGAGCCCCATGACCCGCAGCCGCGACAGTGCCGCATCGTCATTGCCGAACAGCCGCTCCAACCCGTCGAGCACCATTGCCACCGTTAGATTGTCGCTGCGGCGCCAGCGCTCATAACGGCGCAGCAGTCGATGCTCACCGAAAATAGCCGCGTCCGAGCCTAAGCCGGCTCCGGCGGCATCACCTAGTACGCTCGCCAGCGACGCGCAGTCCAGCAGCCCGAGATTGAGTCCTTGTCCCGCAAGCGGGTGCACCACATGCGCGGCGTCGCCGAGCAGCACCGCGCGCGGCCGCACATACTCCAGCGCGTATTGCAGCTTGAGCGGGAAGGCCGCCAGCGGCGTGGTCAACTCACACGCACCCAAGACACCGCCGCTCGCCGCGGTCAACGCGTCGCCGAATGCCGCGGCATCGAGCTCCCGCAAGCGCGTCGCCTCAGATAGTGCCGTACTCCACACGATCGACGAACGACCGTCTGGCAAGGGCAGGAACGCCAACGGACCGGTGGGCAGAAAGCGCTGCCACGCCGTGCCACCGTGCGGCCTGACCGTACGCACGTGCGCGACCAGGGCGTCTTGATGATAGGCATGGCCGGCGGTTTCGATGCCGAGCAATTCGCGTGTCTTCGACTCGGTGCCATCGGCGGCCATCAGCAAATGGCCGCGCAGCTCCCGCCCGTCGTCGAGTTGCAGGCGCACTCCGGCCTCATCGGTCACGACGCTGCGCGGTCCGGCCTGGATCAAGACCACTCCCGCGGCCTGCGCGGCCTGCGCGCAGGCAAACTCGAGCGCTCTGCCCTCGACGATGGTGCCGAGATTGGGTTCGCCGAGTTCGGCGCAATCGAACGTCAGCGCTCCCTTGCCGCCCGGCTCGCTGCGCGCATCCCAAACAGTCATGCGCTCGTAGGCGAAGGTTTTGCCGGCCGCGAGCAGCGGCCACACACCGCAGATGCCGAGCACGCGTTGCGACGCGCGGCTCAACGCGAAGACCCGCAGATCCCAAGAGGATGTGGGCGCCGCCGATACGGTGGGCGCCGAGTCGCCGCGCCGACCCCCGATCACCGCGATGCGCCCGCGCGCCACCAGCTTGCGGGCAAGCAGCAGGCTCGCCATCGTCAGGCCGATCACACCCGCCCCGACGATGAGGCAGTCGAAGTCGGCGCCGTTCGCGGTACGTCTCATCGTAACGCGACACCCCGCGCGAGTTTCGGCACGCGGCCGGCCGCGCCGGTGCTGAGACGCGACAACGCCGCCTTGGCCGGCGGCAGCACGTCGAACGCCAACAACCCCAGATTTCGCAAGTACCGCACCGCTCCCAATGGATTCGCAAAGAGCCGCACCAGCCCATCGGTGAAGGCGATGATGCCGCCGCGATCGGCCGCCCGCCATGCGTCGTATTCGGCCAGTAGGTCCGCGCCGCCCGGATCGCCACGATCCACGGTGCCCTCGCGATCGGCGCGGTGTTCCGCCACCAGTTCCGCAAGGCTCGCCACGTCGCGCAATCCCAGATTGAAACCCATGCCCGCCACCGGATGCAGACCCTGCGCGGCATTGCCGATGATGACGCAGCGCCCGCGGCTGGTCGCATCGGACCGCGTCAAACTCAACGGGTAGGGAACACGGCGGCCGACCTTGAGGAATCTTCCGAGGCGAAAGCCGAAGCGGCTTTGCACCTCGGCGAGAAATTCCGCGTCGGACCACGCCATCGCGGTCTGCGCCATGGCCGGCGTCAGCGTCAGTACCAGGGTGCACCGGCCGTCGGACAGCGGCAGCAACGCCAACGGGCCGCTGCGCGTGAAGCGCTCGTAGGCCACGTTCTCGTGAAAGCGCTGCGGTAGCACGGTGGTGATGACCGCCGTTTGCTCGTAATCGTGGACGCGGGCGCCAACCCCGAAGGCCGCACGCACGGCCGATTGCGCGCCGTCCGCCGCCACCACCAGCCGCGCGCTCAAGGTTGTTGCCGCTCCGTCCGCGGCCATCTCGAGTAGGACGGTCTCATCGCCCGCCGTGACAGTCGACACCTGCGCCGGACAGAACACTCGCATGTCCCGGATGCCGGCAAGCCGTGACCACAGCGCCGTCCCGAGCGCACGATTGGGCACGACGAAACCCATCGCGCTGAGCCCCTGCTCCGCCGCATCGATGCGCGCGACTCCAAAACGACCCTGATCGGAAACATGAATCTTGGCAATGGGGGTGGCCGCCGGCGACACCTCGGACCAGACTCCCAGTGTCTCCAAGATGCGGCGGCTACCGTTGGACAACGCGGTGGTGCGTTCGTCGAAACTCGGCTGCGCGGCGGAATCGTGCGGTACCGCCTCGATCAACGCCAGCCGCAACCCCAGACCGTCGAGCGCGACCGCCAAACTCGCACCGACCATGCCACCGCCCACGATGGCGATATCGACCGTGTCGCTCATGCGGCCGACGCCAGGCTTTCGACGGCCTCGGGCAATTTCTCGAGCGCCGCGGTCAGTATCTCAGGCGCGCCTGTCGTCACTAGCAGATCGTCCTCGATGCGGATGCCGATGTTCCAAAATTCCTTGGGCACACCGCGCGTGGGCCGTATATAAATTCCCGGCTCGACCGTGAGCGCCATACCCGCCTCGAGTACGCGCCATTCGCCGCCGACCTTGTAATCCCCGACGTCGTGCACGTCGATACCGAGCCAGTGTCCGGTGCGATGTGGGAAAAACGGCGCGTACGCCTTCTCCTTGATGAGTCGCGGCACCGACCCGCGCAGCAGTTTGAGCTTCACCAGGCCCTGAGTGATGGCGCGCACCGCCGCCTCGTGCGGTTCGTTCCAATGGTTGCCGGCGCGCACCTTGTCGATTGCCGCGGCCTGGGCCTCGAGGACCACGTCGTAGACCGCGCGCTGCGACGCCGTGAATCGGCCGCTCACCGGAAAAGTGCGTGTGACGTCGGACGCATAGTAGTCATGTTCGCATCCCGCATCGAGCAGCAAGAGATCGCCGTCGGCTAGCCGCTGATCGTTGTCCCGGTAGTGCATGACACAGCTATTGGCTCCGCCGCCCACGATGGGAGTGTAGGACATGTCGGCATTATGCGAGCGGAATTCATGCAGCACTTCGGCCATGACTTCGTATTCCATGCGCCCGGGCCGCGCAAAACGCATGGCGCGCCGATGCGCGCCCACCGCGATGTCGGCCGCGCGGCGCAACGACGACTGCTCGGCGCGGGTCTTGTAGAGTCGCATGTCGTCCAGCACGTGATTCAAGGCGACGAATTCGCGCGCGTTGGTCGCGCGTCGTTGACCCGGCTCCCGCAATCCGTTCACCCAGCCGATCACGTGCGGATCGAACTCGGGGTGAGTACCCATGGCGTAGTAGACCTGCGAGCGCTGCTCGATCAATCCCGGCAGAATCTCGTCGATGTCGCCGATCGGAAAGGCGTCGTCCGCCCCGTAGCGCGCGACCGCGCCGTCGGTACCGGCGCGTGGACCGTCCCACGCCTCCCTGAGCGCGTCGCGCTCGCGGACGAAGAGCAGGTATTCGGCGGGCGCGCGGCCAGGCACGAACACCGCAACGGCTTCGGGCTCCGGATACCCCGTCAGATAATGAAAGTGGCTGTCCTGGCGATAGGCATATTCGATTTCGCCATTGCGATGGCGCACCGGTGCGGCCGGGAGAATGGCGATCGCGTCCTTGCCTATCATGCGCATGAACTGCCGCCGCCGGCGCACGAACTCCTTGCTGTCCATGAGCGGGCTCAGTGCAGCCGCTGCTGAACCGCGGGGTATACCTGTCTGCGCAAGGGAAGCAGTTCCTCGAACACCACCTGGGCGGCGACCCGGATGAATTCGACCAGTTCCGTATAGGCCTGTTCGTTGGACTCGTCGGCATCCGCATCGTCGCCCGTAGCCCGCGAAATCTCGGTGAAGTCGCGCACGATTTCACCCACCTCCCCGTTGAGGCCCTCGAGATCGGAGATCTGGCCCGTGCCCAGGCCGTATAGAAATCCCGTGCACCACAGCGCCAGCGCATTGGCCCTGCCGTTGAGAGGTTCCGAGTCTTCGGGCAACAGCGGTTCGAACTCCATGCCTTGCTCACCGAACGAGGTCGCGGTCGCCGCGAACACGCGTTCGATCATGGCGGACGATTCCTCGGACAGGGAGGCGCCATCCGGCAGGATCTCGTTGACCCAGTCCTGCATTCTATAGGGCGACATGGAACACAGGGCGCCGCACAAGGAACCGTGCGCCTCGGCGGCGTCCGCCATGCTGCCGGCGGCCGCCAGCACGTCCTCGAAGTCCTTGAATCGAATGTCAGACATCATGGGAGCGAATAATACCGCAGAGAACGCCGCTAGGTTTTGTCGCATCGGCTTTGCATTGCGTTATGCAGGGATCTATATTGGCGAACTATGAACGAGACCACTCCAAAATCCGCCGTCGAACTCGAGCTCAAGCGCTTGGAAAGGCGACTTGAAGACCTCATTGTAACGGTAGGCCAGATCAAGGAAGAGAATCGTGCCCTACGGCAGCGTCAGGAAACGCTGACAGCGGAACGCGCCAGCCTGCTCCAGAAAAACGAGCAGGTGCGCGCGCGGGTCGAGGCCATGATCGGCCGCCTGAAGTCGATGGAACAGGCATGAGCGAGACCCATGCACGCGTCAGCGTCCGGATACTCGAAAAGGAGTACCACATCACCTGTCCGATCGAGGAACGGTCCGATTTGCTCGATTCGGCCGAGTATTTGAATTCGAAAATGCGTGAAGTACGCGACGGCGGCAAAGTGGTTGGATTGGATCGTATCGCCGTGATCGCCGCGCTCAATATGGCGAATGAGTTGCTTGGCCTGCGCAAACGCGATCACAGTCTCGAATCCGATGTCGGCGGACGCTTGCGTATCCTGCGTGAGCGCGTAGAGTCGGCTCTGGAGAAGGGTCAACAACTGGAGCTGTGAGCTCGCCCCTTCCGATGGTTAATTTTGGCGCTGCCTGCGGTGTGCGATGCGGATCGGATTACCTCCTGACCCTAATTTGTAAACCCCAGGGGCCATGCTTGTCGGCAACATTGTGCAAGTCCGCCTCGAGCGGAAAGCCTTAAGTGTCGCAGTTAGCCCCACCTGATGCTCAGGTCGGGAGCATCGGTCCAAAACGGCATTTGCGGGTAGCGCCATCCCCTTGAGTAAAGCGACGCTGCGTAAAGAGCTACGGAATCGGCGGCGGCGCATCGACCCCGTGGATCACGCGCGCCGTTCCGAGCTGGCCGCCGCGGGCATCGCACGCTTGACGGCATTCAAAGCCGGCGCCCGTGTCGCCATTTATCTGCCATTCGATCGCGAGACGCACACCGCCGCACTGGTGGTTGCCGCGCGGCGCCGCGGCGTGCGTCTATACGTGCCGGTGGTGAGCGATCGACGCCACCGCCGCCTAAAATTCTACCCGCTCAACGGCCCCACTCGGCCGGGAGTCTTCGGCATCGCGGTGCCTCGAGGTCGCGGGGTGCCGCTTCAGCCCCGGTGGTTCGACCTCATCGTCGTACCCCTGGTGGGTATCGATGCTCGAGGACGCAGACTGGGTATGGGCGGCGGATTCTACGATCGAGCGCTGGCATTTCGCCGCGAGCGCCAAGTCTGGAAAGGTCCGCGACTGGTCGGCTTCGCCTTCGACTGTCAGCGTGTTGCCACCGTCGACGCCGATCCATGGGACGTGCGTCTGGATGCGGTGGCGACCGAATCGGGTGTTGGACATTTTGCAAAGGGCATTCAATGAATCACTGGCTTCTAAAATCGGAACCGGAAACCTTCAGCATCGATGACTTGGCCGGTCGTCCGAAGAAGACGACGGCCTGGGATGGAGTGCGCAACTACCAGGCGCGAAATATGCTGCGAGACTCTATGAAAAAGGGGGATACGGCATTTTTTTACCATTCGAGCTGCGCCGTGCCGGGCATCGTCGGCATCGTCGGCATCGTCAGGGGCGGCTACCCGGACGAGACCGCGTTCGATCGGACGCACGATCATTACGATGCGGATTCGAAGCCGGATGCGCCGCGTTGGTATGTGGTGGACGTCAGGCTGGAGCGGAAATTCGCGCGCGTCATCACGCTCGATGAGTTGCGCAAACATGAGGAAGGCGCGCTCGCGGACTTGTTGGTGTTGAAGCGAGGCAATCGCTTATCGGTGACGCCGGTGACGAAGAAGAATTGGGATTTCATTCTCTCGCTAGAGTGACTTCGCTCACATCGCTAACACATTGTGGCGCTTCGGGTGTGACGTATTGCTTGTATATTTGTTTTTCGTGTATATACTCGGACCCCGGACTAACCCGATAACGGAGTTTCTATCATGGCAGCGAAAGCAAAGAAGGCGAAGAAGAAGGTAGCGAAGAAGAAGGCCGCTAAGAAAAAGTAAGCCTTCGAAAGTAATCAACTGTGCCCGCGTAAGCGGGCACAGTTGTTTTAAGGGGTTGGAAAATTTCATCATCGACCGAAAAAAAGCGCCGTGCCGCCGAGGCGGCGATGTCCTACATCGAGGACGGCATGGTGCTCGGGATCGGCACCGGCTCGACCGTCAATCAACTCATCGAAGTGCTGAAAAGTCGTAAAATCCAGCTCGAAGGCGCGGTCGCGAGTTCGACTCAAACCGCCGCTGCGCTGCGTACCGCGGGCATTCCGGAGCTCGATCTGAATTCGCAAGGAACCTTGAGTCTCTACATAGACGGCGCCGACGCGGCCACCGCGGATGGCTCCCTCATCAAGGGAGGGGGTGCGGCCCTCACCCGTGAGAAGGTCATCGCCGCCGCATCCGAGAAGTTCGTCTGCATCATCGACGACGGCAAACTGGTGGATCTGCTCGGACCCTCCTTCCCCCTGCCGGTGGAGGTGATACCCATGGCACGCTCCTACGTCGCGCGCGAACTGGTGAAGTTGGGAGGCCAGCCCGTGTGGCGCGAGGGGGTGGTGACCGACAACGGTAACCAGATTATCGACGTGCATCACCTGCGGCTCAACGACCCGCAGGGGTTCGAAACCACCGTCAATCAAATCGTGGGAGTGGTGACCGTCGGCCTGTTCGCACGGCGTCGCGCCGACGTACTGCTCATCGCCGGCGATACCGACGTGCGGACCCTGACTTTCTAAATCTCCAGTCGGGTGCCGATCTCGACCACCCGGTTCGGCGGCAGACCGTAATAGTCGGCGATCACCTGCGCACTCCTCGCCATCTGCATGAAAGCCCTGCGCCGCAACGGCGGCAGGTCGGAACGCTGGCCGCGCAGCAGTTCCTCGCGGCTCAGGAAGAACGTGGTCGACTCGGGTTCGTACGGCACGCCATAGGCTTCCGCATCGCGCAGGATCTCGAGGATATTGGCTTTCTCCATGAATCCAACCTGCGCCACCACCCGCACGATGCCCTCGCACACCGGCGTCACGGTCAAGCGCTTCGCCTCCGCCACCCGCGGTTGTTCCCGAGTCACCACGGTTAGCAACACCACACGCTGGTGAATGACGCGGTTGAATTTGATGTTGTTGAGCAGCGCCCGCGGTATGCCCGAGGCCTTGGCATCGAGAAAAATCGCGGTGCCCGCGACCCGCACCGGTGGCTCGCGCTTCAGATCGTCCAGGAAATCCCGAACGGGCTTTTGTTCGCGCAGCAAGCGCGCCATGACGGACGCGCGACCGCTCTGCCAGGTTTGCATCAACCAATAGATGACGAGGCCCGCCGTCAACGGCAGCCATCCACCGTCCGACAGTTTGGTGAGGTTGGCTGCCAGGAAGGCGATGTCGATGATGAACAGCAGCGATAGTCCGGTGCGCAGCGCCCGGCTCTCCTTGCCCGTCCGCGACTTGATGAGACTCAAGGTGAGCGGGGTCACGATGGTCATGGCGCCCGACACGGCAAGACCATAGGCGCCGGCCAGCGCGGCCGAGCTACCGAAGCCCAGCACCAACGCGATGGTCGCCACCATCAGAGCCCAATTCATCGTAGGTACATAGATCTGCCCGGCGTGCTCCGCCGAGGAGTGCTCGACGCGTAATCGCGGCAGCAGACCGAGGCTCACGGCCTGTGTTGCGACGGAGAAGACGCCGGAGATCACGGCCTGCGATCCGATCAGCGAGGCCGCGGTGGCCAGCACGATCAGCGGCCAAAGCGACCACGCCGGTGCCATCAGATAGAACGGATTGCTCACCGCGACGGGGTTCTCGATGAGCAACGCACCCTGGCCGAAATAATTGAGTACGAGGGCCGGCATCACGATGAAGATCCAGGCCGCTCGAATCGGCGCCTTGCCGAAATGTCCCATGTCCGCGTACAGCGCCTCCCCCCCCGTCACCGTGAGGAACACGCCCGCGAGCACGGCCAATGCGCCGACCTTGTGTTCCATGAAGAGACGCAAGCCACGCGTCGGGTCCAGAGCGAGCATCACCTGGGGTTCGCGCACGATCCAAGCCATGCCCATGAAGGCGAGCATCAAGAACCAACCCAGCATCACCGGCCCGAACACCCGCGCAACGGAAGCCGTCCCGAAACGCTGGATGATGAACAGACCGAGCAGCACCATGATGACGATGGGTAGGACCGGAATGTTTGCCGTCGGCGCGGCGACCTGCAACCCCTCCACCGCACCCAACACCGTGATGGAAGGGGTGATCGCGCCGTCGGCGAAAAACAGCGAGGCCCCCAAAATGCCGAGCGTGCCATAGAGCCTGCGCCTCGGACTGGCGCGCTCGGTGTTGATCACCAACGCCGTCAATGCGAGCACGCCACCTTCGCCCTTGTTATCCGCGTTCAAGACGACGCCGACATATTTGAGCAGGATCACCAGCACCAAGGACCAGAAAATGAGGGACAGAATTCCGAAGATATGTTCGGGACTCACCGCGATGTTCGGACCGGTGAAGCAGGCCGAGAACGCGTATAGCGGACTGGTGCCGATATCGCCGAATACCACTCCGAGTGCGGCCAGCGCCATCGGCGCCAGGCTTCCACCGGATTTATGTTCGCCCGACATCTAGGAGTTCATCTCGAGTTGAGGAAAGGGCCCACATTGTGGGCCCTGTTTGGCTGGGGGACTAGGATTCGAACCTAGGTAAACGGTGTCAGAGACCGTTGTCCTACCGCTAGACGATCCCCCAAAAACACATCGATCGTTTACCGGCGACGCGCTCTGGCGGCTAACGTTTGGAGAACTGAGTTCCGCGGCGAGCCTTGCGGCGGCCGACCTTCTTACGTTCCACTTCGCGCGCATCGCGGGTGACGAAACCCGCTTTGCGCAGCGATGGACGCAAGGTCTCGTCGTACGCCATCAGGGCGCGGGTGATCCCGTGACGGATCGCACCGGCTTGACCGGTGATCCCACCGCCCTCGACATGCGCGTCCACGTCGAACTTACCGTCCAACTGCACGGCACCGAAAGGCTGTTGCACGATCATCCGTCCCGTTTCCCGACCGAAAAACTCGTCCAAGGTGCGGCCGTTGATGATGACCTTGCCCGTGCCGTGCTTCAAATAGACACGTGCGCTCGATGTCTTACGCCGGCCGGTGCCGTAGAACGCGTTGCTGGCTGCTGCTGATGGCATTGATTGTTTTCCCTGAAGAACTCTTAGATTTCCAGCGGCTTGGGCTGCTGCGCTTGATGGGGATGCTCGCTGCCGCCGAACACGTGCAGTTTCTTGTACATGCGGCGACCCAGCGGACCCTTCGGCAACATGCCTTTGACGGCGAACTCGATCGCGCGCTCCGGGTGCTCCTTGAGCAGTTTCCCGAGGGCGATGCTCTTCAAGTTGCCTACATAGCCGGTGTGCTGGTGATAGAACTTGTCCGTGAGTTTTGCGCCCGTGACGTGCACCGTACCGGCGTTGATGACCACGATATGGTCGCCCAAATCCTGGTGCGGCGCATAGTTCGGCTTATGTTTGCCCTTGAGGCGATGGGCGATTTCGGAGGCCAAGCGACCCAGCGTTTTGCCGGCCGCGTCGACGAGGAACCAGTCCACCCGGACATCGTCGGGCTTGGTAAATACGGTATACATGGAACTACTCAGCTATAGCTTGAAGCGTTGACGAAAGGCGGCGAAGTGTACAGAAGCGCGCGGTACCTTACCAGTCCCGGTATGGTGCCGCGCCGCATCTATATTATAATGTGTCGATGAGTTCCCGCATATATGGTGTACTTGACCGAATCATTGGTGAATTTGATAAAGCAATCAAAGTGTTAGCGGCACCCGCCCAGCCTAAGCGACCGAGCCCGACGGTGCATGGCGAGTTCGTCCTAGACGCGGCGGACGCCCTAAAGTCGGCGCGTCTGATGCGGGTCAATCATGCCGGCGAGGTCTCCGCCCAGGCCCTGTACCAGGGTCAGGGTCTGACGGCACGCGATCCGCGAGTCGCCGAGGCCATGCGCCAGGCGGCCACCGAGGAAATGGACCACCTCGCCTGGTGTGAGCAACGACTGCGGGAGCTGAATGGCCGCACCAGCCTGCTCAACCCCCTCTGGTACGCGGGATCCTTCGCCATCGGTGCGCTGGCGGGGAGCTTGGGTGACAAGGCGAGCCTAGGATTCATCGCCGAGACCGAAAGACAGGTGGAAGCCCACTTGCGCGGCCACCTGGACCGTCTGCCGGCTGCCGACCGGCGTAGCCGGGCCATCGTCGAACAGATGACCCACGACGAGGCGGGTCACGGTGCACATGCAGCATCCCTGGGTGCCGCCCAGCTGCCGTTTCCGCTACGTTCGGCGATGCGCATGACCGCGCGGCTGATGACTTTTACCTCGCTGTGGCTATGAACATGCGGTCATCGAAGCCCATTAGCGCTTGCGATTCCGGGACTTATGTAATAAAACGTGCGCAGCACAACGTTTAGCACGACATTTTTTCAGAGTAGGGAGTGACCATGGAAGAAGGGGCAAAAGCCTTAAGCGATATCCCAGCGATCAATCGTTTCTTGAGCTACTGCCGGATTCGGACAGTCCCTTCCAAGACCGTGATCATCCACGCAGGTGACCTGCCCGACATTCTCTATTACATCATCTCCGGCTCCGTCGAAGTCATGATCGAAGACGAGGATGGCAATGAGATGGTCCTTGCCTACCTCAACAAGGGACAATTTTTCGGCGAAATGGGTCTGTTCTATGAACAGCCCACCCGCAGCGCCTGGGTACGCACCCGTCAGCAGTCGGAACTCGCCGAAATGACCTATCCCCGCTTTCGGCAGATCGCGGCCGAAAGTCCCGGCCTGATTTTCGAGCTGGCCACCCAGCTAGCCACCCGCCTCGACCGTACCAATCGCAAATTGGGCGATCTCGCATTCGTCGACGTCACCGGCCGCGTCGCACACGCCATCATGGACCTGTGCGGCGAACCCGATGCGATGACGCATCCCGAAGGCATGCAGATAAAAGTCAGCCGCCAGGAATTGTCGCGTCTCGTCGGCTGCTCGCGCGAAATGGCCGGTCGAGTGCTGAAGGTCCTCGAGGAACAGGGCTTGCTGCGTGCCACCGGGAAGACCATCGTGGTGTTCAATGCCCGCCCCAAGGTCAAGACGCGTCCCCTGATCGTCCCGGTGAAAGCTGGCGCCGGCATCAACGCCGCCGCTGGCAAGGTCACGCGCCGGGAGTTGGATGAAGATGAAGATGAAGATGAAGACGACGACGATGATGAGGATGACGACGAATAAAGGCTGCTTTAGCCGCTGCTGTCCTGAGTCAGAACACCACACCCCGTCTGACTCATGCTCCGCCTACCGCAGCCGTGACACGACGCACATGAGTCAGACGGGCTGCTAGACCTAATTCCTGCGCGACCCATGAGGGCTGCTCGCCCTCATTTCAGAACAGGCCGTTTGCCGATCTCGATCTGCTCGCGCATCGCCTTGATCGTGGCCGCATAATCTTTGCTACCGAAAATGGCGGAGCCCGCGACGAAGGTGTCAGCCCCCGCCCGCGCTATCGCCGCGGCGTTATCGATCTTCACGCCGCCGTCGATCTCGAGCTTGATATCGCGGCCACTCGCATCGATACGCCGACGCGCCTCGGCGAGCTTGGGCAGCGCCTCTGCAATGAATTTCTGTCCGCCGAAACCGGGATTCACGGACATGAGCAATATGATGTCGATCTTGTCGATCACATAGTCCAACCAGTTCAAGGGTGTTGCCGGATTGAACACGAGCCCGGGCATGCACCCCGAATCGCGGATGTGCTGGATGGTGCGATCCACATGCTGCGTGGCCTCTGGATGGAAGCTGATGTGGGTGGCCCCGGCCTTCGCGAAATCCGTGACCATCGCATCCACCGGCGACACCATCAAATGCACGTCGATCGGTGCCTTGATGCCCGCTTTGCGCAATGCCTCGCATACCAGCGGACCGATCGTCAGATTCGGCACGTAGTGATTGTCCATCACGTCGAAATGAATCCAATCGGCGCCGGCCGCGAGTACCGCGTTGACCTCTTCGCCCAAGCGGGCGAAGTCGGCGGACAGAATCGATGGAGAAATGAGTGTTGCCATGTGTACCCCCTAGCAGCCTGTATCAACGCATACCGCGCGCCGCGCGAATCGCCTCGTATGCCTCTTGGATGCGCTGTGTCTTCTCTTTCGCCACTTGCGCCATGGATTCCGGCAGTCCGTTCGCCACCAGTTTATCAGGATGGTGGCGGCTCATCTGTCGACGGTAGGCTTTGGTCACTTCCGGGTCGGTCAGCGAGGCGTCGATCTCGAGTTCCCTGTAGCAATCCGCTAACGACTTGTCGGTGGATGCCCGCCCGCCCTGCTGCCCCGACGGCCTCTCGCGGCGGGCCCGCAACGCCGCTTCCATGTACGCGAATTCCAATCCCGACATGCCGAGGCGATCGGCGACCCGCGTCAAGATCATGCGCGCGGGCGGCGGCATGCCATTGCCGGCGAGTGCGGCCCGCAACTGCAGCTCCATGAACGCCCGCAATAAGTCATGCCGCATGGCACACACATCGCGCAACTGCTCGACACCCATCGCGGCATCGTAGGTCGAGGCTTTCCCCGCGCGAAAACAGCCGATGGCCGCGGCGATCTCGTGGGGGCCCAAGCGCAGCTCCTGCATCAGGCGGCGCGCGGCATCGATTTCCTCTTCGGAGACCCGGCCGTCCGACTTTGCCACATGTCCCATCAATTCGAAGGTGGTGCGAAAGAACACCTCGGACACGGAGGCGCGCGGCGCGGCGCCCGCGGCCGCTTGGGCCGCGGCGGCGTACGAGCTGCCCGCAAAACGCACGCGCACGGTTTGATCGAACATATGTCCAATGATGGCGCCCGCCACCGCACCCCAGACATTTCGGGTGAGCATCAATCCCACCAAGGCGCCAAAAAATTTACCTTTCCATGCCATCCGCGTTGACCTATCCGATCCACACCGCCACAATCGCTCGCCTCCCCATCCGCAATGGTAGCAGCCGGCAGCACGCGCACACATGGAACAGTTTTCGCAATCCGTCCCATTATTCGAGAGCCGGATACGGAGTCTGGAGAGAATCCATCAGGGCAAGGTGCGCGACATCTATGATGTCGACGCGGACCACCTGTTGATCGTCACCAGCGATCGCTTGTCGGCTTTCGACGTGGTGCTGCCCGATCCGGTTCCGCACAAGGGTGAGGTACTGACGCGGATCTCTCGGTTCTGGTTCGAAAAGACCCGGCATATCATCGCCAATCATCTGTCGAACGTAAGCCTTACGGATGTGATCGCGGACGCGGACGAGCGGGCACCACTGGTGGGCCGCGCGATGGTGGTCGAGAAACTCGAAGCGCTGCCCATCGAAGCCGTCGCGCGCGGCTACCTCATCGGCTCGGGATACAAGGATTACAAAACTCACGGATCGATCTGCGGCATCAAACTGCCGCCCGGCCTACAGATGGCGGAGCGGCTTGCGGAGCCCTTGTTCACTCCCGCGTTCAAGGCACCCGCCGGCAGGCACGATGAGAACATCGACTTCGAAGGCGTCGTAAAATTGGTGGGACGCGATTACGCCACCCGGATTCGACGCATCGTCCTGGAACTCTACGGCTTCGCGGCCGAGCATGCCCGCGCCCGCAACATCATCATCGCCGACACCAAGTTCGAGTTCGGCGTCGACAAGGCAGGCGATCTGAAGCTCATCGACGAAGCATTGACCCCCGATTCGTCCCGATTCTGGCCGGTCAACTCATACGAGCCAGGCATCAGCCCACCGAGCTTCGACAAGCAATTCGTGCGCGACTATCTCGAGTCGCTGCATTGGGACAAGAAGCCGCCCGCACCGCATCTCCCGCCGGAAATTCTCAGGCGCACCAGCGAAAATTATCGCGAGGCTCTCGAGCTGCTGACCGCCTAGTGTCCTGTCCCATCAATTCCTCGGCTTCAAGCGCTAAACGGTGTAGTGCGCGAGGCCAACCGGTTACCTCTACTCGCCCGCGATGGTCATCTCCTCGAGCAGAATCGACCCCGCGCGGATCCCGCCGCGCGTATCGACGTCATCGCCGACGGCCACGATCCCTAACAGCATGTCGCGCAGATTACCCGCGATGGTGATCTCCGCCACCGGGTATTGGATCACACCGTTCTCCACCCAATATCCCGCGGCGCCGCGCGAGTAATCGCCGGTGACCATGTTGATACCCTGCCCCATGAGTTCAGTCACTAACAAGCCGGTGCCGAGCAGTTTGGTCATCGCGGGGAGTCCGCCGCCGGTATTAGACGCAACGAGGAGGTTGTGCGCGCCGCCGGCATTCCCGGTGGTCTCGAGGCCCAGCTTACGGGCAGAGTAGCTCGACAAAATATAACCCGTGAGCACCCCGTCCACGATGAGTTCGCGATCCCGCGTCGCCACGCCCTCATCGTCGAACGGGGCGCTGCCCATGCCTTTGGGAATATGCGGACGTTCGCCGATCGAGAACCCTTTCGGAAAGATCTGCTGGCCCACAGAGTTCAGTAGAAACGACGACTGCCGATACTGGCTGCTGCCGCGGATCGCGGCGGTGAAATGGCCGATGAGTCCGCGCGCAATTTCGGGCACGAACAGCGCGGGAGCGCGTCGCGTCGAGAGCTTGCGCGGCTCCAGGCGCGCGATGGTTCGGCGCGCCGCCTCGCGGCCGATGCCCTCGGCGTCGTCCAATTCACGCCAGTCGCGCGAGCTGTTGTACCAATAGTCGCGCTGCATATCCTCGCCCGTGCCGGCCAGCACCACGCAACTCAGCGTGTGCGAGGTCGTCGGATAACCGCTCACGAAGCCATGTGTATTACCGTACACATGCAGTCCCTGATGGGTGCCGAGCGACGCACCCTCCGAATTGTTGATGCGCCGATCATAGGCAAGGGCCGCCGCCTCGCAGGATTTGGCTATTTCGATGGCCCGATCGGCGGTAACGTCCCAGGGAAACGCCAGATCTAGATCCGGCGGGGTCTTGGCCATCAGCGCCGCATCGGCGAGTCCCGAACAAGCATCCTCAGCCGTGAATCGCGCGATGCTGCATGCCTTGGCCACCGTGTCACGGACGGCGTCGGGGGAGAGGTCCGCCGTGCTGGCCGAGCCCTTGCGCTGACCGAAATACACCGTGATCCCCATGCTGCGGTCGCGCTGGTGTTCCAGCGTTTCCACCTCGCCGAGTCGCACGCCGACCGAAAGACCGCTATCCTGGCTGACCACGGCTTCCGCCTGAGAAGCGCCGCGGGAACGAGCTTCGTCCAAAGCCCGTCCGATGATCGATTCCAAGTCTTCCGGGGCAAGACGTAACGGGTTGCTAGGCACGGCCACCAAGATCTCCAATTTATGCGGGAGGACACCAGCCGGTGATTCTACCGACCTGAGTGATAGCATGCGCAATATGACGACCGAGATTGAAATGGAAGATTCCGGCGAGACCGAGGAGCAGCGCCTGAGCAAGAGCGCGCGTAAGCGCGAGGCCGCCTCGTTGCAGGAACTCGGCGTCCAGCTAGCGGCCCTTCCAGACCAGGAAATCAAGGCCTTAGGCCTGCCGGACAGCCTGTTTGTCGCATTGCGCGACCTGCGCCGGCTACCCTCGCATGGCGCGCAGGTGCGTCAGCGCCAGTACATTGGCAAGCTGATGCGCAGCATCGATCCCGCGCCCGTACTCGCGAAACTGGCGGAGCGCAAACAGCGTCATGACCTGGAAATTCGTCATTTCCAGCAAATCGAGCGCTGGCGCGATCGGCTGCTGTCCGAACCGGCCGCGGGCGTCGCTGAATTGCTCGAGCAATACCCTAAAATCGACCAGGACGCGCTGCGCAAGCTGCTCGACAAGGCGGAGCGCGAGAAGGCAGAACAGCGTTCCCCGGTCGCTGCCCGCGAACTGTTCGCCTTCCTGCGACAGTTGTTCGCATGAAACCGCTGGTGGGCGTCATCATGGGATCGTCTTCCGACTGGGAAACGATGCAAGCGGCTGCCGACACGCTCACCGCACTCAACATCGTCCACGAGGTGCGCATCGTATCCGCGCACCGCACTCCCGATCTTTTGTTCGATTACGCGGGGTCAGCGCGCGAACGCGGCCTGAAGGCCATCATCGCAGGAGCCGGCGGCGCCGCCCACCTCCCCGGCATGGTGGCGGCGAAGACCTCGGTTCCCGTGCTCGGCGTGCCGGTGCTATCGAAGAGCCTCAACGGCATCGACTCCCTGCTGTCCATCGCCCAGATGCCCGGCGGGGTGCCCGTTGCGACCTTCGCCATCGGTGTGGCCGGCGCGAAAAACGCCGCCCTGTTCGCCGCCGCACTGCTCGCCAATGAAATGATCGACGTCCGGATTGCCTTGGACGCGTTTCGCGCCGCGCAGACCGCCGCGGTACTCGCAAGGCCGGACCCTCGCCAATCTTGAAATTCAACCACGTGGGCATCGTCGGCGCGGGGCAACTAGGCCGCATGATGGCGCTGGCGGCTTATCCTCTCGGGCTACGCTGCCTGTTCCTGGATCGCAGCGGCGATTCGCCGGGCGCCCAGGTAGCCCCCATCCTGTTGGGCGCACTCGATGACCCGGCGCGGCTCGCGGAGCTCGCCGCATCGAGTGATGTCGTCACCTTCGACTGGGAGAATGTCGCCGGCTCGGCACTCGCCCCTCTGGAGAAGCTGACCAAGATTCGTCCGCCGCGCAAAGCGCTCGAGATTTCACAGGACCGGCTGCAGGAAAAGGCCTTGTTTTCCAGGCTGAAGATTCCGGTCGCGGCTCACGCGGCCATCGATACCCGCGAGGATCTCCTGCGCGCCGCCCGCAAGCTGGGCACGCCCGGCATACTCAAAACGCGGCGCCTGGGCTATGACGGTAAGGGACAGTACGTCATCGAGCGCTCGAATCAGCTAGACGACGCCTGGGCCCAGATCGGCGGCCCGGGCCTGATCTACGAACAATTTCAAGACTTCTCGCGCGAAGTCTCGCTCATCGGCGCACGTTCGGCGGCGGGTAAGATCGTCCACTATCCCTTGTCCGCCAACACCCATGCCGGCGGCGTCCTGCAGTACAGCATCGCACCGTTCATCGACGCCTCTCTCGAACGCATGGCGCGGCGCTACCTGAATAAGGTCATGGAAACGCTGGACTACGTGGGCGTGCTGACCATCGAATTCTTCGTGGTCGAAGGACGCCTGGTCGCGAACGAGATGGCGCCGCGCGTGCACAACTCGGGGCACTGGACCATCGAAGGCTGCGTCACCAGTCAGTTCGAAAATCATCTGCGCGCCATTGGCGATCTACCGCTGGGCGCCACCCGCCCTCTAGGCCATACCGCGATGGTGAACTTTCTGGGATGGATGCCCGACCGCGAACGCCTGCTCACGATCGAGGGGCTGGCCTATCACGATTACGGCAAGGAACCCCGGCCCGGCCGCAAACTAGGCCATTGTACGATCGTGCGAGCGACGCCCGCGGACCGCACCCGCGCCCTGAAGGCGCTGCTCAAACTGATGAAAGAGATCCCGCGGCCTGTCTAACTCCGCATGCATTTCACGCGCACCCGCTAATACATTAGACTCTCAGCAGAGATGTACCTAGAACTATTCAAACTCCATGAGCTGCCGTTCCGCTTGAGCCCGGACCCGCAGTTCCTGTACCTGAGCAAGCAGCACGCTCGCGCCAAAGCGTATATGGAGTCCACGATCTGGTTCACCGACGGCTTCGTGGTGATCACCGGCGAGATCGGCGCCGGCAAGACCACGCTGATCGAAACCTTCCTGCGTGAATTACAGAGCGACGTGGTCGTAGCGCAGATCAATCAGACCCAGTTGAACCCGACGGCATTCCTGCAAACGGTGCTGGTGCAGTTCGGCTTCTCGCCCTTCAATATGAAGAAGCCGGAGGTGCTGGCTACCTTAAATCAGTACTTGATGGAACAGTACAACAGCGGACGCAAGGTGCTGCTGATCGTCGACGAAGCGCAAAATCTGGCTTACAAGGTGCTCGAAGAGGTCCGGATGCTGTCGGGCGTCGAAACCGCCAAGGAAAAGACGCTACGCATCATCCTGGCCGGTCAGCCCGAGCTCAACGAAAAGCTCAATTCGGCGGAACTGGTACAGCTCTCGCAACGCGTCCGCCTGCGCTTCCATCTGTCCGCCCTCACGAAATCGGAGACGGACGCCTATATCGACCATCGACTCGAAGTCGCCGGCTCCCAGGGACGCCGGATCTTCGCCGAAGAGATCTACCCCCAGATTTTCCTCTACACGGGCGGCGTGCCGCGCCTCATCAACACGCTGTGCGACACCTGCATGATGGCCGCTTTCGGGCGCGACCAGGATCACGTCACGATGGCTGAACTCGAAAGCGCGATCCGCGAGTTGCAATGGGCCGAGTTCTCCGCCGCGACCAATCGGATGCAATTGGCGTCCGTGGCGGATCAAATGAGTCACACCCATCCGGGCCTCGGCCTTCCGGTCGGCAGAATTCTACTGGCCAGCGAAGGCAAGACGGTTATGGAGCGTGAACTCAAGCCGGGGCGAGTGGTGATCGGCCGCACGCCCGATAACGACCTGCAGATCGACAGCAAGTTCATCAGCCGGCACCACTGCCAGATCGTCACCCAGATCGACTCCTGCGTGATCGAAGACCTGAACAGCACCAACGGCATCTACGTGCAATCGAAGCGGGTCCGACGCCACAATCTGAACGATGGCGATGTGGTCCAGGTCGGTCAGCACGAGATCATGTACATCGACGAGCGCTCGCCCCGCATGCGCCACCACGCGGTCGACGCCGGGGATACGGAAGTGATCGAGAAGCTCTAGGAGCCCGTTTGGCTCGCGAGGCGCCTACTGCGGCGGTCTCACCGCGCGATCTTTTTGAGAGCACTTCCACCTGGCGCCAATCTCAGTCAGTCGTGCTCAGCCATTTGAAACAGGCAACTCCGCTGCGGGAAGTTCGACCATCTGACCGCCATACTCGCGACTACGTTCCCGGTAATCCTGACGACGCAAAACAACGGTCAATGCGGCGATCTCCATTACCAAACCGATCGAGAAGGCAATCACCGTGCCCGGACCCACCGGATCCAGGTAGGCAACCACGAACCCGAGACCGCCGAGCAAGGCATAGAGGATCGGCATGGACTCGTAAACCGGGCGAACTAGGCGCATGGGTACCTCCCTGTATGGCTCGATACTAATGCGGTCGGCGGGTCCATGCGCCGGAATTTGACTTAAAATCCGCTAGATTCAATCCTTGCCGACAAACAACTCCGAAATCCGACTCCACCACGAATTGCGCCAGCCCTCGACCTCCAAGTGCTGGGGTGTGTCGTTGCCGTCACGTGCGGCGGCGGCCAACAGTTCTTTCGGCAGATTGAGGCGAAACGTTCCAGTCATCGATTCATCGCTCATTGCAGCTCCCTGAAGTTGAGTTCGGACTACAGCGACTTGCCCGACACTGATGTGCCCACTATGCCCGTCGATCCGACAGACCTCTAACCTAGCGGGATCACGGGTCGGTCGACTACGACGCGCCGCACGCAACGGCATTAACAAAGTAATATGTCGCGCCGTGTGGGGGGAAGGGTCATGGAGTCTTGAGGAAAACGTCGCTGGAAAATTCGCAGATGAGCAAGCAGCGCCACCGTTGGGGATTCATGCTGGTCACCGCCTCCGCGGTGGCGTGGAGCCTCGGCGGCTTGTTCACCCGCCTGATCCCTGTCGATACCTGGACGCTATTGGCGTGGCGCGGAATATTCGCCGCCTTGGGCTTAGGGATGGTCATGGCAGGGCTGCGCCAGGGAAACGTCCGGCACGAGCTGCGCAGCATGGGGTGGCGCGGCTGGTTGTTCGTGATTCAGTCCACCGCCGGCATGGCCTGCTATTTGACCGCACTGCGGCACACCAGCGTCGCCAATGTGGCAGTGATCTACGCCACCGCGCCTTTCATGGCCGCGGGGTTGGGATGGATCGTGCTGCGCGAAAAGCCGACCAAGAGTTCCCTCATCGCCAGCCTAGCGGCGTTGTGCGGCGTGGCGCTCATGGTGGGCTTCGGCGGCTCTGGAGGACTGATCGGCGATCTTCTGGCGCTGGGCATGACCTGGTCGATGGCAAGCACCATGGTCATCGCGAGAAATTATCCCGGCATCCCCATCCTCTTGACCGCCTGCATTTCGTCGCTGCTCACCGGCGTGCTGGCCTGGCCTCTTGGCGCACCCCTCACCGTGACGGGTCACGAATTGCTGCTGCTCGCGCTGTTCGGCGTAGTCAACTTCGCGATCGGACTCCCCCTCTTCACCTATGGCGCGAAGCTGCTACCTCCCATAGAGACCGCGCTGATCGGTGCGGTCGATGCGCCGCTCGCGCCGCTCTGGGTATGGCTGGCGTTCAATGAGGTGCCGAGCGCCAGCACCCTGGTCGGCGGAACCATCGTATTCGCCGCCGTGGCGGTTCATCTCATCGTCGGGGAAACTCAGACGAGACATGCAGCGGTAGCGGCGCAAGAATAACCTGCGGCGTAAGGTATGGAGCGTGTCAGAGTATTTCGCGTGAGCCGCGCCACTACTCAGACACGCTTCCAGCGGTCGCTATGGACGGTCGCTACCGTGCAACCGCACGGCTTCAAACTCGTCTCCCGGCAGCCAGCCGACGGTCTGCTTGGCCATCAACGCCTCCCACCCCAAGGCAAAGCCGAACTTGGCTAGAGCCGCATTGGTCGAGAAATCCATATCGGCGCGATATTCGTCGCTAGGTTGGTGGTAATACTTCGCCGTGTATTCATCGCGCTGCGCCTTGCCCCATTCGGGCGGATGCCCCGCGAACTTCAGTGCGGTGTTGATGGAAAACGCCGGCACTCCGGCGCGCGCCATGCTGAAGTGATCCGAACGATAGTAATGCCCGGCGCCCGGTTCGGCATCGGCTTGGATGTCGTACCCGAATGCTTTGGCTGTCTTCTCCACGACCGGATAGAACGTCGTCCGCTCCGCACCACTGACGTTTACCGCCTCGGGGGTGCCGATGGGGGGCACCGCGTCGAAATTCAGGTCGAGCGCCACCTGCGCCGGAGGAATGGGCGAATGCTTGCCCAGATAATTAGACCCGAGCAGGCCCTTTTCCTCGGCCGTCACCGAGGCGAACAATACCGGATGTGGCGGCTTCACCGCCGACCTCGCATAGGCGCGCGCCAGCTCGATCAGCATGCCGCAGCCCGTGCCATTGTCCACGGCACCGTTGTAGATATTGTCGCCGCGCATCGCGGGATCGATGCCGAGATGATCGTAGTGCGCCGAATAGACCACGGTCTGGGTTGCGGGCCCCGCATCGGTTCCCGGCAACAACCCGAGCACATTGTACGATTCGAATTTGCGCACCTTACTCACGATATGCGCGCGCAACCGCACGGGCAGTTCCCGTGCCCTGAATTTCCGTGTGCCGGCGGTGGCCAGCATATCGTCCAATTGCAGGCCGGACGCCGCGAACAATTGGCGCGCCACGTCCAGCTGAATCCACGAAGCAGCCTCGAGCTTGGGGTCCGCGTCGTCGGCGAGATAGACCTGCTCATTGCTCCAGGAACTCTTGACCACCTGCCAACCATAACTCGCCAGATCGGTACGATGAATGATGAGAGCACCGATCGCCCCCTTGCGCGCCGCCTCCTCGAATTTATAGGTCCAACGGCCGTAATACGTCATCGTTTCGGCCTTGAAGAATTTCGGATCCTTGGACGGTGGCTCGTTCACGATCACCAGTATGACCTTGCCCTTGACGTCGACGCCCTTGAAATCATCCCATTGGTATTCAGGCGCTTCGATCCCATAACCCACGAATACAATCGGTGCGTCGAGGTCGACGTTGTCGGTCTGCGTCTGATTGCTCGTGACGTAGTCATCGCCGAATTTCAGGTCGATGGGCACGCCCTTCGCGGGCACCAGCGCCATCGTGGAAGTCGGGTCGGTGTGCACGCCCGTGAAGGCGACTTTCTGCAGATAGGTGCCGTCGTCACCGGCCGGCTTCAGGCCGTACAGCGCGAATTGCGTGGCGATGTAGTTGGCCGCGATGTCGCCGCCCCGCGTACCCGTGCCGCGCCCCTCCAAGAGGTCATCCGCCAAGAATTTCACATGCGCACGAATGCGCTCGGGATCGATGCTCTGCATCGCCGCCGCCACATCGGGCGCAAAACCCAGTTCAGTCGCGGGATCGGCGGCCGCCCAGGCGCAGGAACCGAACCCCACCGCGAACCCGAGACCCAGCATCGATGCCAGACGCCGGTGACGGCTCATGGTTGTGCGTCGACAAGACATCATGTGGCTCACCCCGTATGCCCGAGAAGATGCGCCAGACTACCTCAATGCGCGGTGAATCTGAGCAAGCGTCAATTCAACCGATCAATATCACTGTGCCCCGATACTGACATCGGCTCTCGTGTCGACTGGCGCAAAGCGGGATTCTCGCTTGGCCGCGCTTGCAGGGACAATTCGAAGGTCTAAAACGTCCATGTCGCGCTTACCATGAACGCATCCGGGTCGCCGTAGGTCGAACTGATGCGCTCGTACTCGCCGCGCAAGGCGAGTGCACCGAAGAGATGTGCCTGCACGCCGGCACCATAGGCAGGCTTGGTCTCCCAGGCATGCTGACGAGACAGCACCGGAGTGACGCAATTACTGCCGGCTTCCGCTCCCGTACACGTTCCCAATAAATAGTTGTTCAGATTCGTCTCGAGGCGCGCCACGCCCACCTTGGCGAACACGTCGAGGAACGGCAGCGGTACATACCCGACGGCCGAGAGCACGCCCGCCTTCGGATGCGAGTCCGCGTTGTAGTCCTGTCCGTTCAAACCATCGAAGTAGCCATCCGTGCTGCTGGGGTGTCCGAAATCGATGTACTCGGCTTCGGCGCCCACGAATGGCAGCGGCCGTATGCCGGCCAGCACCTTGTAGGCGGTGTGATGTGGATGCGAGTCGATCGGATAATCCGGATCGAAGCCATAGTCGCTACGGACGGTCGACTCACCGACCCCGGCGCCGGCATAGAAGCCCAGAAGATTCCAATCGGACGCCAGAGCGGGTTGGACACCCAACACGCCACCCAAGCCCAACGCCAAACAAAACCTCGTTAATACATTCATAGGTCTACTCCACCGCTAATGCCTATCCAAGACCTCGAACGGTCGAGTAAGTTCACGGAAGGCGGACACCCGAGCGGCAACTCCAAGCGGCATAGCCTCAGACCCGCACCGTCCACGATGGCCTGGAATCGCTGTCCACGATCGATACGCAATCGGGAAAAGCAAAAAGCGCGGGCGCAGCGCCACTTACAACGTGGCGCCCCGCCCGCACTGCGGTTCGTCCTTGAGTTCTGCCCCCGCGTCGGAAGGGCCTCATCCGTGAGTGAACCGCCCAATGAGTGTGCCGGTTCCGGGCCTATCTCTACAGACTGAACATCGCTGCAAATGTACAGTTATCGCAACATGGAGTCTCGATGTAAGCCGACCACCGACTCGCGACGCAAGAAGGTCGCGCGTAATGCTGATTCGGGCATGACGGTCACCTATTACCCGGACTACAACACTCGATTCTACCGCATCCATTGACGCCAGGTGCCCGAGCCACGCCGTCCCGCCCAGCGACAACGCCTTCCGCCTCATCCCCGGAGTGGTATTGATGTCGGCAGTCGCGACCACCCGCATGTGCGGAATGCCGATGCCACCCACGCTCGACGCGTAAACGCGCGATCCCTGCTAACTAGGGAAATTCCACGGTGGATCGGACTGACCGTCGCACAAAGAGCGAGTTGCCATACCGATTAAATATAACTACAATAAATAGCGTGCGGATCACCTTTAACCGGGCCAAACGTGACAAAACCCTAAAAGAACGCGGTCTGGATTTTCGACAGGCCCGCGCGGTGTTTTTGGGTATCCATCTGACGCGTATGGACGACAGACGCGAGTATGGCGAGCCACGTTTCATCACGGCCGGCCGGCTCGATGATCGGATGGTTGTCATCGTTTGGACACCGCGCGGTCGTGCCCGACGCGTAATCTCTATGAGGAAAGCTAATGAACGTGAAATCCAAACGCTCTCGCCGCACTTGGCGTGATCCGGACGACGCGCCGGGAATTACGGCCGAGTGGGTCGCAACAGCGGATCTCTACGAGGGTCAGAGACTCGTCCGGCGTGGGCGACCCGTCGGGTCCGGAAGGAAAACGCAAACGACCGTGCGGATCTCGAACGAAGTGTTGGAGTTCTTTCGCGCCTCCGGTCCCGGTTGGCAGACGCGAATGGACGCGGCGCTGAAGAAATACGTGGCGTCCCGGCAGCGGCAGTAATGGCTCGCCCTTATCGCCGCCACACATGGACGAGAAGAAACGATTGCGTGCAGCGACAACTTCATCTGAATAAGAAAGGAAATGCGATTTCTGAGAAGCTCGAATCCATGATTGGATGCCGGATTTGGCATGTCGTCATGCTACTTTTCTCGCGCGCGGACCGATTTAGCGAGTGGTTCGACCTTGCAGTGGGCCCGATGGTTACGCCGCAGCGACCGCGGCAATCGACACCCTGAGGCCAGGGGACTTCACCGGCATCTTAGCTCCCTGGCGCGCCGGCGGATTGGATGGAAACCACTTCAACCACTCTTCGTTCATGCCCGGGAAATCCTCCTCATCCGCCAACACGACGGTGACGCTCACCACTTTATCCAATGAGCTTCCAGCGTCCTCCAAAATGGCCTGGATGTTCTTCAGGCACTGGCGCGTCTGCTCCTGAATAGTAGCCCCGACCAATGTTCCCGTCTGCGGATCATGCGGCGCAGTCCCTGACAAGAATATTAGCCCGGCGGCTCTGACGGCCTGGCTATAGCTAGCCGGCGGCTTGGCGGCTTTGGTTGTAAAGATGATGTCTCGCGCCATAAAGCCTTTACCCTGTCGATGAGAGTTTTTGCGAGGACATCACTTACTGTAACGGGGCGGATGCCCGTGTCAATGTCTGGTTTGCAGCCATCTTCACTGCTCGAATGACGGCTTGGCTGATCAGAGCCGTTTGCGGTAAGTATTATTCGCTGGACCTCTCGACCAGAAGGCAAGAAAAGCGAGCCTTGCCGATAGACTTTTAAAGGACTATATTTGGTCTTATAACTCATTGAGGAGACCCAAGTGCGATATTCAACGCAAATCAGGCCAATTAGCTATCTGAAGGCCAATGCGGCGGAAGTGTTGCAAGAATTGACCGATCAGCGCCAACCAATGATCATCACTCAAAATGGTGAGGCGAAAGCCGTGATTCAAGACGTGGCCTCCTATGAGGAGGCACAGGAAACATTGGCGCTGCTGAAAATACTGGCGCTTGGCAACCACCAGATTGCACAAGGCAGGGTGAAGCCGCTGGCCGATGTCGCCATCAGAATGAGTGCTCTGGCGGTGGCGGAGGACTAGTGTCATTTCGGGTAGTCTTTACAGAAGACGCCGAAAACGATCTCGAGGACATTGTCACCTACATAGCGAAGCATGATTCTCCGCGGGCTGCGCAGTACGTACTTAGCCGAATCCTGAAGATTGCCGACAGTCTGGTGGTAGTGCCGACGCGCGGCACGCCACCAAGGGAACTCCGCGCACTTGGCGACCAGGAATATCGTCAGATTTTCTTCAAGCCGTATAGGCTTATCTATCGCGTCATCGGCGATCAGGTAGTCATTTACGTTATCACTGACGGTCGACGGGATATGCAATCGCTGCTCGCACGACGACTACTTGGCGGCTAACGGCCAAACCTGCCGGATACGAGTGCCAGCTTTGCCGAACGGTCTAGACCTCGGCAACGTGATTTTGAATGATTGAATTGACGCTTGCTCGAGTCGCCAAGTGGCTTAAGGAAAGGCCTGGATGGGCCACGCGAAACGGTCAAATTCAGCTTGCCGAGGTACTAAAGCAAAGGCCATGCGATGCGGCCACGTCGGCTCTGCCGAGCGGCTACGCGGTTCCACCTACCGTCAGCGCATCGACGCGCAACGTAGGCTGCCCGACGCCGACCGGCACCGACTGCCCCTCCTTGCCGCAGGTCCCAACGCCGCCGTCGAGCTTCATGTCGTTACCCACCATGCTGACCCGCGTCAACACATCCGGCCCGTTGCCGATGAGCGTCGCACCCTTCACCGGCGTGGTGATCTTGCCGTTCTCGATCAAGTACGCCTCGCTCGCCGAGAACACGAATTTGCCCGACGTGATGTCCACCTGGCCGCCACCGAAGTTCACCGCGTACAAGCCCTTTTCGACGCTCGCGATGATCTCTTCCGGATCGCGCCCGCCCGCCCGCATGTAAGTATTCGTCATGCGCGGCAAGGTCATGTGCGCGAACGATTCCCGCCGACCATTGCCGGTGGCCGGCATGCCCATCAAGCGCGCATTCAATTTGTCCTGAATGTAACCGCGCAGCACGCCATTCTCGATCAACACGGTGCACTGGGTCGGCGTGCCCTCATCATCCACGTTCAGGCTACCGCGACGGCGATCCAAAGTGCCATCGTCGACCACCGTGATCTCGTCCGCCGCCACCTTGTGGCCGATACGGTTCGAAAAAGCCGAGGTCCCCTTGCGATTGAAATCGCCTTCGAGCCCGTGACCGATGGCCTCGTGCAATAAAATTCCCGGCCAGCCCGAACCGAGCACCACCGGCATCGATCCCGCCGGTGCCGCCACGGCCTCCAGATTCACCAAAGCTTGACGCACCGCTTCACGCCCGTGCTGGAACGGCTCATCGCCGCGCAACAGTTCATCCAGACCGAAGCGCCCGCCGCCCCCGCTATAACCCTGTTCGCGCCGACCGTTCTGCTCGACGATCACCGACACGTTGATGCGCACCAGCGGCCGCACGTCCGCCGTCAAGGTGCCCTCGCTGGTTGCGATCAACACCACCTCGTGCACGGCGGCCAGTGACGCCATCACTTGCTTGACCCGCGGATCGATACGCCGCGTGTCGGCGTCGACTTTCATGAGCCACGCCACTTTTTCCTCGTCGCGAATGGTGTCGAGCGGATCGATGGGCAGGTATAGCCGATGCGTCAGCGGCCGCTGCCACGCTTTGACCGTATGACTGCCGCCGCTGCGCGCGATCGCCCGCGCCGCGGCCGAGGCCTCGACCAGGGCCGGCAGCAGCACTTCATCGGTGTAGGCAAAACCGGTCTTCTCGCCGCTGATCGCGCGCACGCCCACGCCCTGCTCGATGCTGTGCGAACCCTCCTTGACGATGCCATCCTCGAGCGCCCACGACTCCTCGCGCGACAGTTGGAAATACAAGTCCGCGTAGTCGACGCCGCGGCTCATTACGCTGCCGAGAACCGTCGACAAGCGATTCTCATCGAGGCCGGACGGCGTCAGAATCATGCGCTCCGCCACGTCGAACATCGGCGCGGCACTCATGCCGGCACCGTGGCGGCGAGGTTGCGGCCGAGCCGCCGGTTATCGAGAGCCGGGAAACGCTGCCGCGCTTCCGCCTGCTTGCCGAGTTCGAGGTCAGCGACCACCACACCGCTGCCTTTTGCCAGCCGCGACAGCACCTGGCCCCAGTAATCGACGATCAAGGTATCCCCATAGGTCTCGCGGCCGCTGGTATGCGCACCGGACTGAGCCGGAGCGACCACGTAACAAAGATTCTCGATCGCACGCGCCCGCAGCAACGTCTCCCAATGCGCGCGACCCGTCGGCACCGTGAACGCGGCCGGCATGGCCAGCCACTCGGCGCCGCGCGCTACCAGATCCCGGTAGAGCTCGGGGAAGCGCATGTCATAGCACACCGACATACCGAGCTTGCCCACGGGCGTATCGGCTACCACGATTTCACGCCCAGGCGCGACATGCTTCGATTCCAGATAGGCCTCTTCACGACCCGGGATGGTGACGTCGAACAGATGAATCTTGTCGTAGCGCGCCACGCGCGCCCCGTCCGCGTCGAGCAACAGCGATGTGTTGTAGACGCGCTGCGGCGTATCCCCCTTGATGACGGTAGTGCCCCCCAGGATCCATAACTTCAACTCGCGCGCGGTGTCGTGGAGAAACGCTTGAATGGGTCCGTCGCCATCGGCTTCGGCCACGCCGAGCTTATCCGCGTCCTTCAAGCCGATGAACGAGAAATTCTCGGGCAGGCACGCGATGTCGGCGCCGAGTTCCTTGGCGTCCCGCAACAATTTTCCGGCCGCGGCGAGGTTGTCCGCAACGACATGACCCGAGGTCATCTGAATGGCAGCTACTTTTCCCATTTACTTCGGCGCCTCCGCAGTCGCCGCGGCAGCGTCTGCACTTTTGATACGTTCAACGGTGGGATTATCCCAAGTTCCTGTGATCCGATAATACCCCCGCGCAAGCCCCTTCAGCGGTTGTTTGAACACCTGGCTGAACAACAACACCGCGCCGCCGACCACGGGGCCGGCCACGAATGCGGCGAGGGGCAGCGTGCTGCTCACGTTGCCGGTGACCACCACCGTTTGGTCGTAGTCCTTGTTTTGCAAGCCGACACGCCCAATCAGCCCGATTTCCGCAGCGGGACCCTTCACCAGTAGGTCATCGGTATAGGCGCTGCCGTCATGCATAGCGAACTCGCCGCGAACGGTGTCGAACGCGAAGCCTTTGTCGGTCAAATCGCTGAAATCCAGCGATAATCGGCGCGGCAGCGCACCCAGACTGGTGAGGCCCAACACCCGGCCGGCACCCGGGCTGATGCCGGTCAATTGCCCCTTGTCGATCTCCACCGCCACATGCCCCGTGGCCGCGATCAATGCCGCATTGGTGGGCGCGCCCACCCAGCTCATGTCGAAATCTACTTTCCCCGTCTTGCCCTCGATCACCGCGTCGTAGCCCAGATCCTTGAGGGTCGCCCCCACATCGGTGCTCGACAAAGTCCCCTCCATCCGCGCCGCTCCCGCATCTTTGCCGCGCCACTCACCCGTGGCCGTGGCGGAAAACGTCGGGGCGGTGACGTTGAGCCGTTTGAGGCTGATGCCATCGTCCAGTTTGGCGAGCGTCGCCTGCACGTCGCCGAAATGCCGTTCATCCCAGATCAACTCGGCGGCGTGAAAAGCCATCGCCGGTACGCTGCGTGGATTCGCCGCGCCCTGCGCAACCGCGTCACTCGGAACCATGCCGCCGGCGGGCACCAAGGTCGCGGGCGCACCGCTCACGGGCGCGAGCGCGAGCGTCGGCGGCCCATCCACGAATTTCAGGCGCTGAAACTCGAGTTTCCACGGTTCGGCCGAGTCAGCGGCACTGGGCAACGAGATGCTGCCCACCACGTTGGGGCCGCCGATACCGATCCGCCAACCGGAGTCGGTCGCCGACAGATCCAATGCCACGTCCAGAAACGACAACCCCAGGAAGTCGATCTGCGCCACCTCGAATTTGGCGGTGCGCAGCAAGCTGCCGAGCGGCTCGGCAGTCCTGTCGGGGGTGTACAGCTTCAACCAACCGGCGAGATCGAGGCGATCGATCGTACCGCCGGTGTTGACCACCTGCGACTCGCTGAAGGGCGGCGGCTCCGACGCCGAACCGGGCGCTGCGCCGAAGGTCACCGCGACGCGGCCCACGGTCGGGCCATTGACACCGGAATCCAGACTCACTTGACCGCGCAGTACGGAACCTAAGGCCACGCGCACCTGGGTGCCGCCGCTCACCGGCCACTCGACCTCCACTGAGGTTGGCAGGGAGCGGCCAACCGGCTTGGCCAGCGGCTCAGGGAGATGCAAATCGAGTCCGGCTAGACTGCTATTGAGGCGCAAGATGCGCTCCCGCGCCGGTTCCGGCGCAATCCTGAGTACACCATGCCAGTCCGTCATGCCGCCGATCGGAATGCTGGGTGACAGGGACAGCGCCGAACGCAGCGCATCGCCGCTCAACTGACCGTTGAACACCAGGATCGTGCGCGTCACGGGCCGATTGCGCGGCGCGCGCGCCGTCATCTGAAACGCGCCGCCCAGCACCTTGCCGTGCACCTCGGCACGCGACACCTGCGCACCCACGACATCCGCATCGCCGCTCAATTCCGTGGCCATCGACGATGATCCGCGCCGCTTCAGCGATACGCCATGCAGGTGCGCATGCACCACGGTGTGCCGCTTGTCGAACTCCTTGAAGGGCAGGAACAGATCCACATCCGCGGACAGCGGTCCCGTCGCCTCCACGCCCGTGAACACATGCTCCGCCGCCGCATCGATCGGCGTGGCCCGCAGGTAGCCGAGCGCATCGTCGGCATCGCCGCTCACGGCCAAGTGCAATCCCAGCTCGGCGGTCTTGAAATCGGCGAAGCGCGCATCGCCGGATTGGAGCGTCAGATTGCCGATATGACCGCTGAACAGCTGCGTGCTCAATCCTTCGTTGCGAAACTCGGCCAGCACCGCGAGATTTTCCGCGACCGGCCAACCCTCCTTGTAGTCCAGCGTCAATCCCTCGAGGCGCGCGCGCGCCAGGAACAGGCCGCTACCGTCGCGAAACGGATAATTCCGCAGCGGACCTCGAATGACGACATCGGCGTGCGGCATGCGACCGGCGACGAAGGCGCGATTCAGCCAGGTCAGGGCGGTGGGAGCGATGAGCAATTTAGGCAGATACAATCGGGTATTCACGACATTGCCGTTGTCCACCGACGCCGCCAAGGTCAGTACCGGCGAGCCGCCCTCCACCGGTCGTTGCCAGGCCGCCAGAGCATGCAGCGACGCGTCGTGGGTCGCGAGATCCAGCGACGGCGTGGCCACCAGCAACTCCGCCGGCGTGCGTTTCCAATACAGCGTGGTCTTGAGGTTCAAGAGCGGCACCGGCTGCGGAAGTTCCGACGGCCAAGTAAATACTCCCGTCTGCGTCTCGAGATCGATCCGCCCGCCGCTCTGGTTGCCGACGAGCGTGCCGTTCAGGCCGCGCAAACCCGGCGCACGGCCCGTGGGCGCGAAGCCGACGCCGCGAAAGCGCGCCTGCACGGTGAAGGACAACGGATCGCTGACCTGGGCGCGACTCAGATCCACGCGCGCATTCAGCCACTCGCCGGTGGGAGCGATCTCCTGCAGCCGTTCGCGCAGATCTTTCTGCGGCAGCAACCCCGCCAACGGCAATAGGGTACCGATGCGTAAATAACTGGCCTTCGCATGCAACTCCAACAGACCCGCGTCGTCGCGCCAGCTCGCATCCAAGTCGGAGTCTGGATCGCGCAGCCCGTCACGCAGCGCCCGCACCCGCCGCCCCAGCAGCGTCCAGCGATCGCCCGCATGGGTGAGAGTCAACGCGCCGGTGATTTGATCGAACTTGACGCTCGGCTCATCGGTGAGCTGCATGGTGACGTTGTGCGCCTCGAATTCGAGGTCGGCGCGGTTCAGCGTGACACCCCGACCGCGCGCGGCAATCTGGAAACCGCCCGTTCCCGACCCGAGCCGCGCCAAGTGATCCGGGAACAACTCGTGCCATCCCGCGAACTTGAGCGCGCGCGTGCGGCCGACCACGGTCCAGCTCGAGGAATCGAGCCGACCCGCACCGCGCGCGGCGCCGTCGATGCTCACCACTCCGCCCAACACGGCGGGCAGATTCGCAGTCAGGGTGAGATTGACGGCACCGTCACCGCGCAGCACCTGCAAATTCACCTCGCGCAACTGCAACTCCGGCAATGCCGGGCTCCAACGCTGGATGGTGACGCGGCCGTGACTGATCCCCAGAGTGCCCGGCGGCAAGTCGTCCAACCGCAGGGTCGGCAAAGAGGACGGGCCGGAGTCCAATTCGATTTCGGACGCGAGCGCGAACTTGTCGTCGGACACGCGGGTGATGAGGATGTCCGGCGAGTCGAGTTCGATGCGTCCCGCATACAGTTTGCCGTTGCGAAACAGCTGCCAGATGTCCATGCCGATGCGCCCGCCGGCCGCGCGCGCCAGCACGCGGCGATCGTCCTTGGAACGCAACTCGAGTTGCTCGAAGTACAGCTCGGGCCCATACCAGCGAAACGCCGGCGAAACATGCGCGAAGGTGATGTGATATCCGCTGCGGGCGTGCACCCATTCCTTGATCTCGGCCTGGTACTTAGGAGCGCGGTCCAGCGCCAGCTTGACCGTCAGCAGCAGCAACAAGCTCACGCTCGAGACTCCCGCCAGCGTGTAGAGCAGGATTTTTCCGACCTTCCGTAACGCCATCTACATCAGGACGACGTCGTACTGGTCGACGGTGTACAACGCCTCGGCCTGCAGCCGGATGGGCCGGCCGGTCACCAACTCCAGTTCACCCAGCGCGGAAGATTCCTCGTCGAGCAGACGTTCGATCACGTCCTGGTGCGCCAGCACCATCAACCCCTTGCACTCGAACTGGCGCGACTGACGCACGATCTCGCGAAATACTTCATAACAAACCGTTTCCGCCGATTTGACGAATCCTCGCCCTTCACAGGTCGGACACGCTTGGCACAGCAGATGTTCCAAACTTTCGCGCGTCCGCTTGCGTGTCATCTCGACCAGCCCCAACGGCGAAACCGACGAAATATTGGTCTTCACGTGATCGTCGGCCAGGGCTTTCTGCAGCGCCTGAATGACCTGCCGCCGATGCTCGGACTCCTCCATGTCGATGAAATCGATGATGATGATGCCGCCGAGATTGCGCAGCCGAAGCTGCCGCGCAATGGTCACCGCCGCTTCCAGATTGGTGCGGAAGATCGTCTCTTCCAGATTACGGTGGCCGACGAAGGCGCCGGTGTTGACGTCGACCGTGGTCATGGCTTCCGTCTGATCGATGATCACATAGCCGCCCGACTTGAGCGACACCTTGCGGTCGAGCGCCTTTTGGATTTCTTCCTCGACGTGGTGCAGTTCGAACACTGAACGCGACTCGCCGTACAGTTCGAGCCGCGGCAGCGCCTCCGGCATGAACGTGCTGGCGAATTCCTGCATCTCGCGGTGCGCATTAGGCTGGTCGATCAACACCCGGTCGACGTCCGGCCGCAACAGATCGCGCATCACGCGCAGGTGCAACGGCAGATCGGCATGCACCAGATTGCCGGGCTGGGTGCGCAGGCCCTGGTGCCGTACCACCTCCCAGAGCTTGCGAAGATAATTCATATCGGCGAGCAGCGCCTCGGGTGCGGCATCCTCCGCCGCCGTACGAACGATATAGCCGGCGTTTTCGTCCGCCGCAACACCGCTGAGCACGGCCGCACGCAGCCGCTCCCGCTCGGCCTCGTTCTCGATACGCGCCGACACGCCGACGCCACGGCTCTGCGGCATGTAGACGAGATAGCGCGACGGCAGGGTGATGTAGGTAGTGAGCCGCGCTCCCTTGGTACCCAGCGGATCCTTGACCACCTGGACCAGGATGTCGTTGCCCTCCGCCACCAACGCCCGGATGTTCTCCGTGCGCGGCGGTTCGATGCCGGTGTCGGCATGCCGCGGATCGAAGATATCGGAGGCGTGCAGAAACGCCGTGCGCTCCATGCCGATCTCGATGAATGCCGCCTGCATGCCCGGGAGCACCCGCGATACGCGTCCCTTGTAGATATTGCTGATGAGCCCGCGGCGGCTGGTGCGCTCCAGGAACAGCTCCTGCAGCACACCGTTCTCGATCACCGCCGCGCGCGCCTCGTGCGTACTCGCGTTGATGAGGATCTCGGTGCTCATGCGCTGCGCTTCAACGCCATCGCGGTACGCCGGCGGCCTCGAGCAATTCGGCGGTTTCATACAGCGGCAAGCCCATGACGCCCGAGTAGCTGCCCGCCAGATGCGTGATGAACACCGCGGCGCGGCCCTGCACGGCATAGCCACCCGCCTTGTCGCAAGGCTCGCCGGTTGCCCAATAGGCGCGCGCTTCAGCGGGTGAGATCGCCCGAAAGGTCACCTCGCTGCGGCTCAAACGCGACTCGATACCGCAGTTGGCGCCATCGGGCTCCGCGTCGCGATCCTGTAAGCTCGGCGTCATGCCGGGTGAGTCCACCGCTACTGCCCTCGCCCCGGCCTCCGCCCTCGCCTTCGCAATCTCTCTGGCCCTGGCCGTAGACGTGGCCACGGCTACGGCGGTCAACACCTCATGCCTGCGCGTCGACAGCGCCAGCAGCATGCGCTCACCGTCGTCCGGGTCACGCGGCTTGCCGAGAATCCGGCCATCGAGAACCACGGTCGTGTCGGCCGCCACGACCGGCCGCGGGGTCGCAAGGCTCGCCTCCCGGCCGGCAGCCGCCTTGGCACGGGCGAGTCGCGTCACGTAACTCGCCGCCGTCTCGCCAGGCAGGACGCTCTCGTCCACGGTGGAATCGAGCACTCGAAAAGGCACGCCGATTTGCGTGAGAAGCTCGCGCCGACGGGGCGAACCCGAGGCTAAATAGACGAAATCTGCGGTCATGCCGCAAGGATACCGAACTTACGCGCGGTGATACGGATGTCCGGCCAGAAGACTCATGGCCCGATAGATCTGCTCGGCCAGCACCACCCGTACCAGCGCGTGCGGCAGGGTCAGGGGCGACAGCGACCAGCTTTGGTTGGCACGCGCCCGGCACGCATCCGCCAGTCCGTCGGGACCGCCGATCAACAAGGCGAGCGGCCGTGCGTCCCGCAGCCGTTCCGCGAGCCAGGTGCTCACCTGCTCGGTGGTCATGGAGCGCGCCGACACTTCCAGCGCCACGACGTAATCCTCGCGCCCCAGCGCCGCCAGCATGGCATCCCCCTCGCGGCCGATGGCGCGCTGCGGATTTTCACCGGCACGCCGGGTGGCCACCGGAATTTCGATCAGTTCCAGCGTCAACGGGGTGCGCAAGCGCTTCTGATACTCGCGAAATCCGTCGTTGACCCAATCGGGCAGACGGGTACCGGCGGCGATCAGCTTGCATTTCAAGCGCGCGCGGCGCGCTTGGTGACGGTCATATCCCAGAGTTTCTCGAGCCCGTAGAACTCGCGCGTGCGCGGCAACATGACGTGCACGATCATTTCGTGCAGATCGATCAGCACCCAATCGCTGTCCTGCTGGCCTTCGACCCCGTGCGGACGGAACCCGGCCGCCTTGGTCTTTTCGACCACATGCTTCGCCACCGAGCGCACGTGCCGGTCCGACGTGCCGCTGGCGATCACCATGGTATCGGCGACGTCGGTGAGCCCCCGCACATCCAACACCCTGACCTCCAACGCCTTCATGTCATCGAGCGCGGCGCTGACGATTTTCCGCAGCGACACCGTGCGCGTTGCCGCATCGGGCACGGCGGCCCGCGCCTCTTTCTTGGGTTTTGCGGCCCGCGGCTTGGCGGCGCGTATTGCCTGGGTTCCAAGGGCCGAGTCCCTCGCATCCAGAGCTTTACTCTTCGGTTTGGCAGCACCTCGTGCGCTCGTGCCCAGGGCCTTTGATTTGGCGCCGGTCGCCGGCTTCGATCGGGCTTTCACCGCCGCGCCGGCCTTGTCCTTTACGGCGCCCACCGCACCGTCCCCCGCTTTTTCCGCTGAATTCTTTGCCCCGATCGCTTCTGATTTTTTGATTGGCACTAAGTTGTCCGTGTTTTTGAATAGCAGTTCGCTTCGAGAATCAGTTTACGCACTGGATCCGGCATGAGGAAGCGCGGATCTCGTCCGATCGCGATCAGCTGGCGCACTTCGGTGGAGGAAATTTCGAGCTGGGTGACCGCATGAATGTAGATGCAACCCGCCCGCTGCTCGTGCAGATCGCCGATGCGCCCCGTGCCCCGGTCTACCAGCAGTTCGCCCAGAGGTCCCATGCCCGGCGCACGCCACCCCGGCCGATGGGCAACCACCAGATGGGCCAGCTGCAACAGCTCGCGCCACTGATACCATTTGGGCAAGCTCAGGAACGCGTCCATGCCGACGATCAGACAAAGACTGCGATCGGGATACTCATGCCGCAGTTCGCTCAAGGTTTCTACCGAGTACGAGGGGCCTTCCTTGCGCACTTCCCGATCGTCCACCACGAAACCTGCCTGACCGGCTACCGCCAGTTCGACCATTTTCAAGCGCAGCAACGCGTCCGCGAAGGGTTGATCGCGGTGCGGCGGATTGCCGGCGGGTAGAAAACGAATCTCCTTCAGACGCAGAGCCTGCTGCAGCTCGAAGGCGGTGCGCAGATGCGCATAGTGAATCGGATCGAAAGTGCCGCCGAAAATGCCCATGGGGTTCATGTGGCTACCCTGCCTGAATCCGCACCGGCTTGCAAAGCGCCCGCAAGGTCGGCCACGAGACCGGTGACGGCGGTCCATGCATCGCCCCCCGCCTGGCCCTTCGCGACGCGGTCGGTGTGGTGCGCCTGACGCAGCAGCCGCGCGAGCGGCAACCGGCCGAGGCGCGCCAGCGCCTGCGGCGATGGCGTTGCGGCCTGGTGCCAGCCGGAGCGGCTATGGGAGCGCAGACGACCGCGTTCCTGCGCCTGCCAAAGGCCACGCAGTTCGCGGATCAACGCCCATAGGATCAACGGTGGTTCGATGCCCTCGCTCTTCAGACCCAGTAGAATCCGCAGTGCGCGTTGCGTATCGCCGGCCGCCGCCGCCGCGCCGAGCTGGAACACATCATAGCGAGCGCTGTCGCCCACCGAACGCAGCACCAGTTCCGTGCCTATGCGCCGACCGTCGGCGAGTAGCGCCAGCTTCTCGAGTTCCTGTTTCGCGGCGAGCAGATTGCCCTCCACCCGATCGACGATGAGCTTTGCCGCCTCCGGATCCATCTCGACCTTCAGGGCGCTGGCGCGGGCACGCAGCCACTGCGGCAGCGCCGCCGTCTCCACGGGCTTCACCGGTAACCAATGTCCATGCTGTTCGAACGCCCTCACCCAGGCCGTTTCGCTCGATTTCTTGTCGAGCTTGTCGGCGATGACCAGACACAGCGTATCGGGCGGCGGCCGCGACGCCAGGTCGATCAACGCGGCCGCGCCCTTGTCGGGTTTGCCGGTGGGCAGGCGCAATTCGAACAAGCGGCGCTCGGCAAACAGCGACAAGGACTGCGTCGCCTGGCGCAACTCATCCCAGTCGAAACTCTTGTCGATGAAGAACACGCTGCGCTCGGCATAGCCCGCGGCGCGCGCCGCGGCACGGATGGCATCCGCCGCTTCACCGACCAGCAGCGGTTCCTCGCCCGACACGAGATAGGCGCCCGCCATACCGCGCGCCAACGACTGGTTGAGCTGATCCGCGTTCAGCCGCACCCGATCCGCTCCCGCGCCGCCTGGTATTCGAGTGTCATCCGCGCGACGAGAGCGCCCACGGTCTCGATCTCATGGATGCCGCTCACGCTCTGGCCGGCGCCCCAGATGTCCTTCCACGCCTTGTGGGCTGTGTTGCCGCCGCTGCCGAAGTTCATCGCCGACTTGTCGGCCGCCGGCAGGTTGTCCGGATCGATGCCGGAGTTCAGCACGCTGCCGCGCAGATAATTGCCGGCGACGCCGGTGAACAGCGAGGTGTAGACGATGTCCTCCGCGCGGCTGTCCACCAGCATCTGTTTGTAAGCCGCCGACGCATTGGCCTCGCGGCTGGCGATGAAGCGAGTGCCCATGTAGGCGAGGTCCGCACCCATCGCCTGCGCCGCCAGCACGTCGGCCCCCGTGCTCATCGCGCCGGACAGAATGATGGTGCCGGGAAACACCTCGCGAATCTGTTTCACCAGCGCGAACGGGCTCAAGAGTCCGGCATGACCACCGGCGCCCGCGCACACCGCGATGATGCCGTCCACCCCCTGCGCCGCGGCCTTTTCCGCATGCCGCAGATTGATGACGTCGTGGAACACCACGCCGCCGTAGCCATGTACCGCGCTCACGACTTCCGCGGGCGGCCGCAGACTCGTGATCACGATGGGCACGCGGTGCTTCACGCAGAGGCGCACGTCGTGCTCGAGTCGATCGTTGCTCGCATGCACGATCTGGTTCACCGCGAATGGCGCCACGGTCGTTTGCGGATTCGCCGCCGCATAGGCCGCCAATTCCTCGGTGATCCGCGACAGCCAGTCGTCGAGCTCGGCGGCGGGCCGCGCGTTCAACGCCGGAAAGGCACCGACGATTCCCGCCTGGCACTGCGCGATCACCAACTCAGGCGTCGACACGATGAACAGCGGGGCTCCGACGATGGGAAGCCGCAGGCGATTTTGCAGGACGGTGGGAATGGGCATGCGTTGCACTCGGCAGGGTGGCAAGCTCACGGACGCCGCCACAAAACACCATTATACTGCGCGGCGGCGGTTGGCAGCTCGTTCTCACTCGGGCTGGGTCCGCCGCGGACGTGACCGCGCCCATGAGTCAGACAGGCCGCCAGGAGGCTCTCGATGAAATTCGACACTATTTTATTCGAGCGACGCGAGCGCGTGGCTCATGTGACCCTGAACCGGCCCGACAAGCTCAATGCGCTCAGTCTGGCCTTGGTCGACGAGCTGCGCGCCGCCGCCCTGGCCATCGATGCCGATCCAGAGATTCGCGCGGTGCTGCTCACCGGCGCAGGCCGGGCGTTCAGCGCCGGCGCCGATCTCACGCGCGATGACTTGCTGCAAAGCGCCGGGAGCGTGGGCCAGAGCATCGGCCGCAGCCTGGCCGAGCACTTCAATCCCATGGTGAGCGCCTGGTACGACCTCGGCGTGCCGGTGGTGGTGGCCGTCAACGGCGTCGCCGCCGGTGCCGGCGTGAGTCTGGCGCTGGTGGGTGATATTGTGCTGGCGGCGCACTCCGCGACGTTTCTGCAGCTATTCGCGCCCAAGCTCGGTCTCATGCCCGATCTCGGCAGCACATTTTATCTGCCGCGCCTGATCGGCACGGCTCGCGCCAAGGGAATGACCCTGCTGGGTGACGCCGTTCCGGCCGCGGAGGCCGCGCGCTGGGGTCTGATCTGGGCCTGTCTCGAGGATGAGAGGCTCATGGATGAGGCCGACGCCATGGCGCAACGCCTCGCCGCCGGGCCGACGCAGGCGTTCAAGCGCATCAAGGCCGTGTTCAACGAACAGCCTTCAGGCACCCTGTCCGAGCAACTCGCACTGGAAACCACCGTACAGACGGAACTCGCCGACACCGAAGATTTTATGGAAGGCGTCCAGGCGTTTCGCGGTAAACGCGCGCCGACCTTCAAGGGACGCTAGTATCTCGGCAATATAATTATGAGCGGTTGAATTGACGCTTGCTCGAGTTGCCAAACGGCTTAAGGAAAGGCATGGATGAGCCATGTGAAACGGTCAGATTCACTGTGTCGAGGTACTAGCGGCGCTTGCCGATTTTGGCGAGCGGGACCCTGACTTCCGGTGCGCTGACTCGAGTGCCCGCCGCGGCGGAAGAGCCGCAATTGTCACAGCCACCGCAGGACCCCGCACGGCTCGCCGTCGCGGCCATGCGGCCGGCGAGACCGCGCAGCCAACCCGCGGGAAGCCGACCCAGCAGCACCGCGCCGCTCGTCAACAGACGCGCACGCCAGGACTTGGGTCCCAGCGAGTAACTCGCATAGCCAAACCCGGCAAACAACACCAGCCCCACCAAGAAACCATCCAGAGCGCCGTTCATGTCGTCAATGCCAGCGCGATGCGGTAGGTGACGAACGAACCCGCATAGGCCAAGCCGAACATGTACGCCGCCATGATGAGCGGGTATCGCCAAGAGTTCGTCTCGCGCTTCACGGTCGCCAGGGTGGAGAGACATTGCGGCGCGAACACGTACCAAGCCAGCAGCGACAACGCGGTGGGCAAGCTCCATGACTGTGAAATCAGCGGCGTCAACGCGCCGCTCATATCGGACCCCGTGGCGGACAGCGCATAGACGGTGCCGAGCGCACCCACCGCGACCTCGCGCGCCGCGAGCCCCGGCACCAGCGCCACCGAGATCTGCCAATTGAAACCGATGGGCGCGAAAATGACGGCAAGCCAGGCACCGATGTGGCCGGCGATGCTGTATTGAATGGCCGGACCCGTGGCACCCGCGGGCGGCGCGGGAAATGAACTCAATGCCCAGAGCACCACCATCAAGGCCAGAATGATGGTGCCGACGCGGCTCAAGAATATTTCCACCCGCTGCCACAGACCCACCCGCAAGCTGCGTAGATTGGGCCAGTGATAAGCCGGTAGTTCCAATAGCAACGACTGGAAGTTCGTCGCCGAGCCGCGGCGCTTGAGCACGTAGGCAACGCCCATCGCACTCGCCACGCCGGCGATGTACAGCACGAACAGCACCACTCCCTGCAATTGCAAACCGCCCCAGACGGCGCGCTGCGGGATGAAAGCGCCGATGATGAGTGCGTACACCGGTAGGCGCGCCGAACAGGTCATCAAGGGTGCGATCATGATGGTCGCCAGTCGATCGCGAGGATTCTGAATGGTGCGCGTCGCCATGATGCCGGGAATCGCGCAGGCGAAGCTCGACAGCAACGGAATGAAGGCGCGGCCGGACAGACCCACGCTGCCCATCAAACGATCCAGCAGAAACGCCGCGCGCGGCAGATAGCCCGACTCTTCGAGTACCAGGATGAAGAAGAACAAGATGATGATCTGCGGCAGGAAGACGAGCACGCTACCGACGCCGGCGAGTATGCCGTTGACCAATAAATCCTTGAGCAAACTCGCGGGCAGCGCGTGCCCCAGCCACTCACCGAAAGCCCCTACGCCCGCCTTGATGGCGTCCATGGGTACCTGGGCCCATGCAAAGACCGCCTGAAAAACCAGGAACAGGATCAGCGCCAGAATGCACGGCCCGACGATGGGGTGCAGCACGATGGCGTCGACCCGGTCGCTGAAGGTGACGCCGTCCAGACGGTCGCCCCCCACCACACCCAGGATTCTGCGCACCTCGCCTTGATCGTGCGCGATGTCGGCCGCGTCCGGAGTTCGCCATAGCGCGACGGACTGACGCACCGCCGTGACCGTCAAGGTGTCGAGGACCTTGACGAGGCTGTCGACCCCGGAGGCTTTCACCCCCACGGTTTCAACCACGGGTACGGCCAATTCGGCGGACAACTTACCGGCATCGATGACGATGCCCTTGCGGCGGGCGATATCCGTCATGTTGAGCGCGATCACCATGGGCAAGCCCAAACGTTTCAGGCTGAGCACCAGACGCAAGTTCTGGCGCAGATTGGTGGCGTCGGTTACGCATACCACGAAATCCGGCGTGGATTCACCCACGCGTCTGCCCAGCAGCACGTCGGCGGTCACCCGCTCATCGGGAGTCATGGGATCGAGGCTGTAGGCACCCGGTAGATCCAGAATGCGGACCTTCAAGCCCGAGGGAGTCAGCAACGAGCCCTCTTTGCGCTCGACCGTGACCCCGGCGTAGTTGGCGACCTTTTGGCGGCTGCCGGTGAGAACATTGAATAGCGCCGTCTTGCCACAGTTGGGGTTGCCAACTAATGCAACGAGAGGACTCGCGGCGCTGGACGGTGCCTCCATGAGATCAGGCTTGCAGCGACTGCTCCGGAGAAACCCGTATGCAAGCGGCTTCGAACAGCCGCAACGCAAAGGTGCTGGTACCGATGCGCACCGCAATGGGTTCGCGCCCCATGAGGCCGCGCGCCACGATTCTGAGCTTCTCGCCGGGCAGGAATCCCAGCTCCGCAAGCCGCCGGCTCAGTTCGCCGGAGCCATTGGGGTCGACCGCGGAGACCCCCACGACGCGCGCCACCGTGCCCCTAGGCAGCTCCGAAAGCCGCATACCATCGAAGCCGATGCCGCCATTGAGACCGGCTCCGGCGTCCGCGGACACGACTCGCTTGGCGAGGGCAGCCCCAAGATTACCGTGTCCATGAGTCATTTCCATGAACACGATTCTATATGAGAATCGTTCCCATTACTATTCATCCCGAGGAAAAGGTCGAGTTTCAGGAAATCGGAAGTCGAGACGCCCGTCACGTTCCTGGTAATCTTAACGCTTCAATGACCGGAGGTCCCTGAAATGCCTACGCTTTTCGAAAAAATCATCTCTGGCGAGCTGCCCGCCAACATCGTTTACCGGGATCCACGAGTCATCGCTTTTCTGGACATCCGCCCCGCCGCTCCCGTACATATATTGATCGTCCCCCACAAAGTGATTCCGACCACGGATGATGTGGCGGATGAGGATGAGTCGTTGATTGGACATATGGTGATCGTCGCCCGCGATATTGCGCGTCAGCAAGGCATCGCCAAGAGCGGTTACCGTTTGATCATCAACTGCAATCCGGACAGCGGTCAGGAGGTCTACCACCTGCATTTGCACCTGATTGGTGGGCGTGCACTGGGTCCCCTGGTACAGCGACCGCAGGCGTAGATTTTTTGAGCATGAGATTCAGAGACAAACAGAGGAACAGGCGATGAAGAAAAAAAAAGGCGTGTTGACCAAGCTCACGCGCCCCGGTTCGCAGCGATCGGCCGCTGCGAGCAAGCGGCCCGCGGCACGCGAGAGCGCACCGAAGAAGAAAACCCCGGCCCGCCCCGCCGCCCACAGGGTGACCGCAGCCCGTTCGGCGGCGCGCTCGACCGCCTCGTCCCGCACCGCGATCAAGAGCGCGCCACCGGCCGTACAACGCCGCGAGCTGTACCCGTCGGTCGAACCGTTCCGTCAGGGCTACCTGCGCGTCTCGGAACTGCATGAGATTTACTACGAAGAAAGCGGCAACCCGCTGGGCAAGCCGGCTATCTTCCTGCATGGCGGACCGGGCGCCGGCGCCGACCGGCGCGCGCGGCAATTCTTCGATCCTCTGCACTATCGCATCGTGGTGTTCGATCAACGGGGCTGCGGACGCAGCCGGCCGAGCGCCAGCCTGGTCGAGAACACCACCTGGCACCTGGTGGCCGACATCGAGCGGCTGCGCAAGCACCTCAACATCGAACGCTGGCTGGTGTTCGGCGGCTCGTGGGGCAGCACTCTTGCACTGGCCTACTCGGAGGCTCACCCGGAACGGGTCACGGAGATCGTGTTGCGCGGCATCTTCCTGGTGCGTTACTCCGAAATTCGCTGGCTTTACCAGCACGGCGCATCGGAGGTCTTCCCAGACTACTGGGAAGCCTACCGCGACGTGATCCCGGAAGATGAACGCGACGATTATCTGAACGCGTACTACCGACGGCTCACCGGCAAGGATCAGCGCAGCGCGCTCGCGGCGGCGCGGGCCTGGTCCGTTTGGGAGGCATCCACCAGCTTTTTCTACAGTAACCAGGAGAACATCAGAAAGTGGGGCGAGGACCAGTTCGCGCTCGCGGTGGCGCGCATCGAATGCCATTACTTCGTGAATCGAGGTTTCCTGCGCAGCGAGACGCAGCTGCTCGACGATGTGGCGCGCATCCGCCACATTCCGACGACCATCGTGCAGGGACGCTACGACATGGTCTGTCCGGCCGCGAGTGCGTGGGATCTGCACAAGGTCTGGCCGGAGGCGGACTTCCGCCTCGTACCCGACTCGGGCCACTCAGCGTTCGAGACCGGTAACATCCACGAACTCGTGTCGGCCACCGACCGCTACCGCAGCCGCTGACCGCGATGTCCGAACTGTCCACACTGGCCCTCGCTCATACGGACGATGCCCGTCAGATCGCCGAGATGTCGCGCGATCTGATCGAGGTGGGTTTGAGCTGGTCGTGGACACCGTCACGGGTGCAGCACTTCATCTCCGGCGAGGACTCCTCGGTGGTCGTCGCACGCAACAATCGGCGCGGCGATCCTCGCTACGGCGACAGCCCGCGGGCGCGGCGCGGCATCGAGGCCTTCGCCATCATGCATTTCGGCGACGAAGTCGCCCACTTGAATCTGCTGGCCGTGGCACCGGAACATCGACGCCAAGGGCTCGCTCGGCAACTCATGGATTGGCTGACCGCCACGGCCATCGAGGCCGGCGTGTTTCGTATCGATCTGGAATTGCGGCTGCAGAACGAGCAGGCGCGGGCTTTCTACGCAACGCTCGGATTCGAAGCACAGGGCGTGGTGCAGGGTTACTACCAGGGGCGCGAGGCGGCGCTGCGCATGTCGCGACGCCTGGCAAAAAACCAATCGGTTTGACCCAGTGCCTGTTGGCCGATGCGTCGGCCCTTGGGCTTGCGGGACGCCCTCGATGCGCGCCCGGGTCGGATGGTAATCGTCGGCCCGGGTTGGGTGACGCGCGGCGCGCCGGCGTGACCGGATAACCCCACAACTCGCCGCCATGTACGCTACCGCACGGAAGAGCGCCGGATTTGTGCATAAGGTGCCTATGCGACTTGCAATTTGTGGCTCCGAGCGTGACGAGAGGATCGCTCTAGCGAGCACACCAGCGCCAAGGGAGGGTCACCATGCTCATAGGATTCAAATGCAGCAACTTCCGCTCTTTCGCGGACGAGCAATCGTTTTCCTTCTCCAGCTCATGCGACGCCACGCACGCCGCGACGCACTGCCTGCCCACCGGCATGAAGTCGGTGCCCCGGCTGTCTCGATCGGCCATCGTGTTCGGGCCCAACGGCAGCGGCAAGACCAATCTCATCAACGCGTTCGCGGTGATGCGCGACCTCGTGCTGCACTCGAGCAGCCTTTCCGACGCCGAGTTCGGCGAACGCCACACGCCGTTCCGCTTCGGTGCCTCCGCGGCGGCGAGCACCGCATTCGAGATCGATGTGTTGCTGGACAAGGTTCGCTACCGCTACGGCTTCTCCTACGATCATCAACGCATTCGCGCGGAGCGGCTGCTGGTTTACTGCACCGGCAAGTCGCAGCGCTGGTTCGAGCGCTTGGGCGACGCCGCGGGCGGAGAGACCTGGGCGCCGTTTTCCCAGAACTTCAGCGGACCCCGCGCGATGTGGCGCGATGCGACGCGTCCCACGTCGCTGTTCTTGACCACCGCCGCCCGACTGAACGCCGACCAGCTCCAGCCCTTGTTTCAGTGGTTCGAGCACGGGATTGAACTCGTCTTTGCGTCGGAACACGCGAACCTCACGCGCCTGGCGGCATCGCTCAAGGATGCGACGTTCAAAGGCCGCTTGCTCGATCTGCTGCATGCCGCAGACATTCGCGTCAACGATGTGCGCGTGCGGGAACCCGACGCCAACGCCGAGGAACCTTTAGCAAGCCGTCAGACGGGGCCCGGCGGTCAAGTGGATGCGCGCAGTCAGGCGGAAGCGGGCGCGCGTCGTGCGAGCCGACCCACAGTCGAATTTTCCCATGCCCGCGACGGGTCCTTTGTCTGGCTCAATGCCGCGGACGAGTCAGCGGGTACGCAACGGCTGGCGGGCTTGTGCGCGCCTCTGCTCTCGGCCATCGAGCACGGCAAGCTGCTGCTGGTGGATGAGTTCGACTTGAGCCTGCATCCCTTGGTCGCCCGGCACCTGATGGAACTCATCAACGAACCGAGGCTCTCGGGTTGCGGCATGCAGCTGCTGTTCACCAGCCATAACACCACGCTGATGGATGTCAGCGTACTGCGGCGTGATGAAATCTGGCTGATGTCGTTGGACGACAGAGACTCGAGTCATCTCGCTCCCGTGTGGCGCTCGGTGTTACCGCCGCGCAAACACGAGTTGATCGGCAAGGGATACCTGCGGGGCCGCTACGGGGCCATACCCCTCATTCGCCCGCGCGTCGCCCTGCGGCTCCAGGAATCCACGAAGTACCGGCGAGGGGTACTCCAGCCATCGCCGCCGACTCCACCGTCAACGCGACCAGATCTTCCTTCTCCAGGTGATGCACGTCCTGCTTACCGCAGGCCCGCGCGATCGTCGTCAACTCCATGTTGACGGTCTTGAGGTAATTCTTGAGCCGTTTGGCACCGACCTCGGGCTCGAGGCGCAGCTCGAGTTCGGCATCCTGGGTGGTGACGCCCACCGGGCATTTTCCCGTGTGGCAGTGATGACAGAAACCGGGAGCAGTGCCGAGCCGCGCATAATCCTCCACCGCCGATAGGTGCTTGCCGCCCGAGATATAGGAATCGCTGTTGCAGCCTAAGGCGACCAGCACCCCCTGACCGATCGCCACCGCATCGGCACCCATCGCCAACGCCTTGGCCACGTCGGCACCGCTGCGAATGCCGCCCGAAATCACCAACTGCACGGTGCCGCGCATGTTGAGGTCATCCAGTGCGTCCACCGCCTGCCGCAACGCCGCCAAGGTCGGAATACCTACATTCTCGATGAACACCGTCTGCGTCGCCGCCGTCCCACCCTGCATGCCGTCGACCACGATGACATCAGCGCCGGCGTGAACGGCCAGCTTGACGTCGTTGAACACCCGGGTGGCGCCCACCTTGACGTAGATCGGCTTCTCCCAATCGGTGATCTCACGCAATTCCTTGATCTTGATGACCAGGTCATCGGGTCCGGTCCAATCCGGATGGCGTGAGGCCGAACGCTGGTCGACACCCTCGGGCAGGGTGCGCATGCGCGCCACCCGCGGATTCACCTTCTGACCCAGCAACATTCCGCCGCCACCCGGTTTCGCCCCCTGGCCGATGACGATTTCGATGGCATCCGCGCGCCGCACATCGTCGGGATTGAATCCATAGCGCGAGGGCAGGCACTGATAGACCAGGGTCTTCGACGAGGCGCGCTCCTCGGTGGTCATGCCGCCGTCGCCCGTGGTCGTCGAGGTACCCACCTCGGTGGCCGCTCGACCGAGCGCGTCTTTGACCCGCGCGGAAAGAGCGCCGAAACTCATTCCCGCCACCGTGATCGGAATCGCCAGCTCAATGGGCTTGGAGGCGAAGCGGGTACCCAGCAGAGTCTTGGTCACGCAACGCTCGCGATAACCTTCGAGCGGGTAGCGCGACAGCGACGCCGCCAGGAACAGGAGATCATCGAAATTGGGCACACGGCGCTTCGCGCCCAGACCACGGATTTCGTACAAACCGCTCGCCGCGGCCCGCTGGATGTAGTCCAGTGTTTGACGATCGAACCCCGCCGATTCCTCGAGCTGCAGACGACTCATGCGTTCAATACTCCTGATTGGCGTCGGCATGCCAGTGATACAAACTCTTCGCGGACGCGACGCGCCTGAATGAACCCGGATCTTCATCGCGGCCCGCCGCCGCGAGCAGGCTCCGGACCGCCGCTCGATCCGTATCCGTCATCGGCTCGAAACGCGCATCGGCGCCCAGCGAACGTACCTTGCCGCGCACGTAGATGACGGCCTCGTACAGCGAATCCCCGAGCGCGTCCTCCGCATCGCCACAGATGACCATGCGTCCCGCCTGGGCCATGAACGCCGAGAAACTGCCGACGCTGCCGCCGACCACGATGTCGGCGCCCTTCAAGGAAATGCCGCAGCGCAGGGAGGCGTCGCCGTCGATGACGAGCAGTCCACCGTGTGCCGAGGCGCCGGCGGCGGTGGAGGCGAAGCCTTTGACATGCAGGCGTCCCGACATCATGTTCTCGCCGGCGCCGGGTCCGGCGTTGCCGTGCACGGTCACGGAGGCAAGCTGGTTCATGCCGGCCACGTAGTAGCCGACGTGGCCGTGGATATGCACGTCGAGCGGCGCGTTCAGGCCCACCGCGATGGAATGCGCACCATCCGGATTGCGCACCCGTATCTCGGCAATACCTTCGCTCACGGCGCTCTTGTGCAGATACGAATTGAGCTGTCTCAAGGTCTCACCGGCAAGATCGAACTCGCGCATCGCGGGTACCGGCTTCAGATTCGCCATGAATAGATTTCCTCCGGCTTGGGCTCGAACAGAGTCGCATGACTGATGTCGGGCAGGTGGGCGAGCGAGCGGAACTCCGATGCGATGGCGACGTAATCGTCGGTCTCGGCCACCACCGCCGGCTTGCACGCGAAGGCGTCCCGTACGATGAGAAGCTCCTTCTCGGTGCCCATCAGAAACGTGAAGAAACCGTCCAGTTCGCTGAAGCCTCGTTCCACCGCCTTGCGCAGATCGTCGCCTTCGCGCAAACGCCATTCGAAGAAACGACACGCGGCTTCGGTATCGTTGTCGGTCTCGAACTTGATGCCGAGCGGCTCGAGGCGCTTTCTCACCAGGTGCGGATTCGACAGCGAACCGTTGTGCACCAGGCAGAAATCACGCCCCGCCGTGAACGGGTGCGCATGCGCCGGCGTCACCGCCGATTCGGTGGCCATGCGGGTGTGCCCAACCAGGTGCGTGCCACGCAGCGCGCCGAATTCATAGCGCCGCGCGATGTCGGCCGGCGCCCCCACGTCCTTGTACAGGTCGATGGACTGACCGATGGAGAGCACGGCCACCGCGGGGGCGCCAAGTTTCAGCCAGGACACCACGTGGTCAGGATCGGCCGCGGTGGTGAGCACCGCATGATTGCCCAGAACGGCGATTTCGTGCTGCTCAGTGAAGTGCTGGGCGACCTGTGCCAGCACCGCCGACCAGTCCACGGCGAGTTCACCGCTGTACAAGCTGATCTTGTGCAGTCGGCCGGACAGCGGCGTGGTGTAGACCGCGAGCCCCGCGGAGTCCGGACCGCGTTCCGTCATGCCCGTGAGCATGGGCACCATGAGCGCGCCCAAGCGCTCGCGCAAGGCGGGTTTCTTCACCAACAATCCCACTATTCCACACATGCGGCGACTCCTGCGGAGACCTTTAGAAAAATTCCAAGTAACGCTTGGCTTCCCAATCGGAGACGTGGCGCGAGTATTCGGTCCATTCCATGCGCTTCAAGCGAATGAACTCGCGCGCCAGATCCGGACCCAAGCCGTTGCAGATGACGCTGTCGGCCTCCAGGGCATCGATCGCCTGGTGCAGCGACTGCGGCAATAGCTCGATGCCCTTGGCGGCCAGTTCCTCGAGCGACAGTTGATAGAGATTGATGTTCTGCGCCGGACCCGGCTCGAGCTTGCGGTCGATGCCGTCGAGACCGGCGGCGATGAGCGCCGCGGTCACCAGATAGGGATTGCAGCCGGAATCGGGCAATCTGACCTCGAGCCTCCCATGCGGCACGCGCACGCAGGCGGTGCGGTTGTTGTCGCCGTAGGCGATATAAGCGGGAGCCCAGGTGGCGCCGGATAGCGACCGCCCGACGACCAGACGTTTGTACGAGTTGACCGTCGGCGCCGCGATCGCGCAGAAGGCGGCGGCATGCGCCAGCACGCCCGCGAGGAAATGATAGGCCAGGGGCGAGAGCCCCATTCCAGACGGGTCGGTGGGGTCGTGAAAGGCGTTCTTCTGGGTCGCCGACCCCACGGAGACGTGGAAATGCGCACCGCTGCCGGTGCGGTTGGAGAAGGGCTTCGGCATGAAGGTCGCGATCATGCCGTGCTTGTGCGCGATCTCGCTGGCGGCCATCTTGACGAAGGTGAAGTTATCGGCGGACTTGAGCGCCTCGTCATAGGTGAAGTTGATCTCGAATTGACCGTTGCCGTCCTCGTGATCGATTTGATAGACGTCGATGCCCACGGCCCGCAGACCGCTCACCATCTCATCGAGCGCCGCGCGTGTGCGGTACAGCCCTTTATAGTCGTAGCACGGTTTGTCGAGATCGTCGGTCGGATCGGCGGGCCCCAGCGTGCCGTCCCCGTTCCGCCGCAACAACATGAATTCGGGCTCGATGCCGGTGAACAGCGTGAGGCCCCGCTCGGTCAGCCGCGCGATCTGATTCTTGAGAGCGACACGCGAGCAATAGGGATACGGCTTCTTGCTCACCACGCCGTTGCAGATCAAGCGGGCGTATCCCGGCATCCACGGAATGTCGGTGAGCGTCGCCAGATCGCCGACGGCCATGTAGTCGGGGCCCTCCGGGCCCATGCCGAAGCCCCACAAGGCAAATCCCGCAAACCCGGCGCCGTCGCCCAGCACCATGTCCAGATGCTCGACCGGCACCGCCTTGGCTTTCGCGGAGCCGTGAATGTCGACGAACTGCGCCAATACGTAGCGGATTTGATGTTCCTCGAAGAACGCCTGCGCCTGCTCTCGATTCATGCCGACACCCTTTGTGACTATCACCGCAATTTATATGAGAATATAAGCACGTTTGTTAACTGTGGAGCAAATCATTTTGCGTATCGTGCAATGACGGCCAAGCGCCAGTCGGCGGTCCGGCCCGCCCATCGCGCCCCGCAGGATAGTCCCGCGCTCGATCTCGGACGCACCGCGCGGCGCCTCAGGGAAAGCCAAAATCTTACCCTGGCGGATGTCGCCGGCCGGGCAGATATCAGCAGTGCCATGCTGAGCCGTCTCGAAACCGGTCGAGTCTCCCCTAGCCTTGAAACCATCGTCGCACTGGCGCAGGCGCTCGGCGTCACCGCCTCCATTCTGATGCAGCGCGTGGGCGCGGATGACGACGGCGGCGCCCAGCTCATACGCGCCGGCGAAGGTCTCGAAACGGTGCGCAGCGGCACCCGCCGCGGCCACACCTATCACTTGCTGGCCGCGCAGCGCGGTCCGCGCAAGGTGTTCGAACCCTTTCTGGTCACCCTGAACGATCGCAGCGAGGTGTTTCCCGGCTTTCAGCATCCCGGTATCGAATTTCTGCACATGCTCTCCGGCGTCCTGCACTACCGCCATGGCCGTCATAGCTATGTCCTGAAACCGGGCGACACGCTCACTTTCCGCGGCGATGTGGCGCATGGGCCGGAACGGCTGGAAAAGGTCCCCATCCGCATGCTGTCGATCATCATCTACCCCGGTGCAGAGGACTGAGCGCGGCGCTCGGTTGCTGAGCCCCGCGGATCATTGCGCTACCTAGTCCTAAGCTGCGCGCACGGCCGCAGCGGGCTGCCCGCAGTGGCGGAGCCCATGAGTCAGACCGACCGCTAAACATGCTTGAACGACAACTGTGGCGCGATTTCGTGGCCGTCACCGCCAGCGTGGCGGTGCTGGGTATCGGGGTCGGAAGCTCATTGCCGCTGACCGCGCTGGTCTTGAGCGCGCGCGGCTGCGGTCCCGAAGTGATCGGCTGGCTGGCCGCCGCGGCCGCCTTGGGCGGGATCGCCGGCACGCTGCTGTCGCCTGCGGCCGCCCTGCGCTTCGGGCGGCGGCGCATCATGCTCGGCTGCGTCGCCGCGGCCTCGGTCGCGGTGATGGCCCTGCAATATAGCGAATCATTGTGGGTATGGGCCGTGCTACGCGCCGTATTCGGTGCCGCCATGGCGCCGCTGTTCGTGCTCGGCGAGGCCTGGATAAGCACACTGCCGGGCGATGCGGTGCGCGGCCGGGTGGTCGGGATCTACGCGACCAGTTTCACTTTCTTCCAGGTGCTGGGCCCCGTGCTGACCAACGCGGTGGCGAATCATCCGGCGCATGCGTTCTTGATCTGCGGCGCCGTGTTCCTGCTGGGAATGCCCGGCATCGCGCTGGCTCGCGACGCGCCGACGGGTCCCGGGGAGGCGGACGTTGGGCCGGGAGCGCGCGCCGCAGCCACGATCGACGGCGACGGCGATGTCTATCCCGGCGGCACAGGCATCATTCAACGCCACGGCGACTCGAACGTCGACCCGTCGCGCAGCGTCAAGGACGCGGCCGCTTCGTGGCTGACCATCATTCGCACGGCCCCGGCCATCGTCGCCGGTGCCGGACTGTTCGCCGCCTTCGACGGCATCATGTTGACCTTCCTACCTCTGTTCGCACTGGATCGGGGCCTCTCCCAGGGTCGCGCATTGGCGGCGCTGATGATCGTGTTCGCAGGCGACGCGACCCTGCAAATTGCGGTGGGTTACCTGGCGGACCGTTTCGGTCGCGCCCGCATGCATCGGCTGGCGGGCGTTGGGATGTGCGTATTGCTGCCGCTGCTGCCCGTGCTGATTCGGGTACCCGTGTTGTGGGAGCTCTATCTGTACCTGCTCGGCGGTGTCGCCGGCTCGATGTACACGCTGTCCCTGGTATCGAGCGGCGAGAGATTCAGTGGCGCCGCTTTGTTGCGCGCCTCGGGACTGATCGCGCTGACGTGGAATCTTGCCAGCAGCGTGGGCCCCGCGGCCACGGGCATGGTCATGCAAACCCTGGGTAGTGGCACAATAACGGCGGTGCTGTGGCTGCTGGCGGTCGGCTTCGTCATCGCCAGCCGCGCGGAGAGGCCGTGACGAGGACGGGTAGCCCTTATTTCCGGGTCACCGGATGGCTTTTCATATTCACCTGCAACCGATCGCGAATTGCGGCCCGTTACCCAGGGTCACGTTCAAGGTGACGGGGTAAACTCAAGGTTGAGTGAGGCAGGCCCATAAGCGAAGAAGTGGGGACGATATACCACGGGGTCGTCTACCGGCGCGAGATGAATATCGTGCAGTCGTTGCACGAGCTTGGTGAACGCAATGCGCAGTTCGGCTCGGGCCAGTTGGTTGCCCACACAAAAATGCGCTCCCAGGCCAAAGCTCAAGTGTTGCGCGGAATTCTTTCTGTCGAGATTCACAGCATCCGGATCGGGAAATTTTGCTGGGTCGCGATTCGCGGCACCCCAGCTCAACACCACGGTGGCGCCCACGGGAATGGTCACCTCATCGATACTGATTTCCTTGCGCACCACACGAAACAACCCCTGCACCGGAGCATCTAAACGCAATACTTCTTCCACGAACGTGTCCATCGCGCCCGCATGACTTCGCAAGGTCTCTTGAAGCGATGGCGTCTCCGCCAAGCGCCGCATTCCCGAGCCGAGCGAGTTGGCGGTCGTTTCGTGACCCGCCGGCACCAACATCTGGATGACGCTGAGCAACTCCGCCGTATTCATTTTGCCCTCATCGGATGCTTGGACGAGGTCACTCAGCAACACGGGTCCCGGATTCTCCCGGTAATGCGCAATGCGCGTCATGAGGTACTGCTGCAACGCGCACACTTCGCGCGTGAGCTCGAGTTCGCGCTCCGGCGTGAGAATGGGATCCATCTGCGCGAGCAGCACATTGGACCACCGCCGGAAGTTGGCTTGATCTGCTTCCGGGATACCGAACTCCTCACCGAATATCAGCAACGGCAACTGCAATGCGAATTCACTCATGAATTCAACCTTGCCTGCGGCTATGAAACCATCGATCAACCGATCCACGGTGGCCTCGATCTTGGGCACAACGCTGTTGATTCGCTTGGGCAGAAAAGCGCGCTCGACGAAGGCCCGGAACCGTCCATGATCCGGCGGGTCGTTGTTGACCAACGAGTGCACCGGCATCCACCCTTGTTCGTGATAAATATTTCGTACTTGATCCGCCACGGTGGATCCCTCACGAATGGCGATCTGACCGGCGCGGCTGGATAGATTGGTAACGTCGACCGTGGCCTTGCGCACCGCATCGTAGCCGGTCAGTACATAGAAGCCGGTGATCGGATCAACGTAGACGGAACTCTTACTGCGCACCTCCGCGTAACGTGAGAATGGACATTTTTGTGTCTCTGGATCCACAAAGCTGATGGGGCTGTCCGCCATGATCGTCCCTCGCGTGCTTGGCCGTTATTCGATGGTGGCGATGAGGTCACCGACGGCGTACACGCCGCCGACTTCACCGACGATTCGCAACTTGCCCGACACCGGCGCCTCGATCTCGTTGGTCGATTTGTCCAACTCGATGCTGTAGAGCGGCTGACCTGCGAGCACGTCGGCGCCATCGCCCACACACCACTCACTGATGGTCGCTTCGGTCATGCTGACCCCTATCTTGGGTATGCGTATCTCGGTGGTCATGGTTACTCTGTCAACGTCTTACGAATGGCGGCTTCCAAGCCTGTGCGATTGAAGAGATAAGCCTTCTCCAGAGGCGGCGAAAAGGGCACGGGACAATAAGCCGAGCCTACGCGCCCGACCGGCGCTCGCAGTTGCGAAAAGAGCGCTTCATGGATGCAACTGGAAATCTCGGCGCCGACGCCGAAGGCCCGTACGGCCTCGTGCACGACCACCGCACGCCGCGTCTTGGCTACTGAACGCAGGACGGTCGCCTGATCGAACGGCGCAATGGTGCGTAAATCGACCACTTCGAGCGAGATGCCTTCCCTCTGCAGCGAATCAGCCAGCGCCAGCGCCGGTGCAATGGCCGGACCGTACCCGATGACGGAGACGTCCGTGCCCTCGCGGGCGATGCTCGCGGCGCCCAATGGAACGCGGTAATTGGGCGGGGGAACCGTGCCGCTTACACCGTAGGCCAGCGTATGTTCTATGAAAATACACGGGTCATCGTCCTCGATACAGGACAACAGCAAGCCCTTGGCGTCCGCAGGATTCGAGGCCATGACCACCTTCAGTCCGGGAACGTGAGCGAACCACGCCTCCAGCATGTCCGAGTGTTGCCCACCGAAACCCGCACCGGCCCCGGTGGCCGTGCGAATCGTGATCGGAACGCTGGTCTGTCCCCCCGACATGAATCGCAGCTTGGCCGCATGATTGACGATCTGATCCATGGCGACCGTCATGAAATTCATGAGCATGATTTCCGCCACCGGCCGGTAGCCCACCAAGGCGGCGCCAATGGCCGCACCGAGAATCGCCTGTTCGGCAATCGGCGTGGATCTCACCCGTGCCGTGCCGTATTTTGCGGACAATCCCTTGGTCGCCGTAAAGACACCGCCGCCTTGCGCGTCCGCGATATCCTCACCCAGCAGAATGACGCGCTCATCGGCAGCCATGGCCTCATCCATGGCCATGTTCACGGCCTGCGTGAAATTGATCTTCTTCTGCGTCGACTTCGCCACTGCGCTCATAGGGCAATCTCGGACTTCAGAACATCGAAGCGTATTTCCCTGGAGTCCGGGTATGGACTGTCCAATGCATACTGCGCGGCATCCTCGACTTGAGTTCCAATCTCGGCATCGATGGCGCTCAATACCGGCTCATCGACACCACGGCTGACGAGATCGCGCCGATACGCGGGCAACGGGTCCGCCGCTTTGGCGGCCGCCATCTCCTGCGTGGGAATGTAGTGACTATCATCGCCCAACAGGTGACCCAGAAATCGGAAGGTCTTCGCCTCGATGAAAGTCGGACCACCGCCCGCACGGGCGCGTGCGACGGCTTCGATGGCCGCGGCATGCATGGCGAACGCATCGTTGCCGTTGACTTGAACGCCCTTTATTCCATAGCCCAGTGCACGATCGATGAGTTCTTTAGCACCCGTCGACATGGCCTGTGGCGTGTGTTCGCCATAGAGGTTGTTTTGGCACACGAAAACCACGGGCAGCATCCAGATCTGCGCAAGATTCATCGCTTCGTGAAACGCACCGATATTGGTCGACCCATCGCCGAAACACACCACGGTGACCTTGCCGTCACCCTCTAATTGGCTGGCCAACGCAAGGCCGTTGGCAATCGGCAACCCTGCCCCCACAATACCCGTGGTCACCATGACACCGCTTTCCGGATGAGTGATGTGCATGGGTCCGCCCTTCCCCTTGCACGTTCCCGTCGCTTTCCCGGCGAATTCGGCCCACAGCAGCCTCACCGGTATTCCCTTGGCGAGTTGGTCGTGAATACCGCGGTAGGTCGTGACGAGATAGTCGTTCTTGTTGATCGCCGTCATGAGCGCCGCGGAGAGGATCTCTTGTCCGCGAGGGCTGTAGTAGAGAATCTGCAGCTGCCCGCTGCTGATCATCTTCTGAAACTTCTCGTCGGCGACTCGAATCAACGTGGCCCGACGATAGATCTCGAGCAACACTTCTCGGGGGATAGCGCCTGAATTTGCGGTGGTCATCCTGCCGTCATCCCGCAATCGACGGCGATCGCTGCTCCGGTGATCCCCGACGCAGCGTCCGACGCCAGGAATACCGCAACCGACGCGATTTCTTTGGGGTCGAGCAATCTGCCGGTGGGATGATAAACCTTGAGTCCCGCCAGCGCGGCGGCGGGGTCCGGCGACGACGCCAATATTCGCTCTACCATTGGCGTCATGACGATCCCGGGCAGAATGGCGTTGACTCGTATGGGGTACCTTTGTTCCGCGCAATGCAACGCGGTGGTGCGCGTGAGCGAGACCACGGCGGCCTTGGACGCGGCATATGCCGAGGTCCACGACTGTGCCTTCACGGCATTCGCGGAGGCGATATTGACGATGGCCGCCTCGGACGCGCGGGTTTTCATGACCGCGATGGCCTCGCGACAGCCGATGAACACCCCTTTGGTATTGACGTCGAGCGTGCGCATCAATGCGTCGGGCGTCACCGCCTCGATGCCGCCGACTTCCAATATTCCAGCGACGTTGATCAACACGTCGAGCCTGCCTTCCCGCGCCATGATGTCAGCCAGGGTGCTGCGCCACCCGGATTCGCTCGACACGTCGAGCGACACGGTGCGTAGCGCATCACCCCACTCGGCGAAACGCCCATCGAAGCGCGCGATATCCGCGGCGACGACTCGTGCCCCGTTCTCGAGAAAGGCGGACGCCACGGCTGCCCCCATTCCGGACGCCGCCCCCGTAACCAACACCACTTTGTTCGCCGGCGACATAAGCTCATCCTTCGAGGCGGTCAAAAGCTGTACTTCAGATCGATGCCGAACATCCGCGGCCGGCCGGGTGATGCCTGGTTCAAACCTAGATCCGCTCCCTGCGGAATGCCGCCGACATAGTATTGCTGGTTCGTGAGGTTACGGACGTACAGACTGCCCGTGAGGCCGGTACCGCGGATCTTGGACCAATCCAAACGTAGATTGACGAGTTTGTAGGACGGCAGCTCGGTCCCGGGATTGATGGTCGAGTTCAAGTTGGAGAAGTATTGCGTGCTCTGCACGTAGTAATCGCCTCGCAGCGAAACATCCCCCAAGCGGTCGGGCAGTGTTTCCGTGGCTTGCGCGAACAATACCCCCGACCACCGCGGCGTATCCCCATAGGGGCCAAACGCCAATGTATTGCCGAAATAGCTGACCGCGGAGTCGGTGTATCTTGCGTCCGCGTACGTCACCGAGCCGCCAACCTGCAGCCAGGCGAGCGGGCGAATCTCGCCCTCCGCCTCGAACCCCGTTATTTCCGCACGCGGAACGTTCACGGTAATCGCCAGAGGATTGCCGTTCAGGATCAAATAGGCTGTTCGTTGGATGTCGTCGACCCATTGGTTATACGCCGCCACATTCAGCCGCACGGGCATGTCGATCACGCGGCCTGAGAACTTGGCGCCCAACTCGACGTCCCGGGTGGTCTCTGGTTTGAATACGTTTCCGCCGCCCGACGCATAGTCAAAAATGGCCGGCGACGTACCGTTGAAGCCGCCGGTTCGCCAGCTGCCCCGCGTCGCGGCGTACACGAGCAGATCCGGCGTCGCCTGATAGTCGAGGCTCAAGTTCCAGCTCGGCTTCCTGGCGGACTGTTGCTCGGAATTCGCGCCCTCGAAGATCGATCCGTCGAGCTGATCGATGCCGGTATTTTCCCATGTTTCCCGAAAGCCCGCGGTCACACTGAAGCCAGCGCCTAGCGCAAGCGTCTCCTGAGTGAACAAGGCGCGCGAGCGATCGGTAATCTGCCAATGGTAGCGAACCGGCGTGCCCGGGATCACCGGACTCAAATCGAACGCGACCAGGGGGAAATCGTCCTGATCCTGCTCGTAGGAATAATAGGCGCCGGCTATGAAATTGAGGGCATCGTCGAAGGCTTTGCCCTGCATTTGTACTTCGTCCGACACCTGTCTCACGCGGAACACTTCGGCCATGGGGTCCGCTTCGGATCCCGCGGCAAAGATTGGATAATTGGTGCCGTCGAAATCGTTCTGATCCGACGATCGCGAATGTGTGTAGCCGAATATGTTCTTGATCTTGAGGTTGGGATCGACATCGTACGCCGTGTTATTGATGAAAAATCCCGCGTTGGCATCGTGTTCGGCCGGAAAATCCACATTGGCATTCCATGGCCCCAACGCCTTCTGATACGCGACGAAAGCGTAGGCGCCGCCGGGATAGGCATTGGGATGAGCCGCCAGGAAGGGAGCGAAGCCCGGAAACGCCGGGTTGTACAGACACGCCACCGTCGAGAGCAGCGGAATGCCGTTATTCGTGGACCCGCAAGCATTGGCAGAATACAACTGCGTCGGCGCATTGGTGCCGCCAAAATGGCCGTACTGAAATGTCGATGTGTTGTCCAAACCCTCGACGGGTTTCAATGTGAGCGAGATGCGTCCCACCGACGTGGCGGCACCGCCCAGCCAACCGCCGTCATAAAAGTTATGCACGTAGCCACGGCTATCCAAGGTGAGTCCGGCGATGCGGAGCAACACCTTGTCGTCGACGATGGGCAGGTTGAGTGCACCCTGGTATTCGCGGGTGTCGTAGTTGCCGAGGCGTGCCTCGATATAGCCGCCGAAGTCATTCGTGGGCTTCTGCGATTCGTAGAGAACGGCGCCGCCGGTCGCATTGCGCCCGAATAGAGTGCCTTGAGGGCCTTTGAGCACTTGAACGCTCTGCAAGTCGAAGAATGCGGTGGACGTGTTGGCGGATACCTGGACTTCGTCGACATACGGCAGGACACCCGGTGAGGAACCGGAAAAGGCGTCCACCGATTGCCCACGGATCGAATAATTGAGCTGATTCTGGCTGCTGGTCTGACGGATGGTGAGTCCCGGCGTCGCCGATTGCAGATCCGCTTCCGTTGCAATCTGGCGCGCCGCGAGTTGCTCGGTGCCAAAGGCGGTTATCGCCAACGGGACCTTCTCGAGGCTTTCATCCCGGCGCCGCGCCGTTACCACTACCTCATCAAGACTGTCGCTTGCGGCCGGTTGCACGGTGGCGACGTCCGCAATACCCGATGCCGAAAAAGTCAACCCCGCCAGAATGAATGCGATTGTGTAGCCATTGTTTTTCAACATTCCCCGCTCCTCATCGGCGCAGCGAAAGCCACTGCGTTATTTATTGTTTCGGACCCAGCCTCATCGTAAGGTCGCACATGAGGGACCTTAAAAAAATGCCCCTGAATGCAACACACTTTTGCAAAAATGGCGAGGAGCCACCGTCAAGTCGAACGCATCGGCATCTCGCACGCATCGGAAACTCGCGGCTCGAACCGGGTTAGGTCGGCGCCGCCCGCGCTATCAATGTCTTTTGAATCTCCCGTGCTCCGCCGAAAATAGTGTTTGCGCGGCTGTTGAGATAGCGCGATACCAGCGCCTGCTCCGCGCGGGCGCCTGGCAGGTCGTACAACGGCCGACGGCTCTCCCAGCGAATGGCATCTCTCCCCAAGACTCGGATGCCAAGTGCGGTGACGGCCTGTTGAATTTCGCTGGCGCGCAGCTTGAGGATGGAGGCCGCAGCCGGAGAGGCGCCGTGGCAGCCGAGCAAGGTGCGCAACTCGAGCATCTCCAACGTGTCGATATCGACAGCCACCGTGGCGAAATCCAGCCAAAAGGCATGCGGATCGGACAACTCCCGTCGCAGCGCAACCTCGCGTAGCTCGGCCATCAGGCGTCGGTGGCCCGCTGACATGATGTCGCCGCCGCGCTCGTAGTCGAGCATGAACTTGGCGATCTCCCACCCCTGACCCTCATCGCCGACGAGATTCGTGGCCGGGACACGGACGTCGTCGAAGAAGATCTGATTCAGCTCGTGGTCGCCGCCGATGGTGACGATGGGCCGGATGGTGATGCCAGGGGAATGCATGTCGATCAATAGAAAACTGATGCCTTCACGGCGTCCGCCGCTGGCTCCGGTGCGCACGAGCGCGGCCATGAAGTGCGCAAAATGTCCGTGGGTGGTCCAGATCTTGGTCCCGTTGACCCTATAGTCGCCCCCGTCGCGGGTCGCCCGCGTGCTCAAAGCGGCGAGATCCGAGCCCGCACCGGGCTCGGAGAAGCCCTGACACCACAGCTCTTCGCCCGAGACGATGGGGGGCAGGTAACGCGCGGCTTGAGCGGGCGAACCGAAGTGCATGAGTACCGGCCCAACCAGCTGAAGTCCGATGGGCGAAATGATGGGGGCTCCGGCGGCGATGCTCTCGTGCGCCCAGACATAGCGTTGCTCAGCGGTCCACCCGGGGCCGCCATGCTCACGCGGCCAGTTCGAAGCCGACCAGCCCTGACGATACAGAGCCCGATGCCATTGATCCGCGATGTCGGCCTCGGGGTACACCGTCGTCGTGAGTTGCTGCGCTACGACCAAGTGCGCAGGCAGCGATGTCTTCAAAAAGGCCAGCGCCTCATCGCGAAACTCCAGATTGGGCGCCTCGAGACAAAGATGGATGCCCGCCGTGGGTCGTTGCGGTTGGGCGAGATACGTGCCGGCCACCCCCTCGTCCTTGGCCATCGCCGCATAGCGGTTCAAGTGCATCTCGGGCGATCCCCACAGGACGTCGAATGCGAGGAGGCGCTTGGCGTACCAACCGACCGTGAGCTCATCCGTGACTCCCATCGCACCATGCATCTGAATCGATTGCCGCGCGATCAAGCCGGCCGCTTCTCCGACCTTCACCTTCGCAGCGCTCACCGCACGCCTGCGAAAAGACGGATCGGTATCGATGGCGGCGATGGCCAATTGTGTGATCGCACGCGCTTCCTCGCACGCCGTCAGAAGCTCCGCCCGGTAATGTTCGATGACTTGGAAATGCGCTAATGGCTTTTTGAACTGCACTCGTGAATTCGTGTACTCGAGCGTCGCCTCCACCAGAAAACTCATCGTGCCGACCGCCTCGGCGCAGGCCATGGCGGTCGTTCGATCCCGCATCAACTGCAGCAATCCGGGTACGTCGTGCTCGTTCAGAACACTCGCCTGCACCCCGTCCAATACGAGGTCCGCCGCATGGCAGGCGCCCAGACACCGAACTTTGTTCAATCCCAACCCAGGTGCGTCGCGGCGAACCGCGAACAGGCGCAGCACGCCATCACTGGCGTAACCCGGCAAAATAAATAAGCTGGCCGTGTCGCCGCCCAAGACCAACGGTTGCTCGCCGCTGAGCACCCAACCGTCCGGGTGTGAACCCGATTGCGAGGCTTGCAAGAGCGGTTCCGGCGCGGCAACTATCAGTTCATCGCCCGCTGCGGCTGCCGCGAGCAACGACTGGGCAGATCCACCTTCGATGGCGCCGAGCAACCCAGCAGCCATTACCATGGCGGGCACATAAGGCGACTCGCAGCATGCGTATCCGAGCTGCTCGATGAACACCGCGAGCGTCGACTCGGACGCTCCGGCTCCGCCGGCGGATTCCGCCACCGGCAACGACAACCATCCCATCGCCGCGAAATCACGCCACGACGGGGCGGTTGCGGCGAATGCGTCGCTGCGCAGCCAACGCTGCGCACTATCCGCAAGAAGGATGTCCTCACTCGATGCGAGAAAATTCATTCCGTTTTCACGCCACCCAATGGCCGATCACCATCGGACGAAATCACCAATGGACGTCGCAAGGCGTCGCGCAACTGGTCTTTGCGAATTTTCCCCGAGGCGGTACGCGGAAAATCATCGACGTACTCGACACGTTCGGGGAATTTCTGGCGGGCCAGTCCAATATCATTGAGGAAGTCGGCGATTTCCGTGAGCGATGGCACTTCGACACCCTCGTGCGCGCGCACGAAAGCGGCCACGCCCTCCCCCAATCGCGGGTGCGGCATGGCCACGACGGCGGCCTCCTGAATGGCTGGATGCCTTTCCAGGGCATTTTCGATCTCAACAGGCGACAGATTCTCCCCGCCACGGATGATGATGTCCTTGAGCCTACCGGTCACGACGATCGCATCATCGTCGGTCAACTTGCCAAGGTCACCCGTGCGAAAGAAGCCCTCTTCATCCGTGGATTTGTCCAATTCGGCCGGGTCCGTGTAGCCCACCAGCATGGCAGGGCCGCGGGCGCGCACTTCGCCGATGCGACCGCGCGGCATGGACACCCCCAGAGTATCCACTATCTTGACGTCATAGCCGACCACGCGTCCATCCGTCTCCGCCGCAAGGTTGCGTTGAGTGGCCTCGATGAACCCCTTGGTTACGAGCGGAATTTCCGTCGCTCCGTAGACACGAAAGGCACGGCACCGTTCGGTGACTCGAGCCGCGCGCAGTATGAGCTCCGGCGGCACGGCCGCACCGCCGCACGCGAACAAGCGCAACGATGGCATGCGGCTGCCCTGGTGCTCCGCTTCGTCGATGAGCTCTTTCAAGAATGGCGTGGCACCGATGCTCAACGTCGCTCGCATCTGGTCTATGAGCTGGACGGCCGCTGCCGCATCCCAGCGTTCCATCAAGAGCACTGTGGCATCGCACAGGAAAGGCAATTCCAGACCGAAGGCGTAGCCGGTAATATGGGTCACGGGCGACGCCATGAGCATCACGTCATCGGCGTCGAGGGACCAATACTTGACCGCGGACATCGTGGCGCACTCCATGCTCTCGTGAGAGTGAATGACGCCTTTGGCGCGGCCCGTGGTACCCGATGTAAAGAGCAATAACTTGGACGAATTCGGATCGACTTTGGCAAGTCGCGGCTCCGCTCTGGATCCAGCACGTAACCACTCGATGCTGCGCTCCGGTTCACCCTTGCCACGCACCGACAAAACGTGGCGTAACTCAGGCAGTCCCGCGCGCAAGTCATCGATCATCAATTGGTAGTTGATGGATCTAAAAACCTCGGGAATGAACAGCACCTTGCTGCGTGCGTCCGCCAGAATGATGCGCAGCTCCGCCCCCCGATAGATGGGCGTGATGGGATTCACGCGCAGACCGAGCATGGCGGCGGCAACGTTGATGGCCACGGCTTCGCGCCAATTCGGCAGCTGAAAGCTGATGGTGTCTCCGGCCTGAATGCCCAGCCTCTGCAAGCCAGAGGCGATTGCCTGGGCCTCGGTCAGTAGGGCGGCAAACGTCGTTTGACTGCCGTCCGCCTCGCGTACCGCGACGCGTTGGGGCGTTGCCACGGCCTTGCGCAGCGCCAAATCCGCGATGGTCAGGCCGCTACGAAACTTCAATGCCGCGGGCGTGCGCATCGCATTACGCGGACCACGCACCTCTTCATTGGCTGTATCGTCGCTTGACTGGCCCATCGTTCACCGCGCGAACACCGGCGGCCGCCCTTCACGAAATGCGCTCACGGCTTCCTGATGATCCGCCGACAGATTGGTCACCGCCTCATAGGCCAAGGCGCTGTCGAGAATACTGGTCGCCAGCTGTTTGAGACCGATATTGATGGACGCCTTGGTCCAGCGAATGGCCTGTTGCGCACCCCGCGCTAGGCGCAGCGCGAACGCATCGACGGTCTGATCGAGTAATTCCGGAGCCACTGCGTGATTGATGAGACCGATTCGCGCCGCCTCGTCGGCCGACAACGGATCGCCCGTCATGAGGAACTCCTTGGCCCTCGCATAACCGACCAGTTGCGGCCAAATGATTGCTCCGCCGTCGGCGGCGACCAGCCCGACGCCCACATGAGGATCGCCGATGCGCGCCTTGGTCGTGGCAAAGATTACATCGCAAAAGAGCGCCAACGTCGCGCCCAAACCCATGGCATGTCCGTTGACCTTTGCGATGAGCGGCTTCTCGCAGTCGAGCATCGAGAGCACGATCTCCTTGGCTTCGCGGATGGTGTTTTCGAAAATCGACGGATCGTCGATCATCTCCTGCATCCACTCGAGATCTCCCCCCGCGGAGAATGCGGTACCAGAGCCGGTCAGCACCACGACACGCACCGCCGGATCTCGTTCGAGTTCGCGGAATATCAGCGCAAGCTCGGCGTGCATCCGCACGCCGACCGCATTCTTTTTTTCAGGGCGATTTAGCGTCACGGTCGCGATACCGTGTGAGTCGACACTCACCGCCAACTGCTCGAACCGGGTGTAGCCGCCCGGTCCGTCATGAGGGCTCGCCATTACTTTGCCAGGCTCAGGTAGCGGTCGATCTCCCGGTGATAATGTCGCACGCGTTGTTCCTGTTCGGACAGCCGTGCCCCTTTGAATCCCCGGCTGCGCATCCCGCGCTGCACCCACGGCACGAGCATGGAATCCTGCTCCAACACGGGGCCGAGGCCGCCGTCGCCGCGCGTCAAATAACGGCGCTCGGGCCTTACCGCCCCGGTGCAGTCCGTGCCGTCCGGAACGCCCATATAAGCCGGCAACCGCACCGACGGATCCAAGATAGGATGGACGAGCACGGTCACATCGTAGATGAACTGTTCGGGATCGGTGGGATGGGGCCTGAAGCGCTGCACCAGTGCCCCTTCGGGATGGATGTTGAGCGTCACGTTGGGAAACACGTGGTAGGCCCAATCATCGGTCAACTGATTCGGTACATAGCCGTCGATACTCGCACTGAGGCGATCCTTGTTCGACATTTTCGCGAGCTGTATGGTCTTGCGCACGTCGGCGGCGCCGCCTTTGAAGTGTCCGGGATCGACGCCCACTTCACGTAACATTGCCGCGAGCACCTCATTGACGCTCGATTGATCGGGATGCCTCGGACTCACGGCGGCAAACATCATCAGCATTCGGCTCATGCCATGTCCGTAAAGGTCCCATTGCTGGAAATAGTCGTCATAGAAAGGCAGGATTTCCGGATGCACCGCATGTACGTGGTAGGACTCGAGGAAGGCGTCGAGTGCGGTCTTCCAGTTGACGGGCCACACCACCTCGACATCTTTGACCACCACCATCTTGTCGAACTGGTAGGCGGCCAAGTGAGCCGGCAGGACGTCCAGGAAACTCTGCAGCGGCGGCGTCTGGTCATCCATGCAAATGAATACCCATCCGCCCCAGGTATCGCACCGGACTTGGGGTAGATCCAAGGATCCCGCGAGCACCTGCGGGCGATAGGTTTCACGATCGGTCACTTCACTGATGACACCGTCGATGGTCCAAGCCCAGGAGTGAAACATGCAGCGAAACTTCGACGCATTGCCGAAATCGTTGGTGACGATGCGCGTGCCCCGGTGCTGGCACACATTGTGGAAGGCACGAATTCTGCCTTTGGCGGAACGTACGACAATGATGGACTCGCTGCCTACGTCGAATTTGAAATAGTCTCCGACCGCGGCAACGTCCGACTCTCGACCCGCGATGAGCCACGCGCGCGGCCATAGGGCATTCATTTCCTCGCGCATGAACGCCGGATCATAGTAGCGCTTGGGATCCAACAAGTCGGTGCCGTTGTCCACATAGGGCGCCTTCGCCTCGTAGGTGCCTGGTGTCGCCTGTCGGTTGAGAACCCAACCGCTCTCATACGCATAGTCTTTGACTTTTATATCCACACGCCCCCCTTTCAAGTGTCTGATTATCAGCAACTTTATGCGCCTAGCCAGCCAGCTCGGTTGCCCCAATCACGCGGATTCTGTACCACTACCGTGGCGCAAACCGCTGAACAAGGATAGTCCCAATCACGCAAAAAACTATTGCGAGAGCCGCACAGATGAGAAACTCTGCCTATGGACATGTTTCTGGCGCTTCGGCTCTTCGTGAGCTCAGTGGAACTCGGTAGCTTTTCGAAGGCGGCGCGCGCATTCAATTTCAAGGTCTCCTCCGTATCGAGGCAGATTTCGAGCCTGGAGCAGGACTTGGGCACGACACTATTTCGGCGCTCGACGCGCCAATTGCTTCTCACCGATTCGGGAGCCTCTCTGTATGACCGGGCGACACGCATATTGGCTGACCTGGAGGAAGCGAGGCGCTCGACGGCAACGGCCGCCTCCGAGGCGGTCGGAACACTGCGGGTTCGGGCGCCGATCGAATTTGGACGATTGCATCTGACCCCCTTGCTCCCGGAGTTCATCGCCTCACGGCCAGGCCTCAGCGTCGACGTCATGTTGACCGATCAGATCGCCGATCTCGAGTCGGCGCGCTTCGACGTGTCGGTGATGTTCGGCGATCCAGCCGACAATCGTTTTTTCGCACAAAAGCTCGCGCGCAACGGCTACGTGATCTGTTGTGCACGCTCGTACGTGGATCGAGCCACCGAACCCAAATTTCCGAGCGGACTGGGCGACTACAATTGCCTGACATCCGAGGAGCATGAGACCTGGCAGTTTGGATCTGATCGCAGCACCGTGGAAATCGCGGTCACCGTGGCGGGAAATTTCCGCTCCAACCGCCTCGAACCCACGTTGCAAGCAGCCTTGGCGGGCGTCGGATTCGCGCGGCTCCCCTATTGGCTCATTGGACCGCACCTGCGATCCGGTGCCTTGGTGCCTATCCTGACCAACTATCGCTGCAAGTGTCAGGACGATGCCATTTACGGCATCTATCCGGAAAAACGCACGGCGTCGCCCAAAATTCGGGCGTTTCTGGAGTTCCTGTTGCAGAAAATCGATGCGCCCCCCACCTGGGAACGAACCTGATCCACTATCGTTCAGATCGCCACTTCGATCTTGTGCTCGAAGATTCGTAGCGCATAGGTCGCTAAAGGGCGAAAGGCCGGCGGCGACATCGGTGCGCCCGTCGCAAGATCAAACGCCGCGCCGTGCAGCGGACAATATATCTTGCCACGCGCGATGCGCCCCCCTTCGAGGGAAGCTCCCGCATGAGTACATCGCCCGGCAACGGCGTACCACTGCCCCGCATGACGGCATAAAAGCACCGGTGTGGAACCGACGACGCAAGGATAGGCCCCGTCGGAAGTCAGCACGTCAGCGGCCGCGACTGGAACGAACTCGGGGAAAGTGCCAGCGTCGCTCATTGCCGACCATTCAGCCGCTTAGCTTCCAGCAGGTCGCGCAGAATTTCGATGATGACTCCTTTCCCGATGACCGACGCTCAACATGCTATACGAAGCGCGAGCCCGGTGGCGATAGTCATGAGGGCTTTGCCCTCGCGCATCTCAGGGCACCTAAAGCTCGCATGAAACGAGTTCGCCGGGGCAGCATGTGTGAACGGCTCGTGATACCGTTCAGCGTCCCGGCAATTTGTGTTTACGCCGGGTCGATCGATGCCAAACCACCGGAGATTCGAGCCTTGCCAAGACATTCGCCGCCCACGGACCACACGTCACTCATCGCCCGCCTTGCGTGCGCCGCCACGCTGCTGCTCGGGCTCGGCACAACCGGCGCCGCGGCCGCTGACGTGCCCACGGCCAGCCGCACTCCTGCCGCCGTCGACGAGGCCCGCTTGCAGGCCGCCGCTTCGGAACCGCAAAATTGGTACACCGGCGGCCGCGACCAGGAGGGCACCTATTACTCGCCCTTGACCCAGATCAACGCGTCCAACGTCAAGGACCTAGGCTTCGCCTGGGCCTACGACCTGGGCAGTCCGCTGCGCGGCCAGGAAGCCACGCCCATCGTGGTCGACGGCGTGATGTACACCTCCGGCACCTGGGGCTATGTCTACGCGGTCGATGCCGCCACCGGCCGTGAGTTGTGGCGCTACGACCCCAAGGCGGATTTTCAAGCCGGCCGTAATCCCTGCTGCGATCTCGTCAATCGCGGCGTCGCCGTCTGGAAGGGCAAGGTCTACGTTGCCGCCGGCGACGGACGTCTACACGCCATCGATGCCGCCACCGGCAAGAAGGTATGGGCGGTCGACACCATCACCGATCACGCGCAACCCTACGCCAGCACCGGCGCGCCGCAGATCGCCGGCGATGCGGTGGTAATCGGCAACGCCGGCGCCGATATCGGGCACGGCGGCGTGCGTGGTTACGTGGCCGCTTACGACGTCGCCACCGGCAAGTTCAAATGGCGTTTCTACACGGTGCCACCCGCCGTCGGCCAGCCGCTGGAGACACCGGATCTGGCCGCGGCCGCCAAAACCTGGGATGCCTCGCGCACCGCCGAATTCAAAGGCGGTGGCACGGCCTGGGATGGCTTCGCCTACGATCCGGCCTTGAAGCTGGTGTACTTCGGCACGTCCAACGCGGCGCCCTACGATCTGCGGCAATTGGGGCCGCGCCGACTCGATAGTTTGTACACCGCCTCGATCATCGCCGTGCATGCCGATACCGGGCGGCTCGCCTGGTACTACCAGACCACGCCGCGCGATAGCTGGGACTTCGACGCCGTGCAGAAAATGATTCTCACCGACGTGGACCTGGGCGGCACCCGCACTCCCGTGCTGCTGCAAGCGAACAAGAACGGTTTCTTCTACGTGTTGGATCGCCGTACCGGCAAGCTGCTGTCGGCGAAGAACTTCACCTTCGTCAATTGGGCGTCGGGCATCGATATGCAGACCGGACGGCCACTGATCACGAAGACCGCGGATTGGTACTCCTCGCCGAAAAACATCTATCCCTCCTGGGCGGGAGGCCACACGTGGAATCCCATGTCGCTGAGCGCGCAAACCCATCTGGTCTACATCCCCGTCATCGATGCGCCCGCCGTGTGGGTGGACATGCTGCACAATGGCGGCGAGATGAAATATCTGGACGGCTTCTTCACGGCCAACGGCATCATCGCCGACGACACCTACGATGCCGGGGATCTGAAGCGGCTGTACGGACCTCTACCGGATGCCAAGGACATCAAGGGCGCCCGCAAAGTGAAGCCGGTGCGCGAATTGCTCCGTGCCTGGGACCCGGTGGCGCAAAAAACCGTGTGGGAACGCGAGACCTCATCCGGCATTCGCGGCTACGACGGCGGCGTCATGTCCACCGGCGGCAACCTGGTGTTCCAAGGCCGCGGCAGCGGCGGCCTGTGGGTCTATGCGGCCGACACCGGCAAGGTGCTCAAAGTCATCCAGACCGGAAGCCACATCATGGCGGCGCCCACCACCTACTCGGTCGACGGCGAGCAGTTCGTCGCGGTCCAGGTGGGATACGGCGGCACTGGCATCTCGGTGGGATCGATTCCGCCCAGTAGCGCCGCGACGAAGTACGACAACGTGAATCGCGTCATCGCCTTCAAGCTGGGTGGCGGGCGCGTGCCGGTGCCCCCGGCACGCGTGATCGAGGCCTTCGAGAAGCCACCGGAGCAGACGGCGAGCGCGGAGTCCATCCATGCCGGAGAGATCAAGTTCGTCGAAGAGTGCTCGCGCTGCCATGTGCTGGATTTGAACATCACGCCGGATTTACGCAGGCTGAATCCCGGTCTGCATGCTGCGTTCAAGGACATCGTGCTGCATGGCGCGCTCGCGCCGGCCGGCATGGAGCGCTTCGACGATATCTTGAGCGAAGCCGACGTCGACAACATTCACGCGTACCTGATCGATCAGAGTTGGGTTGCTTACCGGGCGCAGCAAGCCAACACCCGGAACGCCAAGGCGCAGGACACGTCGGCCAATCAGTGAAGCGGCCGCGGGCGCCCCATCCGGGAGCCCGCGCCTAGGAGCCTTTCTGTCTACTGATGCGCCTGTTGCCGGTCGCCCCACGGCAGAAAGGCTCCCACCGTCCGCCTACTTCGTGACCGTGAACGACTGCGACACCGGCACCGCCGCCGAATAGCTGGAGTTGCCGGTCTGCAATGCCAGGATGTCGCAAGAGCCGGCGGCGAGCATCGTGACCGTACTTCCCGTGACCGAGCACACGGTCGGCGTCAAGGCCAGGTAGCTCGGTGTCAGGCCCGACGTGGCCTTCGCGGCGAGCGCCAGGTTAGTCCCCGACTTCTGTGTCGCGATGGTGCCGAAGCTCAGCGACTGCGACTTGAACGTGGGCGCGGGGTTGACCGACAAGTCGACCCCGAGCACCAGCACATAGCCGTTGTTGGGCAGTGTCAGGCTCTTGACGGTCTTCGCGGCGTTGAGCGCGAACGAATAGCCGTACAAGTTCCAAGGACCCACTCCGGTCGCACCCGTCGGCGTCACGCGGTAGGCATCGGTCGCGACGATGGACTCACCCGCGTATTGCTGCGGTGTGCCCCAGTCGCTGAGGCTCTGCGTGAAGGTCGTGCTCGTGCCGTCGGTGTAGGTCACGATGAAAGCCTGATTCAACTGGTTACCGTACACGCCGGTGCCGATGAAGCTCAAGCTCGCGAAGTTGCCCGTAGGCAGGGGGATCGTGGTGCTGGTGACCGCGCTCGGCGCCGTCGGCGCGCCCAGCGTGAACGTCTCGCCGGCCCAGGTGATCGACGTGCCCAACAGAGTCGCCGAGTAGGCGTAACCATCGTTGCCGCCGACCCCGCCCACGCGGGTGCCGTTGGTGGCGATCACGGAGCGATTGTCCACCGCGCTCAAGCTCACCGTCGCCACACCGTTCACCGACGTATCGCTCAACGCGACGCCGAGGACGGACACATCGATATTGTTCGGCAAGGTGACGCTCTTGACGGTCTTGGAGGCGTTGAGCGCGAATGAATAGCCGTACAGGTACCACGGACCCGCCTGTGTCGCGCCCGTCGGCGTCACCCGGTAGGCCATGTTCGCGACTATCGACTCACCCGAGTAATTCTTGGGAGTGTTCCAGTCGCTGAAGCTTTGGGTGAACGTGCTGGTGGTGCCGTCCGTGTAGGTCACGGTGAGCACCTGATTGACCCAAGCACCGTTCACCCCGCTGCCGATCAGGCTGAGCGTCGTGTACTGTCCCGCCGGTAGCGGAATGGTCGCACTGCTCACCGCGTCGAGCACGCCGGGCGTGCCCAACGTAAAGACCGAGCCGTTGTAGGTGACCGAGTGACCCAGCAAGGTGGCCGAGTACCCGTAATCGTTGTTGTCCCAGCCGCCGCCGGTGATCGGGCTGCCGTTGGTCGCGTAGCCGATTCGATTGGCGACCGACGCCAGACTGACGCTACCCGGCGCACCTGAGGAACTCGAGACCGAGTAGGTGCCGCTTGCCACCGCGCTGTTCGTATAGCCGGTCGCAATCGCGATGGCTTGCACCGTCGCATTAGAGACGGCGAACGGCGCCGTGTACTTGGTCGAAGCCGCCGTCGGCGGCGTACCGTTGGTGGTGTAGTAGATCACCGCACCCGGCGTGGTGTCGCTGAGCGTGATGGTCTGCGTCGGCGCGTAGGCGCCCGGCGCCGGACTGAACGTCGGGGTCGCCGCCGCCGTAACGGCCGACGCGTTGGTCAGGGCTATCCCGAGGATCGACACGTCGCGGTTGTTGGGCAGTGTGAGGCTCTTGACCGCCTTGGCGCTATTGAGTGCGAAGGTATAACCGTACAGCGACACCTGCCCCGAGTTCTCGGCGCCGGTGGAAGTCACGTTGTAAGGCATCTGCAGCACCACGGTTTCACCGGGGTTGACCTTCGAGTTGTCCCACCACCAATCGCTGAAGGATTGCGTGAACGTGCTGGTCGTGCCGTCCGTGTAGGTCACGGTCAACGTCTGATTCGCCTGGCTACCATCCACCGCGCTGCCCAACAGGTTGAGCGTACTGTAGTACCCCACCGGCAGCGGAATGGTCGTGCTGCTCACCGCGTCCGCCGCACCGGGCGCACCGAACGTGAAGGTGGAGCCGTTGTAGGTAACGGACGTGCCGAGCAAATTCGCCGCATAGGCATTGCCGTCACCATCCCATCCGTTGTTGAGGGTTCCGGTACCGTTGTTGCTGATGCCGTTCACGTTGGCGACCGCCGCCAGACTGACGTTCGTCGGCGCACCGGCAGAGCCCGTGACCGAATAACTACCGCTCGCGACGCCGCTGATCGTGTCACCGGCCGCGATCGCGATGGCCTGGATCGTGGCATTCGACACCGTGATCGGCGCGCTGTACTTGAGCGAACCCGTCGTCGGTGCCGTGCCGTTGGTGGTGTAGTAGATCACGGCTCCCGGCGTCGTGTCGCTGAGCGTGACGGACTGCGCCACGGTGTAGGCACCCGGTGCCGGGCTCAATGTCGGGGTGGCCGTAACCACCGGCGGCGGCACCACCACCGTGTTGCCCAGGGCGACCCCCAAGATCGACACGTTCCGATTGGTGGGCAGCGTCAGGCTCTTGACGGCCTTGGCGCCGTTGAGTGCGAAGCTGTAGCCGTACAGGGAAACCTGTCCGTCATTCTCCGCTCCGGCCGTCGTGATGTCGTACGGCATCTGCAACACCACGGTTTCACCGGGGTTGACCTTCGAGTTGTCCCACCACCAATCGCTGAAGGACTGGGTGAAGGTGCTGGTCGTGCCGTCCGTATAAGTCACTATCAGGGTCTGATTGGCCTGGGTCCCATTCACGGCGCTGCCCAGCAAGTTGAGCGTCGTGTAATTGCCGACCGGCAGCGGAATGGTTGTACTGCTCACCGCGTCCACGACGCCGGGAGTGCCCAGCGTGAACGTGGAGCCGTTGAAGGTGATCGAGGTCCCCAGCAACGTGGACGAATACGAGTTGCCGTCGCCATCCCAACCGGCGCTGGTGGGGTTCGCGGTGCCGTTGATCGCGATACCGACCACATTGGCGACCGACGTCAGGCTGACCGACACCGGCGTACCGACGGAACCCGTGACCGAGTAGCTGCCGCTTGCCACCGCGCTCGCGGTATCGCCGGCCGCGATCGCGATGGCTTGTACCGTCGCGTTCGAGACCGTGATCGGCGCACTGTACTTGGTCGAACTCGTCGTCGGCGGCGAGCCGTCGGTGGTGTAGTAGATCACCGCGCCCGGCGTCGTGTCGCTGAGAGTGACGAGCTGCGCCGAGGTGTACGCGCCGGGCGCCGGACTCAATGTCGGCGTGGCCGTGACCACCGGCGGCGCGGTCACCACCGTGGTGCTCAGCGCGGCTCCGAGGATGGACACGTCCGGATTGGCCGGCAGGGTCAGGCTCTGCACGGTCTTCGCGCTGTTGAGCGTGAAGCTGTAGCCGTACAAGGACACCTGTCCGGCGTTCTGGGCTCCGGTCACGGTCACGAGGTACGGCATCTGCAGCACCAAGGTTTCACCCGTGGCGGTGGTCGAGTTCCACCACCAATTGCTGAAGGTTTGCGTGAACGTAGAGGTCGTGCCGTCGGTATAGGTCACGATCACCGTCTGATTGGCCTGCGTGCCATTCGTGCCACTGCCCAACAGATTGAGCGTGGTGTAGCTGCCCGCGGGCAGCGGAATAGTCGTGCTGCTCACGGCATCCGCGACGCCCGGCGCACCCAACGTGAACGTGGAACCGTTGAAGCTGATCGACGTGCCCAGCAGATTCGAGGAATACGCGTTGCCAACCGTATCCCATCCGCCGCCCGCGGTCGCGGTACCGTTGGTGGCGATGCCATACACATTGGCGACCGCGGACAGATTGACATTGGCCTGCGTCCCGACGGAGCCGGTGATCGTGTAGGCGCCGCTCGCCACGTTGCTGTTGGTATAGCCGGTCGCGATCGCGATCGCTCGCAGCGTCTCATTGCCAACCGTGATGGGCGCGGTGTACTTGGTCGAATTCGCCGTCGGCGGGGTGCCGTCGGTGGTGTAGTAGATCACCGCACCTGGCGTCTTATCCGAGAACGCCACGCTTTGCGGGGTCGAATAGGTGCCCGGCACCGGACTGAACGTCGGCGTCGCCGCGACCACCGGCGGCGCGGCCGCCGCCGTGTTGCTCAGGGCGACCCCAAGAATCATCACGTTTCGATTGGCCGGCAAGGTGAGGCTCTTGACGAACTTCGCGCTGTTGAGCGTGAAGCTGTAGCCGTACAAGGAGGCCTGCCCGGCGTTCTGCGCTCCGGTCGGCCCGTCGTTGTACGCCATCTGCTTCACCAGCGTTTCACCGGGCGCGGTGGTCGAGTTCCACCACCAGTCGCTGAAGGTCTGAGTGAACACACTGGTCGTGCCGTCCGTATAGGTCACGACCAGCGTCTGATTGACCTGAGCGCCATTCGTGCCGCTGCCCAACAAGTTGAGCGTGGTGTAATTGCCCGCGGGCAATGGAATGGTCGTGCTGCTCACGGCATCCGCCGTACCCGGCGTGCCCAAGGTGAAGGTGGAGCCGTTGAACACCACCGACGCGCCGAGCAACGTCGACGAGTAAGCGTAACCGCTGTTGTCCCAGCCACCGTTGGTGGTCGGAGTGCCGTCGGTGGCGATACCGGACACATTGGCCACCGACGTCAGACTGACGCCGGTGGGCGTGCCCAAAGACCCAAGGATGGAGTAGCTGGCACTCGCCACGGTGCTGTTCGCATAACCCGTCGCCACCGCGATGGCGTTTACCGTCGCATTCGATACGGCGATCGGAGCGCCGTACACCGGCGAGTTCACCGTCGGCGTCGAGCCGTCGATGGTGTAGTGGATCACCGCACCGGGGGTCGTGTCCGCAAGCGTCACGCTCGACGCCGACGCGTACGCGCCCGGCAAGGGGCTGAAGGTGGGCGGCGTCGCGACTTGCGGCGCGTTGGTCAACAGACCGTAGGCGGCGAGCGTGCCGGACGTGCCGACATAGACCTTACCGTTCGCGATGACGGGCACCTCGAACTTGAGCGCCACACCCGGAGAATCGCGATTGCTCGCCGCTTGAGTGCTGGAGTAGAGCAGATGGTTGAGATTGGTGGCGTCGTAGGCGTAAAGAGCCAGACAACCCGCACCGCCGCCATCGCAGGTCGAGGCATCCGCACTGCCGTCCAAGGCCCACAGAATCGCATTGGCGGTGCCGTTCGAGGAAATCGCGGGTGTCGGCGCGGAATAGGCAAAGGTTTTTGCGCTCTGCGAGACCGGTGACGTCGAGAGCAACGCGCTGCCGCCGGCATTGAAGGACCACGCCGTGATCGGATCGTTGGCGCCGGTCCAATACAGGTTGCCGTTCCAGTAGGCCGGCGATCCCCAGATGCCGGAACTCGCATTCGGCAGCTCCTGCACGATATTCGTGTCGCCGCCACTGCACGCGGGCGTCGAGTTGACGCAGTACCTACCGAGGTTGCTGGAGTTGAGCAGCACGATCGTGCCCAATTTTCCCTGCTGCGCGATCAATTGCTGCCCCGGGCGCACTTGCTGCGCACCGGTGGGCAACGCGGGCAACAGCACGAGTCCACCGGCGGAGACGTCGTTGTCGTCGCTGCTCAGCGTGGCCTGGTTATACGGCGTGAAGTAATCGAGAACCGGGAAAGTGCCGGCGGCGGGAGGTCCCAATTTGACGATGCTGTCGCCGTAGTCGGTGCTGCCGTTCCAGGTGCCGTTGCCGGTGGGGAAATAGAGATTGCCCGACGCATCGGCCGCCACACCGCCGCCGCTCACCCACACGCCATTCTGCTCGCCATTGGGGGATGTGTTGAACACCCCTTCCTGGGCCAGCGTCGACGCGCTGTAGGACATGACCCAACCGTGCCAGGGGTTGATGTCGCAATGCGAGCCCCACGCGATCACCACATGGCCGTTTTCCAACAGCAGCGCGGCTCGCTGATGCTCCTGCTTGGCGTTGAAAATGACCTGACCCCCACTACTGTCGACGCCCGCCCCGGACACCGCGGCGGTAATTTTTACAGGGCCATTCAGCGCTTCGCTGAGGGTGGTCACGTTGAGCGCATGCAGGTACTGCACGATGTTGCCACCCACGTTGGACACCGCGACGACGTACAGGATGCCGGCGGTCGGGTCGATCACCGGAGTTCCCGTGATGCCGACTTCTGGAACGATGTCGGTACAGCCGAGATCGTTGTCGCTGTTCGCGGTGGTAGCGCCCGCGGGGATCAAGCTCGCCTGGGCATACACCGTGCCCGAATCAGCATCGATTGCGTAGACGCTATCGTGCTCGGTCGCCAGGTAGACGACGTTGTGCGTACCGCCCGCGATCGACACGTTGGAAAGATACAGAGGCTGCGCGAACACCTGACCGTCGAGCGTGACGGAGAACAACTTGCCGAATTGCGTGCTGTTGACGTTGGTCGTGGTGAGGATGGTTTCCTGCGTGTTCGCGCCGGTGCGTGCGATGTCGTTGTGATACATCGTGACATTCACCTGGGCCTGTACCGCCGCGGTGAATGTGCCGAGCATCGTCAGCGAAAGAGCGCGGCTCAGCGAAAGACAACGACGACGAAGAGAACGAAATGACATGGAAACATCCTCTGCACTTGTGACACGTGAGTTGCGTCTGCGGCGGAGAAGATATCCGAGTGATCCGCTGGAAAGCTATAGCGAAAAACGCAGCGAAGGGGATTACGTCAAGTGGTTAAGTCAAATCGTCAAAAGTTATGTCACATCGCGTTGTTGTTTCGTTATTTTCATCCCAAGAACGCCTCCATCGAATCATCCAAAGCCTGCATCCACTTGGTGTGATGCGCGGGTGCGACCGTGCCGGTGAGAGTGGATGCATAGGAGCGGTCGCGGTAGGTGACGATGCCCTCCACTTTGTGATGCTCCCATTCCTTGAAAAGCTCAGCCATCTGCCGCACGTTCATCTTTGGATAGTCGGTCGAGGCGAGCAGATCCAGCATGTAATCGGCCTGGAAATCGATCCCTTCGAACGCGCTGCTCAGCGTCTCTTCGCGCGCACGCCAGCGCGCGATGTCACTCGCCATCGCGGCTGCGTCGGGCAACGTTATGCGGCCTAACAAGACATCGCGGGCATACCAAGCCTGAGCATCGAACATATTGAAGGTGAAGAACTGGTCCTGCATGCCGAGATAAATGAGCTTCGGGTTCGCCTGCCACAGGACGCCCTTGTAGAGACCGAGTGGATACAGGCGATTGTTGGTCTTGAGCCGCAGGCTCTCCTCCAGAAACGGAAAGTGATGCAGATAGCCGGTGCACAGCACGATGGCATCCACGTCGCGGCTCGAGCCGTCCTTGAAGTAGGCCGTGCGCCCCTGCACATGGGTGAGCAAGGGTCGCACTTCGAACCCGGGCGGCCAGACGAATCCCATCGGCTTGGTGCGATAGCTGAACGTGATGGACCGCGCGCCGTACTTGAAGCACTGCGTGCCGATGTCCTCGGCGGAATAACTACTGCCGACCAGAAGAATATCCTTGCCGGTAAACTCGTTCGCATCGCGGAAATCGTGCGCGTGCAGGACACGGCCCGGGAACTTATCGAACCCCGGGAACCCTGGCATGTTCGGTGTCGAAAAATGCCCGCTCGCGACGATGACATTGTCGAATGACTCTGAATACAGAGAGTCTTTCTCCAAATCCTTGACCGTGACGATGAACCCGCCGCTCGCCTCGTCGTAGCGCACGCCGCGCACCGCGGAGTGAAAACGGATTTTCTCCCGCACGCCGCTCTTGGCGAGCCGGCCCTTGATGTAGTCGTGCAGAACCGCGCGCGGCGGGTACGACGGAATCGGACGTCCGAAGTGTTCTTCGAAGCCGTAATCGGCGAATTCGAGGCATTCCTTGGGTCCGTTCGACCACAGAAAACGATACATGCTGCCGTGTACGGGCTCGCCGAACTCATCGAGGCCGGTACGCCAGGTGTAATTCCATAAGCCGCCCCAGTCGGCCTGCTTCTCGAAACAGACCAGCTCAGGAACTTCGGCACCCTTGCGCGCCGCGCTCTCGAACGCGCGCAGCGCCGCCATGCCGCTGGGTCCGGCGCCGATCACGGCAATCCGCTTCGTCATCGCTCTCTCCTTCATGCGCGAACGCGCGTCTTCTGGGGGTCATAGTGTGGAAACGGCGTGACCCGTGCGGACAGCCGCTTCTGGCGTCCGTCCAACTTGCCGATCTCGAGCGCCTGCCCCAAGGTCGCGCAGCTTACATCGACGCGCGCCAGCGCAATATGCGCGCGCAGCACGGGCGAGCGGGTCGCGCTGGTCACCACACCCACCTGTGTGCGCCCTGAGAACACCGCATCGCCATGGCCGACGGTATCTTGGCTGTCGACGGTCAGTCCCACCAGTTGCCGTTGCGGATGAGCGCGCCGGCGCGCCAAGGCGTCGGCACCGATGAAAGGATCGGGCTTATGTTGAGGTACGGTAAAGCCGATGCCGGCTTCGAAAGGATCCGTTTGATCGCAAAATTCGGCGCCGGCGAACACCAGGCCCGCTTCGATGCGCAGCATGTCGAGCGCCGCGAGACCCATGGGCGCGAGGCCATGCGGTTGCCCCGATTCCCACACCGCATCCCAGACCGCGACGCCGGAATCGGGATGACACCAAATCTCGTAGCCGAGTTCACCGGAATAGCCGGTGCGCGAGACCACGACCGGCGCATCGGCGATGCGGCCGATGGTGAAGCGGAACCAGCCGAGTTCGCTCGCGGACGGTTGGTGCGGAGGCGTCGCGAGGATGGCGCCCAGAATGTCGCGCGATCGCGGTCCTTGTACCGCAAGGTTGTGCAATTGATCCGTGGATGACCGGCACCAGGCGGACAATCCGCGCTCGGCCGCCAGTTGCCGCAACCAGACGCCGCAATAGGCATCACCGCACACCAGTCGAAAATTCTGGGGTCCGAGACGAAACACGGTGCCATCGTCGATCATCCCGCCCATCTCGTTGCACAGCGCCGTGTACACCACCTGGCCCACCGCGAGCCTGCGGATATCGCGGGTCACCGCCAATTGCAGAAGTGCCTCCGCGTCGGGGCCCGTGATCTCGAACTTACGCAGCGCCGACAGATCGATGCACGCGACTCGTTCGCGGCAGGCCCAGTACTCGTCGATGGGCCCATTGGCGGCGTAGCCCGTGGGCGTCCAGAAGCCTTTGTAGTCGACGAACGAGCGCGTCAATGCGGAGGTGCGCGCATCGAAACCGCTCTTGCGGGTCAATTCGGGGGCGGCATCTGCGGTCATACGGTTTGCATTCCCTTTGGAAAAGGCGGCGCTCTTGTCGTAAACCCGGACCTGGATATCGGTGGGCACCCAGGCATTGGCCGGATCGATATCGTCGGCGCAACTCGAAGAGGCACAGACCAGATCGGTCAACGCCCGCAGCAACACATAGTCGCCGGGGCGCGACCACGGTTCATCGAAACCGATGCTGCCGTCGGCTTGCACGAAGGTATTGTAGAAAAAATTCAGCGCGGGCCAGCCGGCGCGTGGCGCGACGCCAAAGGGCGCGATCGCCCGATTGAAATTGTCGGTGCAATTCGCATGGCCCGGATACCCCTGATCCGCATAATACTTCGCCGTGCAGGCGAGCAGAAAGGCGTCGTGACGCCCCACCGTGTCGCGCACCATTTCCAGGACCGGCCGCAACCGGCCATCGAAGTACTTGCCGTGCAAACCCGGGCTTGGCATGGTGTGGCCCATGAGCGTGCGCGTGGCCGTGGCATCGATGCCCCACTCCTCGCCCGCCGCGAGGCCGGCGGCGTCGAACGCAATGAAATCCGAACACTGCTTTCCCGCGACATCGAGGATTTGAATGTAGTCGCCGGCCGCCACGCGATACGCCGTCGCGGTTGCCCCCGCCACCCGGATATCGAGCTTGGGGGGCGCGAGCGGTGGCGGCGCCGCGGCACTCTCGCTCGACAGAATGAGCTGCAACATCGTGGGAGGTACTTGATCCTGCGGCGCCATCTTGTCGCCGGGCGCCACCAGCAGACAGCGCAGCGGCGTGTCCGCCTTGAGCACCGCGCGTCGGCCCGGCTGCCCGTCAGCGGAAAAAATCCGATAGGCGCGTGCCGTGTCGAAGCCATCGGCATAGGCCTCGGTCACCGCTGCCCGCGCCTCGGCGTCGCAGTACTCGGCGGCGAAATCCGGCAGCGACGGCACGGGCTCGCGCTCGAAATCGGTCAAGCCCGAAGGTGCATCGGCACCCGCAACCGCATCCGCCGCCAGCTCATCTGCCACGAACAGCACCGCGCGCTGCGCGCCCTCCAGATCCACGATCACCGCACCGGGCCCGGGTTCCACCGTGAATCGGCACGCGCCACGACCGGGTACGAAAACCGATTGCCGAACGAGGTTGGGTGCCGCAATGGCATTCACAGATACTGCTCCAAATCTTCCCGCGCCACGCGAGTAGGCTGCGCGGGCCTGGCGAATGACGTCTTGAAACGCCTCCCGATCGACGAGCGGATGTTACACTGCATGCAATTAATTTGCTCTACAGTAACTAGCGTGATATTAAAATCCCGATGAGCGTGACCGTGGACGATACGAGCGCATCGATTCCGGCGCCGGCCGCGGGCCTGGAGCGTGGCATCGACTGGACCGGCGCTTTCTGGGTGGCGAGCGGCGTGCCACCGCTGGTGCTGTTTTCGATCGGTGCCGTAGCGGCGACCGTCGGCAAGCTTTCCTGGGTCATCTGGATGGCATCCATCGGTTTGGGATTCGTCCAGTCGTTCACCTATGCCGAAATCGCGGGCTTGTTTCCCAACAAGTCCGGCGGCACCTCGGTGTACGGCGCGATCGCCTGGGTACGTTATAGCAAGATCATTGCTCCCATCTCGGTGTGGTGCAACTGGTTCGCCTGGTCGCCCGTCCAGGCCACGGGTTCAGCCTTTGCGGCCGGCTATATCTTGAATGCGCTGTTCGCACCGGACGCGGCGGTGAACACCTGGACGCTCACGCTGCTCGACTTAGGCGCCATCAAGACGGGACTCACGCTGCGCATCAACGCGGTGTTCGTGCTGGGCGCCGTCATCATGTTCGCGGTGAAGGCGATTCAGGACGGCGGCATCCTGCGCTCCGCGAACACCACGAAGATTCTCGGCATTTCGGCCATGATTCCCCTGATTCTGATCGGGGTGGTGCCCATCTTGACCGGCGACATCGTCCAGGCCAATTTCTTCCCGCTGGTGCCGCTCGCGCATGACGCCGCCGGACTCGTAACCGACGGCACCTGGAATCTAGCCGGCATCACGGTGCTGGCCGGGGGAATGTTTCTCGCCGCCTGGTCCACCTACGGTTTCGAAACGGCGGTGTGCTACACCTCGGAACTCAAGAATCCAAAAACCGATACCTTCAAGGCCATTTTCTATTCGGGGTTGCTGTGCGTGGTGGTTTACACCTTGGTGCCCTTTGCCTTCCAGGGATTCCTAGGACTGGGGGCGCTGGTGACGCCGGCGGTGGTCGATGCCGGCGGCACGATTACGACGCCGGCCGTTTACGGCGGCATGCTGGCGCCGGACATTTACAATGGCATGGGCGTCGCGGCCGTTATGTCCCACATGGTACACGCCGGACGCCTCATCGGCGCGATCGTGGTGGTGATGTTGGTGCTCGCACTGGTGCTGTCGCTCATCACGTCGATGGCCGGGTCCTCACGCACGCTGTATCAAGCATCGGTGGACGGCTGGCTGCCCAAGTACCTGTCGAAGGTGAACGCGCACCACGCCCCGTCCAACGCCATGCTCACCGATCTCGTGTTCAATCTGTTGCTGCTGCTGATGTCCGATTCCGTATTCGTGATCGGCGCGGCCAACGTGGGCTACATGATTTTCAATTTCCTGAACCTGAACGCGGGTTGGATTCATCGTCTCGACCGGCCGACGCAGGAGAGGCCTTGGCGCGCACCCACCTGGGTGCTGGCGGTGGGCGCGGCGCTGTCTTTCGTGAACCTCGCATTCATGGGATTTGGCGCCGACGTGTATGGCGTCGGCACCTTGAGCACGGGCTTGGTGTTCGGCGCGCTCATCATCCCGGTGTTCCTCTATCGGCACTATGTGCAGGACAAAGGTCATTTCCCGGATGAGATGAAGGTGGATCTCGGCCATCACAGCGGTACCGCCGCGATCAAGCGCGCGGGGATCTGGCCATTCGTCGTGCTGGCGCTGGGTGTGGCGGTGGTAGCGATCACTCATCGGCTTGCGGTCTACTGACGGCCGTACCGGATCACCATGTCGGTCAACAAGAGCAAACCCGTCTACTCGCCGCTGCGCGCCGATACCAGCGGTCGTTATCACCTCCTGGTGGGCATGGGCGCGGGTGCGGTTGCATTGAATCGGGTGTTGAGCGAGTTTCGCACGGAGGCGCCGGCGGCGCTGCGCCTGACGCAAGTGCTGTACACGCCGAACCCAACGGCAACCGCCGCAATTGAGGCGGCCGGGGAAGCCCCGACCGAACTTCATTCCTTCGCGGACGTCACCGCTCTGCACAGGTTCGCGGACACCACAACCCCGCACTCCTTCGCCGATGCGGACGCCCTGCTCCGAGAACTGCGCTCGATGCTGGATCGCTCCTTGATGGGCACGCGGCTTTATGTTGCCGGGCCCGAGAGTTTCATCGGCCGCGTGCTGCAGATCGCACTATCGTTCAATCTGAACAAGGACGAGATCCGCGCCGAGCACGTGGGCACGCTCGCACGCCGCGTGCATTGCGTACACTGCCGCACCCGCACCGAAGACGTGCGTACCAACATCGTCCGCTGCGACGGCTGTGCCCGATGGTTGATGGTGCGCGATCATTACTCGCGCCGCTTCGCGGCCTACATGGGCGTGATGATCGATGCGGAAGCCCCGGGCGAGCTTCCGCCGTTGCAAGAGGTCTTCACGTGAACGACGCGCAAACGCTGGCCGTCGAAGTTATTGCGATCGAGCAGGTCACGCCGCTCGTCAAACATTTCACGCTCGCCGCCGCCGACGGTGCGCAGCTACCCGCGTTTTCGGGCGGCTCGCACATCATCGTGGTCATGAACGGCGCGGAACGCGTTTACCGCAATCCCTATTCCCTGCTGAGTTCACCGCACCGGCTAGAAACGTATGAGATCGGCGTACGGCGCATGGAGGAATCGCGTGGCGGCTCGCGGTTCATGCACGACACGCTGCGCGTGGGGGATCGGCTGGCAATCGCCCACCCGGTCAATCTATTCGCCCTCGATAAAATCGCCCACAAACACGTATTGATCGCCGGTGGCATCGGCATCACGCCGTTTCTCGCGCAGCTCGAGGACCTACACCACAGCGGCGCGTCCTACGAATTGCACTACTCAGTGCGGTCGACGGAGCATGCCGCGTTCTCGAGCCAGCTGCGTGAGCGTGCGGGCGATCGGCTGCGCCTGTACTACGATAGCGAGCAGCAAGCGATCGATTTCGATGGTCTATTGTCCGCGCAGCCCCTGGGCACACATGTGTACGTCTGTGGGCCGGCGGGGCTCATCAATCGGGTCATCGAGACGGCGCGCGGCTACGGCTGGCCGGAAAGCCATATCCACTGGGAGAAGTTCAGCGCACCGCCCGTGGGCGACGCCTTCGACGTATTTCTTGCCCGGGCTAAGCTCAACGTCCATGTCCCGCCCGATCGAAGTCTCCTGGAAAGCATCGAGGCGGCCGGAGTTGAAGTACCCTATCTGTGCCGCGGCGGCGTGTGCGGCTTTTGTCAGACCCGGGTACTGGAACTGGACGGGGAACTCGTGCACAACGATCATTTTCTTTCGGATGCGGACAAAGCGCGCGCCAAGAGCATCATGCCCTGCGTGTCGCGCGCCAGATGTAAGAGCCTCGTGCTCGACCTATAGGAGAGGCCACCATGAGCGCCGTTTTCAAACCCGACGAAACGTTCCGCGACGACTTCACGTTTCGCAACAGCCCCGAGGCGATCCGCCGCTTCCCGCTGCCGTTCCCCCAGGATGAGTACATGTACTCGGTGAACATGGAGCCGCACGTGCCCGGAGCCGCGGGTTCCGTCGCCGAGTTCGCGTTCGACGTCGACGAACACTACGTCGCCGAATGCCGTGAGCGTGAACTCGTGCTCGCCGAGGATCCGCTGCGATTTCAAGCCCTGCCGCATATGATGAGCGCGCAATGGGACCTCCTGGAACTCATCATGGAGTCTTTCGCACGGGATTATCCGGCGCATTTCTCGCTCACCAAACAGGGCAATCACTGGCACTGGGTCAACCGGCCGCTGGGCCTGGACCAACGCTTCATCTTCGGCGACGTGGCGACGCTGCCGCGCCAGCCCCTCGATTACATCGGTCGCCAGGCCCAGGGCGATTTCGTGATCATGGACCAGCGCGAAGGCGATCTATGGATCGAAGCCGGCATGGTCACCGCGCAGGCGGACTGGTCG
>Ga0116227_10000188_pt1 | contig 107612 bp, 80 predicted proteins | sample S1TSphgellanicum_FD_89693 | JGI IMG/M metagenome (GOLD analysis project Ga0116227, IMG submission 89693) | Host-associated microbial communities from peat moss isolated from Minnesota, USA - S1T2_Fb - Sphagnum magellanicum MG | ecosystem: Host-associated > Plants > Peat moss > Unclassified... | reverse complement strand
GTGGGGGGGGGGGGGGTGGGGGGGGGGGGGGGGGGGGGGGGGGGGGGGGGGGGGGGGGGGGGGGGGGGGGGGGGGGGGGGGGGGTGTGTGTGTTTGTCAAGCTCCTCCCCCACCCCCAATTGTTGCGTGGAAACTTGAAAATCAAAATTTTATAAAGAAATTTGTCTAATACTCCAAAAACAAAAGAAAAAGGGAGGATGATTTCTTGTCTCCTCACACTCCCTAAAATCGATACCGTACCACTATTGATTGGTTGTTGAAAACATGTACCCCCCTTAAAGGCAAGGAAAAAAAAAACAGAGAAAAAATTATAAATTATTGATGTGAATGAAAACCCCTTTCTTCGATATGCCCCCCGCCCCCACCCCCCCAATGGAAAAAAGGCAGCACACCAAAACACAAAAGGAATCATCATGCATCACAACTTTGGTGTAGTGTTTTTATTCAACCGGAACTTGCTAACCTAATGTTATTATTCAACTGGAATTTTAGGAAATTAATTGATAGTGTTAGTATTCAATTGGAATTTGGTGTTATGTTGTTCTATAATTAAAAAATAATTTTTTATTTTTTAAAATTTTAATATCTTATTTAACGTTTTATTTTAAATATAAATATATTTTGACTACAAATTGAAACTTGTGATTTTTGTTATTTTGCGATCAGAACTTAATGTAAGTAGTTTGTTAATTCGACGACTCCGAACAGAAAGTCACGCTTATTTTTACACGACCGGTTTTTTTGCACTCTTGCGAAGTTTGCGAAGTGAATTTGTTAGTAAGTTACTCACTTCTGATTATAAATTGTTACTAAAAACAGTAACAAAGTGGTAAAGAGGGGAAAGGGGGGCGCGGTTCTGATTTTGGTCCTTTTCATCAGCTGGGCAGGTTCGATCCCTCGACTTATGGATGGGAATTACATCCGTCTTGCCCGTCGTATTGACCGAACGGCAGCAGCGTGCCCGTCGTGTTGCCCGAACGGGCAGCAGTGTGCCCGTTCTGCCCGCGGGCATCGTCTCTCTCCTCTCTCCACGGCACCAAGTGTTTTGTGCTGTGGCGATCAGAGAGGACGGTTGTTTTCTGCACAGACTTAGTCTCTCTGCTGCCAACGGAGGAGAGCGTTGGCTATGGCGCCGTCTTCTTCTTTTTTTTGTTCTCTCACATCCTTTTTTAGTTTTTTTTCATAACCCTTTGTCGCTTGTTTTAGTACACCCCATAGCTTAGTGAGTTGGGGATCTCTGTTTATGGGGGTGCGAGCGAGCGAGAGAGAGAGAGAGAGTCTGTGTCTGCTTTTTTTGTGTGTGCTTCGCCCTGACTGCAGCACTCGACTAGTGCGTTTTTTGTGTAGCGTAGCAGACGCCGCGGCGCGTATCTGACTCATTTTGGTGGCTACCTATACGAGAGTTTTTGAGAAGTTTGTTTTTTTGGCCGGTGGAAGAAGGGAGGTGGCTGCGGGGGATCTCTGGGAAAAAAAAGACTGATTTGAGGGAACAACCGGGGGTGTCTTGTCGTCGCCCGGGTTTGAGATCTAGTGCAGCAGTCTGAGGTGGATGTATGCGTCTGTCTCTACTTGACGATGTGAGGTTTTTTTGGTTTTGTTTTCTGATGATGGGGCTGTGATAATGGCGGACTGGTCTTCATCTGATCTTGGATTCTGCAGCTTTTGTTCGTAGTTTGGGTAACAGTTTTGGAGTGGAAAGCCGGAGGAGGAGGAAGACTTCAGCGAAGTAGAGAGAGAGAGAGAGCGAGAGACTGGGGTTTGTTGTTGGGAGCTGGGAAGAGGAAACAAGACGATTACGACGAGTTGGGTCACGGGGGCGGTGGGGGGAGGTGGCAGCAGAAGAAGAGAGATTAGAGGATTAGAAGAAGAAGGGGGAGGAGGAAATGACATGCATGGGCAGCAAAGCGAGGAGAGGCAGCGGCAGCAACAGCAGCAGCACATGTGGTCTCCGCCTTCACAACGCTCCTCTCCTGGCAACAACAACACCACCACCACCACCACCGGCTGCTCTCCTGCCTACAAAGCGTGCTCTAAGGTTGTTCGTTGAACATCAGGATTCCCTGCTGGCGTTTGTTTGCTCTGAGAGAAGAGAAGCACTGCCTGCAGGCGCTCATCAGAGTTGTGATGAACCGTTGCTGCTCCCGCTTGTTGTTGATTTTCGTTCGTGTCGGTCGTCGTCGTCAAAGCTTTTCCTAGAGCTTGTTCCATCATCCTTCCTTGCAGTCTCTTCTGTTCTGTCCGTGTCCTTTGCTGCTGTGATCGTGGTTGCTTGAGTTGCATGCAGGTCTCGGATGATGCGACCGTGTCTGCTTTGAAGCTTTGCGTTGTCTGTCTTGTTCCGGTTTCTGGAAATGTTTACAGAGAGCACTTTGTTGCCGAGAGTCTGCGAATGCTGCTGGATTTGTACGCAGAGAAAGGAGGAGGGATCTGATCTTCTCGCATGTCGCCAAGGACGTGGTCTGGAGATATTTGACAGTTCCTTCCTTGCTGTTGTCTTGCTCTCTCTCTTCAAGCTCTCCTACCTATGGAGGAAGAAATACTCCGTGTTTGTAGCGATGGATTGATTTCCTATCCTTCAAGGGAAGATCTGCTTTTTATCTGCCGAGATACGCAGATCGTCGTCCTGTTCGTGTCGTGTCGTGTCGTGTTGTGTAGGAAGGCATCGATCGAGTCCGCGATTGTTCTTGATGTCTTCCTTGTTGATAGCTTCTGGAATGCTAGCAAGTCTGAAGTAGCAGCATGAAGAAGAAGCCTTTGGTTGCAGTTGCTTGTTCAGGAGAACTCCTGGGCTGGCTTGCTCTCTCTCTTCTCCACCACAAGGGAAGAGACGTTCGTCGCGTTTCTTCTCCTCCGAATACATTCCTTCAGATCCTTGTAACACAGCTCTTCTGTCTCAGAACCAGATCGATCTCCGTGCATCTTATTATCTCCAGCGCCATGAGATCGATCTCCTTGCGTCTTCTTATCTCTGAGAACCAGATCTCCTTACGCGACTCACGCATCTCTCAGAACCAACCAGATCTGGTTCTCTCTCTCGTCGGTCGGTCGATCGATCGTTTGCGAGGAAGTTGTTTGACGTCTCTATACTCTCTCGCAAAGCAAGTGTGTTTTGTTGTCTGGAGAAACGGCTCACTCATCCATGGATCACATGGATTTGCTAAGACAGAGAGAGAGTGGGCTTGGTCTGGGTGCTCACTACTGATTCTCCTGGTTGCTGCTGCTGATGTTTGGTATTCCTGCAGGGAGAGAGAGATCTTGAAATGGGTATAGTCAGGGAGATGTGTGTCTTTGCAACCAATCCTCCTCCTTGTTGCTGATGTTTTGATGTATTATTGCTTGCTGCTGCAGGGAGATCGAACTCTCAACATTGGGGACACAGCACTGTTTCAGGCAGGAAATGCGCCTCCCTTCATTGGAATACTACGAAAAGTGACTGTTGAGAAAGAGGATCAAGTGAAATTGAGTGTGAATTGGCTGTATCGGCCAGCTGATGTGAAGCTAGCAAAAGGTGCAACACTCGAGGCAGCTCCGAACGAAATTTTCTACTCTTTCCACAAGGATGATATATCAGCTGCCTCACTGTTGCATCCTTGCAAGGTCGCATTTCTTCGAAAGGGTGTTGAGCTCCCCACTGGGGTTTCATCTTTTGTCTGTCGCCGTGTTTATGATACTGCCAGCAAGTGTCTATGGTGGCTCACAGATCGTGACTACACTGATGTAAGCAAGCTTTATGATGTTCCAGTACCCGATTCGACACCGTGTATGACTACAAGATGACCAATTGATTAGATCCCATTTGAATTGATTGAGGAAACTACAGCTACTGCTATGATGTTGTATTTGTTCTGAAGTTTAATTTCTTTTGTTCTCCGTAATCTGCTGCAATTTGTTTGGTTTCAGAATCTTTGTTTTAGATTTGTGTAGTGTTGAATGCTTGTTGCTGCTTCTGTGTGGCTGGAGAATGTCTTGAAATTACTCTGTGCTGTGGTGACATTTATTGACAGTGTGTAGACATTTTTTCGGTTGTATGTTTGTAGCTTGGCTTGTTGTAACAAATTCTGTCAAGCTAGTAATAATGCCCTGAGTGTGTGTGTACTGTGATTTTGGAGTTCAGGAGCATCAGGAGGAGGTAGATCTACTGTTGGAGAGGACAAAGCTGGAGATGCAGGCAGCTGTACAGTCAGGAGGCCCCTCACCAAGAGCTTTAACTGGGCCTATCTCTTCCTCTCCACAACCAAAAATAAGTGTGGAGAGTGTGCAGAATGCTACCATATACTCATTGCCTGGGAAGGGAAAGAAGAGAGAGCGTGCTGATCAAAATTTGGATCCTAGCAAACGGGAACGTAATGTAAAGTTTGATGATCCTGATACAAGTACTTTGAAGCGTGAGCGAAGCATGAAGCTTGATGAGATTGCTGCCATTCTTGACAAGGATGGGGGCCTCTTGAATGTGGGTGTGGTTGAGCGACTAGTGCAGCTCATGCCAAATGATCCACATGATGGCACTGGTAAGGTGGCTGATGTGTTGGCACACCGCACCATGCTTGCTGGGGTAATTGCTGCAACAGAGAATGCAGAGTGCCTCAACCAGTTTGTGTCCCTCGGAGGTCTACGATTGTTAGATGAGTGGCTGCAGGAAGCCCACAAAGGAAAAGTAGGAGATGGCGGTAGTCCAAAGGAGTGTGACAAAGGTGTGGAGGATTTGCTACTTGCTCTTCTTAGAGCTCTAGATAGGTTGCCTGTTGACCTCAAGGCTTTGAAAACCTGTAGCGTTGGTAAATCAGTCAATCACCTGCGGAGTCACAAAAACCAGGAAATTCAGAAGAAGGCACGGAGGTTAGTAGATGTCTGGAAGAAGCGAGTCGACGCTGAAATGAAGGCATCTGGGGATGCAAAGCCAGGTTCAGGTCATGGGATATCTTGGTCTTATAAGCAGTCAGCTGCTGAACTTGTGCACCCTCTGACAAAGATAGGCTCTGGAGGAATACCAGAAGTGGCAGTGAAAAGCTCTGGAGCCTTTGCAGGAAATGCAAAGGTCACTTTGAATGGGACAAACTCTGGGGATGCTCCTGTCAAGCCTCTGAGTGTTGTACCTGCCGTGAGTAAAACTGCCTCTGCTCAGTCCCCAGATCTTCCAGCTGCAAAAGACAGCAACAACTCAAAATTACCAGCTCTCAACATCTCTCCTGACATGCCAGCCAACCCAGTGAAAGAAGAGAAGAGCAGCAGTTCCAGTCATACTCTCAGCAATGGTCACTCCTGGGGAAGTGCAGCTGCGAAAGGTAGTAGTAACACAACATGGAAGGAGGATGTAAAGACATCGGTGCCATTGTGTGTGAATGGCAGCTCTAAAGCTTCCAGTGCAGGGAGCCCACGTCTTCCAAATGCACAGAATAAAGTTGTGCCAGGAGCCAGTGTGTCTGGTGGCTCCAAGGAAGCTGGTGGTGGAAAACCACTGGTCTGGACCCGAAGTGCAGGTACAGAGAAGGCAGTTGGGTCAGTAGCCACACCAGAAACTTCAAGTTCCCAACAGAGGCTTATTGTGAGAATACCCAACCCTGGAAAGAGCCCTGTGCAGACAAGTGGGGGACCTGCTGATGTTGCAGCCCCAGCCAGCAGAAGTTCATCACCAAGTGTTCTGGAAAGGCACTCATCCACAAGCCTAGTTGATGTGCTGGAGACAAAGAACAGGCCACAAACTGGAAGTCAAGCAGCTTCCTCTCCAGAAGGTGCCATCGATGCCAAGGCTGGAGATGGGGGTAAATCTGGAACTGGCTCCATTGAGGACAAGATGAAACCTCAGAGTAATGCTGCACCTGTCAATGCCCTGGAGAGTGAGAAGAAAATATCAAATGAATCTGCACCTGGTTTAGTGGGAGTGAAGGAAGAAGCAGATTGCATGTCAAAAGAAACACTTACCTCTAGTTGCAGCTCCGCCTTCAGAGGTGCTGGTGAGGCATTGCCACAAGTTGTTGATGGTGGTAACGATGCAAACACAGCAAGTGCAGCTGGTTCTGTTGAGGATGGACCTCTTGGACATTCTCAAGTCTCGCCTATGGAAGTTGATGATGGTGCCATGAGCTTGTTAGCAACAGCAGCAGCTGCAGCTGAAGTGGGTGCTATTGGTGGTGGAACTGGAACACTTGAAAAAGCTGATACAGGAGGACAGATGTTGAAAGGTGAACAAGAGGCAAATGTCAATTCATCAGTAGATGCTGAGCCTGGCCATATAAATGGCAGCTTTTGTGGAAATGCAGCCATGGAGATTGATGGAGCTCCTCAGAGCAAAGATCATTCTGAACCAGGAATAACCCAAAGTGCTCTCAACCATGAGATCCCGTCAACTGATGGCAGCAAAGCTGGAGGGAAGATAGAGCAGAAGGAGCAACATGATGGAGGCAGCATGGAAAGACAGGGATCTGTCAGCCATTCAGATGCAAACAAAGAGGTGGAGAGTTTGTCTGTGGAGCAAGCAGGTGGAGGAGAGAGGGGTGTGAAGAAGCTAATTGTGCAGGAATGTGCTGGACAAGCTTGTGAAGCATCTTCTGATACACCTAGTACGTTAATATCGATGGCTGAACTACCAGTTGAAAACAGACGAGCAATTGAAGTGACTGCAAAAGCTTTAAATGAGCAGCACCCATCTGTGAGGGATTACAGTGTCTCTGGGATGAATGATCTGGAAAGCAAACTCATCAGCAAATTTGGGAAACGAGACTTAATTTCAGAAGAGAGGAATTTATTGAGGACACTGTCCAAAGAAAGTTCTGCCAGGGATCTCTGTAATGGTGTTGGTGGTGCAGAAAGAGACTACAGGGCCAACATGGGGTCTTCTTTGGAGTCCCGTATGCAAGAGGAGAAAAATGGTAAGAGACGAGGGCAAGAAGTTGGGCAGCTGTTTGGAAGGAGAGGTGAGAGTGATGCCCAACGGATAGCTGAGCTCGTTTCAGGTTTCCCTGAGGAAGATGTTTTGGAAGTTGCCAGGCAAGCTGCAAATGAGGTTGAGCAGATGCAGGAGAATAGCAAACCTGTTTCTAGCTCTTCCTCAGAAAGAGATGGACAGAATGCACAAACAAAAGGCGCGCCTAATGGAGGTGAGACAAAAGACATTACTACCTCAGACACAGCTGGCAGGGAGCTGCAACAAGTTTCTCCGACTGAAGTTGATGAAAATGCAAAGACTGGCAGTGATGCTCAGGATCAGCAACATGGAAGCAGAGTTTTTGCAGCACATATTAATGTGATCGAAAAGTCACCAAATGCCCGGATAGAAGAAGCAGCAAAAGTTCTGCAGGCAGATTGTTCTGTAGATGGTGAGGAAGTGGACCAAGCTATGATGGGGGAAAGAACACTGGAGAAGAGTCCAGCTTCAAGGGGGGAGGAGACTGATGGAGCTTTGGAGGGAGGAGGTAGAGGTGAGATGAGAAGAGTTGATACCAGACAACCCCTGAGAGGCTCATTGTTCCAACCTAATCAGCTTGAGGGTGTTGGTGTACCTGCTCTTTTGTCTTCCTCAGTCTCTCAGCCTATTGTCAACCCTGCTGTGACACATAACTCACAAGGGGACTCCACAACACCTGTGCAACCTCTTGAAGGAATAGCACACAGTGATGCTGCTGTAGGTGGCAGTGACACTTCAGAGAGGCCTGATTTTGATTTGAATGAAGGTTTTGCAGCTGAAGACAGCCCTCAGGATGATGCTATCACTGTTCCACCTACCTCTGCAGCTCTCATTATACAACCTGCTCATCCTATAGCATCTACAGCATCTGCAAGTGGTCTTGCAGCACCGATTGCAGTTCTTGCTGCCACAAAAGGAACATTCATACCACCTTTGAGTCCAATGCGGGTCAAAGGGGACCTTGGTTGGAAGGGATCAGCTGCAACAAGTGCCTTCCGCCCAGCTGAGCCTCGCCGTACACCAGACAGACAGCATTCCAATGCAGAAAGTTTAGCATCTGATGCAAACCTTTCTTTGAATGCCAATGCTGTCAAACAAGCCCGTCCCCTGTTGGAATTTGACCTGAATGTAGCAGACGATAGGGTGATGGAGGATGTAGGAGTAGCAGCAACAACCTTGTCATCTCAAGGATCAGTGTTGGGTATTTCATTGCAGAATCAATCCCTTCCATCCAGTTCTGTTTCTGGGGTGACATCCATCAAACAAGAAAGCCCTTTCTTAACATTCCTCAAACCAGAAAGTTCAAGTTCTGCCCACCCACTTTCTAATGGTGGCTATGGATCATTGCGAGCCAGTCCTGGTCAAGCACCTTCAAGCAGCGGCTATGGAGCCGCAAGGCCTAACTTGGATCTGGATTTGAACCGTATGGATGACAGTGAGGAGTGTGGGACGCCTTTCTACTCTGATGCACGAGCTGCAGAGGGTGCAGCCTCTTTAGCTCCAAGCAATAACAGTACATCAAAGCCAGCCAGGCGTGTCATGGATTTTGATCTGAATGATGGTCCTTCATTTGAGGAGGTTGGAGTCGATGACCCTGCATCACAGTCTTTGCCTCTGAGGAAACCAGCAAGCAATGCAGTGATACCAGTCGGAATGTCAGGCACAAGGATGCGAGGGGAGGGTATGAATTTGTCTTCATGGTTCTCTCCACCTGTGAACTCATTTCCAGGGGTCGCTGTTCCTGCCTTTCCACCAGCACCAGTGTCAGATCCTGGATATTCTGTTGCTGCAGCTTCTGCTGCTCAGTCCTTTCTGAATGTTGGTTCTGCCTCAGCAACAGCAGTGGGCCCTTTCAATGCTGAGATTTTTCGGTCTGGACCTACACTCTCAGCTCCACCTGCAGTTGTATACCCCCCTGCAGAGAGAGTTACATTTGGTACATACGGTCCATTCCCAGTGTTTGGGGGATCCGCAGGGTTCCTTTCATCATCTCTGCCCTTTCCTACAGCCTCTGCTCCCTTTGTGGATACATCTCGACCTGTTCCATTTCCAGCAATCTCCTCACAGTTGGGCAGCCAACCAACTGTCTCTTCAACTTACGTAAGACCTCCACTCCTGATGGGTATGACTGAGGCTGTGGCAGCTGATAATAGTGGTGGAGCATGGTCAAGACGGAGTCTGGATCTGAATGCAGGCCCAGAGCTTGCAGACACAGACAGCATGAGAGATGATGTGATGCATGGGAGACTGCCACCCCTTCATCCTGGAGGTCCAGCAGTGTTCAATGAGCAGATGAGGGCTACTCTTGCTCAAGTTTCAGCAAACTCTGGTTTGACTACTCCATTGAAGAGGAAGGAGCCAGAAGGGGGTTGGAATTGCTACACCGGGAATGGGGGATTCAAACAAGCAACTTGGCGATGAGTTACCTCTGTTGGATAGGTCTGTACAATCTTGTTCCAATAGCTTGACTCAAAGCTGGGTGGTCCTAAACAGTTTACTTTCAAAGACTGCTCAAAAGGAGCTGTCACCCTATGCAATCCTAACTGGGTAAAGTGGACAGTTGAGTCTATTATTCCTGTTGTTTGGAGCACTTTTCATTTCTTCCCTCTCTTCCAGGGGAAGGAGGTTCAACAGACTTTGGGTGTGAAAGGTGAGCCCGGTTCCAACATAAAGGATGGTGTCTGGGACCTTGGCCTGAACTGAGTGCCTGGGCTGATTGGGAGTAGGAACAGCCCTGGAGAGGATAGGAGGCAGAACTTGTTTCATTCTTGAAGATGGACTGTTCTCCACATTGGAAAGAGGGGGGAGGGAGGGTTTTGCTCCACCGCTCCCCACAGAAACAATTTGTCTATATGTGGTAGTCGCACTGCAGCCACTCTTAATCCTGTGTAACTGTATTTGTGTAGGAAAAAGTTTGTAGTGCCATACTCTTTGTCATGTCATTTGACAACAGCCATGTCCATGGTTTTGGCCTTTGTACTAATTGACATGTCTTTGAATGTATGCATGCCTGTTGATTTTGCCCACTAACTAACCAACCCAGCTCGCTGCATGGTACCTTTGGTTAATGGTTAGTCTCCAATGATTTTGCAAAATAGTATTAATCATGCTACTTAGATGTATTGCTTTAGTTATCCAACAAACATAAAACGAAACGGCAGGTCATCTATTTTCAAGTTTTAATTGTGGTTAAAGGAGAGAGAAACACAATTCATAAGCACAAGAATTGTGACAAGTAAGAACTAGAATGGACTGTCAACTACAACACTAATCAGGACTACAACCACATGAAAACCACTTCTTAATTGGGATGCTATTTAATTTATAACATGGAGGATTGTAAACACTACCAAAGCTTTGAATAATTTCAAAGGTAATAGAGTTATCCATAAAGTCACCCTCTGCTTCAGCCCCTATCTCCCCTGCCTTCGCCCCCTTTCCCCTCTTTCAGTGGTATCTGCAAAGTAAGCGAATTTTATTAAATCTGGGTATGAAATGCAGAAATTCAGCATTTGATGCACAACGTTCGAGGGTAATTATAGTAGTTGTACAAGTAGGAGCAGTGAATTTATATTTAGCAGCAGTGCAGGCGCTCAGGAAAAAGGAAACAGAGGATTAAGCGCACCTTACCACCAAAATTGGTGGAAAAAACTAGTTTTGGGTCCCAATTACTTCATTTTGTAAAATTTTCATTCCCAGTTATGCATTTGATGCCCACTTCTGCCCAAACTAGCTGTTCTCGCCCCCTAATCGCCTGACTTTAAGGATAACTCTAATCTCTTCTACAAATCAGGTGGTCTGAGTTTTAACCCAAGTCCATCTCATGGATATGTCATTTGAGTTTCAACCTAAGGCCATCCAATGGAGATTCAATTACCACTATCGGGCCCTTATGCCATTGGCTCAAGTATATTAATCCTTTTGTAAGGTCACTCAACCCAATATTATTTTGGTTGAAGCAAGCTTAACTTTAGAGGTCTTGGGAAAAACCCATTAACTTTTTATAATTGATTTCTAAAGACAAAAAATCACACTAAATTTGAGAACTTTTGTTGTATTGGACCATATGTTGTGAAATGACAAACTTGCACACTTCCTTGTCAAAAGGTTTTTTTGTTAGTCCCAAAATCATAGAGGGGGCCCATGGTTTTCTTAGGGTTTCAACAAACAAAGAAACGTCTATCTTAATAGAGTTATTTGAAAAGTCAAGCAAACACAACAATAGAAGCCTCTGTTTGCCAATGATGGCTAGGGGGCTGATGCATTGGAGCAACCATTTGCTTGGAAAGAGAAGCCCGTGTTTGCCAATGATGGCTAGGAGGACAATGGATTGGAGCAACCATTTGCTTGAAAGGGGCACAAGCCTTGTTGGAGAAGTTTGGTTGTTGATTGCACATATGTTAGAAAAACTTGCATGAGCCAAGTGTTTTGAACCCGAAAACAACATGGCAACATTTGCAAGTTTTTTTATAGGTCCACAATCAAAGAGAAATGGTCCTAGGAGTCTTAGCAATGAAAAAAGGAATATGTGTTTTATGATTGTCTCAACCAATGCATCACCCTTTGGCAAGGCTTTCTCCTCATGTTTTGGTCACGTGTTATATTTTGTTGCAAGCTTTGTGAGATCCTCCAAACCCCGATTCTCACATGACTTGCACAATCTTTAAAGACAGTTAAAGGTGAACTTCTAAGAAAAACCAAAATTTGAGAAACCTTCTACCCCAAAATCCATAGACCATAACTTTAAACTTCTATGTGATTGCCATCGTTGCCTACCACCACCTTTTATGAAGGCCTTCATCATTGAACATATTTTCATTCATTCACTTATAGACCTTTCAATGATGTGATGTTTCAATGATGTATCAAACTTGATATAAGGTTGTGGGTGATACCATACATGGATTACATTTGAGATTGTGAAATTTAACATGTCTTATCATAAAACAATTTCAATTCCAAGACTTCCAAAGCATTTTCTTAAAGCCTACCTACAATTTGAAGTCAATCAAAAAGTTTAAAATTTTGCTTGCAAATGAGTGATTTGTTAGATATAGATGATTCTAACAATTGACTTATGTATAAATAAACAAATTATGTACACATTTGAAACTTTAAATTTTGGTGAACCAAACCCCTATTTAAGCTCTACAAATGGTCTCCAAGCTTCTCATGGTTCTAAATTTAGTTTAGGGTTTACTCTTAGTCCTCATAATGATCTTCATTTGAATTTTGGTGAATTGAACCCCTTATTAGAATGATGCAGTTGGATTTCAAGTTCATCTTGGTTTTGATTTGGGTTCAAGGTCTACCTTGATCCTTATGATGATCATCTTCATTTGAATTATTTTGAATTTGTTGTCATTTGTGGGGTCTTATTTGAACTCAATAGGTCAAGTAGGTGCAATTTTGATTTTAAAACCTTTTTATGTATGTATAGCCATTTGGATGGTCCAATTTGACTTCCTTGGGTTTTATGGGTTTCAATTTTATTTTCAAAACCATTCTACAAGTGTACTTTATCATTTGGGGGATCTAATTTGATTATATTATTAGGTTGTGTGAAGTGATTTTAATTCTCAAAACCTTTGTACAAGTCAACAACTCCATATGGGGGTCCAATTTGACCTCATTGGGTATGTGAATGTGCTTTTAATTTTCAAAACCTTTTTACAAGTTTACAACTCCATTTGGTGGTCAAACTTAACTTCATTAGGTTTTGTGGGTGTGACTTTGGTTTTCAAAACCTTTTTACAAGTTTCATATACCTCCATTTGGGCATCCAATCTAACCTCATTAGGTTATGTGGGCATGATTTTGATTTTCAAAGGCCTTTGAGGGGTTTGTTGTTCAATTTGGAGGTTCATCTTGACCTTTTTTTAGCTCTATAGCTACGATTTTGATCTTCAAGACCTATGATGATGCATTTTGGTTATGTAACTATGGAATATAATGAATGTTGTAATTATTTGTTTAACCAATTTGAATGTAATTGGTGTGTGTGTGTGTGTGGGTTCTTTTTTTAAGAGTGGAAAAGTTCCTAAAGGATGGCAAATTCATGGCAAACACTTAACAATCCAAGTTTATTACATTACACAAGGGAAGTGCAACTTTAAAAATAAGTTGCCCCGTCAAATTGTGGAGTTGATGGTCAACATAGCGCATTAATAGCTTCATACAACATGCAATTTGCAACTTACAACACTAGCAAGAAATAAGTGATTAGTTGATCCCATTTATAATGTGAAAGGCATTCTACCAAGATTACCAAAAGTGTTACTGCAAATCACAATTTGCAAAGGAAACCTTGAAGAATTGCATTTGGGACACCTTAAAGAAATTTTTAAAAAGCACTTCAAAATGAGGAAGTTTCTAAGAGGGCAATTATTCATTGTAATGAGATATTGGAATGTTTGATAGCCATAGATATATACACCACAAAAAACATATTGAAGGAATGGCAAAGTGTCATTGAACACACATTCATGGCCTCCACCCTATTTCCTATGCCTAGTTCTCTTAAATCATTTGACTCAAATTACTAAGGTGCAAATAAAATACAATGAGCCAATGGCATTACTTTAAACAAGTGCATTACATGTCCTTTTGCCTAAAAATAGTTTTTTCATATGAATGATTTTTTAAGCAAAACCTTTTGCAAATTTTATAAAAAGATGTTTATAATTGTCCCAATATATGACTTTTTAAAAAAATCATTTCTAAGTAAATATATTAATTTTTTGAAAGTGTGCATATTCCTTGTAAATTTTGTCCTACATTTTAAAAAATGATAACAATTTCAAATTATAACCAAAAAATCAATTTTTACATTTTTCTATTGTTTTATATAATAAGCTACAATTTTTTTCAACACATCATGTACATTATACACCATTTATACGTGGTAAAAAAAATTATATTTTCTAAAAAATGGATCAAATTTGAAAAGTTCTTTGAAATTTTTAAGTTTATGAATTTAACAATTTCAAGGTATAAATATTTTTTGAATGTGGCTAATAGGTTTTTATCCTTTTTATATTTTTCCCATCAAAGTGTTTTTATTATATGAATCCTTTTGATAGTCCTTTGCAAAATTGACTTTTGACACAATAGGTATCATTTTCAAATGTTATAAATCAAAATTTCATCAAATGATTTTTTTTCTAATTCTTTTAACATTCAAGTCCAAGCATGGTAAATTAGATTGTTCATGTTTTTTGTAGCATAAATGAAAAGTAGGCAACATATTGAACTTAACAACATTATTTAGTTCAATGATTAATATGGACATTTTCTTCAACTTTGTTAAAACTTTAAATACAAATGACAATTTAAAGTAGGTTTAAGTATATTCATTAAAATTCAAGCAAAGTTCACAATTTATTTTACAACCTTTAAGTAGGTTGTAAGTAAATGAAATATTACATTTTTTTAATCTTTGAATTAATGGGGTCCTAAATTGTACTTTTGTCTTTTCATCTTTTTCACATTCTAATCAAAATATATTTAGCTTGCATAGTAAAAGTAGGTTTGAAAAAAATATTTTTTGGTTAATTTTAAACATACTTGATGCCTACTTTTATTATATTCAAAATCTTCAAATTTCATACTCAATTTACCATAAACCCAATGGAGGCATAGACATTTTCAAAATGAAACATAAGAAAATTTCTAATCTAGTTTCTTGTGTTTATGTAGAAAATTGTCATATTTTAAAATGGGACTTTGGGCAAATGTATTTTTTGGTGTAATTTACCATGTTTGCCATCATTTTAAATGAAAAAACATAAATATATCTTTAGTTTTTACTATTTTTGTTTGTGGTCCAATGCCCTTTATAGCTTATTAAATTGTGATTGCACCTACTATTACAAAACATGGATTAAATTCATTGTCTTTTATGATTGAATTTTTTTTAAAGACATGTGCAAACAAAGTGACATTATAAGAAAAAATGATAATCATTTACACAACCAAAACACACTTTACTACTAGCTTAATCAAATCGCACATAATAGAACATGTCTGATTATGTTCACCATGTCATGTTTGTTTTGATTGAAAAAAATAATGTTAATTGATGTGACTCGTCTAGTTTGATTACAAACTAACATGTACACGTGCTAATTTATTTGAGTAAAAGGTAACATAAATAATTATTGGGATTTAAATATTAATTATCGTAATTTTAAATTTATTAAAAGTATTAAGTAAGTATGAAAAATTAGCATGCCTACCCTAGCTTATTCATCCTATTACCCAGCCTACTTCCTAGGTTAGCCATTTTATAGATTGTAAGTTTGAAAAGTTGAACCACTCACGTCCATTAAAAGAAACCAAGTCCTTAATCAATGCACCACACCAATTTAAAAATGTTAACTTTTGTTAACATAACATTATGAACATGTTGAATTCACATTTTTTACACTAAGTTTATATAAGTAATTAGTAAGGAGGTAAGTAATAGATAGACAAGTTGTAAGTTGGTACATAAATGGTCAATATTTTAGTACATATACCTATTTATCTACCCACTTACTACCTACAACAGACCTACATATTGGCAACTTAATTACCTCCCAACAACATATATTTATTTACCTACAACCTACCATCACAATGCTAGGGGCATAAAAAACATGTTTTTATAATAACGTAAATTTGGTCTCCTTAAGAAGGATTTCATAACACATAAAGATCAATTTTGGTTCAAATGCCACCCCTTCACCAACTTTGCCATGAATTTTACACCTATTTTTATTACCTCTTTAAATACAAAACACTTAATGGGAAGGAGTGTGGGAGTAAAAAAACCAAAGGTCATTTGTTCTTGGTTACAAAAGATGGATTATTTGCCTTAATTGTTGATACTATAATAACATCATTTAGGTGTTTCTAACTATGAAAAAAGGGTAAAAACGCGGTTAGGTTTAACTTTGGTTAACATCACACTTTTGACACTTTGAACATTTCCTTCAACAACCAATGCTTCTACCTCCTAATCTTCATTATCCTTGGAGTTAAGACTTAACTCTTTTTGCAATAGCTTAAATTCCAACTCCTCGTAAATTGGAAGTTGTTGCATATCTTGTTATACCTCATGAAAAACCTCATATTTCTTTGACAAATTTTTGATGGTTTAATAAATCACATTGTCCTCCAACAATTTGACATTAACCTTCTCCATCATGTGTGTTATATTCTTTACCTTAATGAAATAAACATTTATGAATATGTTCTCAATCTTTTTGAAGTCAAAAAATTTATCTATGCGGTAAATACATCTAGAACTATTGTTGTCTTTGTAACATAACCCACTAACATACTTGATTTATTTCAACTTATTGATTCTCTTTTAACATCTTGTCAATACAACTAAAGAAATTATGTTTTAATAATATTTAATGCAAAATAAGCATAAGCTCATTCTTCTCCTTGATTGGTAATCATTAAATATGAAAAAAAGAAAGAAATAGCCTAAGTCATTATGGCTTTGATACCATGTGAAATAAGTTACTCGTAGAAATCATTGTAGGGAACAAGAATTTAAAAAAAAAAAAGAACAGATAATATAAACCACTTGTTGAAATGTGAACTAAACTACTAGTTGAAGAATATACACAACTTTTTATATTAATTTTGATCTCACGTCTTCTTGATCACTAAGCTATGAGCATAACTTTTAATGAACACTTAATCATGGGTAGCATTCAAGAAACATGGTTCATTAAAAAAAATCAATAATATTCTCATTACAATGCACACAATGACACTAGTTACTATCAATTTTCTATACATATATGTTTATTCTAGCTAGTTTATAGCAAGCACAAAGAGAATGAAAACATCATAACAAATTTTCTAGTCTACTCTCCTTTCAAATTCTTTGCACAACTTGGTACAACTTGCATCAAACTCATATTTTGTAAAATATATATGGTGCTTGTGTCAAGAAGCTTTTGCACCATTGGAGATTTTTCTTTGTCAACATCATCATTTAAAACTTTTATGTTGATGCAGAACCTAGTTATGTAAGGACCTCTAGTTCATTAAAAATACGTACAATATCATATGCAAACCTATGTTAAAACCAAGGATAACCATAAAAGTAGAAAGAAGACAAGTTCCAAAATGCACATGTAAACTTTTAGTGGGTTGTTCAAATAAATGTCTTTTCCAAGATTATCAAATTACATGCAATCAACAACAAACCTTCAAATGTAACATGTTGATCAACTTTGCTAGAAATAAAAATTGATGCAAGAAACATGAAAGCAGTTCCAAACAAATGCACACAAGCAAAATTCAACCTTTAAAGCAAAGGAAAATGAAACACAAGGATGTGGCAGGATGCATGCCATCTAGAAATGCAATGAACAACTACTCCATCAAATCATTACACAAAAGTTAAGAACAAAATTATTGCAATTGATGTGGTGTATGCACCTTCACTTCCAATGCTATTTGCTAATCCTAACTTCAATTTGAATGTTTCAAACCTTACTTTTTCTCCATTAGTTTTTTGCTCATTGGTAACAAGGAAGGGGAAAACATGTTTTGTGTTTGTTTCCACACCTATCTATGAAGGAAGGTAATTTACTTGTTTTGTTTGTTTGTCATGTTGAGATTTCTCATATCATAATGCTTCTTGTCATGCTTTTAGTACCATTGGAATACAAGTGCACCAAGTTGGTTTCATAATGTTTTGACATAGAATGGAGAAGTTATTAAATGTTGAACAAATTTTTCACTAAAAATTCATTTAAAACAAAACAAAATTATAGGGGATTTTGGGCACACTTTCGGTATTGTAGGAAAGCCCTTAACGAGTAGGATTTGATGAAGGTGATTTGAAAAAAATTACAACAAAGGTGTGGGAAATATTGAATTTTGAAGAATTTTATCATTAGGAATTCAATTAAATTACAAATAAATGGTTTTGAAGGAAAAAATCCATTGGGTAACTAGTTCACACTTTTGAAAATAGATGTGCAAGAGGTCATCTATGTTGTAGACTTAAAAAACAAACCAAGCAAAAACAAGTGACTATTCATCACATACCTAATGGTTCTACCCTTCAAGTGACATCCAAAGGGATGATAAATACTCAACATACTCATCCATTGGAAACAAATGGTGGTTAACATGGTGAAACCCAAGTGGGATCCTTTTTTCCATAAATTTTTGGATAGTGGACTTTAAATGACCTTAAAGGTGCATTCACACCTAGCGTCAAGTCAGTGTTAAACAATTGTAAGGAACATTCACACCTAATTTAAGTCAATGTTAAGCGATTTAAAGATGCATTCACACCTAATGTCAAGTTAGTGTTAAACAAAAATCTGGGTGACATCCTAGGTGGCACCCAATGTTAAATGGGTAATAGTTTACTTAATGTTAAATGAATGTTAGTTTAACATATAATGTTCATGATAAGTAGGTGTAGGTCCAAAATGACTAGGATGTTGTTAATGGGTTCAACATTATATTTTTTAACATCAAGTGTGAATGCACCTTAAATAGTATAAGAATGTAAATGTGCATTCACATTTGGTGTTAAGGACTTTGTAATATTAAGTCCCTTAACACCAAGTTAGTCATTTGAAGCCACAATCACACATGATGGTAAGTCATTGTTAAGTTAGTGTTAAGTAGTGGTAGAAAATTGTAAAATTTAGACCAGGATTGTTAATTAACATAAAAGTCTATATGGCATCCTAGTTAGCATCTACTTAACATTGGTGTTAGCTTAATGTTAACTCAAAGTTTACTTATCATCAAATCTTCAAAAATATAATATTTTACCACAAAGTTGCATGTTAATTTAACAACCCTGAGAAGGGGTCTTTAATTCAATGTTAATTTATCAAAAATGTTCCTGAAAGTTATGTTTCATTCCCTACTCATTCCCTTCCCTAATCACCTTCCACGTTCCCCCCCACTCTCATTTCCCCTTTCTTTGCCACTTTCTACCTTTTTTATGTTTTGTTTTTTCTACTTTGCTCAAGAAACAAAAGAACAACATAATCTATTACTCAAGAGAAGATTCATGTAAACTTGCTTTAACTTCTTCATTGTCATTGCCATGCCACAATGGCGTTTCGAAGGACAAGCTTCTACAACCAACAAACAAAACAAAACAAAAAGGTAAACAAATATGGCTTCTCTACATTCTATTGCCTACATTGTTTTCAAACATGAATAAAGAACATGTTATGATTAAAAAAACATACCATGAATAGAAAATATGTTGTGAGAGATTTTTGGTCATAAGATCACACTTCTTGAACAAAAGAATGTTGAACAAGAATATATGCACAAAGGAAAACAAGTTTGATAATAACCATGTTCATGGTTGCAAATTCCATCCTATTCAATTCAAAAAATTGGATATCAATACAACTACCTACTTGAATTGTGTGCATGTAAGTACTAAAAAATTTGCAATGAGTAGTTCTTTTGATGAGGCAAAGGCTCTAGCGCATATATATATATATATATGAAAGGAGGTCCAAGGCAAGAAAACATGCCAACCAAATTGGGATCATGGTGAAATTTTGGCACTTGTGAAAGCCAAAAAGGATGAACATGTTGCAAGCCTTGACACAATAGATGATATAAACAAGTTTGAAATTGCTATTACAAAATGGAACAAGATTTCAATATAGGTGATGAATGCAAGTTTTTCAATTCAACTGCGAAATGGCGCTACATCTAGAGACAAATGAGGGGCACTCGTAGGAGATTTCAAAAAGATATATGACTACCAAACATGTCTTGGAAACAATCAAGATTATTGGTCCCTAAACTTAAATGAAAAACTTGCATGAGGATTGCCAAGGAATTTTGGGCAAGTACAATATGAGATGATTGGGGAATTTTTGGGAACACAACTCATTTTGAACCCACCTCATATGTGGGATCTAATGGATGATGTTGACAACACCTACAAACAATCTAGCCTCACACCTAATGATGCCATTAATTTGAATGAGGCCATCGATTTGAATGAGGATCCAATGGATGCAACAAAAGTAATGTAATATTTCAATGTGGACTAAAGTACTAATGTAGATGACGCATGGATGTTTGAACCAATACCTTTTACACATATTCCAACTCCGAAAGTAGCAAGAAGTTACATAGAGTTGATGCAAAAGATTAGTGGTGATTTTGTAGATCCCATTGAGTTCAATGCAACTACAACCTTGCCCATTAGTTCAACTTCAACATTACCCACTTATCAAGATGCAATTGTGCTACTATCAAATAATACAACCATGCCATTGTCAAGTCAAAAAGAGGTGCCACAAATATTAACTCCTCAACAAACTCCCCAACACCAACTTTAATCAACAAGCATTCAAACATTCCAAAAACATGAAATGGAAAATCAAGTGAAAGCACATGGGTGAAGAAAACATATTCTTTTACTCATAAGAACATGGTAGAATCAGTAGAGAAAGGGAGTAAGATTCTAGTTGAATCTATTGATTGAATCAATGCCACAAGTGTAATGTTGGAGGAGAAATGAGTAGAGATCCAAAACATACTTGTTGAAAAACAAATTGAGTATTTCAAAATCTGAGATGAACTTGCCAACAACACACAAATGGCCATGGGCATAAAAATGATTCGAGCCCTCAACAATCTAACACAAGCAATGAAGCAAACTTTCACGAAAGTTGCTACCAACAATGACAACATAACCACTAATGCAATAGAAAGCGAATCCATAAATCATGAAGAAACTACTAAACACTAAAAGAAGAACATGGCTACCATGAATAGGAGTTGTCCCTAATTTGCATCATGTTGCTACATGTGCCATAATATACCTACCATTGACATTCAGCAACTGTTGATACAATAATTTGCAAGCTAAGCATTACACATCATGCCATAGTATACCTGCCATTGAAATAAAACAATTGTTGATACATGAACAACTCTTTCCAGAAGCTATGGTAGACATTGAAATGTAGAAATTGAAACTAACTTACTAGATCAAGATTGAGCATGATGACATAAAAGCTTGTAGAGCACCACTAAAAGCAAAATGGAGAAAAATAAATGCACATCCTTAATGTTGATGGGAATGACGAAAAATGACAAAAAGCGATGGTAATTTGTCATAATGAATTTTTGGTGTGAATCCATGATGACAAGCAAATACGCACTAACCTTTAAAGCGTTTAACAACATCCCAAATGTGAATGCACTTGTGAATGTTTGTTAAGTTAAAAAAATATTAAAAGTTAGTGTTAGGGTTAATTTAAAGTTTAGAGAAAAAACGAATGTTAAATGTGTGTTAACGATGTTAGTGGACTAACTGTCAACACTAGGCACGATTGCAACTTAAGACTTAAATCTATTTGCCATGAAAATTTGATGTTAAGTTAACATTCACTTAATATTAAACAATCACCCATTTAACATTGACTGCCACCTAAGATGCCACCTAGATTTTCACTTAACACTGACCTAACATTAGGTGTGAATGCACCTTAAGGATACCAAACTTTGGCCCCATCGTTTTGTGAGTGCCATCACAATATGCCTCTCTTCTAGGTACGTCCCTCGAGGGAAGAAGAAGGGCAGAAGCAAGCAAACAAAACGGGCCGAGCTCCTCGTTCCGGTGTGTGCGCGCACGCGCAGAGCGAGAGTGTTTTCTTCTCCGCGTGCACCTTTTTCTTCGTCCAAGTAGGTAGTCCTCCACTGGATTTTATTTAAAATTTGCCCTATTTTTCGAGATTTATTTCGTTGATCCGTTTTTGTTATTCCTAGATTCGTTTCGGGTGCTTCTGCAGTGGTAGTAGCTCCGGTGGTTGGTGTTGATGACTTGTTTTTTTTTTTTTTCCTGCTTTAAGATGCAGCTTTGAGAAACTGTGGAGGAACTTGTCGGAGTATCTTCAAAGGTTGTTGCGTTGTTGCGGCTCCAGCAGAGGTGGCCTTGGTTTCTATCTGTGATAAGGATTTAGTCGGAAGTTTTTTCTCCGGGTTTTTTGCATTCTTGAGATGTGACGATCTGCAACTGTTTCCTCTCTTCTTTGCTGGTTTCCCTTTCGTCATCTCCACTTCCATCGCTCCAACGCACACACGAGGAGACAACGAAAGAGTGGAGCTCCGCTGCAACGAGGACGGAAGACTTGTCATCTCCACAAAGCGTTATGTAAGATCTCACTCTCTGTATGTTTTTTTGTCCTCCTTTGGTACCTAGCGATTGATTTCAGCGGAGGGAGGAGAACGTTGTTGCGCACACTCCGTTGTGTACCACGTTCTTTCTTCAGCAAAGAAACAAATCCTGAATCGTGTTGTCGTCTCGCGCAGATTTGTGCCGTCTACTGCACTTGTTGTAATGGACGATGATCGTCACGATGTGGAGGTTGCAATCCTTGGACCTTATCAAGAAAAATCGAAGGCGTCCAAGGCATTTCCGTCGCTGAAAAACAAGCCTCCTTGGGTACGTCATCATTTGCATATAGTACTGTTTTTCTTTACTTAGAGTTGTGCCAAGGGAGCTGAATCTCTAGATTTTGTGATGTTTCTGCACAATGTGCAAACAAGTCTGCAAGTTGAATTTCAAGCATCTGATGCTCGTTGTTGTTGTTAGTCCATGCTTTTTCCCATTTCTTTTGTCTTGAAAGAAGTTATCAAGTGTTGCAAACTTTTGGTTTTCTGGTTGAGAAGAGTGTTCAGGAATAGCTCAGAGGGTTCTAGTTCTTGAGCATGATGAACAATGCCTTTCTGACTGACATATGTAATTTTTTCTTTGTGTGGTTTGCAGCTTGTAAAAGTTCTTCTCAATGTAGACAGGCGTGTGTATTATGCACTTGCACTTCTTGCATTCCTCTTTGTGTTGTATGTTGGAATACAGACATCTCCGGTTATTGTATTTGTCTTCCTGGTTTGCTCATGCAGCATGCTTTTTGCATGTTACCTTGCAAACTGGGTTCTTGCTAAAGATGAAGGGCCACCTGAAATGAGTGAGGTACTGCATCTTGCCCTGATACATCCATCCATCTTCCATGCTTGTGACAACCATGAGTACTCCAGTGGAAATCAATGATTCCTATTCTTCCAATTTGATGTTAGGAGTATGCATCTGAAGAAGAGATCATTGTGCACAAAGCTGAGAAAGTGGAATTTGAGGTCTCACTGCAGAACAAGAAATGTCACTTTGTAGACTGTTGTTGTCTGTGGAGAACATGCAAATGACATGCATTGAATGGTTCTCTGCTTGGATCAGCATGAAAGACAAGTGAAAAAGGGAATCAGCCTCCTAACTGACCTCATTGGTTCAGATTGCAGATGCAATCCGAGATGGAGCTGAGGGTTTCTTCCGCACACAGTATGGATCGATTTCCAAGATGGCAGTGGTGCTTGCATTCACGATTCTTGGCATTTATCTTTTCCGCAAGTCCACACCTGAGCAGGAGGCTGCTGGGCTTGAGAAGTAAGTAGGCCAGTTGCATGCTCACAAACACTTTTGAGTTTTTCCTAGGTGACCATCAGAAGAAAGGTTTGTTAGTGTTGCATTTTTATACTGCCCTTGTCCCAAAGCTTACAATCTCACACTTCTGTACAGGTCAACTCTGGCCTTTATCACTGTTTTGTCTTTCCTTCTTGGAGCTCTTTGCTCAGGTATAGCTGGCTATGTTGGAATGTGGGTGGCTGTCCGAGCAAATGTGCGTGTCTCCAATGCAGCTCGACGCTCAGCTCGAGAGGCTCTACTGGTTTGTATTCCCTGTAGAACGCCCACTGCTTCATCCAGCTCCATAATTTGCTTGCCTTCACAACTTGGCTGACCCTTCATCCATTGTCCCTTTTTTCACTTGTGGCATTATTCCTTCAGTTGCCCATGGATGGTTGTGATGTGATTTCAATCGTCATCTCCAGGTGGCCTTGCGTGCTGGAGGCTTTTCAGCTCTTATTGTGGTTGGCATGACAGTAATGGGAGTGGCTGTACTGTTTGCATCCTTTTATGTCTACCTAAGTGTTGACTCACTTGGAGCTATGAAGATGACAGAGTGTAGGCAACTTCCTCTCCCTGGTCATATGTTCTGTTATAGGCCATTGAATGGTATTTTTGGTGTTTAATGGTGGCTAGGTTGCTCTCTTGGAATTGGTCCCTCAGTTTGAAACAGCATTTTCTTGGAACTGTGTACACAAAATTTGCTTCTGTGTCCAAGGCAGATGTTGGTGAGCACTGCAAATTCACATTGCTAGTGTGCTGATGAGCAGAGCTTGATAGTGTGGAGGTGATGAAGGCTGGGTATTCAATTATCTTCATTGAACTCCTGCTTTCAACTTACAGGTATTTGTGGGCCCTTGCAGTGCCACTGCTTCTGGTTGGGTATGGCTTCGGAGCTTCTTTTGTTGCTCTGTTTGCACAACTTGGAGGTGGCATCTATACAAAAGCAGCTGATGTTGGTGCAGACCTCGTAGGGAAGGTGGAGAGAGGGATTCCTGAAGATGATCCGAGAAATCCTGCAGTAATTGCTGACCTGGTGAGCCTACAGTTTACAGAGTGAGGCTAGTCAATAGATTTACTGCACTGCTCTCTCTGTTTGCTATCTGCTACAGCCACTTTGTTCTGTTCTTTCCTCATTAATGTCCAGATGGGCTGTAGAGCTGCCTCAATCCAGCAGTTCTTCTGAGTGTTTCAATTTTTTGTGGAACATTTTGGCAGGTTGGGGATAATGTTGGAGATTGTGCTGCCCGTGGTGCAGATTTGTTTGAAAGTATTGCAGCTGAAGTTATTAGCGCCATGATTCTTGGGGGCTCCATGGTCAAACGGTGCAAGCTTGAAGGTCAGTCTTTAATCCCATTTTGAGTGTTTTCTTGGAAGACCTGTTTAGAATGAACTGGGTCAGATGAGATTGTGCTACTAGGATTCAGTTGGATGGGATGTATGTTGCGAGTTGAAATCCTCTCTGTTGGAGAAGCTCTTCTTACAGTTTGTGCTCATGTGCTTTGGCACTATCTCCTGAAGCATGCTTGCTGCTCCTGCATTTCATCTGGATCAAGGTCTGAGTAACAAAGTTAGTGAACATTAGTAGTGCAAGGTGAAGCTAATGCTCTGCTATTTGGTGTTTGACAGATGCATCGGGCTTCATCCTTTTTCCCCTTGTCATCCATTCATTTGATTTAGTGGTTTCTGCAATTGGAATTGCATCTATCAAGGGCACACGTGATCCAGGCTCAAAGTCAGTGCTTGAGGACCCAATGGTTATTTTGCAGAAGGGATATTCGGTCACTCTCTTCTTAGCAGTGCTGGCATTTGGGGGAGTAAGTTTCCTGACGCTAATTGAGTAACATGATTTTGCAATTGGAACTATGGAAATGAACTTTCAGTGAGAAACTGTCAGTGGAACAGAGTTGATGATGGGGTGGACCTGAATTTCTTTATATTAGGCTGCCTCCTAGCAAAAGCAGGATGCTCATACTCTCTAGGTAAGTCTGAATGTGGGCCAAATCATGCTAATGATAGATGTGGATCCACTCTGGAGAAACAAGCTCTAAGCCATGAACAAGATGACACATGTTGTGTGGTTGTTTAGGGGAAAAACCCATAATGGATCCACCAAAATCTTAAAGCCATTTTGACAGCAGATTCTGTCAATTGTGCAGTCAACTAGGTGGCTTCTGTACACAGAGCAGGCACCATCAGCTTGGTTTCATTTTGCTCTATGTGGCCTGGTTGGTATCATCACTGCTTACTGCTTTGTCTGGATATCACAATATTACACTGACTATAAATATGAGCCAGTGCGTATGCTGGCTCTTGCAAGCACAACTGGACATGGAACCAACATTATCGCTGGTGAGTACTAGAATCTGTCAAGTCAGTGCCTCCTGCAAGCTACCAAATTATTTTGGTGACTACACAAGAGAGAATACACAAGATTGTATAAGCAACTAACAGTATCGGAGATTATGATCACCTCATGCAGTGGGCTAGACAAGGTAGAGCATTTGGACTTGTTTCTGAATCACAGACATCTTTGAAATGCAGGAGTGGGACTGGGTCTTGAATCCACAGCAATGCCTGTTTTGGTCATAAGTGCTGCTATCACCTCAGCTTTTTGGCTTGGGAAAACTTCCGGCCTTCAGGACAGTCAGGGACTGCCAGTAGGAGGGCTCTTTGGAACTGCAGTGGCCACCATGGGTATGTTGAGCACAGCTGGTTATGTGTTGACAATGGATATGTTTGGCCCTATTGCAGATAATGCAGGTGGGATTGTGGAAATGAGCCAGCAGGTATGGATCCAGCTAGTGATGGTAATCATTTCATGTAGTATGTTCCACATTTTCTGGTGAAATATCTTGCAGCAAATCTTTCTAGTTTTTGTAGTGTATGGTGCAATGGATTTTTTGTCCTGAAGTCATGACATAGGATTTTTGGCATCCTATCACCAATTGCCCTAGAAAAAATCTCTTTGAGCTATAAGATTTTAGAATAAGGCCAACGTCTGGAATCTTTCTTGCTTTTATCATTTTCTCATGATTTGCAATGTGTCTTACCAAAAGTGATGTTTAACATCAAATCAAACTGCATTGTCATTGTGGCCACAGCCAGAAAATGTAAGAGAGATTACAGACTTGCTTGATGCTGTTGGCAACACCACAAAGGCAACAACAAAGGGATTTGCAATTGGGTCAGCTGCCTTGGCTTCCTTCCTTCTCTTCAGTGCGTACATGGATGAGGTGTCATCATTTTCTGGCATCTCCTTCACCACGGTATGAGATACATCATTTCCAATAAATTTATATAGCATGGACTTTGAAAATGTAGATATTGTTGATTTCAGTTGGATATGTCTATCATGTTTTTGGGGAGTGCATTTAATTTGAGATGGAATCTGTGAGGTAACCTGCAGTTTCATACCTCAATGTAGTCAGACGAGTGCACTTTATTTCTTCACCAGCAATGTGGGATGACTTGACGACCAATAGAACCACTGATTGATGCCTGGTGTACATTTGGACAGGTGGACATTGCAATACCAGAAGTTTTTGTAGCAGGTTTGCTAGGGTCAATGCTCATCTTCCTATTTAGTGCATGGGCATGTGCTGCTGTGGGCCGAACTGCCCAGGAAGTAGTGAATGAAGTTCGCAGACAGTTTCAAGAACGTCCTGGTATAATGGTGAGATGAGCATATTTGTTGCTTAATTTGTATTGCCCTGCACATGGATTAGTTTATCTTTTTGTTTCCTGTTGTGATTTATGGTTTTGCACTCTCTTGCTGTCTTCTTCAAAGAATAGAAGTAAACATCATAACTGGCATGATTCTTCATCTGCAGGCATACCACGAAAAGCCAGATTATGCGCGTTGTGTCTCTATTGTTGCATCTGCATCCCTTCGTGAGATGATTAAGCCTGGAATCCTCGCAGTTGTCTCTCCTATTGTCCTTGGTAAGGATGACGTGCAACCTTTCCTTTTCTTGTCCAAGTTATTACAGAATATGGAGCTGAAACAGTTACTGACATGGTGGTATTGGCCAGGTGTTGTTTTTAGAGTTGTGGGGCAAATCACAGAACAACCATTGCTTGGAGCAAAGGCAGTGGCTGGCATGCTGATGTTTGCAACAGTATCTGGGATTTTGATGGCCCTCTTCCTCAATACAGCAGGGGGAGCCTGGGATAATGCAAAGAAGTACATTGAGAGTGGGGCATATGGGGGCAAGGGAAGTTCAGCCCACAAAGCTGCAGTAACTGGTGACACGTAAGCTTTCACTCCATTTCCCAGAACCAGACATGCCATTCTTTGTTAAAAGCCAAAAACGTTTTTCTCTTGTGACGGACCACCACCCAAGGTTCTTAGCGATGAAATTTTGTATTGTCTGAGGCAGTTTGTTCACCTTATTTATTCAAAGTACAATCCTTGCTTCAACAAGCCATGTAACTGTATCATCTTTGCATCACATGGTTCATTGGTGACTTCTCCAACAGCAGAGATTACTGCTAGCCACATTTACTTTCATGGTTGTCAGAATGAAGACTTGGAAAGAGAGAATATGAGCTTTAGTGAAAAAAATTTGACAGTTTATTGATGCGTGGTGGGTGCAGTGTGGGAGATCCATTCAAGGACACAGCAGGACCATCATTACATGTTCTGATCAAACTTCTTGCTACTATTACACTGGTCATGGCACCACTGTTTTTAGACAATTGAGGATTTAAAGCAACTGATTTGAGTACTAGATAACAAAGAGTTGTTAGCAACTCTTCAGTTGCTCTGGTTCCTTCTAGAAACAGGCAAACTTGCATTTGATTGACAGATCGGTTATCTGACAGGAATTCTCTAGTTCTATCAGGAAGATTAGTCATCTCTCTCCTAAAAATGAGGAAGGGGAGATAAAAACAGAGGTAAGAAGGAAAATCATTAATTGGTTGCAAAGTCACTTGCTGTGACAATAGCATGGTGAAGTTCTGCTTGCATATTTGAGATTAGAACAGGTGTATGATGAAGTACAGGCTTCTTGAGCATGTGCGAACTGATGAGTTTTAGAGCAGATTACTGGTGGGCATGTAAAGACAGCATACTTGGATTAGTAATCACACTTCATGTTTCATGATTTGAGAGTTCTAGTTTTTACCAGTGCTTTATTGCACGTGCTGTTGTTGAATACTTATTATCAATTCAGTAATTTGGAGATCATCACATGGTTTGCTGGGATGTGCTTTGCAAAAAACTAATTCTTTTCCAGTCATCCCTCTTCAACATGTAATACACAACCCATATCCTCCTGACAAAAGCCTGTATTTCCATGGCCCATGTGCAGAGCGTTACTACTGTCAACAGACTACCACATTCAGAGCTCAACAGGTGGTAGGTACTCATGAATGATTATCCTTGATTTTCACGAGCAGAGGTATAAACAATACCTTAACCATAGGCATTTAGTCAGTCAAGTGTTATATGCTTAACAACTTCCATACAACAAAAGGCAATGAAATGATATGTGATAACAAAACATCTATTGCCTTCTTTCTGATTTCCATCAACATAGGTCAAGGACTGCTCAAAACTGGAGGCTTGTTATTATATGAAGATTGCATCACATCCGATATGACGGTCAGGTTTGTTGGCAAAGCAGGGCTGCAATCACCACCTTCCTCTTTTGCAGATCTTAACATAACGGAATGGTCATTTTAGAGATACTGACTGGCTAACTGACCCTCCCGGACAATGTAATAGGACTTGGGGAATGGCTCATGCTTGAACCACTTGTCCAGAATGTCCTTTGTTCCTGCAGCATAACGAGCCTGCACATTTACGATATGATTAGAGTCACTTACAGCTCTCATTGGGTTTTGACTCTTCAGTTTGGGATAGAACTGCATCCCTTTCCTATTGCAAGACATTTCCAAGTTGCAACCTAGTGATTGAACTCACAGAAAGAGAGATGATTTGTTTTTCCTGAAATGTTGCAATGTCAGGATAACATCAGGAATGAGAGATGAGGGAAGGTGGGCCCATGCCTGTGCATCAAGAGTGGTCCCTGATATATGGGGAGTCATGGCTTGGGAAGGCATGTATCGCCATGGATGATCCTTTGGAGCAGGCTGCTCATTCCATACATCTCCACCATATCCTGCAATCCACAATCCCCAGCATCCAATCACTCCTCACATATGTTTTATGTCACACAACCACCTTGTGTGCTGATTTAACAACCTGATTTCTTAATCATCACAGTTCTTATTTACTTCTTGCCTCCACAGAACTGCAGAGGAATTTGAAGAATTCTGGACAGATGGATTGCTGTGGCCTTTGTTTGATATTTCTGTGCTCTCACACACACTGACCAGACAACTTCAATGTGAGAGCGAGGATCTGGCAGTTGCAATGCTGTAGAAGGAGAGATGTGTACCACCAAGTTGGCCAGATTCAACAGCCTCTTTAACAGCATCCACATCAGCAATTGCCCCACGTGCATTGTTTACAATGTAAGCTCCCTTCTTCATCTTGCTTATGCGCTCCTTATTGAAGAGGCCCCTATCATCATGAACCCATATTACATCACATTTGAATACATCTATGTGGCCAGAATCTCGTGGCAAATAGCTTGGCTACACTCATGTTATGCATGATAAGAAGCTCTCCAAGAAAACACTTCACTATCTTTTTGTAAACAGCAAATTCTGTCAGCACACAGTTGTGATCAATCCTTTCACTTAGCAATCAGGCTTGAAGGGAATTTCTTTTCACATGATTGTCCTGACTTAAGTAAATGGGAGGGGTTGACACAGATAGTGACATACCGGGTCTGATCAGTCAAGGGAGTATTCACAACAACAACATCAGACTTAGCCAGCAAGGTATCTAGATCTGTCTCTCTTGTTGCACCCAGCTCCTTTTCTCTTTCTTCCCCAATTGAGTTCCGGTCATAGTACAGCATTTGCTTTAGGTCAAATCCCTGTTTGATATCTTCCTCACTTAGTACAATCACCAGAAAATTCTACTGCCATTCTTCTTCCTGCTTTCTGTTCATTTCCTGCCATCTAGCTCATGTTAATAGTTGCCTTCTTCGCATTGGTCCTGTATATGCTTGGAGGAGATATGTAGGCAAAAGGACAAAACAGTTCTTAGCTGTCACTTCTAAACCAAAATTTCTGAGATGAGGTATATGCTGGTCACCTTGAGACGTCGCATGAGGAGCTGACCAATGCGACCGGCACCAACAGTCCCCACAACTTTATCACTGAGGTCATGGGCTTTGTGTGCAATTGCAGCCACATTCCATTTCCCCTCCCAGGTTTGCCTCCACCCTGGTAGAAAGTTTCTTACCAGTACCAATATCCGTAACACCTCATCTTCTGCCACTGAAGAAGTATTACTTCCTTTTATTTGATTACATCAAGCACACACAATCCACATTTTTATCAGTGCAGAACAAGCCATGTTCCCTCCCTTGATTGCTAATTGGTTATAGATATTGAAGGATAACTGATTTTGTGCTGGTTACTTTCTTCCTTTCATTGTGGTGCAAGGTGTTTGCACACTGTTTTCTCTCTAGCATTCAGGTTGCTATCTCATGTGACCAAAGTTAAGAGAAAGCACTCATGGAAGACATTGTGGACATATGTAGGCAAAGCTCTACCAACACTACCAGAACAAGCTCCATCAGTCTCAAGTGATGGAATCCTTTGCAGTTCCTCAATGTAAGTAAAAACAAATCAACAGACATGGGCCAGTGGTCCATCACCTGTAACTTCAGCAACAGTGAGACCTTTCTCTGCAGCAGCACGAAGATCAATATGGTCTGAACCAATGCCTGCAGTTACTAAAAGCTCAAGATTTTTGCCTTTTGCCAGGCGCTCTTTTGTTATGTATGCAGGATGGAAAGGAGTCGTTATCAGGATGTTTGTATCAGGTAATTCTCTGTCCAACTCTGCCCAATTTCCACCATGCCATTCCCACAAAAAACCTTGATAGCATGAGCTGCAAGGAAGTACATTCAGGCTAATAATCAGCAGATCTTGTCTTAAATGCAGTAATATCAGAGCTAAATTTCTGGTTGGATTTCTGTGCAGGTACCAGAGTCAGGGCCGTCTTTATCGGAGGTGACAATATAGGTATGTCCCTGGGATTCAAGCCATTCTCGAATCCCAAGTGCATTCTCAGCACATCCCAGAAATTCGGGATTGTCAGCATATTCATGAGCCTTGTAGAAAACACCCAAAATCTTCTTCCCCTCTCCCTGCCCCCAAAAACCATTCAAAACAGTTCAGAATCCCCGCATATAAGCCATCCAGAACTCTTCCTGAAGAATATTTTCTGGAGGATACACAAGAGTTTTAGGGAGCTTTCTTCTATCAGCAATAGAACCCTCAGGTTCTAGAAACCAGAGTTGCATCATTCTAACATGACTATTTCCTTTTGCAAAAGTGAAAGACACAGACACAGAGAAATGTAGCTGGTTTGAAAACCACATACCTTACCGCTGCTGAAGAAGCGAGAGAAACAAGGTGCAGACGGATGGTAGTTACTCAGCTCCTTGGCTACACACTGTGGGTACACATGAGTCCTCGTCACTGCTTTGAATGCACCCGACAACAACAGGAAAGCAAACCTCTTGGGCATCATGGTTGCAAAAGAATACGGATCTCTTTAAAAGAAACCAAGGCAAAAAAACAACAGAGAGTGTGTGGACACAGAAAGCAAAACTTGGTCTACAAAACCTAGTACAGACTAAGCTTCAGTGGTGGAGCACAGAGGAGGAGACAAACAGACGTAAGACATTTGTATCCACCATCATTCAAGGGTTGAAAAAACATAGCAGCTACAAAAAAAACACACCCAAAAAGGAAGGAGGGAGGGAGGGAGGAAAAAAAAAAAAAAAACATTAACCCTCCATCAAGGATCAAAGCCCCATGAGGAAGAACCAGAGAATAATGACACATTCTGCAGATGGAGAAGCTGGCCCTGGCGTCAGCCAGGAAGACGTGTCGTCCATCGCCGGCGGCTACTAGGCATCTCTCCCCAGGTATGTGACATTTGTCCTACTGCAAAGCTCTGCATGGGGGATGCAATGCATCATCAATCAATTTTTTTTTGTTTCTTTTTTCTTTTCTCCTACCATCCATTTCGATTCTCTCTAGTCTCTCACTCACGACGATTCCTTCCCATCAGACATCAGACCCACTTCTGAGCTCCTGACTACTACTAACTACTGCCTGACCCCAATTTCAGCTCCTCTTCCAAAATCATTTGACATCATCATCATTGTTTCAATGGTCGTCTTCACCATCGTGCGAAATTTGTCCAGTTATGTGAGGCATGGGCAAACGCATGGGCCTAGTCAATTCACCTTCTTCTCTACCGTACTGGTAGTGGGCCACAGTGAACCAGGCACCCACCAGTGTACCCTGAAGGATGAATGATAAGTGGTCATGATACAGTTTTCTGTTAGGTTTCAGTTCCCTAGCTAACCATGGTGGGTTAGCTCTCAGTTGCTTTTTCTTTTAACCTGCCTACTAACAACCCAACCCTAACTACAAGCAAGTTGTTAGTAGGTAGGTAATAAAAACAGCAATTACATATGTATAAACCATCTACTTACCTAGTAGTTACCTATCTTCTTACCTACCTACCTACTTACCTGTGTATGAGACCTAGTTCCTACAGAAGAAATGGTTACCAAGGTGAAACCATATATTAACTCAGTTGAGGTGTTATATAATTACGGTTCTCAACAACAAATTGAAAACAATCAAATAACGGGCTGATTTCTTTAATCAGTTCTTTTGTTCTTTAGGGATTTTTGAAATAACCAAGTGACAGAAAATTCTTTGATTCTGATTTTTTAAAAAAAATTTGGGTTTAAAGAATCGGAACTGATGGTTGTCTAGTTTGAAATTATTTACAATTATAGAACCAACGATTCTTTGAAAATTCAAATAACCGTACAACACGAGGAGGAAATGTCATGGTACCACCTATATCAGAGAGCAGGTCCACCAACAGCAATAAGAATGACCCATCCGTTGGTACTTTGGAGTCCTCAGAGCATCACAAGCTGTGCTCAGTTTGTGACCCTCCAAAAAATATTTTTCACATCCAAGTTTAGTTGCTTACTTGTTTGCTACCCCGCCCATAAAACTGAAACAGGGGCAGCAAATAGGTGAGGGACTACTAATAGCAAACCATCCATGTGGACCAATCATTATGATGGGCCCATCAGAAACACACTGAGATCATATCATACAGCAAACCCACTATATAATCATATACCCATTTGAATCACATTCTTGTTTTTGTCACACTTTTTTGTGTGTGGTAACCATTCATTTTAGTAAGAAACATCAATTTTTTTAGTCATTATCACACTTGTTGGAGCACAAAACATTTGCAAAGCTTTTTTGATAAATGTGACTATAATGGGAAGAAGTCTAGGGCAAATATTAGAATCTTGTAAATTATATAGTTCCTTTTGACAATGCTAGTGTTGCTATATGTTCAAGTTGTGAATCCACTTGAAAAGAAAATAAAAAATGACAACTCTTTATTGAACTGTTATGTTGTACTTGGGCTTCTTTTTTCCTCTTTATTTTGACTCCTTGAATGCTTGTCTTCCCCAAGCACCTCTAATGTTCCATATTGTTTGTGCACATTTCAACTTACACACACACACACACATAGATAAGTTCTTAGGGGGAGGTTGGGGGAGGTTGGGTGTGCAAAGGGAAGCCACTGAGCTTCTATTTTGGGATGTGGAGGGTTAAAGGAGTACTTCTATTGGGGCTGCCCACAGTTCCCAAAAAAATTGGTGATTGGTCAGTCTATCAAAGATGCCCAGAACTTTGTGGGTCCCCACAACTATGCAATACGAGTCACAATATTCATACCAAAGATTGTTATGAATAATTCTTTCACAAGAAAAACATGTACCAAAATGATGAAGCCCTGCCAAACTTTATTACAAGAAAGCACCCAAAGAAAGGGAGAGAAAAAAGAATCAAAGGGCTAGGACCAAAGTCCAGGCAAGCATGCATGTACCGAAAGTATTGCTATCTTATGGACCCCCATATGAGCAGGATCCAATGACTCTTCAAAGGAGACAAGTATGGATAATGCTTCAAAAGAATCTTTGACACTAAGTGCCAAGAGGCCTTGTAAAGCATGAATACCGAATACTAGTAGGACCCATCTCGTATGAACACAACAGCTAACATTATCAGACCAACAAAAAGTAAGGGCATCTCCACCAATACCCCCTATTGGGGCCTCTACTAGAATAGTGTTTATCACATCCGCCAACATAGAGAGTTAATTACTTCTTTATCTCCACTCATAAACATTAAAAAAAAATTGGACAACATAAGTAAGAGACCATTTGAATGCCACCACATGCCAATCAAAAGCAAATCATTTTCTTTTATCAGCCCTTTTTTGGAGAACCCTTTGTATCATGAACATATTTAGAGCATCTCCACCAATGCTCAGTATGTGAGCCTCCTGCACTGGAAATCTTTGATGAAGTTCATCAGTCAAATCCAATGAATCAATCCACTGGAAGACTTCTGGGACCCTGAAAGTATACACATCTTTTCAGAGCCCTGGAAAAGCCTGATAAACACAGTCTGATCGCATTTGCCTATTGACTGCTCCCTGTTTCTGATTGGGTAGATGGTTTGATTGATCCAAGTGGTTTGCTATTAGTAGTCTCCCACCTACGTACAGTCCCAGTTTTGCTTGCTGGTGGGGTTGAAAGACAGGTAGTAACTAAAACTTGGATGTGAGAAATAATTTTTGTAGGGTCACATACTGAGCGTTGGTGGAGATACTTTTACAAGTCCAAACTCAGTTCCACACCATTTAAAGGTTGTACTTTATCCAAAGTAATATATGTACAAGCCATTATATTTGCCCACCTCTGGAGATGCTTATGCACTTTACAAACTATTGATTATTGCACAGGGGTATATATGAATCAACTTATTGGACAACAAACCATGATCCTGAATTCACAAGATAGGTGGAGATGATACCATTGATTGGGCAGGGGAAGTTCCCAATGTGTTCCCATTATGTTCCCTTTGAGTTCCCAGTGAGTTCCCATAAGGTTTTCAATGTGTTCCCCAACATGTTCTCCATAGCACCTCACTTTTATCCCATATGCCTTGGCAAATGTTGTCCTCCTTTTCACCTATATAGGTGGACCAAAGGGGAGGAATTCTATACTTCAAAATAGGACATTCCATTTTGTGGAGCCTCCATAGTTTCATTATTTTTGAGTGATGGGTGAATCAAATTGACTCATTGCAAATAAGTAAATAAATAAAAATATAAAGATAAATTGAACTTGGGAGGCACCTCATCTAATTAATAGGAGAGGTGAATAGGTAGGGTGATTCTCAAATTTCTTGAATGTACCCTATAGCAACCACTCCCAGCCAAACATTAGCACTAAACATTAGCGGCAAATTAAATGGAGCTCAATCTCCAACCCAAAAGGGTGCATGGCTTAGAGCAAAGCCTTAAAAAATTAATCATTAAAAAAAAAAAATCTTGTCTCCCAATTATGATAATTGTGTTAAATATGACTAGGATTCTAATTTTAATAATTTGGTGTGGCACAAAGGGTGATCACTTTTCATTTAAGTGAGAGATCTTTTGTTCAAATCATTTTTTCATATCCATCTTTGTCTTCTAAGAAAGAAGGATAGTAGCTCTTCAAAATTGGTTGTGTTCTTTGACATTGTATTCTCTAAAGAAATAATGGTCAGGTTCTTAGAGAATTGGTTGTTTTTTCTAGAAATTTTTCTTTTCTTAGGACAAGTGTGTTGAATTACTTTAGGGATGTGTTCCTCGTGGAAACGGTTGCGTTCCTCAAGGGAATATGGTTTTATTCCCAAAGCAAAAGAATTCAATGGGATAGATGCATTGAGTCACCCCTAAGGCTATGTTCCTTAGGGTAAGATTGTGTTCCCTAGGGAAATGCCTTTTCCCCATGTCAAATGTGTTGAATTGTCCCTAGGTTGAATTCCTCAAGGAAATGGTTGTGTTTTCTTGGGAATGGCCTCCTTTCTCCAAAGCAAATGTGTTGAACATGGTTGGAAATGGTTGTGTTATCCTAAGGGATGACCTTTCTTCAAATTTTAATTAAGGATAAAAGTATTTAAAGATGAAATGACACATTCACTCATTGTCCAATTTCTAAAAATTCTAAGACCTTCCAACTTCCTTAGATGTTTTCCATGTGCAAGTGTAACCAAGTTCCTCGACAAAAGGCACAATCTCAATTTCTCATCACCCTAGAAAACTTGGCTCCATCTTTTTTTCTTTTTTCGGTTGGAAAAAAAAAGTGAGAGGCAAACCCATCCTTGGGTGGTACCATTAGGAACCACCTCAAGAAATGGTCAAGGAATCAAAAGTGGTCAAATTATTTTTTTGGGCCCTTTTTTTAAAATGTTTTCATAACTATAATTTTTGTATTTTTTTTCATGTTTATCCATTGCATGCTTTAATATATGGCTTGAAGTTTATTTCGAAAGATAAAAAAAATGAAATTTGTTAAAATTTTGTGTTCCTAATAAAGATGGCCCCTTGAGGAATCAATAACTTTAACTTTGAAAATTCATAACTAAATTATACTTGCTCAATTAATTACCTATTCAAAAATAGAAATAGAATGACTTCAAAATTACTTTAGGAAAAATAAAATCCCATGAAAATGTTAAAATCATGTTTCAAATTTGTGTTCTTGTGAGGGCAGGGCCAACAAAATTAATCAAAGCTTTGGACATTCTCATAATAGATATATCATAGTCTCCTTTTGGTAGGTGTATATAGGTTACAAGATTATAATTCAAGGCAAAGAATATGGTATAAAGTGAGTTGTTATTGGGACCATGGGAAGTTAAAAAACATGTTGGGAGATCATTGGGAACTTGATAGGAACATAGTGAGAACTTGATGATAACACAGTTGAGAACAATAAGCATCCAACATTACCCCACCTTCTTCAAAAGAACAAAAAAAAATAGAACTTTTTGGGTGCATGATGGCTAATTTCATCCTCCCTTTACATTATATCACAAACTTTCAATATTAAGAAATGTCAATAGTATTTGTGTGAAAATTGTAAAACAATATGTTCAGGTAAAATTCATGGGTTTAGAAATGTAAAAATATAACACACACACACACATAAATAATTTATATATATAAATGATGTGGTTTTTTTATATTTATGATACTTTGATATGAAGTACATACAATTTACATTTTAACTAAATTTGTGCAATTATTAAGATATAATTTGTCATAAATTATTTTTTTTTGGTGTATTAAACATGAATATTTTAATATGTTATTCAAAAATAATGTTTCATTTGTTTGAATATTTAAAATATTGAATATGTACATGTATTGTTCACATTAACCACAACATAGAATTCATGTGACTTTTGTACAAACCTATGAAAATTGAATTTCGCACAAAATTTGTACAAACCTATGAAACTTAATAAGTTTGTGATGTAAAGCTTGAAAGCATGAAGGACCAAAAAAATCTTTTATCACTTTACATTACATTTCATAGCTAGGGCAAGGTCGCACATAAATGACTTCTAAATTTTCATGGGATGGATGACCTTTGGATGTGTTTGGAGGATTCTCAACATTTCCATGAACACTACCCTTCACCATTATTATAAAGTGGGCCTCATCAGGTACCAAGAATTTCTATGCTTACCTTCCTTTTTTACATTTTTTGGCCTAGGCTAATAGCAAGGGCACTAATTGGGAGACTAAAGGTGCATTCACACTTGGTGTCAAGTATGCTAATGTTGAGTCCTCTAACAAAATGCTAGTCATTTAGGACTTACACCTACTTACCATGAACATTTTATGTTAAGTTTAACATTCACTTAACATTAAGCTATCGCCCATTTAACATTTGGTGTCACTTAGATTTTCATTTAACATTGACTTAAATCAATTGTGAATGCACCATAAGAATGATGAAACATTTGTCTGATGCAATAAAAACAATAATTAACCCAACTACATTTTGAATGGGAAAACATTTTACAACTTAAAAAGATAATAATCATCAACATTATCATAACGTAATATATTACCAAATATTTATTTATAATTTAATGTAAATATAATGTCTTTAAATCAAATTGAAAATTTTTCATGGAGAAGATTAAGATAGGCATGATATTTGGTGACAAGCTCTTCAAGAGACTAAGCTTGAAGGAAGTGTGAATATGGTGAACAGATCAAGACGATTTGATGCTCCACATTGAGTGAAAAAAAATGGTACTCACTCCTTCTGGCTCTCATTCTTGCTCTAGCACTTGACTAGTTGTGCAATTGTACTAGTTTTAGACACGAGTGGAGGAGCACAAGGTTGGTCTAGTAGCTGAGCTGCTTTCTATCCCAGACCTGGTCTTCTTCATGTTGGATGGATGCACCTCAAGAGCAGCTATTATTCTTTTCAACTTTAGTTTTTTTGCAATCAAGAAGCTCCTTTTGGGTACATTGAAGCTTTACCCAACTTCATTGGCTCTGCTTCCCAGGGACAAGCTACGGATCCATGCAGAGATGACTTGGTCCCCACCAGTGTTTTTTTTTTGGGGGGGGGCAATGTTGTGTTTATAGCCAAAGTGGCAATCATCCACAGGAATGTTTAGCCAAATTTGGCTACAAACTAAATGTGAAAGCTTGTTCAGAAATCTGGCGATTTGTCTTAAAACTTGATTGAATTCTAGCTATTGAAAATCTCAAAAAACAAGTGATTTCAGCACTTTTAATTTTCTTGGCTAAATTAAGACCAATTTTCTTGATTGGGCATCAGAAATATTGCTTCAAGAATTCATTGAGTTGTTTTGCATACATCACATTTGCGTATTTCTTTGTGGATGAAAAGCTAAAGATGATTTCCACCTTCACACCTTTCAAAAATTCAAAGAACCTTTCAAAAACTTAGATATTACATGAAGCTCACAATAAAAAAAATTATATCTTCAAAGAAACAAGGACATGTGAAGTCGGGATTATTAAATCATCTAGTCATAGATGTAAGTGCAGATTTGTGATCTTCGAGGTTAGAGAACCCCACAAAAGAGTGTTGAAAACATGTAAAGGAGCCCATTTGGGCTTTCTGGAGATTAAAGGGTTGATATGTTTTGAACCTTTTCGCTTACAATCATCTTCCTCATTTATTCTACACATTTGTAATGTAAACCAAACTTGCTAGGAACGGGATTTGATAAGATTGATATGGCCAAGGGGGTTTTAACTCCTAAATGTCTTAAGGATCTGCAAGAATTTCAGTTTCTTCATGGCCTTCAGGCCTCAAACCCAAGCTTGCCAAGGACACCCAACCAGCAGGATCTTGCATTGCTGCAATGTGAATCAGAACTTACCATGATCATTTTAAATACTTGTGAATGTCAAAGTTTTGACTTTGAGAAGAGTTTTGTAGTGGAAGTATGTGGACCCAATGATCTGCAACTGAGCATAGGGTGCCAGCCACAAAGAAGATCAGCAACAATGTTGAGCCAATCTTGGCCCCATAAAATGGCAACTGATTTGCCTTCAGGATCCAGAAACTTGAAATGTTGGTGCTCCCATGCCACCAAGTTCCAGCACCTGGCATCCCTCCCAAATCAGTTTTCAAGCACCATAATTTCAATGCCCAAAGAAAATGTCAGACACCAGGACTTCTCCATATGCTTCTTCAAAGGCAGCAATATAAACTTATGAGATGAGAAACCTGCTCAAAACTGTTATATTCCAGCCCCAAGATGCTTTGGATCAGACAGTGCCCTTTAGACTCAACTACCTGCATACTAAACTAGGTTTTCTCTGGGCAGTAATGAAAGTATATGCAATTTGTGCAGATACCTTCTTGCCATTCTCAATTGAAACACTTTACAAGAAGCCTCAATCTTACTTCATTAGTCAGTTGCCTTAGTTCCTCCTTGGCAACTTGACTTTGTGCTTGCTGCAACAGCACCCCTGCATCAAATCCTGCCTGGCTCAGCACCTGACATCCAAAAACCATCCATGAGTTCCATATGTTTCAACTCTGGGCAGGTGTTTTGCCAACTTCCAAATGCCTTGATGAGAGAGTACATCCTCAAGAGTGCAAGTCTTCAAGACCACTGGACACACATCTTAGAGCCTACCTCTGAGATGAGGCAGTTGCCAGCAGTAGGGACCAATGTACCTCAAATAACACCGCTGGTTGTGCTATCTCCTTGTTCTCCATCCAGCAGCTCGATAGATAGCATTTGTCACATTTTCATTGCAGATAGCCACTCGTAATGCCAGGACCTGGCTACCCAAACCCAACCAACCTATCAGACATCCCTGTAATCATTACTGTTGTTTCTCTGCTCTCCACCTTCTTTTCTGAGGCAGCATCCACAAACCAAAAGTGAGACTTACTGAGCAAATGGGAAAAACTGATGGCCATTTTGATGGAGAACATAGGTATTGAGACCAATCCATAATGTCTTTCCTGCAACCATACCCAAAGAGCCCCAACAACTTGTTGACAAAATAGACCTGCAATGTAAACTCTTCTGAAGGAGATAGGCTTGTAGGAGCCAACAATCAGTACAAGCAGAACAATTGATGAGTGCTGTGCTACAGCATGCCAACCTCACATATGAAGTTTTTGCAGGTGAAATTCACTTCATCGGCTCAAGAGGTGTCCCAATTAACTTGAATAATGCTCCCACCAGGAACTACCACACAGAACTTGCAAGTCATTGATTGCTGCTAGGGCTCCATGACCAACTACAACCAGTCCCCATTCAACAACCCTTGTAACTTGAATTTTCATAGCACTGATGCATGAACACACATGCAGCAGAGTGCAAAGTTCCAGTTCCAATATGGAGAAGGACCATCAGCCAGGACAATAATTGATATGGGTTGCTTATACACCACTCTGAGTTATTTGCAAGAAAAGTGTCTTAAAAAAAAAGGCTATGCAAATGGCAACCCACTGGTTTGTAGACAAGTGAGGCACCACAATGTTTTGCTACTTCTGCAACCTGTCCAACAAACCCCATTCGACTTGGTACTTTGGGCCAAGCCTGCTGAGTGGGATCAGAGCAACCATATGAGGAGTGAGGTCATAGTTTTATGTTCTAAGTAAGCAACAGATCAACTAACCTGCAGTGAAGCTAAGTAAGAGAAAGGACTCCCAAAGTCATGGTAATACACCAAGGTATGTGGCCGGTGCATGTTGTTGCTGCAAGACAAATGAGAAGGCTGTTTAGGTGCTTCTGACACATATGATCTACACAGAAAAATACTCCATCTGTATTCTCCTGCCTCCCACTTGTCAGCTGGACTCTTGACCTTCTCAACTTATGAAAGTATACAACCACAGAAGACAATTTTAAGCAAGGCCATTCAGAAATTACAGCTGAACCAACCTTAAAATTCGCCTTGGTTTAGCTGCAATCCTGCCTAGCGTTCTCTCCGCCAAAAATAGCCTGTCCTGCTCCAGACGGCAGGCTATGTGGTCAAGCAGTGCAATACTTAAGCACATTCCTTGTCAACAAAGAGCTGCATACTAAACCATTGTGAGACTTTGACTATGACAATCATGAACGGAGACTCCACTAGATTTCCTTATTTCTGTTGGCATCTGCATGTACAGCTCAGAAGCTCAAAAAAAGGAAGATTTCTCAACTGTAAAGTGCTTTGCTACCCATATACTATCCACCCTTAATGCATGTAAGATTCAAATGGCCCAATGCATGATATTCCTGAAGACCTACTGGAAAGAAATCAGAACAGAAGTATGCAGGGGGACACCACTTTAAACTCTGCTATCATTCACAGCATATATATCAACTTATCACTGCCTTGAATTAGCGAGATTGTCAATCCATGTACCAATAGCTATTGGGAACCCACATCCATTCAGCAAAGTTATTAAGGAGAAATTTGAGACACACCTGATCCCAGTAGAAGTGCTCATTGACAATGAAGCAGGGAACACCAAAAACACCCATCTCAGCAAGCCTTATCTGCACGACATCAAACAACAATGAAACATGTGGCAATCAAAAGCTTCAGGACACCCTATTGCCTGTACCACTGGTGGTGATATATCGCTACAGATTCTCATGCTGGATAACTTTCACACCAAGTCAATTTCTTATAGATGGTTTCATTTGGTGAAGGAGGTTCTCATATCAATCTGCACAGTCAGTCACTGTTTTGAGACTGATTAACAGATAAGTATTGATGATGATGATGTCCCTGTTGAATGATTGAAATGTTGTGAATTGCCACATGCAGGGCTTATATGTGCCTAACCAGATTCATTGTCTCAAGTTATGATGTCAATTTCTTTGCATTACCAGTACCTGTGTAACTAACTATTCTGAAAACCACTGGATTGTGTAGGATAAAGATGTCGGGGGACACATGATGGTGTACACTGCTGCCACACTAATTCAGGGACAACTATGTGAGGAGGGAGCACACTGCTAGGACAAACCTTGACACATACAATACCCGAACAAAGTTCTCTTAAACTCATTGATTCAAATGCACCAACCTGGACTTTGTAACAGACTCAAGCTCTGGGCATCCTCTGAATGTAAAGGTATATACATTAGCTCCATAAATTCAGTTTCCAAACACCGACAGTGTTTTGATGAAGCTGATCTTTGATGGAGTCATCAAATACAAGGGGCAATGCTACATTATATCGCTGAGCAATGTGCTCCAAGACTGATTCATCTGCAATATTATGTTCCAATTTACATTCTAAATGCTTGGGACATTTATGGGCACTTGGGGAACATTTCGAGCATTTTTTGTTTCAACTTTTCAAATCTTCATAATTTTTCGTCATTAAGCTTCTTTTGTTTTTTGTGTTAACCCCATTGTAAGTCACATTGAAATATATCTTTCCAACATTTTAATATCACTTGATTCAAAGGACATTTAGCTCCCCATTTTGGTTTCTAAACATTTTGAAACTTTTTTAAAAGGCTAATTTTCAAAGTGAGAATTCAAGTCTAGAATTGTGGGAGTGCCTCTCTTTGATTTTCACATATTTTCACTTCATGTGAAAATGTGTTTGCACATTCATGTTGGGCTTAATTTTGAAACTTGGAACCTTCCAACTTTGTTTCATCTTAGGAATGACACTTGATTGACCATCCATTGATGGTGGTGTGCCCAAGTTATGACCATCATGTTTCATTGGACTAATGTAAGTGTTGGAAAAAATTGTCAATAATTAATGTTGAGAATTTGAGAACATTTTTTATGAAAAATAATTAATGGATTATTTATAAAAGACTTTGAACTAAAAAATTCCACGAAAATAAAAAGAAATAAAATATTTTATTTACAACAATTCATAGCTCTCACATTTTTGTAATTTGGTCAATATTTACTTAGTAGAACATGATGCGACTATGCATGCAACTACATTAGAACATGTAATAGAATTTTAATGTTATATCAAAAGTTATCATGATTGAAAGGCCCAATGGAAACATACCTTTCTTCTTTTTGTTGTCATTTTGAAAAATAAATAAAAATAATAATTCCTTTTTAAAAGTGCCCAAAACAATCTTTTTTTGTATATTTTATGCATCACATGAAATCAAGGGATATTTTAAAATATGCTATGAAATAATAAAATATCAAAAGAATGTTCCATTAAAGTTGAAAATCTTCTAAATATAGAAGATTTCTATATATATATATATATATATATATATAGAATCAATTTTGAGGATGTTATTTACATTCAATTAAAATTAAAATTATATTTTTATTAATTAGTTGCACCCTTTTTTGCACATTATTTGGAAAAAGATGGAAAAAAATTCCTTTGCAAAAAATGAAAAAAAGAAAGGTGTCAAATGTCAATACTTGAATGGCAAAGGGTCCACAAAAGGAAGATTTAATTATGGTTGTAAATCTAATACAATTGTAAAATGGGTTATCAAATGGTAAATTCTAGTTGAATGCCTAGAAAATCTAATCAAATTCAAAACTAACAATAATTCATAATTGATGTGGATTAATGTCATGGTGTTACACCTATCATTGGAAGTAGGGTTGTTCTTAAGGTGCATCCACACTAATAAAAGCCCAACCCCATGCAATGTTTTTTTTTTCAATTTTCTCATATCGCACCAAAAGTGGCAATCAACCACAAGTAGATTTTGGCCAATGTGGTTACAAAACAAATAGACACCTAGAAAATTTAGATTTTCTATAAACTAACACACCAATAAAATTTGTTTGTAATGTACAATTCTTATTCTAATTAATATTGATAAATCATTAATTCAATTTTGAACATAGATGGTAAATTTCTGTTTGCACATTAACATCATTTTTTTTCATTATTCCTTCTTATATATATATCCATGGATTACAGACACAAGTTGCAACCTATATCACTAATTTTGGCAATATTAGAGAGACATGATAATAATTTGCCCATAGGAGAAGGGAAAAATGCATGTAAAAGCCACAAAGGGGATTAATATATAGTACTTGTTTACCACCACTATGGAAATTAGGAACATAACAAAGTATTGGTGCCTCATATTATGAACATGTTGTTAAAAAGGAATTGATTGATTTAGAATGCCACATGATTCTTAGTGGAACAAAATTGTTAAGGAGCTCCAAAAGATTGCAAATGTAAATGTATGATGAAATGGAAAAAAGGTGTAAAGATAATTGATTTAATTGAATTTTTACTATGAAAGGCTTTCAACTTACCAAAAAGGGTCCATGAGTCATAATATTTCATATTAAGAAATGACAATTGATAAGCCCTTCTTTATCACACCATTTAATTTAGTCAACTATCTAATTAAGTGCTCCATCAATGCAATGATGTTGACATCTTTGATGTATAATAATATCATATCATGTAATGTACTACAACATACAATTGATTTTTTTTTTTGCAAAATAGAACAAGAATGTCACAAAAAAATCACTAATTTCATCATGAAAGTTTAAATTTCCCAAGGAAAAAAGTTAATTTTAATGTCTTCTACATATTTTTATTGTTTAACCCATGTAATTACCTATTTACCTAAGTAGGTAGGCAGGTAGGCCATCTCCTTACCTACCTACAAGTTACCTACTTATTGTACCTACCTTCTTAGCTACCTATATAGTTTTAGTGTATGTAGCAAGATGTGAAATAAATAAATTGACAAAGTTTATCACTTTGTAATGGTGTGGTGTAATGGTTAAGGACTTATGGAGGTGAAGGATTCAAATCTTTATATTTGCACCCTATGAATTAACTTACGTTATGTTAGGTATGTTAAGTAAGATAAGTTAGGTTAGGCTTGGTAGGTAAGCCTAGCAAGCTAAGGTATGCACTTTTTATGTATCTACCTATGATTTTACCTAAGTAGTTATGTAGCTTATCACAAACTTCCCATCCTATGATTTGATAATGGAAATCTTGTGAAAGTTTTTATTTCACAAGTTTGTATTTTTTGCACATGGATTTTGTGCATCTAAAACATGTATGATGCATGTATAAATAGGATGAAACATTTTAACAATGTTTCATCCTACTTATATGTGCATCATAAGTGTTTTAAATGCACAATATCTGTGTGTGAAAACATGAACCCATGAAAAAAGAAATTTCATGCCAATTTTGAAAGAACTAATGAAGCTAGTGAGTTTGTGATTGAGGTACCTAACCTAATAGGGTAAGTTAGGTCTTATTAAGTTAGGTAGGTAGGCATAGGAAGCTAAGGTAGGTTAGGACATTTGGTATCATGCAACTATCCATAAGGTAGTCATAAATGTAATCATAAAATCAAGTTCCATGTAACTAAATAGGGCCCACATCATATTCATATTCACCCATGGCAATGGATGAGAAAATGGATTATAATCACAACAATTTGTGACTTCCATGCCATGTGGTGTTTTTTGTGATTAATCATCTGATGACACTTATCTTAGGTACCTAGAGCATTTTATATTCATAAATGTTTGTCGTGACTAAAATCCAATTGCAAATTGAGTTGTTATTTTTCAAATTTCATCTAATGATGGGTCATCCAATGCATGGGAACTTGGATGTATTTACATAATGATGAATGACCTTTTCAATAGGATTTTTATGAAGATTACAACTAGGCCACATTGAATGTTTTGAATTTTAACTATGTGATGTGAAAGACATGGCAATTTTTAACCCAAATTTCCAAAAACTTTCCTCCAAAAAAAATCCATTAAAAAAGATGAAAATTCACCCAAAAAAATCATTACATTATGATATGTGATGGGAATGTAATCTATGCAGTGATTATCTACATGTATAAAAGATACCAACCAATGGTGCTCTAAAAAAAGGCAAGCCCATTCTTGGGTAGTACCACTAGGACCATCACACCTTGATTTTCCTAAACCCATTGAACTTTGAACAATCATAGGAAACACTTAAATAAATATTTTCATAAATTTTTTAATGAATACATTTATTAAGATCCATAGATTTTGAATTTTCAATAATATCAAGAATATTATATATTTTAATGTTCCTAATCATTACATTTAAAGAAAGTTTCAAGAATGTAGCATTGGTTTCTTTCCTTGAACTTTTTGATTAGGAACACAAATTTGAAACATGTTCTGCGAATTTTCTTGGAAATTTTTTTCCTACATTAATTTTGAAGTCATTTTATTTTTAAAATTTTATTATGCAGTTAATTGATTAAGTGTAATTTAGTTATGAATTTCCAAAGTTAAGGCTATTCATTTCTAAAAGGGCCATTTTAATTAGGAATATAATTTTTTAACAATTTGTAATTTTTGAAATTCCAAAATACACTTCAAGCCATATATTAGTGCATGCAAATGATAAACATGAAAAAGAAATTATAGTTGCAATAACATTTAAAGTAAAGGGCCCAAGAAAATTATTTGGTTGTTTTTGGTTCCGTAACCATTCCTTGATGTGGTTCCTAGTGGTACCACCCAAGGATGGGTTTGTCCAAAACTATTGCCTACATACATTATTAGATTACAAAGTTCATGTAATGTAAAGAATGTTGTCATATGTTTTGAAACCCTATTACATGGAATGAACCTTCAAAATGATTTTGGCAAACATATTTAATTAATGTTAAAAACATATTGTTGTATTTCATGTGCTTGAATATGCATTATTGATGTTTTGTAAAATACTAAAAGTTCAAATTTTTGTATTGTTAACAAAATATTTTTATGATAAACCTTTTAAAGTTTCATTAAAATTATTATTATTGTTTTGAAATCATTTTTTTTGCTTTGAATGAAAAAATATATAGGGATATCTTGAAATGATTTTTTATTAAATCACTTTAAATGAACAAATTCAAACTCATGAACTATTTGTAAAACCGTTGATGTGTTGAAACAAAATTGGAAACTATTATAGTTGCCTTGTATGATGGAATTCTTAAAGGCCATGATGTCATTTTAATGATGTTGATTATTAAAAAGAAAACAATATTTACAAATGTAACCATTACATCCATTGAAAATGTACTTTATATGATATAGATCTCACATAATATGTGGTCACCAAAATGAATTGCACATTTTTAATTATGATAGGAGATTCATGTATAGGCTAAGATTGAATGAAGACTTTAAGAAGATTTATTCCATTATCACAAATTTATTTTCTAGACAATACTTCATAGTAGGTACTAGGTACTAAATACTAAATAACAAGATAAATTGCATATTCCAAAACAATTCAACAAAGATTGTTACAATGTAATCAAAACATTCCAAGGTAAGAGAATCATTAATGTTCCATTGCATGCATGGGAGTTACAAGCACCATGAGATGAAATTTATGTGCAATTGATGAAAGAACTCAAGAAAAACATTGTTGGTGCATGGTCCAATCTACCTTTTATGAAAGACTTTTGCAAAGACCTAATTACATTTCAAGAGACAACTAAAAATGACAACAATTTAGTCAATTACAACTAAGTAAACAATATTAACAATGATAAATTTTTAAGATTACTCAAAGTCCTTCAAAGTGAGCATGTGGTACAAACTAATTGTGTGTTTTACATTAACTACATTGACTGCAAAAGATCAACAACCTTCAAACTTTAAAAAGTGCAAAAACTTTGGATCCTAACCTTCCTCCATACATTCTTCCACTATTCTACTTGAAACTTATCCTTGGATTTTGACCATCTACTAATAGTAAACACAATTCATTTTAGGCTAACTTGTTTATAAAGTACACCATCTTCATGCATGATCTAACTTAGGGCACCCATATTAGTCCTTATACCATGCATCCATAACATTCTTACATTCCCCATATAAAACAACCATGCGTTAATTCTCATCATGTGTGCAATGAAAATTTTGTTGAAATCTTTTATTGATGGAATTGTTGCACCAATCTAAAGGAATTTTACTCCTCCTAGTCATTGCTAGGTCCCATCAAGTTTCTACCTTTTGGAATCAACAAAAAAATAACAAATTTTTTTTATGACAACTTCTTTTAAACTTTACCAAAACCCCACCATTAAAATGATAAAGTTCCCTTCCAAAATTTGAAAAATGAGTACTAGAAAACTTCATTATCCTATCATATTTCACTTCATTCATCCACATGATCCTCTTCACATTAGAACATCTAGAAGTTTTTAAGCACACAAAGATATAGTACATGAATGCATGAGACAAATTAAATGCAAAGCCAAATGCAACCTTCATGCAAATAAAAGATTTGATATGCTCAATAGTCACAAGATTTTATCTTCAAATCTAGCATGCCATGATCAACTATGTCCTAAAATTAAGGAAGTTAAATTTGTAGACTTTTTTTGATGTTATAATCTTACATCATCGTCTTCCAATTATCAGTTTTGGCAACATTACATATAATTCCACAATGCTTGTTAAAACAAGCTTGTTGGGGGCTGTCCTTTAATCACAAATCTAGGTGACATTGCATCCAAGTGCATGGTACCTATCGAAGCAAGTTTAGCTTGCCATCCTTTGACCATGAATTTGGGTGATGTATCCAAGTGCACAACATTTATGAAAGTCACAACATATTGAACAATTGCAGCATCAAGAACTTTCAAGAGCACTAAAGTCAAATAAAAGTGGACATTTGTTTTCATGTCAATGATTGAGGGAACATACAAAAACAAAGCTATCGTTGATGCAATGGATTAAGTTGAAATTTTTTTCTACTAGACATTGACAATAATACAAAAAAAATTAATGGGAGAATATTCAAGCAATTGTAATGCATTTGAAATACTTACAAGAACATGACCAAAAAAAACTCAGAAAATGAACACAAACATTGTCAACATCTTTTCAAATCTTAATGTTAAATGTGATTTACATTCATCAAAGATCAAACATTCATGACTCCATTAATCACCCATTCTAAATCTTCCTTTAATGATGAACTTGTGTTAAAAAATCAACACAATTAAATAATAATAGTGAACTTGCTAATGAACTAGTGTTGAAATGTCAAGACATAACAAAATGATAGTAATGAACTTTGATGATAAACTAGCGCTCAAATGTCAAGACATAATTAAATAATACCAGTGAACTTTGATGATGAACTAATGCCAAAATGTCAAGACACAACTAAAGAATAATAGTTCAATTAGGTGAGGAAAAAATAAAAACTAGCATTTTAATCAAAGATGTAGAAACAACATTAATTTAGTATTAAAAATAAAATCCATTTGAACATGAAACAATGAACTTGAATTTAGAATTCAATTAAAATTTTGAATTAAGATATTTTGTTCATTTCCACCTCAATGTATCATTAGCATTGTTTCCATCAAACATTTCACACAAGCATAAATTATAAACTTCTTACAAAATTCAATTCCAAGACATTACATGGATGTCTAAAACAAACATTATAATAATTGATTAAAACTATTGAATCTTTGCTAGTAATCACTATGCCAAAACATGGCATCCATGAAACTTATATGATTACATGGCATAAATGATAGGTCCAATTCCACTAAAAATGACATAAACAACTAATTTGTAATAAAAATGAGTAGTCATGGATGCTATGTTTTGGCATAGTGAATGGAGAATGAATGAATGTCAAGACTCAAATTCAATGCCATCGAAATGACAAAAGAAACAAACAAAGTTCAAAGGTTTATGAATGACAATGTTGAAGCAATAACCATAGGGACAAAGGATCAAACTTTCTACAAGAAAAAACATTGTGAGAAAAGTGATTGTTTTGCAAGTAAAGAACTATATTTTGTTGTGAAAGAAGTTAATACAATGTAATTGAAGCAATTGCTTTATTGAATAATGACTACCAAAATATTGTAAGGACTCCAAAAATAGTGAGATCAAGAGTTGAGGTGAAAAATAATGATTTGGATCTCACATAAGTAGGAGCATTGAGAGGAAAAAACTTTGACAACAACTATTGAAAATACAAGAACATTGAAAAAGAGAAAATTCAATGTCAAGTGAGAGTTTAGAGCTTTGAAAGAAGTAAACATGATGTGTTAAACAAAATCCTAGGGAAAAAAAAAACACAACAAACAAGAACTCATAACTTTGAAAGAAAAACACATATATGTGTTAAAGAAAAGTTGCCTTGTGACATTATGAAAGTGCATGGATATGCCATAACTTTCTACATGCCATCTTGAACAACAATACACTATTGTAGCTACCTAACCTACTTATTAACAAAAATATCATGAATATAATGAATTTTGGACTTTTGAAAAGTTTAGAATTAACAATTGACCATTTGAAAATTGAAATTTAAAAAAATAAAATTGATTTAAGGGCCACTAAATGACGTAACAATATATATTAATAATGTTTTGCCTTACTATATGATCCAATAATTAAGTGTTAACAATGTTTTATTTCAAATTTAATAAAAAAGTTGATCCCAACCATTAAGATAGAAAAAATTTGAAATTAACAATTTAGTTTGAAATTAATTAAATACATGTTACATGTTATTATGTTTGAACTTTGATAAGTTAACACACTATAATTAGATATTTACAAACAGGTAAAGATACCCACATATGCTCTTCATTACCTTAATGTTCACATGTCCATTATGGATTATCAATTATCTTTAGGTTTGAACTATCTTCTAATTTGGTAAGGATGCTAAATAACTTAATATTGACCTTGTACTAAGGTTAACAACATTAACATGAACCAAAAAAATTATTTTATAGAATGATTGTGAGTCCATTTATAATCTTTTTTATTTTTTCATTATTTTTTTGAAAATGAAACCTTTTGCAACTTGTTATTAAAAATATTCATAGTTGCCCCAATAGAGCACATGTTTTGTGTTGATTTTTGTTGAATAATTATGAATTTTCAAAAAGTGTGTAAATTTAACCAATTTTTAGAAAAAAATGATTATAATTTGAAATCAATCTAATATTTGCTAATTATTTTAGATTTTAATTTTTTGTATCATAAGTTACAACTTTGTTTTATATGTCTTGTACATTTCATTTCATTTACATTTGTTAAAAGATTTTTAAAATTTAAAGATTTAAAGAAACATATTTTGAATTTTTATAAATTTCAAATTTCATAGCTTTTGAATTGTGAGTGCTTTTTGAATGTGGGCAATAGGATACTATGATCTTAGTTTTTATACCATCAAAATTTTATTTATCAAGAGAATCCTTAAGCATAGTCCTTTACAAAATCAATTGTTTCTAATGTAATTTTGATTCAAATTCAATTTTATTTACTAAAATCAAAACCCCAATTTGAAAATTCTAATTTCTTAACACTCATATTAATCATTTAGCATAACTTGAAATAATTACCATAACATTAAAATTTAAAAAACAATTCTATATCATAAAGTTTGCAATTTTGAATGACTCTTGGCACCTATTTTTTTTGGACTCCCATTAACATATTTAGAGCCACCAATTTTCTACCACTTTCAATATCAAATAGGAACATGTTTTATACCAACCCAAAAAGGAATAAAAACACGTACCCAACTAATATGAAAAAATGAAAAGGGATCCAAAGAGGAAGACCAAGTTGATATATTCAAAATTTGGTACTACACCAACAATGGTACCTATTCATAAGTCCAATTCAATTCGTTTAGGACCTAGGTAGCAAAAACAATGGTACCTATTCCTAAGTCTAATTCAACCTTTTTAGGACCCAGGTAGCAACATCAATAGTACCTATTTATAAGTCCAATTCAACCTTTTTAGGACCTAGTGAGTAACAACAACAATGGTACCTATTCGTAAGTCCAATTCAACCTCTTTAGGACCTAGGTAACAACAACAATGGTACCTATTTGTAAGTTCAATTCAACTTTTTTAGGACCTAGATAGCACTATTACAAAATGTGGGTGCAATTCATTAGTCCTTGTTCATTAGACCAATGAATACACTGCTTCTTCACTAATCCTTGTTCATTACAACGAGTGAATTCATTCAAAATCCAGTGAAATCTCTTGGTGTTCATTAGACCAATGAATACACTGCTTCTTCACTAATCCTCGTCCATTACAACGAGTGAATTCATTCAAAATCCAGTGAAATCACTTGGTGTTCATTAGACCAATGAGTACACTGCTTTTTCACTAATTTTTGTTCATTACAACAAGTGAATTCATTCAAAATCCAGTGAAATCACTTGGTGTACAGGGATACCTTTTGTTGAAGTGTAACAACAACAATGATACCTATTTTGTAAGTGCAGTTCAACCTCCTTAAGACCTAGGTCGCAACAACAATGGTACCTATTTGTAAGTGCAGTTCAACCTCTTTAAGACCTAGGTAGCAACAACAATGGCACCTATTCGTAAGTCCAATTCAACCTCTTTAGGACCTAGGTAATAACAACAATTGTACCTATTTATAGGTCCAAATTCAACCTCTTTAGGGCCTAGGTAGCAATTTCCATACTATGGAGTACAAAAGGATTGTTTGGACTTTTAAATTTCTCAGTTTTAAGTTAAATTTTAATTTGTTGAATTTTCATTTTTTGGAATTATTTTACCTCAAAATATGATGGTGAAAGGGTAGATTATTATTATCTATTTAGATTTTGGTGAAAAGGGAAGGAGGGTGACTTGTTTAGCTGGTAACAGGATAGCCAATCATTACACAGATTCTGTTCGGGTTACCGGTGGTGGTGGGTAGACCGTATTTTTTCTCGTATGCCTTCACAGGTGTTAACCGGTAGGTTTAGCCCAGCTGGCGTGTCTATAATTTTTTACTACAGACTGTTTTAATTAACTCTAGTTACTTTTATACCTACTGTGGTAAAACGGAGACAATCCCCGCCGCGAGGGTAAGTAGGTAGCTGACTTGTTTAGCTGGTAACACGATGGCCAATCATTACTCAGATTCTGTTTAGGTTACCGGTGGTGGTCGGTAAACCGTATTCTTTCTCGTATGCCTTCACCGGCTCTAACTGGTAGCTTTTGCAACGCGCTCGCGCAAGCGGAGCTCGCGAGCTCGCGTTGCGACGACGAAGGAAACAAACACAAAAACAAACGGAGGAGCACTTGCGCTTGCATTAGGGTTTGTAGCCACTTCTTTGATTGGTCTGTTGCTGCGTCAATGCGAGTACGGTGAACTTGCTCGGGTTGTGCTGGAACGTCTGTCGCAGTAGCTTTGCGTTTCGTCTTCCAGCGGAGTTGTTAGAGTCTCTTGTTTTGCGGTCGGTTTTCTTTTGCGCGTAAGTGTTTTGTTCTTGCGCTCTTGCTGCTCTCTGTGTCTGTCTGGGGGAAAAGAAAACGTTTGTTTTTCCTGCACCGGTTTTCTGGTCGAGCCAGGATTTCACCTAATAGACTTAGGTTTTCGCATCGACGGGTTTTTGCACCGACGGTGCGGGAGGTAGCACACACACCTTCCTGTAGTAGTAGCTACTCTCCGGGCCATTTTCCCCCTTCCATTTAATGGTGTTTTGGTTGAAGGATTTTGTCCTGAAAGAGTTGGAAAGGGGGCGAGGGAGTTGAGACGTTGGATTTCAAGTCAAATTGACGAGGGAGAGAGAGAGAGAGCATCTCCTAGGGTTGTAACACTACCGAGAGCTCCTTGACAGCGCCGAATAGACACGGTCGTCGTTTTTCCGGTTGCTAGAGGAAGTTTTGTTTCCCGTGGCACGTGAGATGACATTTTGCTGTGATGGTGGTGGTGGCCTTCTGCGGAGGTGAATATTGCTTTGTTTTTGTTGTTATTCTTGGGAAGCAGCGTTTTTGTCTCGGCCGGTCTATAAACTGGAAGAAAAAAAAGCTATGTGCAGTGAAGCTTTTTTGGACTTGGGACTGTCTGTTCATTACTCGTCCTTCAGTAAGAAAGATCTGTGGTGTGGCCATGTTTTCATTCGCTGAATTTAAATCCACTCTTCACGCCCTCTCGCTCGTCAGGCGGGCAGTAGGTCAGGGGGGCTAGACATACTGGCTGGGTATTCAGTAGAGAAAATTGCCTAGTATAGATACGAGAGGAGCCACTGGGGTGGAGATCGATGTGTAGGACCAGGGTCGAGGTAATGACTAAGCAGGTCAATTCGAGGCGAAATCACAAGCACTGAAGCAGGTCCCTCATTCTGCAATGGATGAGCTTGTCATCCGTTGTCAGGTAAGAAGCCTATGCCAAGCACATGTGCTTGGCTACTGAAAATTTGACTATGATGATGCCAATGATATGCAAAGCCAGGACTGAAAATGCAATTTGCAGTGTTACATGTCCTGCTGGCCTGTAGAGAGAGAGAGAGAATGTTTGACCTAAATTGAAAAGAGCTTCATAACACTCTTTGTTACAGAGTTGCTTTCCAATGAACCCAATTAGCTGCAAGTTTCCCCAACTATGTGTTTGGTATTATGCTGCACTCTATCTGTCTCAGGAGCTATGGCTGTTGAGATGGGTTTTGCAGAACCAGCTGGCATCTTTCCGCATCACGGAGCTCAAAGATGTTCTCAGTCGCTTGGGTCTCTCAAAGCAGGGCAAGAAGCAGGTCTGTCACCACCCACATTTCAAACTATCTTTCTGCATGTTGTGGACTTCAAAATCTTGCCTATGATTAAAGAATTCCAGTTGCTGTCATGAGCATCTTTTTGTTGCCTGAAGCAAGTACTGGTTATTTCATGTTGCTAAAACACTTGACAGTGTAGGTCAAAGCAGTATTTTTGTATGACTTGGCAATAATGTACATAGGGTGGCTGCAAGTTAGTACAATATCATTTAGGATTGCATCTGCTGAAGCTACTAGGTCTTAATTATAACAGGACCTGGTCTTGGAAGGTCTGCCAAGATTAAAAAAAAACAGATCAAGAGTTTCTTGATTTCAAGGTGGGAAATGCTAGCTCTTTGCTAAGGGTCTTCACAAGATTACTATTTGCTGCTCTGTACTCAAAATCGAGGAGTTACACAGTCCATAAAAAGTAGCAGCAGTGAATAACAGCCTGTACACTCGTCTTATCTTTGATATCTTCACTTGAGCAATTGCAAGTGAGGAAGTTGGTGCACCTTGAGGGACTTGAAGGTGTATCATGAACTTCAAAGCAGAGCTGCATGTTGCTTGCCCTTTTGTGGTGTGTACTGTGTCCAGTATCATACAACTCTTCTGATGCCTATGAGTTCTGTTTCATTCCTGCAGATCTTAATGGAGAAGATCATGGGAGTGTTGATGCCTGCAGAAACTCTACCATCTAAAATCAAAGGTGTGTTCCTGCCTGTTCTATAGCTATTGATTGACTGTTATACATGCAATGAGGAAATACTTGATATCTCCCATTTTGGATGGTGTGCAATTTAGATTTGTAGCTCTGCTTTTTCCTATTCCATTGTATGTTTCAGCAGGCATTGTGTTCTTTGGATTGACATTTTATGTTATGGCACCTGAGAGCAAGTTTTGACAGACCAGCAGAGGTCTGAGTTGTCACAACCACTTAATCATGGTTCAAAAAGAATTCACAGTTTTTCAAGCAGATTTCTGTCATTTCAGTGTTAGAATAGAGTGGTCAGGAGCTGATGAAGTCAGTTCACATTCATGGCAGCTCATCACTGCTATTTGTGATGAAGGTCAAGGTCTGAAACTTTATGATTAGCTCTCATGGGGTTACAACCACACTCATTGTCATGTTATGTGCAAAGTGTCATTGTGGAGATTTCTCTGCAATTTCAGAGATGTTTTAGAATAGGTGTGTATCACTTTTGTGACTAACTGCTGATTCCTCTATTGCAAATAGGTTCAAAGTTGTCAAAGAATGTCTCCAGGGAGATTGCTGCAAATGTTATTGATGACATATACAGGTTTTTATTTTGTCACTCCTCATTCTGTGATTCTTCTTGTAGCCAGTTAATGTATTGGAGTGAAGGGCCTATCAATGCAGTTGTTACTTGTTATTGGCATTCTGTGGTAACTGTATTGTGGTTATGAAATGACTTGTGGCAGAAAGCTACGAAGTTCAGGTGTACCAGAGTTGGTATTGGCAGGAGGGACCAGAGTTGTTGCAGGGGGATCCAGCAGTATAGTCCAATCTGATGAGCAAGAGGAGGTCCTTCATTTGGATGAAGCAAAGACATGCTGCCCCTGTGGCAACTCTGTGGACATGGGAACAATGATCCAGGTCTCTTGCTGTTGTCCTTGGCTTTTGTTAGGCTTTCATGGAAGGGGAACTTCAATTTATGACTGTTCACAATGGTGAGGATGTCTAGATGTGCTGCCCTAGTTTGGAAGTCATCTTGAGAATGTGGGGAAAAACACTTGTATCCAAGGCTTCATGAACACGGTCTAACTTTGATGAATGACACCATGTAACAGTGTGACGACAACAGATGTGGAGTGTGGCAGCATTTGAACTGTGTTCTACCCTCTGATGGAGTTGAACCTGAAATCCCTCCCTCATTCTACTGTGAACTTTGCCGCATTGCACGCTGTGACCCGTAGGAGCCTATACTCAGTCTTGCTTATTTGAATTACAGTGGATTTGAAACTGGGTCAGTGTGGTTCTTAGGTTGCCTATTGGCCATTGTGTAATATCATGCTCTGGATGTGAGGAATTCTACTTGTGTTGATGTTTATGTCATCAGTGCTTATTTTCTGTTGAGTGTGACAGCCTTTCTAGAGCAGGCCAGAGGAGAGGATGTGTGTGTTTGATTCTTGTAGTAATTCATGGCTTTTGCATGTTTGTTCAACAGGTTCTTTGTATCACTTTCACATCCTTTACTTCCAACTAAACCAAGTGTGACTGCTTCAAATGTAGAGGGGTATGTGCCTTTCTTCTCACTCTAGCATGTACACTAAGTTAGGTGGTCTGTTAAAACAAATGGATTGCCTGCCATAGCTCAGAAGTCAATGTTTCTACAACCATGTCTAGGAGATGGTGGTCTTTTTGATGGTTGCAGTATCAGATGGATTGCTTCTGATGGTAGAGTCTCTCTCTAATGTTGGTTCTCAATATGCTGAATATTCAGGGTTCCATGGTACTGAATGTGCAAGATTGTGTGTCTAGTTGGGTAGGAGTTACTTTTGCTGTATAGGCCAGTTTATGGTAAGAGTGAAGTTGTGGTGACTAGTCTTTTCAACATGCATTTCAATAAGTTAAAAAGTGGCTGGTTGTTGGTGGGGTTCAGTTCAAATCCGTTGCAAAGTGTGGAGAAATCATTCACACTATCACGTGCAGATCAGGACTTGCTTCAGAAACCAAATTATGACCTACAGGTCAAAGCTAGAACCTGACAGTGTTTTTGTTAGCTGTATTGTTTCCTGGTCTTCCCTTAGGTCTGGATTACTTTCTAAGGATTGATGAAGTATACAATTGGGAACTTGTTGAGGCTTTCAGTGTAAACTCCATTGCATGTCTATTGTTAGGATACTATTTCATTGTAGACTCCATTAGATGTCTAGTGCTTGGATTAGCAGTGCTCGCAAAGTACAAAGCTTTAAGGAGAGTACTAGTGAGCAGAAGGTTTGCTTCATCTTGTATTTATAGATGTTGAAATGGGCTGCAGGTGTGGTGTTTGCTCCTCTCTGACAAGGTTCCTTTTCGCATGCATTGGCCTGCATATTGTCATTTACATATCAATGGTATGTCCCTTCTGCCTGCCTGTTTGGTTGCACAGAGCTTTTGCAGATATAACTGCCCAAATTTGTGGAAACTTTCTGATGTTGTGTCTTTATATATTGGGAAAAGTCCAGTAGTACCCAAAGGAGTGAATTTGGAGAGGAATGATCACCAAGTCCTGGCTTCATCTGTGCAGGCATTATTCTGTTCTGAATTATTATTTGTGATGTGTGTGCTAAGAGGTCGTTCTTGGTTCTGCACAAGTTTTGTCTTTTCATGTGGTTGAATTTAGGTCTGTTTTGTATGAACAACAGCTGTGAGTGTGAGGGTAACCAACCGACCCGGTCAACAACTTCTTGGTGCTAATGGTCGTGACGAAGGCCCAGGGGTATGTTGTGTTATACTCTTAGGTTGTTTTGCTGGTCCTTCTGCCATATATGCAGCTTAGGAGTGGCCATATGTGGAGATGTTTCAAGCAGATAAAAGGTGGAAGGGATGGTGGTCAATACAAAAAGCAGTGCATTGTGTACTGGTCCCTTGTACACATCTATACTTTGTCTAGTTACTAATTGTGTATTATATTTGCTAACCTTGCAGATTACAACATACACCCGAGAAGGCCTAAATCGGTTGTCATTGTCAGCATATGATTCTCGGAACTTCTGCATAGGAGTCCGCATCATTCGCCGCAACTCTCTGAGACAGGTTGGTGTGGTTTACATTCTTTTGCACTTGCAGTTATTATTTTCTTGAGTGAAGGGATTTTCTGGATGTTCCTCTTCTATAACAGAGTTTTTATAAAAATATTCATTGGTGGCTGTTCGTGCCACAATTTATGCACTTCAATGTCTACCTTCTGGTAGTTGTGAATAGGAGCTTCAATGGTTGGAAACTATCTGAGATTGAAGCTTAAAAGTTGATTCAATATTTCATGGGCGTCTTTGCTGGGTTGTACACAAGGTGATGGACTTGATCCCAGCAGTGGCAAAAGGAGAGGCCTTTGAGGATGCCCTTGTGCGGTTACGACGCTGCATCAATGGTGGGCATGGTGCAGGTGGTGGGGTTGATGATGATGATGATGATAGTGACTTGGAAGTTATAACAGAGTCAATCACTGTCTCTTTACGTTGCCCTGTAAGACTCCCATGTTACAAGGACATGATTTTACCTTGCTGAGAATTGTTATGTGTGGTTCAACCTCTCTCAATAGATTCGGACTCTCTTGATAGGATTTTCCTCAGAAGCAGGCTCTCTATTAAATGGTTTTTATTGGTTTTGTCTTGGTTTCTATCAATGGTAACCACAAGGTTTAAGGGCAGGATGCATCATCACATGCTTCAATGTAAACTTCTCTTTTTGAAGTCCAAACATTTGGGCTCAGATTTCTATTTCTAACCTAGAGAATGAGGTTAAGTTGTTCCACAATGTCCATGGTAAGTTTAGGACAAATGGAAGGACTTCTATTTCCTATGTACTTATAAGTTCCATGTATTTCACCTGGTTCTTGAGTTCACAGATGAGTGGATCACGTATAAAGGTTGCTGGACGATTTAAACCATGCCTCCACATGGGGTGCTTTGATCTGAACACTTTTGTGGAACTCAATCAGCGAGCTCGCAAGGTAAGTGTTTGAATCTGTGAAAATGTTCTGTAACAGGTATATATGTTTTGGTGAGTCCATGAAGAATGTAGTTGTCTTGAGGTGTTTGTATGACAAATTAAATTTGTTTGCAATGGCATGTGAGTGATACCTGCATTACTTGTTAAAATATTGGTGTTCATGATTGTGTCTGCACTTGAATATTCCGAAGGCACACTGATGCTTTGATAGCCTCTCTTGAAAGTAATTGGTACTTCTACACTGACAAAGATACTTTTTCTGTTTTCTTTTTTGGATATGCAGTGGCAGTGCCCCATTTGCTTGAAAAATTACTCAATTGAGTCCCTTATTATTGATCCTTTGTTCAACTGCATTACATCTGCTGTAAGTGGAAAAGAATGATTTTCAATTTGTATGCATTCATATGTCATAGATCTATGTTTTGCCTTTTGTTTGCTTATCCCCATTACCTTGTTGCAGCTTGGATGAGGACCCTAAAATTGCCTTCTTTAATTACCAATTCCTCTGGAGTGCTAGCCGACATCATGATTGAGTTTTCCTTTTGCTTCTGGAAATGTGTCAAAAATTTAGTTTGGAGATTGCTATATAATTACTTGTCCAAAGTTTGAGCAGATGTATTTTGCACTTATCTACACCCACTGTAGGGAGCTGATGAAGTCAGTAGGGAGTCATTTTAGTTTGTCACTGCTTCTTCAGGTGATGTTGATGGTCTGATACTTTGTGACTAATTCTTACATTGTTATGACCAGGCACATTCTTCTTGTGTTAGATTGCTTTAGATTGCTTTACATTGGGCTGATACAACATTTGTGGGGTTACCTTCATGTTTTTGTGGGGTTTGTATCAGCAATCACATTTCCTTTTTGTTTGCTACATGCATGTGGTGGAGTTGCTTTATGACTCTGGCTGTCTCATTTCAGATGAAACAAATGGGAGAACATATTACAGAAGTTGAAATGAAAGACAATGGTTTCTGGCGACCCAAACTAGAAGGAGAAGTCAGATTTCAGGAACCATGGCGAGCACCTCGGGGTGACATTGTACCTGCTGCTAATGGAAGTACCCATCATAAACTTGTGGCCTCACAACCACCTCTTCTGCCTGTAAAAGTTGAAGATGTTTTGTCTTCTCATGAATGGGGCTCACTGAAGCTTGGGATGAAACGAATGCATGATGGTGTTTGGGCTGTGAATGGCTCCAAGCATCTCAATGGCTGGGCGGATGCAGGTCCCAGTAAGCGTGTAAAGCCAACCACAAACATATCTAGGAGTAACAGTGCAACTGGCATCAATGAAGAGCAAGAAGATGGTGACCGCAGTGTTAACCAAGAGGCAAGTGACAAGCCTGCTGAGTATTCAGAAGATGGTGATGAAGTTGGTTTCCCAGTGAAAGTGACCAATCCTACAGCAGGGATGTGGCAAAACAGTGGTGGTGATGTGGCGAATGGAGATAATGTTATTGTGCTGAGTGACAGTGATGATGAAGCTGGTGAGGAGCCTGTCTTGGGTTCATCAGGGGCATCAGTATATTTGGGATCTGATGCAATGGGTCAGGGTAATTCTCAGTCCCCAAATATTGCAGCAGACGACTTGCCTGACTTGCATGCAGAGTCACCGGGTCTGGCTCTTGCTACAGAAAATGAACCAGGATTGGGGTTCAACTCAAGCTCCCTGCAATTCAAACATCTGCTAGGCACAAGAATGGATAATCTGGGCCTGCAAACAGAAAGCAACAACTTATGGCCATCCCAAGTGCCAAATATTCCCAGTGGTCCTTATGGTTATTATGGTGGGTTGGACTCACCAAGTATTAGCCAGCACCCTCTTCCTGTCCGACCAACTCCTGTCCAAGTAGCAGCAGGGATGGGCTTTGCATTACCATCTCCTCTTCACAGGGAGGATTCTGTGAGGGGGGCAAGCTGGACAAGGTACAGTCGACCTTCTCATTCACTCCCTTATGCAAGTGCTGAGCACAACGGTGGGAGTAGTGACAGTGGAAGGGGGCCTTCACCATCAGAATCTGCTTTGCAACTGTTTCTTCCTCCCCAACCAGCACGAGTTCCGGTAGTTATCTGTTATCCATAAAATACATATTACACTATATCTGCTATATTTGCTGCTTCTGTAGGCGGTCACAGACAGGTCATCATTTGGAATGGCAGGTTCTCTGTATTGTTCCTTTTCATGTTGTTTGTATCTGTTTGATATAGGACAGTAGTTTACCTTTATGCTGTAGGCCAATGAGATTTGTCGATGAGATGTGTCTTTTCCATTGAAGTATGAAGTTCTGTCAGCAAAGTGAATTTATTATGTTAGGTGTGATAAGCACCATATTTTACATCAATGGCAAGTAATGAAGTGAGGTCTTGGTGGTTTGTACAGGTCCAATCCCATTCTCAGGAGCCTTTGATGGCAGAGGAGGAAGAGGTGGATGATACATGGTTTTCACTTAGTCTAGGAGGAGGAAGAAATAGGTTTGATTCAGCACTCCCACAAAGTATTCCAAGCTCTTCAGCACGGGAGGTTTATGGTCCTCCCCCCAAAGCCAGAGGTGGCCTTGATACTATTTCCAGCACAGGTCTCTCATGGCTTTCAGATGTTCCTTTTAGGGTTTATTGGTTGGTTTTCAGTAGGAATGATGTTGATCTGAACGTGACCTATATCCCTAAAATTGCGTTGCAGAGCATTTGGTCTGGAGGATTTTTTGGGCTTTTGTTAATCTGAGGTGCTACTTATTGTGGTACAAGTGTGACAATGTTGTCCTGAATGCATGCATATGGTGAATTTGTGAGTTGCAATCATATTCAATGAAGTTTCAAGAATCTCAGCAAATAGTAACAACTAACATCCTCCTTTATGGTGATTTGCAGCATCTGTGCTATTTGGCATGAGTGGTAATGGAACAGCACATGCACGCCTAATTGACTCACAAGGGTCAGGCCACAGCCAAAGTCCATTTGTGCGCAATCCTGTTCCAACAAGGCCTCTTATTAGCCCACCACACCGACGTTATCGTCAGTTTCATGTTGCAGATTCAGACTCAGAATAGGTGTTGTCAGTTTATTGCTACAAGCAGGCTGGGGCCTGTGCATCTGGATAAATAACTGGTTAGTGCCACGGACTTTGATTACCTAGTTAATTACAGCATGCTATCATTAGCTGAGAGCACTAGAATGGACCCTAGCAAGGAATTCCAATTGAATGCCTTTCCATTTGATTGTGCTGCTATCTAATGAGAATGCTCCCTACAATCTTGCAGGACAAAACAAAGTGCTGGCCTCCTCTACCTCCAGTTGTTTTGTTGGACAATTCATGAGCTCCTGCACTCTTTCTGTCTGTTCCCTTTTCACACAGCTCAGTTCCCTCAATTTTGCATCAAAACTTGGAAGGCAGCTAAAGATCAGGTGACCTTTGGTTTGTACACTGACGACTCTTGTGCATAATACTTGACCATTTCTTGTCAAGGAAACTGTGCATAGTAGTTCACCTTTGGTGGCTTACCCTCACAAGCTTGTTGCAGCTGGAATGAGGATAAAATTGACTTTATTGATTGGCTATATGTCTTTTGAGTTCTAGCCAGCATCGTGACTGAGTTCTGCCAGCTGCTTCTGGAAATGCCACAGAAGCTCAGGACACAGATTTTGTATAATGGTTTGCCCAGATTTTGGATGGATCATTACATACTTATCCACGCCAACTGGGGAAGCTGATGAAGTCATTGGGTAGTCATGGCAGCTTGTCACTGCCATTCATGACAAAGGTCATGGTCTGACACTTTGTGAGTGATTCTCATAAGGTTATGACTGCTCTCATTATCCTGTTACCTTTGAATTTTTGTTGTGGAAATTTCTCTGCAATTCTATGGATAAGTAGTTTACCTCTGGTAGTCTGACCATGATATCATTGGTTCAGTTGTGAGGGGATGCTTATTCTTGTTTGGGGCTCAATTCACAGAAAGGAAAAGATATTAATTCTATCCAGGCTTACTGCTGAGTCTTTCAATAGATTTTATTACTGACCATTAAAGTCATTTCAGAATCTGCATGGAGAAAGAGGGGAGTATTTTTGGCTGGAATTATGTTGATTTTTAAACAGTTTCTGGACATTGGATTGAGGCCATGATCACATATCACATTCATAGCTCTCGTTTCCATATTCTTGTTTCTGAGGGACATTGCAAAAGTACGGTGGCTGAAACTTTCAAGTGGGTGACTTTGCAGGGCTGCCTGGCACCTGCATTGGATTCAAAGTGAGAAGAAATCACCACAGCTTCATTCAATTCCTAAAGTCACTTTCTCTTGGAGTATGCAACTTTCTGCAATTGGGAATGAGTCCAAAACTTCGCAAAATGTCATCTGTTTGTCTGGCTTCTTTCCTGCACTTATACCAGTATTCAAATCTAAAACCTGATTTGAATATAGAGATGCAGGGAGCCAATTTGCAGAGGGGGAACAGTGCAGCGGTCTATGCTCAGGATTATGAAGCTTCTTCAGCTCATTATACTGGGGATGAAGTCAGTACAAGATGCACATCATAATTTATTTACATGAGGAACCATGAAGGACTCTTCTCTATTAACCCAGTTGGCCCAGAATCCCAAGACACAGTGAGTTGAAAATGAGGTTTTTGGAGTGAAGTATGAGACAAATCTTCTGTTAATTATCTAAGGAGTAAACCAGCCATTGCACTGTCTTGACAGGAGAGGAAATGAAGTTGGTAACAGCTGCTGGGTGGAGCTGGGTGACTGGTACACCTGGTATCCATTTTAATCTGTAAAATCTGATCCACCGATTTTTCAAATTTTTGGATGGATATCTCTTCCATCTGTAGACTACATACTGATTTGATTCACAGGGACTTGTATTTTGGCACAATTAATACAAACAGCATGCTATATCCATCTGGTGATTACGGATACTGCCAGTGCCTAGAGGATATTGTGCAACAGCAAGGCTTGTGTCATTTACCAACTGAGGTAGATACCAATTTCCTTCTTCCTGATCATTTGATTGCGTAGTAATAAATGGTAGTTTGTCCCAGAAACAGTCCGCTGAAATTATTTAAAAGCTTAAATTTGAGTTTGTAGGTGCTGGAGAACATTTCACATTGGAAAGTTTATGTTTGTGCTCAACTTTGTTTTCAAGTGTGGGAAGGTAATGCTGTGAAAACTTGGGCACTGTATAATATCTTATTGATAATAAGTAAGGGGGAAAATTGTGATATCAAAATACTAGAGTTGAGTTTTAGTTGGATACTCAAGTGTTGATTTTTCCATGTTCAAGTGTTGCTTCATGGGGTTTCTCACCAATTGATGTTACCTCACAAAACTGAAAGAACAAGCCCCGGGTTTGAAGCACGAATTGAAAAAAGCTTACAAGTGTTTTTAACAGCTCAATTGATATCAACATAATATTGTGATGAAAAGTAGAATGTCAAACTTGTTGTAATCTTTCTTGCAAGTTTATTAGCCTTGCCTACCAAGGCAATTAGGATATTGTGTTTAGATTCATTATAGAGTATAGTAGCTTAAGGATTTTGGCCCCTAGGTAATAAATAATAGGTCTATTTTTATATGAGGATTTTTGAAAGATGATATGTTGGCTTGTGTTGAAATTTGAGATTAGTTATAGAGTTATATTCTCTTGAAGGATTTATTTTGGTTTCTTTTAGAGGATTTTTTGGAAGATTATATTTTTGCATGGTGGAATATGTGAGTTTTCATAATTCTTCTTTTGCTTTGAGATACTTTTTAAATGTAAATGGCAAGGCCACCACAGTGTGACACACCCATTGTTTCATTAGTGCTCATCGTAGTTATGATTTTGCAACCATAGTTTCCCATACAAGACATAATAAAGGTTTGGTGATTTAAATTGCAACAATAGGAAGGTGCAAACACAACTTTAACCTAAAAGTTAGGGAACCTCTTTGATTGCAAAATGAAAACCAAATGATACCTTGAACTCCACAAAATGTTATTAAAACCCATTAAAGGGCATTTATATATACAATATTCCCTTTTAAACATACCACACACAAACATAATTTATAGTATTGAAGGGTATTCAATCCTAATACTAGCTTAATGGCCCCCATTAAGATTTCGAATTTACCTTGAACCTTGGGTTCACATAACATGGTCAAAATTGAAGGCTAATCCTACTTGTAGAAACGCTAGCCATTTAAGTTGCATGTTGTTGTGCAACAAACATTATCCAAAAGATGAACAAAAGAAGAAAAGTTGATGACTTCTATTGAGAATGCAATGAGGACCAAAGTTGCAAAGGTGCACCCTAAATCCTAAACCCATTTTCCTAATACTTTAGGAAAAACGTTCACTTTGTGTTTGTAGGTATTGAGATGCAAATTGGACCAAAATATGTATTTTGCATATTTGTATTCTCCTCAAGCGAATTGCATTGGAAACTCATTCCACCCCCCTCGTTTCCAAGATCATGAGGTCTTTCATGAAACACAATTGTTTGAGTTTTGAATTGAATGAAATGAGAAGGAAAGAGGAAATCAAAGTTCGAAACAACTTATAGGTGTGGAAAAGCCTTACATAATTTATACTTGATGCGGAGAAGAAATGTGACATGATATTCAAAATCAGGCAAGTCAAATTGAAATAGCCTTAAGAAAACAAAATTACGATTTAGGAATTGAAGGAGATTTTGAAAATCTAATCCATTTTGAAGGGATCAAGAATTTATAGATATCCAATTTTAACTTGAAAGATAAAATGAACATATGACATGAAAAATCAAAGCTTGAATTGCGCCAAATAAATGTCAAGAACCCCATATTAGATGAAGAAATTGAAGGATTTGGAAATTATAAACAAGGGTATGAACTAAGAATTAAGTATTTTCAAACATAGCAATAAAAATATCATAAGCCCTTCCAAACATCCACTTGTCCACATCCACATCCCAAGTGGATGTAGATCCGCCAACTTGGTCCAAACATCCATACAAATATTTAACCAACTTAGGACCTGACAGTTTGGGAGGGTTGTGATGTAGCAATCCATTTTTTTCCTGGCAAAAAAACAAAATAAATGAAAAATCAGAAAATGAAGTTGGAGAAACCAACATACAAAATGAACCTAAATGTATGTTAACAAAGTTTTGGAGATTTTTAATTAGAATTGTAAAGCTAATTCTGGCTTAAACAAGTTTTTAGGGGGATTCTTCAATGAAATGTGGGTTAAAAGGACAACAAGTACTCACTGGTTTATGAGGAGGGTTTGTGAAATGAAGTAATGTGTGTGAAAAGTGAGTTCAATTTGGATATGCTCAAATATTGGTGGAGGCTCAAATGGGTGACTCTTGATGGGCATAACTCTAAGGATCCTAAAAAGCTAGGGAATGAAAGTGAATTGTCAGAGCTGCTCCACCCACAACCCCCCTATTTGGGCCTCTATATGTATTCATCTCATCCAAAATAAAATAATAATTATTGCATTTTCTCCACCCATAAACATGAAACCGGGTCAAATATATCAAGGAAATCACAATCTAACCATGAATAATTTGAGATACAAGTTTGATTGTGATTCTCTTATTATGTACTTTATATATTGACTTAAGCCTACTTTTTCAATCCTTTAAATACTACATTTGGGATTTTTTTTCGGGAAAATACATGAAATCAACTCATCGATGGCCATTTGGATGTATTTATAAGTATACAATAACTTTTTTTGCCCAAAGTCTTGTTGAAAGAATTATGGGAATGCAACACTTTCCAATTGGCTTTCCCACATTCTTTCGTGTTCAAATATTTTCAAATGACAACTTACGCATTTAGTTCCCTATGTGAAAAAAAAAAAGAGAATATACGTTGACAATCCACATATGATAGTCTTCTTAGAGCATCTCCAGCGGTGCTCAGTATGTGACCCTGCAAAAATATTTTTCACATCCAAGTTTAGTTATTTGCTTTTTTGCAACCCCACCTATAAAACTGAAACTGGGACAGCAAATAGGTGGGGTTGGACTACTATAGCAAACCACAAGGTCGAATCATTATGATGGACCAATCAAAAACACTGAGCAGCAGTCAGATCATATTTATTACATTCTTTTGTGCAGCTGCACAGCATTGGTTGGTTGGTTGGTTCGCCTTTTACCGGCCACGGCAAAGCGTACAATTATGCAGAGCAAAAACCGTTTTCCTGATCCAAACCGGCATGTTTTGACTTTTCTTCATCCAATTTTACTGTGCAGGGTGACATACTGAGCACCCCTGGAGATGCTCTAACACAGTTGCACATTCATTTTCAGAATAATTTTGACTACTTTTCAAGGAAGGCAACAGAAGATGTTGCTGGCTAAAAAATATTAGGGTTCTTAAAAAAAAATCAGGTGTTTTCTCCTCATTGGTTTGTTCCCCTAGATATTTTCAATTGGACTGACAAATGGACACGAACTGTTATTGACATCAAAAGTGAAGGGAATAAGAACAAGTTGGTCAACAATACTATTTGTACATAAAGAGTTTCATGTGTTTTCTCCTCAAAGGTAATGTTCCCTTTTCTTCCAACTTGAGTGAACCAAGGATCTCAATTCTTAACTTATTAACATCATAATTGAAGGAAAGAAGAAGAAGAAAAAAAAAGTTGGTCAAATAATTATTATTATTGTCGACAAAATCATGTTTTCTCCTCATAGTTTCATTTCACCTTTCTTTCCAATGTTATAGAAGCATCAATTTCTTGCCTTATTTTCTCCTCATAGGTTCATTTCACCTTTCTTTCCAATGTTATAGAAACATCAATTTCTTGCCTTATTGACATCACATTTGAAAGCAAGAAGAAGATCAACAACTTGGTCAATAGTAATTATTATTCAGTTTTCATGTGTTTTCTCCTTATAGGTATATGTTCTTATTTTCTCTTGAAATTCTTTGATACCAAAAGGGAACAAAATATCCATTCTTTGATACCTATATGAGCTGGTCTCTCAAAAACACCATACCTGCCCAACAATGGTATGTTCCACCTTTTTTATTTTTTTCCAATTTTTATGACATAGAAGAGTCAATTTTTTGACCTTGTTGATATCTATCGGTCTATTAAAGAAGGTAATTTGTTTGTTTTGTTGGTGACCCAAGTTGCTTTGCCTCTCACCTAATTCTTGGTACTATTGGAAAGACTTGGATGAGTAGGCGAGGTGGTTTCATAATGTTTTGACCTATGGTACAAGAATTATTGAATTATCTTTCATTAAAAATTCAATAAAATCCAAAACCAAATTTTCTTTAGGGAAATTGGGATGTGATTTTTGATATTCTTAGAAGTTGTTTAATGAATAGGATTTTATAGAGGTGGTTTCATGATTTTTAGATGGAAGGTGAGGGAGATATTGAATTATGAGTAATTGTAAATTCAACTTAATTACAAATTTTGGTTTTGGAAAAAGAAAACAAGTTCACACTTGGGTCAACAACGTATGCTACATTTCTATGTATTAAAAAAACATATTTCGTTTGTCATGTTGAGATCTCCAAAACCACAACATAGCCCACCATGCTTTTGGTATAGTTGGAAAACCGTCAATGAGAAAGGGTGCACCGAGGTGGTTTCCTAATGTTTACAACTATGGTGAAAGAGTTATTGAAGATTGAAGAAATTTGTCGTAGCAAATTCAATAAATTAAAAACTAATATTTAGGGACATTGGAGTACACATATAATATTGTTAGAAGATGTTCAATGAAGATTATTTTATGAAGTATGAATTTGTAAATTTTAAGACCTATTGTGTTGGAGATAATTTAGTTAAATTACAAAAATTGGTTCCAGAAGGAAAAATAAGTTGGACAACAAGTTCACACTTGGGCCAATGGCATAGGCCACACTAGTCACAAATTGAAAGTAAGAAGAAAAAGAGGTTGATCAATAATAAATATTATTTTTCCATTAATAAAATTCATGTTTTTATCTTAATAAATATATATATGTTCTTATTTGCTATCAATTTGCAAGATTTAATTCCAAGGAAAAAGGGGGAAATGAAAGGAGAGGAGAAAATAGAAAGAAGGAAACAAAGGAAGAGAGTGAAAGGAAGGAGGGAAACATTTTTTTAGATGTTTAAGAAAAATGTCATGGCTCTCTATGTAGTAAGGCAAGATTTGTCATGGTTCATTATCAAGAATAGGCAAAATTTGTCGAGCTACCATGTTTAAGAACAAAAATAGTAGACATCCTTCACCTACCAACCACAAATAAAATGCTTGAGGTGGTAATCATTGGTGAAAGGTCCATAAGCATGGGAACCTAAAAGTAACCAACCCAATAATTATAGCCCAATTGAAGATTGTGAAGGCTTACATCTTTTGGAGTGTAATTGAAACCTTTTGCCAAAGGTTAGTGGTTAGGACTGAGAGTGGGGTACCTTCATGGCCTTTCATCCCCCACACATTACTAGCACAAAGTTATAAAGAATTGTTAACTTACTTATGTCAATAGTTGAAGATTTCTATTATGAAGGGAAGGAAATAATCTCTTGGGTGACAATCTAAACAACTTTGTTCCTTTGTTTGGTTACCTTTGATGTTGTAAAACCATGCATGGAAGATGCACAAGCGAAAAGATCTGCACATGGGGATTAACAATAACAATGTCTACAAGGGTTTGAATCCCATCCTTGGAGAGGACAATGTTGACACGACATTTGGACATATGAAGTGAAGAAGAAAGAAGAACATGTAATTGTTCTCAAACCACATGAAAACCAATTTCCTTTGCATCCATTGCGAAGGGATAACAAATGGTATCATGGTTGTAATGTGTTCACTATCATGTGAACATTGTAAGAAATGGATGCCCAAAAGATCAATGAGATGAGTGCAAACACATTAAATAAGCCTTGTGACTAAAAGATGGGTAGTTAAAATCAAATTCATAAAACAATGGAAAAGATTATTGAAGACATGTGTCTTATATGACACCTTTAACATTATTATTAGCATCACTTTCAACATCATTGCCAACATCACTACCAATGTCGGGTAGTTTTCAGTTTTGATTCCCACAACCGTTTTTAAAAACCTTAAGGGTTTTCATTAAAAAAAAGATTTAGATAACCTTTAAGGATTTCAAAATTTTGAAAAAAAAATCCCATTGGTTTTTAGTCTTATTGAGTTTCATAAAAATTACAACCTTCAATTTTTAGCAATGGTTCCCAAAAGCTAAATTCAAATTTTTTAAAAAATCTAAAAAAGTTTTTTTAATTTTTAATTGAAAGTGAGAATTCAATTAATTTTTTAAAAAATCAAAGTCAAAATTACTTTCAAAACATCAAAAAATTGACAAAAAATCAAAATTTTGATTTTAAATTTCATCTTGTTTAAATTCACGTTCAAATTCTTCTAACTTTTCTTTTGATTGTTCATCCATTTCAATAAACTTTACTAAACCATTAGGATTTTTGCAACCAATTCTTGCATCATTAAGCCAATTTTTGGTAACAAAAATTAAATTTTCCAAGTTTTTAGATTATAAACAACATATTTTAACGTTGGTGAATATGCTAGCTAAAGAAAAAATCACTTTTGTTTCTATTTGTGATCCAACAATTCCTAATATTTGTCAAGCAAAAAAATCAATAGTGTGGGACATGCACTCATGCTTCTACCACCATTAGAGAGGGCATTTGATCTCCTTAGGATCCACTTGAAATCTCTTAAAAATTAAGAGCTCTCTATTGACCAATTTTTTGATTAGTTCACTTGTGTTGACAATCATTTCAAACATATTCAAATTGCAAATTTCATAAGATTTGTGATCCATAGATTCAATTTCACAATCTACCACATGTTGTAAGTGATGATACAAGCGTAAGGTCTTGCAAAAAATAATTTGTTGTACATCTTTTTTAAAAGGATCTTTTGCACAAAAAAACTTTGATATTTCAAAATTAAACACATTGGGCCCTTTTTTTTGTAGGTTGTCTTTCCAATACATTTCTTAATGGAGAGTTTACTTCTTTTTCAAAAAACATTTGTAGGCACAACATGCTCCACATCCCCATGTTTTTTTAGAGTTGTTAAACCATTTTTAATAAAATGTTATAATTATTTTCATTTATTTTGTTCTTGGATTTAAAAGGACAAAATTAACATATCAAATCATACAACACATGATTTAAGGTTTTCTTCCATCAATAGTGTTTTTGTTGTTTACAACATAAAATGACCAACATAATGCATTCTTATCATGAATTTTCCATTTTTCCTCTTTGGACATGCAATTTTTGTACATTTATTTAAATTTTTTGTCCTTCACTATCAATGGCAGTGGATTGTGTTTGCAAACTCATTTTTTTTTCCATGGTTTTAATCCAAGGTACCTTTTCCATAAAACTTGATTAGGGAAAATATCACAAAATTAATTTTCAATTGTTGTTTCATTTTCACTTGTCCTTGAATATTTCATTTTGCAATATTATTTCAAATGGTGTGATTATAATGGAGAATATGAAACAAAAATGTTTGTGAATCATAAAACAGGTTAAACATTTCAAGATTTTTGAGATTTAAATTTTGACCTAAAAATCACCTAAACATTTACAAACATCCAGAATAATTTACACTTAAGAATTTACAAGTAATTATAAAAGAGCTCATTTTTAATCATGGCAAAACAAAAAACAAAAAAAAATTTCCAAAGCTTTTTCCAAAAATCCTTGCAAAAAACCAAAATAGATAATGTTAAAAGAAAAAAACGTTAAAAAAAAGAAAAATAAAAGTAAAATAAAAATACAAAAATGAGTATGGAAAGAAAACCAATTAAAAAAAATTGAAAAAAAAGGGGGAAATTTTTTTGTTACTTGAACTAAATTGGAACTTTTTGTTTCCAAGCTTCCTCCAAAGCTACAACATTAAAGCTCCAATACTCCAACCCTTTGCACCAAGTTCCAGGTTTGAAAAAATATTTGTTGAAGCTTTAACACCCCAAACCCCTTGTGCCAAGTTCCAAAAACTCAAAAAAACAAAGGGGGTAATACCAATATGGGAAAGGGAATAATAGAACACAATGAATAGCAAAACACAATGAGTAGCAAAACACATGAGCAGTGAAGCACAAGAGTGGCAAAACACAAGGGCACAATGAAGCAACAAGGAGCAAAAAAATACCTAAAGCATAGAAGAGTGATGAAACACGGGAATAGTGAAACATGAGAGTAACATCACATAGGAGCAACAAAGTAACAAGTAGTAAAACACGAGAGTTGCAAAACACAAAAGCAGTGTCGCACATGAGTAGTGAAACAATAAACAGTAGTAAGCATGGGAACAACAAACCACAAGAGTGGCGAAACATGGGAGAAGCGATGAAACATGGGAGTAATGAAACACTGGAGTAACGAAACATGAGAGGAACAAGGAAGCATGAAGGAGCAATGAAGCATGGGAATAATGAAGCATAAAGCAACAAAACATGGAATAATGAAACATGGGAGTAACGAAACATGGAGAAGGAGTGAAGCTTACAACATTAAAACATATAACAACAAAGCACGTAAGAGAAATGAAGTAGGGGAGTAACAAAGCACAGAAGCAAGGGAAAAGTGAAACACATGAGTGACAATGCACAAGGAGTAACAAAAGATAAGAACATGAAGCATAGGGGAAAAAAAGGTAGGGCCAAGCTACAACTTGGGCCCCGCTTTTGTAAAAAAGCAAGAAGTTTCTTTATGAAGTTCCCACTCTTTTCAACTTGTCATTGAAGAGCCATTAAAAAATGTCATGAACTACTTAAACCTAAACTAAAATCTACCTAAAACCTAAACCTAACTAAACACCCAAAAAATTAATGCCCATTTGTTTTAATACCTTAAAAGGTTATCACAAAGGGTGTGTAAGATACCTTTTAAGGTTTTCAAAAAGTTGATTTTCACTAAAGTGGGCTAGTTTTAAAAAAGGTTATCACCTTATGCGATAAACATTGGTTTTCATTCCAAGAATTAGGTTTAAAACCTTAAAGGTTTTCATCAAAAAAATGAAAACCACCCAACATTAATCACTACCAACATCATCGCCAACATTATCATGAATGGAGTTCATCCATGAATGTTCACCTTTCATTCTTTCATCCATTATACATTCATTATGGAATTAAAACTTGCCCAAGAAAATTGTTTGAAATTGTTTGAGATATTTTGAAACATCTTGAGGTAATGTAAAATATTTTGTAATATTTTTCCTTGAGCTAAGTTCCTAATTATGTATAAATGAAGATAGTTCTCTTCATGTTATTTTTAATTTGTTTGACACCAATTTTGGCTATGATTTTACACAATAGCTATATTATGTTCTTTTCATGTTTCCATAATAAAGTTCTATCTAAACTTACATCTTGCACATTTTGTGTTCCTATCTTTGGTTTCATATTTTATGTTTAGATGTAAAAAGGCATATCTTTTCATTATGCTTTTGTCCATGTCTTTCAAAAATCTATGTCTTTTGGTAGTTTTCATGCATGTGATAGTTTGAACAAATTCCTATCAAAACTATTTCTATTACTCTTGTTATCCTTCTTGTTTGAAAACCATACATACATTAAGAGAAGAGGTGGTGCATCCATGGAAGAAATCATTGTTGTCATTAGGAATTTGCAACATGATAATAAAACACTTTGTGAATTTATTGTTCATTTTCAAAACTAACCAAGTCTTGACATCATTCATGTGTGTTTTCATAACACAAATCCAAACAAAGGAATTATGAATCAACTTACATGACAAATTTGATAGGACACATTATTCAAAGTTTTGAATTTTGTCAACCAAGTGCATTTAGTTATCCAACTTCATCCTCATTGATACCTAAATGGCTTAGCCCAAGTTGGATTTATTGACATTTTATTATTAAACACAACCCTTTCTTGGTTTACATATTTGTTGAAATGTTGGTCACCTTTACTCAATGATTTTGAAACATGTTTTGAAGACTTCAATGCCACTTTTAGAGATTCAAACAAAAAACACACACCCATCAACAAGTTGCAATCTTTTCGCCAAGGATCACATTAGCCCACAATTTATCCATTAAAATTCAAATAGTTTTATTGTGACATTCCATGGGACAAAATTGTACTCATGAATCAATTTCAACTTGGGTTACATAGTGACATGAAGGACTTAGTGTTCATGATGCCAAACCCTTCAACATTAAGTCAAGCCATTGCACAAGTTGTTTGATGTGATAACAAATTTTTGAACGTTGACAAGAAATATGTTGGGAACCATCACCAACACAAAAGACTTTTGCACTTTGTGCCACCCCAACCTTTCGCAATTTCACCAAAGGATGATCCCATGCAAATCGATGAAATATGATTCAAACCTTTCAAAAAATAAAAGAACTTCGACAATGTGCAAATAATTTCTACTTATGTTGTGAAAAACGAAGTCATGTTGCTTGTGAATGTTCATAAAACATGATCATTAGAAAAAAAATCCTAGTTTTGCAACTAATTTTTTCAACTAAATTCCAATTGCACACACCACATGCAACTACATTTGGCACAATTGTGTAAGACAAGTTGTAGTTGACTTGTAGTTGCATGCGACATATGGTACTTGACACGTAGATATGGTATGTATATACATTTTCATCAATATGTATTCCTACAACAAATTACATATGCAACTACATCACAAATTTCATGGGTCATGATTTGGCAATAATAGTCACGAGAAATTTATTTTTCATAAGTTTCTATGAAATAGACATGGATGTCATTCATCTATTTATATTATTTGAACATTGATGTCATGTGCATTGTTTAAACACAAATGTCATATGCTTGTTCGTATTGTTTAAACATGAATGTTGTGTGCTTATTTGTATTGTTTACACACAAAAGTTGTGCACACAACTTCCATGTTTAAATAATGCATGACATTTGTGTGTAAATGATACAAACCCATGAAATAACAAATTTTGCACATATTTAAAATGAACCTATGAAGCCTATAAATTTGTGATGTATGTGTGCAATTCAATGAAAATGTTTAATTTTATGACATGTGTGCATTTTGAATGCCAATTATTTGGTGACATGTGTCATTTAAAAACATTTTGATATTTAATGTAATTAATTAATTAATTAAATTTGGATAATCCAATTTAGGTTTTTTAGGATGTTGACACATGGCATCTAAGTAGGTATGTAGGTAAATAAGTTAGCTTAAGCTAACTATGCAAGTTTAGGATAACCTTTTTAAATTTTGGGTTTAGCCTTTACTAGGTTAAATTTCTTTTTATTGGTTCATCCCCAATGACACTTCTTTTGAATTATTTTTTATGCACTTATATAGTTTCGAAAAGTGGAAAATATGACAAAGGATATGGGATAAACATTTTAATTGTAAGCATAACTAACTTAATTGCAACTAAGTTGCAACTATCACCTAATATATATTGTCATGGATGCCAATGTTATGGAATTCATTCATTTGAATGTTCATTCATAATTTGTAATGAACTTATACCTAATTCTTAGTTTAGTTTCAATTCACTTCCAGTTAAATTTTAGTTCATTTTCTAGTTAATTATTAGTTCATTTTTAATTAATTCTTAGTTCACTTTTAATTAAGTCCTAATTCACTTTTAGTTAACTTTTAATTCATTTTTAATTAGTTTTTAGTTCATTTTTAATTGAATTTTAATTCACTCATAATTCACACATGGATGGACATAGGCCACACATGGGTACACATGGGCCACACATAAAGATACATGGGTGAATATGGGCCACATGTGGGTTGAAGGTTTATTGAGTTAAGTGCCCAATGGGTATAAATAAAGTTAGGAATCCTCATTATTTTTAATATGTTCAACACAAGTTTTGGGTACGTTTTTTTGTCATAACTTTGTTTCGTTTTGTTTTTGTTTTTTTTTAATAATAAAATCTTGTTGGATTTTTGTTTCGCATGTGTCGTGTTTTGTTTTTGTTTGTTTTGTTTTGTTTCATGATCTAAATTTGGAAAGAAACATGCTTTTATTCTCATTTTGGTTAAAACATTTTGGTAGATTTGGTTGTTTTCGTGCTTGTGACATATATGTTATACCACTTCTAGAAACCATAAATCTAGTTCATTAAGAAGCCTTAAAAATGAAATGGGTTCACTAATTAATGTTTTTGTTTAGTGCAATTACACAATGGGTGAAGTCATTTACACCTAATTCATTAAGGTTCATTTTTTAATTATTCAAATTGTCTATAAATTAATAGAAATATAATATTTATTGAATGTAAATATTTATTAATTTATTTAGAGTTTTGGTAGTCATAAAACTTTAAAAGCACGTTATAGTTTGTATTAAATTTATTTTTATGAATGAAAATACTTTTCCAAAAATTAGATGAAAATATTCTTCAAAATAAACTTCAATAAAATTTACAAAACTAGAAATATTATATTTGTATAAACTAATAATTTAGAATTTTACATATAATGTTAATATTTTATATAAATTTTAAAAAATATTTTAATAATATTATATGTTTAATAACTTAAATATTACACATTTAAGTCAATTATTAAATAATTATAATTAATTTAATAGAAATTATTAAATTTTTATTGATTAAATATATGTTTAAAATGTGGGGAGATGTAATATTATATTATATATCATTATCAAAAATCAAATATTTGGGGAAAAAATCAAAAATTTAAAAAATAGACTTATTCAAAAATTATGTTATTTGAAAAAAAATCTTTAAAAAATATGTATTTTCAGTCAAATTAGGTAGTTATTTTTTTCTTTAACAATGTTAAATATGTATAGGTTTTGGAAAAAGTTTATAGAATGAAGTTTAAAGTTTTCATGTGGACAAAATATGAGAAAGATTATAATGTTAAAAAAAAGAAAAAGAATTCAAGACATCAATGTTGAAATGTATTAAATATAATATTCAAATGCATTTTTAGTCAAGTTAAAAAAGAACATTTCTTAAAAATATTTAACATGTGTACATCTTGGAAATTCCTTTTAGATTGAAGTTTAAAGTTTTTCATTTGGATGGCAAAGGCAATGGGTTATTACCTTGAAAGCCAACATTCAAATCTTTGGTAAAAAACTTTCATGTGGTCAATAGTGTTTTTGACCAAATAGTCAACATCATATGTTGACCGTATGTATATAAATAACATTTTTATTAAGAATATAAATTGAAATTTTCGAATTAATATTAAATAAAATATTTAAAAGTTCAAAAAATAATTCAATTTAAATAATAAATGCCATGTGGCAATTTTTAATTTGATTACTCCTTAGTGAATTCGCTTGTCCATACCAACTTGTCATTGATCATCAAGCAATTTGATGAATTCACTAAATTTCCAATTTAATGAATTAACGACAATTTCACGTAAATGGTTAATGAAAATCCTAATGAATTAGGGACACAGACTTAACTTAGTTTATAACTTACAAGCTATATTAACTATTATAGGTAATAATACTAATATGATTATAATTATTATTTAATAATTTAGTAATATATTTAATAAATGTTTAATATACCATATTATATTTATATCATTTAAATTATAGCTATATGACTAATATGTATTGGAATAATTAATATTATATTATATAAATAATATATTACCATATTACATTGTTATTTTTTACACAATAATTTACTATTATAATAAAGTATAATTGATAATTAATTATTATAAATTATATTTTTAAATATATAAATATTCATTATTATTATTATATTTAATTGCATAGCTTAGGGTAGTGGCCAATTAACTAAGTAATTAACCTACCTTAGCCTAGGGGAATTAATTGCTCTAATTAAGTACCTTACGGTAAGCTAAACTAGCTAATGTAAGCCTAGGTATAGTAGCATATATAGCTAGTAATTTAGGTAGAATAGCTAGGTTAACTATAATACTAATTTAGGTTAATTAATTATGTGACTTAGCCTATGCTAACTTATATTTTGTACATAACTATTTTCTATTAAGCGAGGTGAGGTATTAACATAGGTCTAAATAACCTATACTAACTTAAACTACTTATAATAATTACTTACTAACCTAGGCTATGGTAGTGCATTATATATACATATACATAATATTTTTGTTATATTTGCCTAGGTTATAAGGTTTCTTAATGTAGGCTTTGATATCATAAATAATATACAATATTAAGTACACTAATTTAAGTATGTATTACCTTAGGCCATTCTCTTTGTGACATATGTTCATTTTGTATAGTATTGGTTGCATGTTAGTTGCACAATAAACCATATAGCCCATATAATATATGATGTAAATTTTGTAGTTAAAAGCATGACCAATATAATTGCAATGACAACTAGTTACGTCCAATTGCAAAATGATGGGTTGCATATGACAAGATTTCTTTTAGTGATGAACATATAATATGTGTCCTTTTTGTTACCAACCCATTACATGAAAAATGAAAAAACAGAGATGTCTAGTTTTAATAAGGACCTTAAGGTTGGACCTTGATGTGTAATGTGATGAAAATGGTCCCAATTTATCTTTAGATTTAATGACATTTTTTTTATACATTATCAAATGCAATAACTTGTGGTAATGGAAACCCAAACATTTCTTGAATCTAGTCCATTACATGTTTCATTGAAAAGGAGTTGGTGTGGTGAAGAAGAACACAATAGTATGAGTTGAAATCATTGATGGTTGAAGTTGTTCTTCCAAACTTGTAACACACAAAACTAAGGCATTGGAGATAACTTTGCAGTGCACACTAACAAAGTTGTTTTCAATGTAATTTCATACCTGAAAAACCTTATCATCATTTTATTATCTTGGCTTGTTTTGTATAATCCATGAGTGGATTAGCATATTAGGAATTTTCATTTCAAAACACCACAACACAAGGCCCCAGATATATGAAGCTTTTAGCACTAGCATGTTTAGCAAAATTCATGATGATGTACATTATGCATTCAAAGACAAGCATGAGCATGGATGTAAACAAAAAGTTCAAGCATAAGGACCTTGGTGGTACATGAAAATCCAAGTGTTTAAAGTAATTGTCCGTGAAAATAAGGCTTTCATGCATGTTGCAAAAAAAGAAGATGCATTCTTGATTTATGTTTTTCCCACACTACATGTTAAGTCACGTCAACATGAAATCCCCTTTTCAATATAAAAATACAAAGACATGTTTGAAAAAATAAATGTTGACACCTTGTTGAAACATTGACCATATGATTGCCCAAGGAAATTAAACATTGACCATGTCTATAAAATTAAGAACTCAAATGCTATGAACATTGAAAGAAAATCTTTAATGTGATTATCATTAGCAATGGTAAAGAATAAACATGAAAGGAATTGAGTTTTGATAGAGTGAAAAGCTTGAAGATGGACTAAAACAAACAAAGGTTTACGAAAGGGATCACCTCTGTGGGTACCCATGGTTATGGCTAATGGGATGATACTAAGTTGACCCTTTTGGTTACAATGACTATAAAAAAAAAAAAAAGTTTAAAAACATAAAAATTATGAATAAATGATAGGAGTTGAACAATGTCACTTCCAATGAGACATAAAGTTGATGCAAGAAACATTTGAGTTGAATGCATTGGCTTGCAACAATTGATTTTTCCCCCAACAATTGCACCCACAATGAATGATATTTTTCCAACAAAATTTGTTTTTTGATACCTATACCAAATAGAAGAAGAAGTTGGTCAATAAATAATAATAACTATTGTCCATCAATTAATTGATTTGTGAGTTCAGTCCCACCAAATAAAGTAAAAATAAATGTTATTAACTTCTAAAATAGGTGGACATGGATTATGTGACCCAGAACTCACTAGCTCACATCCATTGGAAACCCATTAGGGTATAGCTTAGTTGTGGATGAACCACAACTTAGTTAGCAAGGTTCCACTTTGATAACCTATCTTGTTAATTTCATGCTTCCACCTTGCACTACTTAAGGGGCACTTTAGACAAAGGTCCATGGTCCAAAATTCTAGGGACCAAATTGAAGCAAATTGGACCTTTAAATTGGACCCTTCTTCACATTTTAAATTTTTTTTGTAAGGTACAATGAGTGTGTGTAAAGGCATAAGGTTCAAATTGAGTTAGTAAAAAATAAGATTCACATGTGAAAGGATTATGTTGTCCTTTTTTCTTTTGTCTTTTTTTTCTTCATTTTTTTGGCCATTTTTTGTTGCTTTCTTTTTGTTTTTTATGTGCTTTCTACTCCAAATTCAGAATGGATGAGCGTAGGCACAAGATATTGGCGGTCCTAGTTTATACTATGGCCATCCATCAAGTCATTGCACAAGTGGTCTCATTGCAACGAGTAACTATTACACAACATTGGAGTATAATGAGTGCATTGTTGTTTTTTTTAGAGTTTGTGGACATGCCACCAAAAGTTCAAAGCATATGGAGGTATGAGAAGGTAGATATATGAAGAATTAGCTTTTTGGGAGTTTTTTAGAGAAGATGTTTTGACAACATACATGGTTAAACTTTGACACATTTCGTGCTTTGATTAGGGTTGTAAGTCCAAGTCTTGAACAAAAAATACAAACATGAGAAAAAACATCCCTATGGAAACTAAAGTAATAATGACTTTTGCAAGATTAGGTAATGAAAATTCATTACAAATGTGTGGAAAGGTCTATGGCATTGCAGAAAGTACAACATCCATTATAGTGAGAAAGTTTTGTGTAATAGTTAAAAAACACTTAAAACCATTGGTGATACCTAAATCAACTAGAAACAAAATCAAAGAAATTACCATTGGTTTTAAACACTTACATGGAATTTCTTACATCCTAGGTGCCATGGATGGTAGTCATGCTCCAATTATTGCACCTAAGGTAGATCCCAAATCATATTATTGTTGGAAGGTTTCTACTCCACATTGATTCAAGAAATTGTAGATGCAAAGTGTAGTTTTAGGATTATGACTATGGGTGGCATGTAATATTCATTATTGGGTTTTTTTCCAAAAAACAGAGTTAGGAAATTGAATGATGAAAAACGAATTTTTACCTTACAAGTTGATAAGAGATGTTGTTTATTCAATGTGACCATGGTTCTACTCTCCATTCAAAGGTGAGAAAGATGGGTTGCCAAGATAAAAAAACACATTGGAATTTTATCCAATCAAGTACAAAGATGTCAGTTGAAAGAACTTTTGGAATGTTGAAAGGAAGGTTTAGAATTTTATTCAAGAGAGTATACATATTCCATTGCGCCACATGCTAGACTTGGTGATGGTTTACATATGTTTGCATAACATGTGCATTGCCAATCTAGATGGCTTTGATATGGACTAGGTTTTGGAGGCTCAAAAAGAAGCACAAGTAGAAGCAAATTCAACATTTGGCAACATCAAAGGAGCTAATTTGTTCAAATTGGTTGAATAAGCAATCAAATAGATAAAGAGGTTACAAAATCCAAGGATAATGGATGATGATAGGATTGACAGGGAAGACATAAAACATTAAGGTGAAGATGAAGATGTGACAACTATTGAAAACAAAAAACAAAAGAAGAAAGGTTCAAGAAGATGTTGATAGAGGCTATGGCAACTCATGAACTTTTAGCAGAAAACTTTTTTGAATTTCATTTGAAAAAAGATGGTAATCTTGCATTCTTGGATACATTAGATTTTGGGTCAAATTGTGGTGAATGATTCAAAGCTCATATGCTATGTAACCTATAGCTTATCTATGAGACGTCCAATTTAAACATCCATACTTTTGAGTAAAACATTGGTTTCTACAAATTGTTGTAACATTGTTGTGTTATTTTTAGCCATGGTTGAAAATGTTCAAGGACATTGATCTTATGCCTCTTGTTATGTTTTGTAACCTCATCTAAAGTGATTGGTCTATCTAAGGGCTACTTATTAACATCATCCTAAAAACCACTATCAGGATCTGTTTGAAATTCTAGACTGTCCACAATTTCATCAATTTCATTTGCAAAATCATTCACATGCTTCATCACATTTCCACCTTTGATGCCACCAACTATCCAATGCATCATAGAAAGGACATTCATGACGATCATTATCAGAAATCTCATTTGTAATTTTGTCATTTTTGTATTATTTGTAAATTGAATTGAACTTCCACTTGCAAGTATTTGGAATCCTTGAAAAACCAAGGAGTATAGCCAACATTTGGGTGTGCAATTTGACCCATGTATCCACCCTTGAAAGAAAAAAAAAAATGGGATAAAAAAGCTTGATTTATGGGCTGAAAATCATCTTTAAAACAAAACAATCAAAATTGATTACATGAAGAAATAAAATGCAAACCTATCAAAACACTTGAAACAAAGCTGGCTTTTTGGTTGGCTCCTCTCCTCCCCCCAAGGAGATGTGGGTTCAAACTTCATTGTGGCCAAAGTGGTGACCTCTAATGGGGGGGTTCAGGGTTAAGGCCAGGCCTTTAAAAGGCCCAATCTAATCTGAATTTTTTTTTTTGTTTTTTTCCCCTATTTTGCTTTCAAAAAATCTATCATTACACCCAAGTTTTAATTATGAAAATAGAGCAAAAATCAGATCTAAAAAAAAATTCTAGGGCTTCAATAAGTTGGAATTTAACTTGTTTCTTCGCATTTTTGGTAAATTCAAGCTCCATTTCTCCTCATAGTGCAATCATATGTAAAACCTCACCATTTGCACAAATTTTTCTAGCCTTCTTAGCCTTCTCACCTTCCTCATCTTCCTCTTTCATTGTAACTATAACCACTTTCTTTTTTGTTGCGCACTTTTTGGGAAGAGGAGCCGGTTTAGGGACCTCTTGTAAATCCAAATGTCCTTCCACTTGTGAAAATGAGTGTTTCAACCTTGGTGGGTGTGCACTTAACAATGTACTCCTCCATACATGAAATGTCTTCCATTCTTGCACAATTTCAACTTCAAGAACAAGTTAAAAACAAACCTTGAAAAACAATGAAAATAATGAAAATAGTGAAAAAATAATGAAAAACAATGAAAGAGACAACCTTGGACCCTAGCTTACATCTTGGTTCTCCAAACCATGAGATTTCATTTAAGCTCTACTCTACTTTTTGGTCGGGACCAATTGAATTTCCCTCCAAAATGGTGCCATGTAGATACCACCTCAATTTGGCTTCAATTGATCTTGGATCCTCATTTAAAGGCCTTGGGTTCAATTTATGACTCTCGACCAATAGGGAATGCTCCATTTTGTTGGACCTTAGACCCTCGTCTAAAGTGGCCTTAAGTAAAATGGGGGCAAATAGCATGAGGAAGTAGGTAAGGAATGTAAATGGATACTACCTATGCAGTCACGTAAGCAGGTTCAGGAAACAGTAGAGAGAGAAGCAGCCAAACCAGTTGGACTCTACCCCCTCCAAACCAGTCGGGTCCTACCCCCATCGGCCGCAGGCAAAGGGGCCCCAGAAGATGGAGAATCTTCTGTCTCTCCTATTTGCGCTGCCATGATATATTCACCAACTTCGCATGGAGACTTCCTCTTCACTCTCTCTCCCCCTCGCAGAATTTTCGCAGCACAAATATCTCTCGTCTTGTTGTTGTTGTCGCGTTTCCCAACTACCCATCAATCTCGATCCTTACCCACATTGCAAGTGTAAGCTCATCATCATCATCATCATCATCATCATTATCATCACTGCAGTTTTTTTTTTATGGTTTGTTCGTTTGTAATTTTTATCTTTATGGGGTGATCGGTTTCTTTGTTTTTTTTTCTTCCCTCTTGTAGAACATCAGAATCGCGACTTTCTTTCTGGTGTCTAGTTTTGTCGTTCGTGGGGTGGGGTTCAAAAGCTTTTCGTGTGTGTTTTTGTTTCCCATTTTTCATTTCTTGGGTCGTCTTTGTTGGGTTGGGTTTTGGGGTGGGGGGGGAAAAGGATTCCTTGCTTGGCATGCATGGGTTTGGGATTTATGGAGTTGGAAGAAAATGGTGTTGGGTGGGAGGGGGGCGGTTTTAGAGAACTGAAGAGGGGGTTTGTACAACAACAGTGAATGGGTTTTCTGGGTCTGCATTGGGTTGTGGAGATTTAGGGCTTTTAGGGTGTTGCATGGCCTTTTGCATTGAGTACCAAGTGTGATGAGTGGTATGTGATGATGATGAGAATCATGACTTGGGGGGTCCCCAGGAGCGATGTATACAATAAGGTGCCTCCCTCCCTGCCTCTCTCTCTCTGTCTGCCCTTGTTTTTGTTTGTTGTTATTAATCTAGAGTCTCATGTGTGTGTATGTGCGTCTTGTTTGAATTTGTTTCAGTGGTCCTTGTGTGGTGGTACCTATTGATGGTAGTGGGGTTTTGGTTGTTTTGTTCTATTTGATTTTTGAATTGTTGGATTTTTCTGCATTGTGGGTCTCATAAAAGGGAGCTTGGTTCTCACTTTGGGCCAAAACCTCACCACCCACTTGGAGATTTATAACCTCACTCACTTGGAGATTTTTTTTTTGGGGGTTTCTGGTTCATATTTTCTGCTGATTTGGTTTTGTGATGGGGTTGTTTTGATGTTTGGCAGTTAAGACGACGGCTTATGATCTGTTTTTGAACAATTTTCCGAGAACAGGGTCACACAATGGTGGAAGAGAAAAAGCTTTTGTATATTTTGGTTGAAGATGAAGAAGGGGAATTGGGGCAGAATGGTGCAGGTGGTAAAGCGGCAAGCCATCGATATACCCGACCCATGCTCCAGAGCACCCTACAGTTTATGGGTTGCAGACCACGACATGCTTTCAAGGTGAGCACATACATGTATTTCTCCAACAATTAGCTTACAGTAAATGCTTATCCCAACAATTGCCATGGAGAAATTAGATTTCAATTCCATCTTTTACTGTGGTTGTTAGTATTGCAGACCCTAGGTAATTGTTGTTGAATACTCAATTGAATGTCTGCAAGAAGAGGATGAGAATAGGACTGGCTCTTTGATGAAGTGAACAACCACATATTGAATGTGTTTGTGGGGTTTTGGGATTGTGGCAGATAAGTGACAATGTTTTTGAACTGGTGCGCAATGAGTTGCCACCCAAGAAGCAAAAGTGTCAGTTTGACCAATCCATTGGTCTGGTCCCGCTTGCCACAGAAGTACCAAAAAGAGAGAAGCTATATGATACCCATGGTTTCAAGGTGCACCCAAAGCCCCTGAAGAAGCGGTCGACTGCAATCATAAGCAGGGAGAAGTTTCTTGATGTTGTCTGTGATGCTCTGGCACAGTACCGGTATCTGGGTCTGAAGCAACGAAGTGACCTTATGGTTGCCTGTCGGTATGTGCTTTTTGACTTCACAGGTGAATATTGTTTTGTCATGACCTTCAGTTACTTGCTCCTGAAATAATTTTGATGGCTTTTAAACCTATTTGTTGAACTGTTGCTACAGCCTTTGTCCAATGCCAATTATACCTGGAAAGTTTTGTAACTTTGACCTAACTATCTTGAGCCTCAAAAGTCACATTAACCTCAGAGGCAAAGAATATCAAAATCTTGGCAAGGGCAATTTGATCTGCTGATTTCAGGAAATTGGGTTGTGACGAAGGTTGCTTGTCTGGTTTTAGTTCAATCATGATCAATCTTGTTGCTAAAAACTCGGAGGACTGCTGAGTTTTGTTCCTGGCCATAAAGAGGCTTATGTGATGTGTCTAAAGGGATTCTGCGATTTTGCAGAATACGGGAGAGAAAGGAATCTGTGACAGTTTTGCTCTGTGGTACAAGTGGTTGCGGCAAATCCACACTCGCCTCATTGCTGGTAAGTTCCTTCATTCTCCTGTCCACACCCATGTGTCTGTTCCTCTTGTCTGCCTACTCCTCAAATCAAAGCTCAAAACTTGCAGCCATTGCAGGGAAATAAATTTGTACCATTGCTTTAGTTTGCTGCTCAACCAGTTGAGAATATGTGTTGTCACTGCTGCATGTCCCTTCTTTGTGTACTGAAACTGAGAGTGATGTGCAAATCACAGGCACACAGGCTTGGAGTTACTACAGTGGTCTCCACTGACTCTGTCCGGCATATGATGCGGGGTTTTGTAAGTGAAGAGGAGAATCCACTGCTTTGGGCTTCCACATATCATGCAGGGGAGTTTTTAGATCAGGAAGCTGTGGCCCAGGCTAAGTCTAAGAGGAAAGAGGCTAAGCAGGCCAGCCTTCCTATTCGATCTTCATCATCTGGGTCTTATGGTACACTAACACCTGCTGCATCTCTAGACAGGAAAAGTCTTGTTCAATCAGCTTCAGAGCTTAAACACAGCAATGGAAATAATGGGCATAGAGTCGTCAACAATGGGAAGACTGTTAATCTTGAAGAGACGAATAGTCTCAAAGCTGAGGGTGGCAGTTGTAAAGTTGAAGTGGCAGCAGATTCTTTGGTGGGTGCAAAGACCATGGCAATTCAAGGCTTTAAGGCACAAAGTGAAATGGTTATGGAAAGCCTTGACCGCTTGATCACAGCTTGGGAGGCTAAAAAGGAGTCAGTTGTGGTAGAGGGTGTACATCTCAGCCTCAACTTTGTGGTGAGTAGTAAAAGTGCATGTAGATGATCTTGAGTTTATGTTAGTTTGGTGCCTTAAGAAAGTATCTTTGTTTGGAGTTCAGCTGAGTAAGCCAAGGATAAAATTGCATGTTCAGGGGTGCAGGAGTGTACTGTGTGATGGTCCACCATATCAGTGCAGGTGTGTACTGTGTGATGATCCACCATATCATGCACCATTGGTGTGAAATGGGTTTCTCAAGTCAGTCTCAAAATTCAAAGGCCTGTCTGACTAACATCAGGGTGCTGGAGCTGGCAGATGGGGCTGATGAAGAAGCATCCTTCAATTATACCATTTTTAGTGTACATTGCAAATGAGGACAAGCACATGGAGAGATTTGCAGTGCGTGCCAAATACATGACTCTGGACCCAGCAAAGAACAAGTATGTGAAGTATTTCCGCAATATCCGGATGATCCAGGACTACTTATGCAAGCGGGCTGACAAGCATCTAGTACCCAAGGTCAACAACACCAACGTGGATAAGAGCGTGGCAGCAATTCATGCCACAGTTTTCAGCTGTCTTCGCCGACGTGCAGATGGAGAAGCACTTCTTGACCAGGCCACAAACACTGTGAAAGTTGTTCACCAAGAGTACATGAAACAGTACACATCATCAGCTTTGGGATCCAAGGGTATGTTCCAGTTGATACAGCGCAAAGGCTCATCCCGTAACCTGATGGCTCTTCTGGACACAGATGGAACAGTGACCAAGGCATGGCCACTTTCAACAATGCAATTGGAGAAAAAACCTTCAGCTGATGTAGTTGCAGACAAGGAGTTGGACATGTTGCTTTATGGCCCAGTGTCCATTGGTAGGGCAGAACCTGTGCATCTACAGTTTGGAAACCGTGGTTTGGGTGCATGGCCCAGTGATCAAGAGGATCTGAATGAGAATGGTTCTAGTTCATTCAGAGGAAGTGGGAATACGGATCACCTTTGTCATGGATCACCAACTCCATCTGTTGGCCCTGGGTCAGAAAAAGAGGTCAGTTGATGTCTAGAACCTTGATTTAAAACCTCTGTTGCTGCTGTTTTGTCTTCCTCATGAGGTTGTGACTAATCATCCTTTTCTTTTCTACGCTTGCAGCTGGTTGAGGAAGTAGAGGTTTCAGGCAGTGAGGAGGAGATTGAAGACGAGCAGGAAGAGTCTGAGGATGGAGGACAGTCCAGTGGATCTGAGCCAGAGCCAGTTGAGGAAGATGATGTATGGTTTCTCTCCCACTCTCTGTTTTCTGATGAACCTTGTGTCCAATGGTTGTTTAAGAGCAACTCTACCAGTGTTCAGTGTGTGACCCTGCGAATTAAAATTGCATGAAGAAAAGTAAAAAAATGCTGGTTTGGGTCAGCAAAATGATTTTAGCCCAGCATTTTTGCACAGTTTGTTGATGCTGGTAAAAGGCACGGCAAAGTGTAACACCTGCTGTTGATTGGCTAGATGGTTTGATTGGTCCAGGTGGGTTGCTATTAGTAGTCTCTGCTGGGGATGCTGTAAGACCACAGTTTTCCAACAAAAACTCTGTTTTTTTCTCTTGTTGTTTAAATCTGTACAACCCTGCCATTGGAATGCAAGAATTTCTTGCTTCATTCTGTTCTTTCTCTTAGAAACAGGACTGAATTCCTTCTTTGGCATGATATGAAAACTAGTTATGTCAGTGTAATGACTTGGGTTCTTGGAAGAGAAATCAGCATTTTGAGTTATCTAGTGAGGGCTGACAAACAATGTTGTTTTTGGGACATAGATGGAGGGGTCTGTGGATGATGAAAGTGTGCGATCTGATGGTGATGTTGATTATGTTGAGACAAGTGCTGAAGGGGACGATGCTTATTGGGAAGATGATGAATCTCCAAGGCCACCACAGATCTTTGTGGGGGAGTCTGGCAAAGTGAAAAAGGCAAACATGGCACGCCTACTCTCATTTGACCAAGCAACTGCAGCAGGCCGAGTCCAACCTCAGCTTCGAAAATCTTTCTCACATAAAGGGTCATCAAGGCTACCTTCACGAATAATAACTAAATCGACTGAATAGAAGGGAGGTTCTTCCTCTTAACAGGAAGTTAGTGCTCAAGTCCTTCGTATGCTGCTATGTGTTCCTTCCCTCCAGAGTGGAATTTGCAATAGGTTAAACAGTGCAGAACTTTTTGCATGTTTTTCAAGTGCTGTAGATAGAGTTCAATCATGCCTGGAACTTTGGAATTCCAGTTGGGGGTCAGTTGGTCCTTTTTCTCTCTTTTTGTACATAGGGTGAGACAAAAATTCTCATGCCTGACTCTAGGTTTCTGAAACTTTCATGACCCATGAGATTGGGATGTTTACAATAATGCAGATGGTTTTCAAAGTGGAATTGTGAAGCTGGAAGGAACCAGCCTACCAACCAACCACTACCAATCAACAATAGAATTTTGGCAATGGTCTTGGGTTGTGTACATGCATATCATTTTATTGGCTTGTTGTCATTTGTCAGGTCTGTGAACCAACACATGTGTGATGTGATGTTGTCACATACCTTGGTTCTTTTGAGCAAACTTGTTATCTAATGGATTTGTGTGTATCTTGATCCTGCATTTACTTTCAAATGTAAGATTGGCAGCTTTGGGAGTTCTGGAGCTAGATGCTTACAGAAGATGCAGGACAGTGCTTCATAAAGTATTATGTATTGTCAAACATATGTGAGCAAATGGAGATTCTGCTACAGGTTTGCAAGATCTTCTTCCTGTTGAAAAGTTGTGTAAGGTTTGCATTTTCAAGCAGGAGCTCACTGACTGTAATGGACCTTTCCTTGGGCTCACTGACTGCTGATTTGGAACTGCTCCAGCCCAACCTCTCGTGTGCCCCTACTACTGTCAATTGAGCTGATGAAGGTTAGTATCTACTATCTACCTATGCTTTCCCACTTGTGCTCAAGTTTGACCATTTTGAAGATGTTGATGCATGATTGAGATGAGATCTGAAGATGCTCTGGAGGGTTGAAATGTTGAAACTGACCTTTTGGAGGTAAAAGAATCCAAAATGAGAACTTGATCTCCAAAGGTCTGACAATGGTTGAGTTGCCTTCTAATGCAACAGATCTCATCTACCAGACAGTGTCAGGGTACCCAAAGTGTCAACAGACTATACAATACTGGGAACAGTTGATGCAATGCACAGGTAAAATTGTACACCTGAAATCAGGGTCAGTGCAGATGACCCTATGTAGCAGTTTGGAAAGGATGTCTCAGAAAGTGAGATCTAGCTATATCACGGAAGGTGAGATCAATGTTAAAAGTTGTGTTAAACTGGATTTTACAGTTTGTCCAACACTAAGTCCACTATTCCAGAAAGATCTTGGAAACTTAATCCATGTCGTCAATGTGTGAAAAATTTGCCGCACATCTCTTACTTGAACTGTTTCACCTGCTTCAAAAACAGGCTCTCAAAGCTTCGAAGTGAATTCTTTAGCTAAAACCCACGCATGAGTTGTAGCAGGTAGTTGGCTTGCAAGTCCCAGGTGTTCTATGGAGCAAGATGACCTTGTCTCCTACAAGCCCTGAGAAAGTTTTTACCACAGAGGCTGATGCAGAGCACAGTTAATGATTATATGTTTTGAGGCTCTCCTCTATCTGGTAAAAGCCTTCAGTTTCACTGGCAATTGTCCATTCTTTTGTTCAATAGACCTGGCTTGCCTGTTGTCAGTCTATTTGTGTTGTATTTTGGTGAAAATATGTGGATTCAGTTATTGAAATGTCATTGCTTGCAAAATGTGTGCACCCATTCTTCATACATAATTCTCTTTTGGTTTCTGTTTTCATTTTGGGAAGTAGATAAAATGTGACACAGGGTATATGATTCATAAGTGTCTGTACTTGCACATTCCACTTGAAATCAAAGGGCAAGTGTGACCTAGTGAAGGAATGTGTGGATGTCTGAATGACCAAACTGGAAGTTTTGACTAAATTAGAACATATTTTTGCTGAACAAACTACTTGTACTGGATTGTAAGGGTGTGGGTTTAGGGTTTCCTTGATGCTCCTTAGGATCTTTGTAACTTGGGAGGATTGATCCTCAACTACAGGAGGGGCCGAGGGCCAAATTGACAGACCCAAAATTCTACTTTCAAAGAACCAGTTCAGCTTGTACTGAAGCAATCAAGTGATTGAATTTGTGATTCTAGTTGAGATAATTACAGAGTCTGCAGCAAAACCATGAACAAAATAAAACTTTGAAGTTTTGCTTTTGTGAGGTTCTGATCAAGAAAGTTAGAACATTACCAGCATTGTTATACTAGCTCATTTAATTTACATGTGCTTTGCAGCAAAATATCCAAACCCAAAATGTCTTTCAATCTCACCTTTGCACAATTAAACTTCCACATCCTCCCTTCCCACTATACAGTATTAACTGAAGCCTCTATTGGTGCAACATCTGCATGATAGTTTTCTGAACATATGAAGAACATTTCAATAGTCTAACTAACTCATGTAAGGAGCACTCTCTCTCCGCCCCACCCCACACCTGCAAATCCACATTGAGATCTGAAATTACTCAAAGGCAATTGCTAATATCATCCTGTGTGTCGCTTTGGTGCCTTCCCTTTTCCAGCATCCAGCAAGTCTTGAGATAAAGAATCAAATCGCTCACGACCATTTTCTTCTTCTTTTGAGAGTCCCACAGCACCTCAACTGGGTACAGACCACTGGAGTTATACTCTTCAAGCTCAAATAGAGCATCAATCACTGTTTTGCAAACTTTCTCTCCCAACTCATCCTTCAACTCTTGCAGCTTTGTGTCATCTTTTTGGACTTCATACTGCAAAATAGTACAAGATCACTAATTTTTTAAGCACTCAAAAACAAAGAAAAACATAATCGAAGGATCAAGGGTGGCAGAATTTTATCATCCTATAAACCAATCAGTCCTTAATACTGATTGCAATTGCAGCTCATATGAATATAATGCAACTCTGAAACCTCCAACAAGAGACTGTCAAGTGCCTTTTCAGACAGACTATTATTCATTGGATCACTAGAGAAACAAGGCCACATTCTGAAAGAAACAACACTTCAGAATTGTAAGAACACACCTTGAACTAATTGGGAGAGACTTGCACCATTTTCAAGGGGCAGAAACAATGGTCCATCAAGAGGGCTTCCCATTTGGAGATTTGGGTTGCCATTTGGATGTCCCAACCATCATCATGGAATCTATACTTAAGCCTGCAAGCTGCCTCCCATGGCTCTTTCTCAATTTCATCCATCATTTTGATCTCCAACTTGTCTTTTGCCCCATAATCTTTCAGGCCCTTGCAAAATTATACCCAAATAAAAAGCACCTAAATAATTCCAATTGCACCAGTAATCTGACATAATTAATCTCAACAATTTGCAAATGGTTTTCATGACATTTCTGTGTTGTGAATTCAATATTAAGACATCAAAATTCCTCTGGCCAAAATTCTTGCAGATGGTCCAAGCAGCAAATCAAGGAAGCACCAATATAAGACTCCCACCCACAAGTGAAGAAGCACTATACCATGACTGCCACTTTGTGTGCCTCTTCAATCTCATCATTGGTAGCTCGCTCTTTCTTGGTGAGATCTGACACCAAGCTGTCTGAGAATTCATAACTAGACTGCAAGTCAGCAAGCTTTGATTCAAGAGCTGTGATCTTCTTCTTGTCAGATTCTATGTTGTTGGTTTCATCCTGGCAAGAACCTCTCAGGTGGATCTTGTCACGTTCCATCTCTAGCACTTCTGACACATGCTGAAATTCAAGCTCCTGGTTTTGGTTTAGTACCAACTTTGTCTTCTGCTGCTGGACCTGCATCTCCAAATCCTTTTTCTGGACCTGAAAATTGTTTTAAAGAAAGAAGAAAGAAAACCCAAAAGTTTATTCTCTTACTGGACACTCACACACATTAATTATGTATATAATAATTTGCAAAGAATTGGAAATGAGACCAAAAAAATTGGGGGTGAAAATCAGATGTTAAGAGATCCATGGACCTCATGTTTCTCAATCATCTTCTTCTGCTGTAGGCCCTGATTGTAGCACATTGCTGCATGTAGTTCAGCTTGCTTGCTGATCTCCTCCAGTTGTTTCTTAGCCTAGACAGGTAGGTGTGTCATCTATGCTTGTCATGATATATGTAATATTTGCCATTACCTAATGTCAAATTGCCATTTCAATGTAATATATACCACAATAAACACCACATATTGTACATTGTAATGGATTTACCTCACACTCTGTGATGAGCCACAGCTTTTTGTGTGAGGAAAACACAATTCTCTTGTAGTGAAATGTTGAACTTGAAGTGGAATAATTTCCAAGTTCAGCAACTGAAAGTACTTTCTGAAGCATAGACTCTGAACATTAGGATTCTGATGATCACTTTACCTCCTCTTTTGCCTTCTCAAACTGTTGAATCTCAGCAGATTTGTTCTTTTGTCTCATGATACAACTTTTTGTTCGCTCCATTTCTCCACATCTCTCCTCAAGTGCTTGCATTTTTGTTGTTAGCATCAGCTGATGCTGCAACATCCTGTTTTTTTGCTGCTCTGTGTCCCTGATTGTTTTCTTGTGCAGGTCTTCCAAATCTGGGAGGACCCAAAAAAAAAGAAAAAAGACAAGAAGATCAATTCTTGTTTGCAAACCATCCTTGCTTTCAGCATCTGTAATAACGCATCCTTGCTTTTACCAATGCCATAAGATGTAAATACTAAGAATGTCATTATAAGTCCATGACCTTGTTTGTGATTCTCTTCCACCTTCCGTTTCTCTTCCTCAGCCTTGAGGCAAAGGTTATCAACCTCTGCCACTAAATTTTGCAACATAATGAATTGCTCATGACAAGCTTCAAGGCAGTTATTTCTTCTTCCAACAGCTTCCACCAAATTCTGGACAAGCTGATCATTGATTCTATCCTTGTCTTCCATCACATCCGCCACAGTCTTCAAGTCAGAAAACTTGCATAAGTGCTGTGTCAGAAGACCCAAATGCCCTTTCAAATCCTGCAGTAATGATGCAAACAAATAAGAAATCAGATAAGAAAGCTGCAAACAAGTTTCAAATTCATTTCATGAAGGGTAAAATGACACCAGCCGGAGTGCCAAGGTCAAGGTCCTTTTCCAAGGATACAAGATTAATGACTGTCCATAATAGGGTTTTCATGAGTGCTGCAAACATGCAATTTAAGGACTCTTGAAACATCGTCAATTTGCATCAAATGTTGAGTATTGAAGCAGGCATTGTGATCTACACCGGCCTCTGTGGCTCCTTTTACTCATGTGTTTGCACCCTGGTGTCTCAGGTTGAAAATCTTGAGCACAGTAAGAGATCATCTCTGCTTCAAGCTGCAAGAGTGTTGGAAGATCTTGGAAAGATCATGATGAATTCATTGATTAGCTTTCGGGAGTTCACCGAGCTGATGGATTGTATAGAATGATATAAAATTAGGTACCAGCTATATACCTGTTCAGTGGCTTGCCATACATAAAGGTTGAAGCTGCCAGCTGCATGAAACTCTTGTAATTTCTCATTGCAGCAGTACTGGTGCAGCTGCAGCTGCTTGTCCGAGTGCCACTGTTTGCGGCCCCTTCCCACTGCTGCAAAGCTTTTCTCAAACGCTTCCGCATCCATCAGGCCATATATGTCTTTCTTAAAAGTTGTCAAAGCAGTTCCTTGGGGCCTTGGCGATCATGAAAGACATCAACTCTTTCAGGGTTGAATTACTGCAGATCCACGAGGAGCAAACGTTAAGAACGATGAAGAAGGTTGCTGTAAATTATCTTCCAGGAGCGTCGAATTGCAGCAGCAGGAGCAGCAGGAGGAGGAGGAGAAGTGGAGGAGTTCAATGTACATGGAACTTCTCTTTGATGTCCGCAGCGCCAGCAGCCAGACGGAAGCCAATTAGATGCTCCTGTTGTCCGTGAGTTTCTCGGTTGTCAATATTGACGATGATGCCCATCCAAGAGCACAAGCGCTTTCTTTCTTTGGCAACGCGTCCGGGGACGACTTGCTCCTGGAGCCGACGACGTTCATCCGGAGCTTGTTTGTCCCTTTGTTGGTGCATCTCCTCGGCAGTCATCAAGTATAATTTGTCCAGTGCTCGGTGATTACCGACCTTTAATAGCGATCCGTTCTTCCCATGACACCCAATTCCTCTAGTGGCGTGTGCAACCGGGTCCTGGTGTCGGAAGCTGATCTGCTTCTTCATGCGGCTGGGCGAGAATGGACACCTGTACGTGCCATATTCCGAATTCTTGGCCACCAGAATGCCGGAGTCGATCTTATACGTTGCCTCACTGATCTCGTACATCTCGATCTCTTCACACTCCAAGTCGCCAGAGTCGTCACTGGACTCACCGGACGCTGCTGCTGCTGAGGAGGACATATCTGGAATCTCATGTGCCAAGCTCAAGATCACTTTCCACAAGGAGCTCAGCTTGCAAGGATGGTTCCTTCCCTTGTGGGAAAATTGTTCAACTTTAGCTCCAAGAATAGAGTTCAAAAACGCAAGTAACAGGGTTCAATTGAGCCACACAGGTAGTTTTGCAACGTCATTCCTTCCCAGGGAGCCAGCCTCAGAGGGTGCACAATTATGCCATCTACAAGCTGGGTACTGTGAACCAAAGTAGAAGGGGAAGTTGGTAAATTTTCCCTTGTTAGAAAGCAGCTGCACTAGAGCAGCTATTGGGGCAAACGAATGAATTTTCCCTTTGAAATTGGTTCTAAGAGGGATTTCTAACAGGGAAAACTGCTCGAGGCTTTCCCACATTCTAGCACACACGGAGTTTTTGTACCAAAACTCCTTATGTCTACTACTGTAGAAGATCAGAAGAACAAAACTCGTAAAGTCTTCAAGACCATGTACGTAACACTTGTGACAATCTGCAGTAATGGCGAACTTAACTTCACACCTCCTGACATCGTCCCCACCAGCTGCAAAAATTCATGAGTACTGTCGTAGAATGATCGAGACACCAAGCGAGTCACTGCAGTTACGCACAATCTCTCCTGCAACGCTCTACAATGAGAGCGACGGAAGAAGGAAGGAAGGAAGGAAGGAAGGAAGAAGAAGACGAAGACGACAGTCTGACGTCGCCGCCGCCACTGGGATATAGGCCACTCAACTGCACCTATCTTTTACCTAGCTTTTATCTTTCATCATCATCTTTTAACATCTTCTTCACTTTCTTGTAATAGGTACTTTTGTATTCTTCATCGTTTCTTTTAATCTGGAGCAGGTCGCCAAAATATAGCAGCAATCTTTATAAAATTTTCTATTTCCCTCTCTGACCTGTAGCCAAAATAAAGCATGATTCTTAATCTTTTTGGCTACTTTCCTCTCCAACCTCTAGCCAAATTTGGGTGATTCATCTTGTTCTGGGATAATAGGACACTCATGGCACCTATCTTTAACCCAGCTTTTTACTGCCATCGTCATCTTAAAACATCTTTAAAAGAACTAAATTTGCTGGGAGAGATTTGCTAAAAGATATTGAATTTTCAGACCACAAGAGCAAAAGATATTGAATTTAGGCGATATGCTACCTCATCTATTTGAAGTATGCTCTAAATTGTAGTTCACATACTGCAGAAGGTTTTTAAAGTGTTGTGCAACAAAATTCAGCCAAAGAAGGGAGAGAGAGAGGAGCACTGTTGCAATCTGACATTTTAGGGTTTCAATCTAGGAAACAAAAAGAGGAAATAAAAGGCATGGTTGATCCAATGCAGAGACACCAGCGAGTACAACTGGATTCAGAAGTCGACTCCTTAGCTAGATTTGCACTGGACAATGTTTAAAACTGGAGATTGTAGCCATGCAATAAATATATCACCCAGAATAATGTCTGAGTCCACATCAGAACAAAAATAGAAACATCTGTAGATCTTATCAAGCCAGAATCACACAATCACACAACAGACTTTTGAATCTACACAAATGCTTCCTATATACTTGTACATCTACATTGATTGTTAAGAACACATGCACCAAAATGGATAAGGTGAGGTTGCAACTTGGGAATGAGATCTGTATCTGGTGATGGCCCCTCCTAACCAGTGGCCTCCTTTGTCTCCCAATGCAGGGCTGAGCAGGAATTCAAGATTGCACTTCAAATGGATGAGGGAGCATGTAAGATGGGCAGTGAGGTTAACCCCAGGAAGACATGTCCTTCAGTTGGCAATTTGGTTTGGTCACTGCACTTCTGAGAAGAACCCTACACCATCTCAAGCCTTGTCACAGGCAACATGCATTCTTTCAAGCACAATCATCTCCCCAATTTACTTTCATCCTTTTTTGACAACATAAGCCAATTTCAGCTTACAAAGGGATTTAGAGCCTGGACCAGTCAGTGGCTGCACTTGATCTTCTCCCCTGCACATTTCTTTTGTGCTTTACAGATCTTCTGTCTCACCAGCATCTGACCAACCAATCCTGGACCCACCATTTGAAGCTCAAAATTTATAACCAAATGAACTAAGTGTGCACAAAACCATGAAATGAGAGCATAAAATGTGGACCAACATACCCCTTACACTTGGAAAACCTCAGAAGTCCTTCTGCACTCACATGATTCAAGTCTCCTTGCTGACTATGAACACCTACTCTGGCCTCAAAATTGTTGTTGTACTGCTGTCCTTTTCAGGATTTTGAACCTCTTGCCTTGACAGCAAAATGCTTCTTGTCTAATTTCTCCAAAGTTGTGGTCTTCAACAGGAAAAGTCGGCCAGCTTGATCATATAGGCTGCCTCCACACTTCAAAAGTCCCTGTTCATGTAGCTCTGTCTTCAATCTCTCTAAACCTAGCACCTGCTAATCCCCCACCCCAGAATTATCTCTCCACACATGCAACTCAAACTCACAGAAAGACTAATAACAACTCTTACACTTGATGAAACAAAAGGCATAGAACCTGAAAGATGCAGAACATTATTAGGTGTTCTACATTATTAACCATTCTTCTGGGCAAAATATCCTATTCATTTACTGTTTACTCCTGGAATTGCAACAACCAGAATTTCCAAACTTAATTGCAGAATATTCCAGGGGCTGTTGCCCCCGAAGCCTATGCAAATTGCAGCAAAAATCTGGAGAAGAACCAGATTGTTAGCACATCTGAGCAGGAATGTTTGCTTGGACATACCTCCATATCTTTGGCTGAGATGGAATTGGCAAAGTTGATCAGACCATCTGCTGCTAAGTTTCTCTCGCTTTCCCTTATATTGATATCATCTGTTGGACCTGGGTCAGAAGTCTGACCGATGGCACTACCCTGCTTCTCCAAAAAGCTTTCACCAACATCCTTTCCATCCTCAGATGGTGGAACTGCACAAACAACTTCTCCACAGCTGGTACCTGAGAGAGGTTCACTATTGCTGGTTTCAGCAATATTTCAATGGGCAATTTTGATGTCTTGAATTTCTTCCTTCGTTGAGTTTGCTGTAGGAATGGTCAATTCATCCTCTCCTATTCTGATCAAAGAGCCTTACTCTGCAATAACCTCATCAAGGTCCATTTCCTCGTCTTCACCCATCATCCTGCTGTAACAAGGCAATCTCTGCATCAGGAGGACTTGGACTTTCCATGAAATGAAAGGCAGTCTTGAACTGAGTTTCAACAGGATTTTAAATATCTCTCATAAACCCTAAACCCTTCAACAGGATTCTAAACTTCAAAGTACCTTCAGGTTTCAGACCAACACCTGGCAAATGACATACAATCAGCTGCATAACTTGCTGGGAAGAGGGAACCTACAACAGCCCAACCATCATACGCCATCTATCAGCAAGAATGTGCACCAAATGCGAGAACGTTTTGCTTGTATTGCAATGGCCTCAATTTTCTTCATCTTGGCATCGGCACCAAGCTTGCGAGATTCCGCTAAACCTGAATCAACGGCTAAACCCAACTCCTCCATTGCTTGAGAAGTCTCGGCCCTAAATTTCTCAAGTTACTTGTAAACTCCGACGTTTCCTTCCTTGACCTTCTTCTCCTTCTTCAGAAACTCTTCGGCCGCTTTCTCTAGCTGTCTCTCCACCAACTCCGCTTTCCACCCCTTGTGCTTCTCTTCGGAGTTCACATGTTAGCTCGAGTTAACATGGAAGGTGTTTGCATCTTATGGAGTGTAATGAAAAATCTTTGATCAAGGAAAGTAACGAAGATCGAAAGTCAAAGTCTGTTAGGCCCTTTCATCGTTCAACCAATGTTGGTCACAATAATGAAAAAAGACATCATTTTCTTTATGCAAATAATCAAATTACTTGACTCATAAAAGGAGAAATTAATTTATTCAGTGTTAATCATGAAATTTCATCTCCTTTGCTTGTGATGTTTTTAGAGTAGCCAGACCTTGAGTAAAACATGATTAGAAAAGTAAGCTTGTCCATATAAAATCAATTATGACAACATCAAGTAAGGTGTGAATCTCATCTTTTGAAAGGACAATGTCAACTCATCCAACAGAAGAGTTCTCAATTCCTAAAGAAAACACATGCAATTCCTCACATCCAATATAAAAAGCCAACCTCTCGAACAATGGGTGCAAAGGATATGTAGCACTTCAACTCATCGCATGTCCTCGTAGACTCATTTTGCGCTGAGCATATCACCAAAGAAAGAAAACCCAAATCCACCTAGGAAGGTCCACAATTGAACCGTAGGAGAGTCCTTGTTATGAAAGTCTTCCGATTTTAGACAAATTTATACCTTCCTAGATACATCTGGGTAAATAGTAAGAAATAAATCGCCAGCTTTATTGAACAAAATAGATGTCAAATTACACAATTCTGGCTTGGCGCTTGCATATTACTAATGATTAACACTCTTTTTCTCATTCTGTTTTCATATGATTTCCAATATTTCACCATTCTTTATGTCAAGGACATAGACATGGAAATACACTGTTAATTTGCAATTATGTTTGGAAATGAATTAGTTGTTTTTAAAATTGTCTTTGGAAATGTCCAAAATCAACCATATCTAGGACAGATCTCTGGGATTGTAAAAGAACAAAACAAAACAATTATGATTTGAGGACTAGAAAAAACAGGGTGTGATTGTGCAAGAGGACACAAAGATATGGAGCTGATAAATAAAGCTCACAAAACAAGTAAAATGAAGCTTTTGGATGAACATGCTATCACAAAATGAGAGGACCAAAACCAACAATCACAAGTTCAATGCATATTTTGACAAAAACCCTAGAGTGTCTAAATTCAACTGTAAGAAATATGCAATCTGAAGACACAAAGAGATTTAACTAAAAGATACAGTAGAGATGACAATCACAAATTCAATGAATTCACAATGATTTCCAAATTGATGAAACGAGGAGATGCTATTTCAGAACATGCAAAAAACTTACAATGCAAAGCACTTTGCACTTCATAGAGAATTCATAGTCACTAACCAAGAATCCATTACATTTAATCACCTGAAACATAACATATGAATCCCTAGACTTTCTTCAATCCATCAACAATTGAAGTTAGGAAGTAAGGAATAATTTCATAAATGGAGCCTCTTCACAGAAAGGGCAAAGGGGAAATTTAGGGTTGGTAAGAATGGTGCCTATTCCCTTACAGTCCTCATAAGATATCTACAAGCTTAACACAATCATTTTCCAAGTTTTTTATCTTCAATTTGCTTTTTCTTTTCTCAATGCTTCTTCACTGAAAGACTCACAAATCCAACTTTTTGTAAATGTTTGAAGGGAATAGATAGCGAAAACTGAAGTCAAATGGAAGAACTGCAAAATTGTTGTTGGATTGCAAAAGGTGGAAGCGCCGCTGTTGAATACACTTGAAAATTACTGCAACTTGTGAAGAGGGAAGAAAGTCGCACACCCAGTCCAACAGCACACGGTCATCTACAATCTCATGAGCATAGCAGTAGAGAAGCTTTGGGACAAGAAGCCTTCCCTTTGCAGAAATCCCGACAGCCACCCTTACATAATCATGAAGCGCGAATCCAAGCTCCTCATGCACATGCTCCGCAGTGTAAACACGTACCTATGATAGGAGCAAAACCTCAATTTTCTCTGAATGGCATGAACACATTCAGTGAAATACTACATGAAAAGGAAGAAACAATGATGAAAGAAACACAAATATGGTTACCAAATCATTGGTATTACCATGGGCGAGGATTGGGCACCACAACAAAGTGCAAAGTTAACAAGTGGCTCCATTTGCTCAATACCATACTTGACCAGCTCCTGCTTCAATTTATGCCTATGAAGCGCTGTCATCATACCCTGCACCTCAACCCCATATCCCTTCATACTCTGTCTCTCATCACTGTTGAAGATCAAAGCCAAATGAATTCCTGCAAGAATCTGCTGAATGGATTTTAAAAAGCAGATGGTGTAATAGATGAGTACAAATTGTGGTCGATGCCCCATAGCTTTTCCCTTAAGTAAACAGCACTCTATAAGTGCAGCATTAACCCATTGTCCTCCCACACAATATGCAGCCTGCAAATATAATACACACAGAAGCAATAATCTATGATCAGTGCACACATACACACACACCCACACACAAGGAAATACCAGATTGCAAATCAAAATTGACAGTTGTACTCACTTGAAACTGTGTGCATACCTTCTGCATCAGATTGAAGAATTTCAGGTCACTTCTTGGAACCCCATATGCCAGATAGGCCTGAAATAATCCACCACAAGAATGCTTGTCAGATGACTCTGTGGTTGCTGTTTGTTCTTTTTGTGCAACCAGCAACCTTGTATTGATCAGAACCTAGAAGAATCAACAAAGGGTGTTCGTAACAATCTTACATGCATCAAAAGTGCATTATAAACATTGATCCAAAATGCGAGCTTTTCATCATTAGTCATGATCCGTGGGTCAATGTCTTGTAGTTGCTCCACCAGCAATCTGCAACTCAGTGACAGACCTTTTAGAAAGAAGATGAAGGGACACTGGATTATTCAGAGACATAGGATAGAGAAGAGTATGAATCACAAGCCCCCCCAAAATAAACAAAAAACTAACCTAAAGTTGCCAAGGGCGTGTGCAGCACACTCAAGCTGTTCCTTGCCCACAGACAGCCATCGAACCTCACATGCATATTTATACGGACCAACATCAGCCCAAGAGAGCTTCCCTTGTGCTTTGTACAGGTCAGAAGATGCATCATTTGTCAAAACTTCATCACTCGTAAGTGACTCTGACACTGACAAAACTGATGATGGCGTGAGGTTTGCGAAGTGTGAAGTTGGAGACTGATGATTGCCTGTGAGCAACAAACTACCATCACTTGCACCACTCAAGTTGCAGTATATCTTTGCCATGCTCTGCACCATTTCCTCTGACAACCTGTTAGCACTTTTCTTTGGCTCCTTGCTCCATTTGAACCCAAGGTCTTCATCTGCAGACATTTGTGATTCCGATCTTGATAAAAAATCTTCTTGGCCATTCTGCACATGTAAATAGGAAAGAAATTATTTGGAGTTAGAAATGCACCCAAACACTCATTCATAGGCAATAAACTGTCAAAGATTTTTCCTTAATCAATGCCCATTCATGAATCCCAGAAGCCTTTAAGGACTCTGTTTGTACACTGCAAAGGCAAAGGGATTTTTGGATGCCTAAAAAATTAAGGAAAGAAAATTCAAGTTCTCAAGAGATGAATGCACCGAGAAGCTTTCAGATATGTTGGAGCTTGAAGAACTAGATTTGTCAGAGGAATCCCCTCTCACTCCCTTGACACCAGATTGATACATGCTTCTCTTCTGCAGTCCATTTCCCAAGCACCACCTTTTGTAGCTCATATATCAATGCAAGAAGGCTCAGAATGTTCCACAGATGCAATATAAGTTTCCAGAAAAAAACTCCATGACCAAGCAAACCTAAGATTTCAGTAAAGAAACAAGTCATTCAAACTGTAAGGATTGTACATGTTCTGATGCACTGATGTACCTCATCTTCTGAAGGAGAATCAGCTACATTTGCAGAAGATGTCTGTTCACCATTCGTGAAGTTGGATCCAGACACAGAAGTTGATTCCAAAGTGCAGTAGTGTTCATTTGGCAAATTGCTCCAGAATGAAAGACGGCGTTTTGCAGTTTGCAGAAATGCAGGCAAATCCTTAAGATGATCCCCTGAGGACAAAATGCGCAATGGTCCAAGGCCTTGAAGCTTCTCGGAACTGACTGGTGATGAAGGACGTTGCGTTTCTTGGGGGCTGATAGCAAGCGTTGGGAGAAAATGGTTTGTATGCTCTTGGGTAGTTGTTGCTACAGGAGGAGAATCCCTGGATTTGGAACACTTAGAACACTTCCCATCTGAAACAGAGTGTTGACTGTGTTTTGGAGTAACTGAGGCCTTGATTTCCATTGGTGAAATTGAGCGGCGTTCTGGCTGTACATTTAGATACACACTGCACATGAGGGCACCGACTTCTGACATTACGCAAACCTTGCATGATTGGAATCAATGCAATATACAGACTGAAATATGAATCTTGTTTCACCTTTCTCACAGAAGGACGAGCAGATCGGCAAAGCAAATCTTGGCCATTCCAACGAGACCAGAAGCTTCGTCGCGGTGGTGAAGGTGATGGTGGCTCCTCATCTTCTTCTTCCTCTTTTTCTTCTTCTCCTTCCATAAGAGGGCATGGGACATGCAGAAGCTCCTTCAAAGTAGCAAGGGCTGGGCTCTTAAAGCCGCCGCCCGACAGCTGCAGTGAATGTGAAGCAGCGTATAGAGCAGCACCACCTGCAACTGGAGACACTTGCTGTGTGTTTCTTTGCTGGAAGAAAGAAGGTGGACTAGTACTAATGTGGAGATCCTCAACTACTTCATCATCCTCAATACTTGTCTCCTGTACAAGTCGCCATTGCAATCCTGTGATCTGCATCTCAAGATTGAGCACCTCCACTTCCAGTATTGCAATATCCAGCAAAAGCTTTTGCTCCTGCACAACAAGGACTCATAAAAAAAACCTAGATCAGTCATGCGAATTGTAGGAATCAACATGCTTCTTCATCATGCCTGTCTGTCTAAGATCGCAGCCTTTTGACATAGAAAGCAGAGTCTAGGGTTTAGGATTGACATGAGGAACACGCAAATGCTATGTAAATTCGAAAGAAACTCGAAGAAGAAGAAGAAGATGGTGATCAGAGCTGCCACAATAGACATGAAGAGATGCCATCATGCATAACTCCCAACGTCAGCAAGAAGGGAATGAGCGATCGCTGCAGTTGCAGAAAGTTGCAGCAAGCTGTGGACAACCACATGTACATATGGGGATTATTCTTACAATTGCAGGAAGATGTGAGGGAACTGTGTATGGCAGAAGTCCAGGGGTACGTTTCAGAGCTTTCTCCAAGGCTGTATGAAGCTCCTGCTGCTGCTCCAACTGTTTATGCAGAGCTGACACCTGCATGATGCACATCCTTTCCAAGCTTTTTGTCAGTCAATTGCAACGGGGATGAGGGGGTATGTGTGTGACATATGCAATTTAAGTGAAGCCAATAATATTGCAAAGCTCTGAAAAACCTTTCATTGAGTGAGTTCTGAATGAGCGGGAGGGGGAGAACTTTGAACTGACTTCATCTTCCAGCTCGGAGCGCAGCAACAATTGCTGAAGCGACACACTACTTCTTGTATCATAAAACACATCCTCCTCAACTGAAGAAAGAGAGCATGAGGTTCTTGCAGTTCCAGGCTGCTGCAAGCTATTATTGTCACGTGGAATAGCACAAGAAGAAGCGCTCGGAAGAATGTTTTGCTTGGACCGCATCATCATGTCTTTGGACTTGGGTAGTAGAACGGACCACTGAATTATGTGGCGCTTCCCTCCTCGTCCAAGCCCGTCTTCGACTTGTGTCGAGATCATCACATGCTGAGTTAATTTGCTTGAGAGAGCCGTGGACTTGGATCTCCCGAATTCACATCAATTTTCCACCGATTTCCATTCTCGCCAAACTTCAGGACCATGACCTCAATTCTGCTTTTCGTTATCTAGCTCGCTCTCACGAAGAGCTAAGCTTGACCCAATAATTCTTGAGATCTCCTTTGGAGGAAGGCACCCGCAATCAAGTGCTACAAACCAGAGAGAATCAGTCGAGAGAGACTCGACACAAAAAGAGTGTGTGTGCAAAAGGAGACAGAAGAGAGAGAAAAGCTTTGTGCATAGCAAAGCGAGAAGAGCTGAAAACAGCCTGATCTCTCTCCTCCTCTCACAAAAGCAACCCACGACATGTAGCTCAATCTTCAAAGCTAGAAGCTGATCATCATAACGATTGCCCCCTTGGTCAGTCAGTCAGTCCTTGGGGATTCACAAATACAAGCTTTATACAGTTTCAATAAGGCTACGAAATTTTTTCACATACTACTGCAAAACATTTGTGGATCTCGACTTCCGACACAGACTTCTTTGCACCCACGATGGTTAGCTCCATTGAAGCTGAAGATTAGTTTTTGTTTGAGAATCGAAGATAGAAAGACTCTCAATTAAGGGACCACAAAATCCCACACCACTCCTAATAAACATAACAAAAAAACACCAAAATTACAGACTCAGAACACCAAATAAGCACACCATTTTTCTTACATAGGTTTTCAAACGCAGAAAATCCAGAAGTCAGTTTTTGCCTCAAGAGTTTGAACATGCTTTAGAGCTCAAGAAGTTAGTTAAAGTTAGTTTTTGCTCAAGAGTCTGGACAAGCTTTTGAACTCAAGAAGGAAGTCAAGTTTTGCTCAAAAGTTTGCACAAGCTTTTGAGCTCAATAAGTAAGTTAGTTCTTGCTCATAGTTTCAAGAGGCGTGCGAGAAAGCTCAAGAAGTAAGTTAGTTTTTGCTCAAGAGATTCAAACGAACTTTTGAGAAGCTCAAGAAGTAAGTTAGTTTATGCTCTCGTGAGTTCAACAAGCTGTTGAGCACAAGAAGTCAGTTCAATTTTCCTCAAGAATTTCAACAAGCTTTCGAGCTCAAGCAGGTTGAGTTAGTTTTTGCTCAAGAGTTTTAAACAAATTTTGCTCAACGAGTTATATTGGTTTTTTGTTCAACAAAGTTTTTTTTAACTTATTGCTTCTGAGTTTCAGCAAAGCTTTTGGTCAAGAAGTTCGTATTTGCTCAACAGTTTCAACAAGTAACCAAATCTAATAATAAAAGAGTATGTCCATGGGCATCAGTAAAATGGCCTGTACACTGTACTCTCCATGAAGTACACCTTTCAAGATATAGCACATCTCAAAGCATTAGCCAATTTGGTACATCAATAGGTTTGGACTTTGGACACTACATACATTTTACACCTGTACATGTATATACCATACAGTGGCTTTCAGACGGCCTAGAAAATCAAAATGCCTGCTTCTGATTGATCAATCATAATGATTAGCCCAAGTGGTGGCATTTCAATACTCTCTCCAATTTTGCATATTTATGGGTTGTGCTAAGGAACTAATTGATGGTCTATATTGAATATGAAAAACATTGGTCATGAGTAGTGGGTGGACTTGCTCGTCATGCAAAACAAATAAAAATTTATATAATCGACGAGTGATTTACATATTTTGTGAAAATTTAATCTAAGTTGTGTGTGCATGTGTGTGTGTAGTATTGGGTAATAAACACTTATACGTAGGGTAAAGCCTCAAGGTGAGGCATTCCCAAAATACGGAACCTACGACAAGGCAGTAAGTAGGCTGAGTCCAATGTCCAATCTGGCATTTTGAGAAGATTCTCCACACTGGGCTATACCTGGGTGAACCTTCTCATTGTCCTAGACATTGTAGATCGGAATTTGGAGAAGAGGGAGGGTTCTTACAATGAGTCCTTAAAACTGGGAGGAATCCTTCACCTAGGGTCCTTACACCTAGTTTTTAGAAGTGAGGTTCTTGCACCTACTCCTTAACAAGAAGGGATCTTACGCCTATGAGTAAGTGTAAGATCTCTAAAACACCCTCCCCTCACCAACCTCCAACATACTACACCTTCACTAAAATACACACATCAATCTAAACACC
>Ga0116227_10000187_pt1 | contig 108075 bp, 51 predicted proteins | sample S1TSphgellanicum_FD_89693 | JGI IMG/M metagenome (GOLD analysis project Ga0116227, IMG submission 89693) | Host-associated microbial communities from peat moss isolated from Minnesota, USA - S1T2_Fb - Sphagnum magellanicum MG | ecosystem: Host-associated > Plants > Peat moss > Unclassified... | reverse complement strand
TTTTAATGACTTGCTAAAACATATGTTGATCTTCATTTCCTAACTTATGACATATCAATTTCATTAATTTTTCTAACCAAAAAGTAGGTTTGAACACGTATGTTTCTGTCGATTTCAAATGTACTTTTTATTTATTTATAAAAATCAATTACATTTAATTTTTAAAAAATTAGATTCTTGTAAACTTGATAGAGCATACTGATGCTACTTGACACATACTTTCATCCTATTTGATGTTAGTTTATGGTAGTTATATGAGCAGTGCAAAATTAAAATGGGGATGTCTACTTTTTCTATATACTTTATCTTACTTTGACCTTATATGACTATAACTAGAATGATGTCATGTTAAACTAATAAAAAAATCCAAGGATAGATTGGATATAATATAAATGTTTTTTTGAATCCTTGTCTTAATTGTAATTTTTGTTTTAAAGGAATAAAAAGAAATGCATTAAACAATGCAATTGACTTCAATTTTCTTTCATGGATAAGTAATGCATGCTTCTATGTTTGGAAATGTTCATATAATGCATTTATTTAAATAATGTAGGATATAAAATTTTTGAAGGCTACAAAATCCATTCTGAAAGGGTTGCAAGCAAAATGATTTTTTCTTTTCCATTTGGTTGATTTTTTCTATTCATTAGGTTTAGAATTTGTGGCCCCAAGTGTTAGCAAAATGTGCAGGAAATTTTCATACAAGGAAGCATGTTAAGTTGTATATAAAAACTTATGTATTCAATTTTTGGATTTTTGTTTTTTTAACAAAATGTTGATGCATTATTACATACACATGTGAAATCCACCACCACCATGAAAACTGTCATAATTTGAATTATCAAATATCTCTCACTTAAATTTATTCCATTTAAATTTTGTAATTGGAAGATAGCAAAAACAAAGTCCTTGAGTCTTATGGTGAAAAAGTGGTACCCTAATTATGAATATGCCCCAAATTGTTATAATAAATTCATATAATTGTCTAGGTAGATGACATGTTTTTTTATTTATATTTTTGAATAAATATGAAAATTTAACGTGCTAATTCCTTGTAAATTTAATGTTTCATCTTTAAAAATCATAACAATTTCAAATCATAACCAAAAATGATTTTTAAAATTTTTATGTCTTCTTGTATAATAAACTACAACTTTTCTCAACACATCATGTACATTATACCCCATTTATATGTGGTAAAGGACTTTTGAAATTCTAAATTCTAAATCAATTTTGGAAAGTTTTCTGAATTTTTAAAGTTTTAAATTTTCACATATTTTACGGTTTTTTTTTTTTTTTTTTTATAATGTTATTAAATGGTTTTTTTTTTTTTAAATTTTTTCCTTAATTTTTTTTTTTTTTTTTAATTTTTATATTTTTATTTTTTTAAATTTTTTTTTTTTTTTTTTTTTTTTTTTTAATAATGTGACTAATAGGTCGTTATCTTCTTAAATTTTTCCCATAAATTTTGTTAATTATATGAATCCTTTTGATAGTCCTTTGCAAAATTGATTCCTTCTGATGCAATAGGTGTTCATTTTCAAAAGTCCTAAATCAAAATTTAAAACTTAAAATTTTATCAAATGAATTTTTTATTTGAATTCCTTAACATTCATATGAATGACAAAAGAACAACTTGTCACGATTATCATGGTTTTAAATGGTAAAACATAAATATTTTTCCAATCATGACTAGTTTTGAAACCCATCTAACATCCTTTTTGGCTTGTTTTATTGTGATTGCACCCATTCAAGTTCATGTAACTTTTTGATTGAATTTAGTGATTCAAATGCAAGCTTTGGTGGGAATCCAATATGCTTACAAATGAGGGAAATTGCATGTTCTTTAAGGTCATTAATGTGTTTTGTGTTTCCATAAAAAATGGTTGTACATTGAAGGTTGAAGTCATGTTTGTGCACTTAAAAAATCGTTTGTATCCAAAACATTAAATATTGTAATCCAACATTAAATAACCATCATATTTATCAAAAAAATCTTAAATGTGAAGTGGACTAAAATATTGTTCTATTGTACTATTTGACACCCTATACTAAACACTTATGTTGTGTCCCTAGGTATAAGTTTGGTAAAAATGTAATTTTTTCCTATTATCAATTTTTTTTTTAATGAAGTGGTTTGGAATTTTCTTCTTAATGTGCTACCATCCACTTATGACCAAACACCTTCCATATAAGATTGAGCAATGATTTTTTTTTTAATTGCAAGGAATGACTCCCATCATCAAACACATTTCTATTTTAGGTTGGGATGCAAATAACACCCAAATGATCTAAATTTATCCTATGGCCGAACACAAAATAATCTTCCCCCGGTAAGAATTATAAAAAACTAGATCGAAAGTTTTCACAACATGGGTTAGATCATGGGGTGTGAAACGCATGCTAGCCAATGTAGTTGAACTACATTGACCAACCTATGTTTGAACTTTTGCCCTCATATGTCATTGACATGTGTTCAGTGATGGACTATGCTACCCTATTGCAAACCCATTACGACTTAGCTATGGATGAATGACACTTCAATTAGCAAGGTTCCAACCTTGGTAACCTATCTGGTAGACCATGTATACTTTCTCCTCACATTACATATGTAAATGGATAAGTATCATAGGTAAGTAGGTAGGGAATGTAAGGCCTGCTTTACACTAGGAGTTAGGGCCAATGTTCAACCCAAATCAAGCATTCCTATTGCTGCAAAAGCTGAAATCAGCCCCAAGGGCTTTACACTACGAGTCAAGGCTGAGCTAGCAAAAATCTTTTCAATCTGCCCAAAGTTGCTAATAAATGTTGAGCTTTATGGCCTTGTATTGGCCCCACGGCTGGAAAAAGGATACCATTGAATTTGGGAGACCAATTTGCAACCCTTGGGGCCAAGCCAATGTTCCAGCATTTATTAATATCATGACATCAATGTTCTAGCATTTATTAGTAAAGTGGTCACAACTCGACGCACAGGTGATGCACTTGGTGGCTAATAGGTATGTAGATACATGTGGATAGTTAGTACATTGGTTAGCTATGGGATAGGAATATAATGAAAAAGTGTTTCTTGCATACCATCATGCATGGTGTGCTGGTGGGTGTGGGCTCAGTCTGGCCTGGGCGGGATAGGGGAGTGGATTTGTGTGTTTGATCCCTGGTGAGGAAGTTGGGCTCTTATGGCCCAAATGATTGTTTCAAGGGATTGCCCGGCTGCTTTTCTTTGTCAGTGGAATCCGTGGCTGCTTCTGCAGCAGCAGTTCTAATATGTTGCCAGTGTGGTGGGTGACTTGTTCTGGAGCTTTAGAAATCATTTGGCATGCAATCTTGGGTTTATTTTGATGTGTGTTTTCTTTTGTTTCTTTTGTGGTCTTTATTATCATGTGCCAGAAACTAGCCATTATGTTGATTTTTGACAGTACCTTTGACTGGTCTTGATGACAGAATTTGCTTGGAGTGAGTATCCATGATCATTTGATGGGTTGAAAAAAGAAAATTTTCTGCTTTTCTTCTGATATTTCAGAACAAAGGATGTATTGCAAAAATAAAAATAAAAGGTATTTTGCTTTCCTCCTCCCCGCCTTCCCCCAAAATCATGTTGCACACCTGAAATACTCATTGCACACTTTTTCTGTACAAATGTTTAAGAAACATATTTGGTAGAACTTTTAAAGCGCGTTTGGAAACAAAAAAACTTGAGTCATCATTTTCCTCTTTCATTACAAGAACAACATCATTGAGGAAAAAACTGCAATATTAGATACGCAAGAAAATATTTTTTGAAATGTCAATTTTGAACAATTTTGAAATGTCAATCTGTTTTTCTAAATGCTAAAAAAACAGAAAGGAAAACTTGATTATGCAATCTTACATTCACAACGATTTTGGTATTCGATGTTTCCATTGACATCAAACATAATTTGCACATCATGTCATTGGTCAGTACAAAGTGCATTTCAACACATAAAATTTGATGTATGAAAGAGGATAAATCAACAATGAAAATGAAATATAATTGGGAGAATATACACTTTTAGATGAGGATTACTCACTCAAATGTACATTAAAATCTATTTAGTCTCATATCCCTCTCCATACTCCGATAATAACAGTTACATTGCTAAAAGAGAATGTGGTTTTTCTCACACAATAAGTCGTGGTTCATGACACATGTGTGAAGTAAATTTTGTGGTTTCAACCATTGCAACATGTATAATATGTGGTGTTCATTGTGACATATCACAATTAACATCATGGGTGCAATAACATAAATAGGAGCATAGAAAATGTAACCAATGTTTGGTCTTTTCATGTTTTAATATTAAATTTTGTACTAATGTTGTAAATATTTAATGTCTTTACATATAAGGTTTTTAATATATTATGAAAACATGTGGAATAATTTTAATTGAATCTAATGAGTATAAATTATTCAAAAGAACCCATAAAGCAATGTACAACTAATGATTCCACTATTTTTTCATTTTAAAACTTGAAATGCATTCAAAATGACATAATCATGTGTAATAATTATTCATGTTTTTACATAATAATATAATATGTCATGATTAAAAAGTGAATATTTTTTACCGTTGCAAAAATCATGGATTTGTAATCCATCACCATAACCAATTCCAATTTGTCACATCACCTCACCAAGCATTCCCACTACTTTTGAAATAGTCAAAAATTAATCACCCAAAGTAGCAAGATTGATTCCTATTATTTTGTTTGCACCCCCCACATATTGTATAGTGTAATGGATGACATCCCAAAGTTTGTCCCACACACTTCATGAACCATGACCTATTTGTTAGAAAACCCACATTCTTTTGTAGTGAAGCTAAAACTTAGTTTGGCATTTCAATTGGGCTCAATTTTGAACTAGTTTGTCAAAAGTGCTTTGGGTTCTTTTTGCATCTTTTGAAACTTGATTCCTGTTTTGATTCATGAAAACAATTTTGAAATGTAATCTTATTCATTAACCACACTCTTGGAATGAATTGATCATTTGTGAAACATGCCTTTTGATGGGTAAATCAAAATTGATTTTCGTCATTTTTTTTCCATTTCACACTGAAAAATCTCCAAGCTTTCACATGAATTTTTTGACAAATCACATGTTTAATGATATCTATAGGATGGGTTACCTATATTTTTTACAACAAACATAGGGGATATTTATAGGATTTAAAGTTTGATTATTATCATAATTGTTAGAATTTTAGCTAATGTAAAATGTGGAATTTTTAAAATGTCAAAAGTGAATAATTTTACCCAACAAAAAAATTACACAAAGTTATTAATGGGCAAGAAATTTTTTTTGCACCCAAACTCAAGGTCATTTTATTTTTTTGTCAAGTTGTAGTGCATGTTGCAAAACCCATTCCTACTTGTGAACTCTTTCATGTTTTATTTTTTATGATGAAATTAGAGGGGAATGTGCAAGTGTGTAAAAGAAAAAATATATATATGTGTGAAGAAATAGGTGCATGGAAAAATAAAAATAAAAATGTTATGTCCAAATAATAAATCAAACACATGCACTTGGAACCTTGTAACAAACACATGTTTAGAAATTGTAAGCATTTTTTGAAGTGCGTTTGTATGCCACACACAAGGGAAAATTACAATTTGGTTGGATTCAATTGAAAATGGAAACCCAAGCTACACTAAACTTTCCATGCAAGGTTTAGTGGCTTCAATATTGGTAGGCGCAAATTATACTTAGATTTTCTTTCTACCAAACAAATTGTACACATAATAGCACTTAAATCACATATAATCTGTTGTTCTAAACCATTCAAGTTTATTTGTAGACTATATTCACACATTATTTTCATTATTGCTATTGTTCCATTATTTCCCAAATTCTTGATTATTCTTGATAATCTGAATTTTTAATCAAATTTTAATTATTACATTCAGAGTGTATTCACTATTTTTTCATTAATATTCTATTGTTTTCTTTACTTAAAATTGAACATATCAAACATTTATAATATAAAAATGTAGAAATTGTAAATGAAAAATAAGAAAATATGTGGTTCATAGCCCAACAGAACTCTAAATTACATATTGTGTCTTTATGATCTTCTCCAACAACTCTCTAAGTTTGTCTATTTGTGAAAAAAAACAATCCCCCTAACCTTCATCACAATTAACATCTAAATCCTAAATCCTTTCTCTCCAAAAAAAATTTGAAAATCAGATTTAAATAAATGTCTTAATTTTGTCTTGTTAAATCTTTGCCATTCACTTGGTAACAAATATGTTTTGTAACTTCAACATGAAAATTGCAATGTTAGTAGTTAGTGTTTAGTAAGATGAAAGATATCTTCTATGATTGTTTGATGATGTGAGAGGCATTTTTAAAACCTTTTTCATTTTAGCCATTTCCCACATTTTGTCACAAGACGAGATTCTAGTGTATGGTTAGTGTATACTAATGCTTCAAGTAATTTGAACATGAAGCTCCAAGAAAGGCAAAAATCATTATATCTTGTACCTTGAAAGTTCACCATATTCATGAACTAAAGCCATAGCCATAAACTAAAGTGTAAAAACCTTAACTATATACACCCTCTTTTCATGGATGCCATCATTTGTTGTAGCCTTAGCCTTGGGCTTACGACAAAGGCTAGAAAAAAACAATGGAAACTAATCAAAAGTAGTCAAAAACAAGGTAGGCACCTAAGTACACTCCCTTGGTGAGAAACAAATGTGTAGAAATGCAAGAAGCGAGTTCCAAAGTGTCCCAAATGTATTTTCACTTTTGGGAATTTTGAGTCCTAAGGTGTTTTACAACCTTGGAACAAGGTTTAGGATCAAACCTTATCCAAGTTGGGCCTTCTTTAAATCATTGAAAGGTTTTTTAAAAATAAGATACTCATGTGGGGTCACATTGAGAAAAAAATGATCTATAGAAGGAATTATGGCCATTTAAATAGTGAGAGTCACATTACCAAAATGACTCTTGGCTAGTTATTCAAACTTGTGAAGGTTCAAATCATTTTGATTAATGAATGTAATACATTTTTGATAATATCTTTTCAAAGGCTACAATATTGTCTTTTGGATCTTTGGAATCAAATTCCATAGTCAAAGATGTTATAATCTTACAAAGTAATGAAACTCATAACTTGGTAGTTTCAAAACTCCCACTTGGGAGTCCTTGGGAATTTTTGTCATTTTGATGTCATCCGCATTCCCATGCATAAAGTACATTATAGAAAGGAGAATGGTGATTCTTTTCAAGTCCAAGCCATGATGCACTATCTTGTGAATTTGTATTAGCCTAGTACTCAATCGTGCATCAATTTTGTCACAACTCTAGCCTTGTCTCCTCACCAAGCCAAGCCCAAGGTTAAAGCATGAGGAGGGAAATGGGTTGGGAACATGTCCTAAGACTTAAGCACATCTCCATAAGTGTGGGAAAGTGCAAGGAAGTGAATGTCAACACTTTCAAGTGGATTCCCACCTTGGTAGTTAAAGTTCCATAATTGCCCCAAACATTTGTGACAAGGTTTGAGGGAAAAAATCTTGTCCAAATTCAGCCCTTTGGACCATTGGAAAATGAATTTTCATTGTAGATTTGGAGATTTGAAACACAAATTATGGCCACAAGAACGACCAAAAATCAAATTAGCCATTTGATTGTTAATCAATAGGACTTGAAAACACTATATCACAAATCATGGTTTTTTAAAAAGTTCAAGTTGACTCATTTGTTATTTTTGACTAATGGATATGTACATTTTTATTAAAGGCCAAGGACTTGAATGACACATGTATTTTTTGACTGATCAACTTGATTATAATGGTTTATTTAACTACATATATATAGTCAAATTGTGTAACTTTAGTCAAAATAACTAATGAATTTTGTCAAGTTGACCATTTAATCAAAATGGCCAATGGTCTTTAGTCAAAACGACCAATGGTTTTTAGTCAAGTTAAACATTTATTCAAGATGGCCAATGATTTTTAATCAAAATGATCAATGGTCTTTAGTTCAATTGAACATTTAGTCAAAATAGTCAATAATCTTTAGTCAAATGTGACATGGTCTCCTACCTTATGTGTCTGCTTCCTACCTACTCACCCACCTATTTATCTAACTAACTACTTACCTATCTACCTATACCTTCTCACCTACCTACTTATGTACTTATTTATATTTTTTCACCTTCATACACGTATTTACGTACCCACCTACCTACATATTACTTACCTACTTATCCATTCATTTACTTACCTAATTTAACCATTAGGTGTAACCATTCACATTAAGTTTAACCATTATGTTTAACCATTAAAATTGGCATTAGGTTAAACTGAAGTTGAACCATTATATTTGGCCATTAAATATAGCTTAAGTTTAGGCATTATGTTTAAGCAGTAGATTTATTTATAAAGTTTAACTTAAGTTTAACCATTAAATTTTGCCATTAAGTTTAACCTAAATTTAGCCACTAAATTTAACCAAGGTTTAGTCATTATGTTTAACTATTAAATTTCACCACTAGGTTTAGCCTAAGTTTGGCCATTGTGTTTAGCCAAGGTTTAATTATTATGTTTAATCTATAGATTTAACCATTAGGTTTAACCATTATGTTTAGTTAAGGTTTAATTATAATATTTAGACACTAAATTTAACCATTAAGTTTATCAACTAAATTTAATCACTATATTTAATTATTAGATTTAGTTGTTAGGTTTAACCACTATGTTTAACCATTAGATTTAATCATTAGGTTTAGTCAAAATTTAGCCATTATGTTTAGCCATTACATTAAAGCACTAAGTTTAACCACTTGATTTATCCATTATGTTTAACTTAATTTTAGCCATTGTCATCTAGTTTTAGTCATTATGTTTAATGATGTGAAATAAACATGTGAAATAAAAAAACTTAACAAATGTTGAACATTTACGATGGTGTAGTCCATTGGTAAGGACTTGGTTTATCATTGTGCAAGTTTAAGGTTTGATTCCTTATATTTGCAACTTATATGCATGCTTAAAGGGCTAAGGTAGGTAGGTTAGACTAAGGTAGTTTGGTGAAGTTTGATTTGGTTAAATAGGTTAGGTTAGCACCTACCTACTTAAATGTTTTTTTCGACCTACCTAAACCTATTTACTTCCTATTTACCTAGTTATTTACCTAACTACCTATTAGTTTTAAAAATAATAATCCAAAAATGATTTTAATTTAGGTATAAATTTGACCCAATCAAATGGTTTATTATCTACTAATCAAATACTTAATCATTCTATCAATGCAAATGACAGGGTCCAAATTGACTACCCAATCATGTTAAGTCCAAATTGACTTGTCCATATTGATGTGGTGGTTTTTTATGCATATCATTTTGAGTATTTTTTGACTAGAAAACCTAATAAAAAAAAAACCATAAATTGTAGTAATGAAAATAAGGGTCAAATGTTTTTTTACTGGAATGTGCAATATGGTGTTAGAAAGGTCTCTTCATGGGTTATAAGTTTGCCTTTGAAAACTTTTCAATTTGAGTCTATATTTTAAGAGCTATGAACCCACAAAATTGTAAAACTCATAACTTCATAAAATTGAAAATTTTTTAGACTCTCATTTTGGAGACGTGGAAATTTTTATCACTTCAATGTAACCCATGCTACGAATCACAAAGTACATTATAGAGAGAGAATAATGAACCCCTCACAAGTTCAAGCCATGGTGAATCTTGTGAGTGTGAGGTGTTTGTGATTTATTTTTACACCATCTTGGTTTCAATTCAAATTAACCACATTTTTTTTTGGTTTGTATAAATTGAATTCACCTTCACCTCACATTTGTGAGGTCATCATATAATCCCATCTCAAAGTTCCCACACCTTTGATTAGGGAATTGACAAGTTTTTAATTTTTCATACCACTTGATAAACCTAGATGTGCATCACTTTGGATTTAATTTGTGCTAATCACATTTTTTTGGTTTGTGAATTGACTTCACCTTTGATTCAAGCTTATGAGTTCATTTCTAATCACATCCTAAAGTTTCCACGCCCTCTCTCTTTGTGGGAGTTAGGGAATGCACTTTGGGTTTGCATTTGACTGCAAAAAAATTTAAATGAATGATTTTATACCCTAAATACTTGACAAACTTAAGGGTGCATCAAATTTGGCTCTAATTGTACTAACTTTCTTTTTCTTGTTTTGTGCAAATTATCTTCCTGTTGAATTCAACTTAATGAACTTGGATCCTAATCCCATCCCAAGGATCTGAAACTTTTGTCTTTGTGAGTGTTAAAGAATTAAACACCTTGGGCTTGGATTCCACTACAAACTAAAATTGAAAATCAATTCCTAATTTTTTACCCTTGATACCTTTTAACAAACATAGGGGTACATCATCATTGAATGTGAATGGGATAATAGAAACCAACTATACCATTGTCACTAGAATAGGATAAACTATGTTAATTACTTAAAAGATAGTGGGATTGTTTGTTGGGATGATGTAACAAATTGTAATGGTTACATAATGTGATGGATTAGAAGATCCATGATTTTTATGGTGCCCAAAAAATTTCATTTTTTTCATGACATGTTATGTTATGATGCAAAGGTTTAAATAATTATTGTATATGATTATGTAATTTTGAAGGTATTTGAAGTCTTTTTTAAAATGAAGAAAGCAAGAAAATCATTGGTTATAATGTTTTATGTGTGCTTTTAAATATTATGTACTCATTAGATTCAATCCGAATTATTCAACACATTTCCATAATATATTAAAAAGGACATTGTGTAAAAATATTCTAAAAACTTGCAAGATTAAAAACAAATTGACAATAAAACATGAAAAACCAAATGTTAATTATACATGTGTGGTGGCTCCTACTAATGTGGCTACACCCCATTGACATTGAACATATCAAAGTTACTACCATTGTCAAAACATTCTATGGAATTGTAAAAAAACCATCCCATCACACATAGTTGCAAAAAAAATTGTTGGTGCTTTCTTTGCCTTAAAAACTCCAAGAGAAAGATTAAAAAATAAAATTGAGCCAAAGTAGCATAACATTTAATTGTGAGTAGCATAGTCTTCAAGAAACCCCAAGCTTCCTAGGAATATAAATAATAGAACAATGATAATATATAAAGAGTATGTAGCCTAGCACCCGCCAATGCATGATCCATTGGAAATTGTTTATAACTGAGCTATGTATGAAACCCAACTAATCATATAGACCCTTCTAATTCCACCTCATACTACACTTAAAATGTAAAAACATTTTTAGTAATAGTTGGAAAACACCTTCAATTGGAAATTTTGGATGAACTATAATTCTCAAATTCAATGGATTTTCATTGAAAATGGGCTTCAAAAATTTCACATTTGGGAAGGCCCTAAAAGAGCCTTGGAAAAGTTCAATAAATAAGAAATTATAATTGTTCATTTTTTTTTATTGGCCAACATGATGACTGGCCCAAGTGATGACATGTAAATTGTCTTTCATTTCATATTGTGTAATTTTTTCTTCTTATGGGTGGGGAGGGAAGAAAATTTACTTATATTTTGGACGTGACAAATTTTATTAAGGCCCAAATTGAAGGTGTCGCTAAATATGTTCTAAATGGTTATTATGTATGTACCTAAAAAAGTAAGGCACTTGATGACTACTAAATAAGTAGATGCATGTAGATGGTTAGTATATAGCTAACTATGGAGGTTAATTATGATAGGAATATAGTGAAACAATTTTTCTTGTCCACACATCATCCATCCTTTCATGTTGCACCTATGGGTTGGTTCATTTTGGCAATAAAATAATAAATGGGCATGCACTTTTACACATGAAGCAAGGACCAAGTTAGGAATTTAAAAATTTTTAAGTTTTATTTGCATGAATAAAATATGATTTTCTTTCCCAAGGAGGCCTTTTAGCCATACTTGCAAGATCTAAAGATGCATCCTTATTTCAAGAAATTGGGCATATATTTAGCAATGATACATAAGCATATTGTAAAGATCAATTTTATTTCTAAAGATATTGTAAAGATCTAGCTTATTGACAGTTAAAATGCAAAATGTAAACATAAGAATGCACATGCACACTATATAAAGACTATGACCAATGTAATGACAAGTGGTGCAAGCTTCAAAATGGAAATTTTTCTTATTACACACAAGATTTTGATGGAGTACTTTTAAATGTTGTGAAACTAAGTTTCAACATGTACATGTACACATAGGATGTAGTGTTATCCAAAAGGGCTAGTAAAAGAAAATGATGGCTAAATGTGATTGGCCAACACAATGATTGGCCCAATTAATGGCATAAAATAAAATTTCATTTTATATTGTTTCATTTTCAATAGGTATGGGTCGAGTTCAAGGTTTTTTTGGGGGCCATTTATAACCAAATTTCACCATTGGCAAAAGCTTGACCACATCAACAAAAGAAAAGAAAGGCAAAAATTGACATCATTTCATCAAATTTACAAAATGAAATGGTAATCATCACCAACTAGCATTGTGAACATTATACAATTTCACCAAAACATCCATTGCTTAATGATGGGAGGCACCAAAAGTTTTGTGATTATAATCATTAAATTGCTAATGGCAATATCTTGGGCATCCCTTTCACCATCCACTTCCAAAAATGGTCAAGTGTTATCACCAAACCTTTATTCCTCCCTCAATGTTAACCAACCAATGTTTCTAGTGACACTTCCATTTCCCCATTGCCACTTAGAAGTTAGAACTTAAAACTTAAAAGTATTCCAAGTAGCAAGTTCTAGTATCCATGCTTGCCCCTTAAACCTTTAAGGTTTAAGCATGTTGGCTATCATTCTAGCATTGCTTAATATACAATGTGCATGGAATCTAGATTTTAGATCATGGATGTTTAAGCTTGTTGCTTGAGGTAGATTATGTTTTAATGGCATATTTTCATTGTGGGTCAAGGTTTGAGATTTGATTTCAAAGATGGAAGTAATAACTTGATTTGATTTCAAAAGCAAAAAAAAGGCACTAGAGTTTGGGGCAAATTGATCCTTGGGTGGTGCCACTAGGAACATCACACCATGATTTTATTCGACCCATCGAACTTTTAAAATCATAGGAAACATTCAAATAAATATTTATATAAAAATATTTTAATGAGTATATTTCTTAGGTTCCATAGACATTGAAATTTCAATAATATCACAAATATTGTGTATTTTGATGTTCTTAATCATTGCATTTAAAAAAAGTTTTAAGAATGTAATGTTTGTTCCTTTTGTTAAACTTTTTGGTCAAGAAAACAAATTTGAAACATGATTTAAGAATTTTCTTGGGAATGATTACCTTTAGGTAATTTTGAAGTCATTCTATTTTTATATTTTATCATTTAATTGAATAAATGTAATTTAGTTATGAATTTTCAAATTAAAGAATGTGATTCTTGAAAGGGCCATCATTAATAAGAATACATTTTTTAACAATTTCCACTTTTTAAATTCTAAAATAAACTTCAAGCCATATATTAAGTCATGCAATGGATAAACATGTGCAAAAAAAATTATAATTGTGAAAACACTTAAAGGAAAGGGCTAAGGAAAATGACTTGGCCACTGTTGGTTCCTTAACCATTCCTTAAGGTGGTTTCTAATGGTACCACCTAGAGATGGGTTTGCCATTTGGTAATTAAGTGTTTTATGTCGACTCCTGAATCCTTAAACTTTATATGAAGAGCCTTGAAGGTTCTTACAAATGTCAAGCTCACATACAATATATTTAAAATTTGTTGTATGCACATTAATTGCGTGCATTATGATACTTTGTGTGAACCTTGTTTTTTGTGTGTGTCTACATTATATGTTGTGTAGGTATATTGGTATTAATGAATCCTTTGTTGAGCTTTAGTATGTCAAAAGGTGACATTTATGATTCCATCTGTGATTATAAACCTTAATTGTATATACCTTACCAACTACATAATTATGTAACCAATTTAAACTCATCATTTATGCCATGTTGCAATTGTGATTGTAATCATTTATGCCATTTTCATACCATTTCATATAGTCATGGATGATCATGAACTTGAAAGATCATGCAACCATGATCAACGAATTTTGTAACATTAAATTGAATAATAATTATGAAAAATGCATCCAATGGTTAAGGTTTTTTTAGAAAATATAAATTACAAGTTTTTTTATTGACTTCTTATTGCCATGTGGGCAACCTAAAGTTAGGAAATTAACATTTTTGGTCCAATTGTGTGATGACACATGATAACCAAGGCCTAGGAAACCTAGATTAGGAGCTTAATTTAAGTCACCTTGAACTAAAAACAAACCTAGAATAAGCTAGGTAAATTATTTTAACAAGGAACCTCAATATCCTAAGTTACAAAAGTGACAACATAAACCTTTCACCTTCATTGTGAAAGTTTAAGTCTTTAACCATTGCACCACAAGTTTTTATTTGCAATATAAATAATCATCACAAAGCTATGAACATTAACATATTTTAGCCTACCTATCCTAAATAACCTAGGTCACCCTAGGTTCACCTAGGTTGACATAAAGTAACCTTGACCACCCACCAAGTCTAACCTAAGGTGAACTAGGCTTTCCTAAATTAACTTAAAGTAACTCAAGCCTATTTAAACTAAATTAGGTTAAACCTAAAGGCTCAACTTAAAAGCTAAATTTAGAAATTAAACCTATGTTAAGCGTAAAGGTTAAATTTACATGTTAAACCTACATTCACAACGAGAAATTGTGTTTGTCGAAACCACATTACCCCGCAACTAAAACTCAAAAATAACTTATATACAACTATTGTGCAATTATCCCTTTTGAAATATGGTGTATTAATAAATAAATTGTCACATCAAAACATCAATTATATTATAGTTACAAATGAGTTGAAAATGGATCTTTTATTGGTAATTTATACACATCGTACATACATATGCAGTCAACCATGTTTGACTTTTTCAAGAGTTGCGTTGTAGTTATTTGTGCTAACTACTTTAGAATTGTTGTAAATGTGCCACTAAAACAACAACTATGTTACAATTAATGTATAATGTACATACATGCGATCATGCCACATGTTCACATTTCCACCACCCATTATGGAATACATTTGCAATTAGTTTTCGACTATGATTCCCATTGATATAATTAATATGGCCATTAGTGCACCATTACTAAAGTATTACAATTCAACTATGTTATGACTATAATACAACTACTTATAACTTAATAATGATACATATTCATTAATTATTTATATTTTTATCATATGTGCTTCATTTTGAATGAATTAAAATGTTATGGGACTGCTACTTCAAACTCTAAAAATCATCTTTGAAATGCAAAGGAAAAGGAATAATGAAAAAATAACAAGAAAAAAAACTTTCCAACTTACAAAACACGTTTTTTGGTTTTTTTCCTATTTGGACCCCTCCTACTTTCAAACCTCATAATTCTCTTATTTCTTGTTCATTTTAAACAATTCAAAGTGTTATAGTAGCACCACCTAAAGTTCTACAAATCATATTTGAATTTTAATAACAACAAAAGAACATATGAGAAATTTTGGGTGTTTAGGAACAAGCCTTTGTAGTGTTGGATGGTTTTTTTTTTTTGAGTTCTTGACCCCTTCTACTTTGGGGGGCCATAACTTTCTCAATTTTATTATGTTTTTGATAATTTTTAGTGCACCACATGTGCAAGTAGGATAAGTTCAAATTTTGTTTGCACACTAGAAACAATGGAGCCCTCCCTTTGGATCAAGCCTACCTTGAGCATTTAAGTGTTTTGTCACTGACTAATTTACCCTATAACTGCAACTAAAGAACAATTAAAAGATTTAACCCATATGTTTTGTCTTCAAATCCCATGTTACAAACTATATAGAGAAGTCTTGTTCTCTTATGTTGTTACATTAAAATACATGTGCCATTTTGGGATGAGCTCAAAAAAGTTTAACCTAAAGGCAAAACATTAAAAAAAAATTTAAAAAATTCATGGTTATTCTTTAATTCACTTAATCTTGTGTTTTCCTACCTACTTACCTACCTAGGTAAAAAAATAGGTCCTAGGTAAATATGTAAATATGTAGGTCTTAAGATTTACTAACCTACCTACCTATGGTTATGTACAACCTACTTAATTATTATATATATATACAAAATATAATTAATATGCCATGTGGCAATTTGTTTTATTGTGCCATCTGTCACAATCTTGGACCATCATTAATAATCATAATGGATGATGGAGATCAATATTTTGAAAAAAAAAATTATGTCCAAAAATCTTCATAATGCCACTTGTCAAATTTTAATAGATGGATGACAATTAATGACATCAACATGACATCATGGGTGCAATTATAATGGAGTTGCATAGTAGTTGAAAATGAATTATTTTGACATAGTTGTATTGTATATATAGTGAATTGCAACTTTACAACTCATGCAACTTGTCTATTAACATTCATGGCATATAAATATAATGAGTTGCAAGTGTCTTGTGCAACTCAAAAATTGAATTACAAGGCCAATTGCAAAATACCTTTTTTTCTCATAATGGTTAAACCTAAAGGCTAAACGTAATCTAAACCTAGAAGTTAAACATAAAGACTAAATCTAAACTAAACCTAGAGGCTAAACATATAAATTAAAATTAAAGGCCAAACTTAAAGGTTAAACTTAAGTTAAAGCTAAAAGTTAAACCTAAGTTAATGAAATCAAAACTTAGTGTAAATGTATTTCAATATTGATTCGAAAAACAAAAATAGTCAATGGCATGATTTTTTATTAAGTTTATTTTTGTGAATCGCGTGTAAAATCATAATATTTAAAATAATTCACAATATTCATAATTAATTCATGATCATAAATTATTTTGAATAATTATTCTCCTAATGATAATTATGAATAAGGCATAAACACATAGTTCTCCCAAAATTGTTGTAATAAATACAATGTTTTTACATTTAATTTTTTTCATAACATATGGAGATCACATATTAGATTATTCTTATATTTTAAAATTTTATTTGATTAACATTAGATTTAAATTAATCAAAAAAAATTTTAAACAACAAACCTTGAAGAACTTGAACATATGGAATTATCTATATGACAAAATAATACATGTCACATAAATTGAAAATTTACATATATATTTCAAACTTAGGGTTGTGGGTGGAATTTTTTTGTGGTGAATGACATTAATATGTATCCATTAAATCTAAGAACATTTAAAATTTTAGAGGTTTTGGTTGAAAATCCATTAAAAATTTGTGTTCTTTTACATTTTATAGTAATAAATGCATAGTAATGTCTTCTTTTCAAGAAAAACCACTACCATATGAAAGAGGAGGAGATTGTATAGATGGGCATACATTATTTTTTTTGTTTTTTTTTATTTGGTAATGTTTCATGAACCACAAACATGAGACCCAATGGCCATAAAAAAAACATAAGTTTTATATTCTATGCATATTGATATTAATCCAATCCTTTTCATCTAACCATTGGATCAAGATTAACTTTGATTCAAAATGAACTTTGATTTCCAAAATGTTATCATGCAAATTCTAATTTTTTTCTTGTGTCTAAGTTAGGTAAAGGATGTAATCAAGATTTTAACTTATTGTGTATCACAATACTTGTTATACATCATTTTATTTGGTGAAAAGTGATTCACCTTTAATGTGTTTTCACCCAACATATATTTTTTAACTTCATGCATGTAATTGATAATTTTTTCCTTAACAAACCTATGTTTTAATTATGTAGTTGTGAATTTCATGACATGACGTAGTCATGGTAATTATAAACATAATTAAATAACTAAATTTAGTCATAGTTACAAAAATGCCCAAATCATGGATGATGCCTTTAGCATAATGCTTGTTTCCGTAGAGTAAGAACTAATCACATTGTCTATTTTCTCTATGTGTGTGCATCATGCATTTAACATTGTGTGTAAATCTAGCAAGGTTGTTTGCATGTGTTTCATTTTTTTAGCAATGCCCAATGCCCACTTCTAATGTCAATTTTTGAATCATTGAAGGGCATAAGCATGTTAAAGTATACAAAAAAAGTGAGTGTCTCCATTTTTATACTATGTCATGCATATAAATGTAATAAAGTAACATCAAAATGAATGGAAGTATGATAGAATACCCTAAGTGATGCCTTCTCTTACATTTGTAAGCATTTACTTCTAAAAGATTAAGAACAAAATAAATTTTAAAAGTAGGCAAAAATTATCCCATATTGCACGATAAATTTGTGATTTGGTTGTATGCATTCTAAGGTGGTTCATTTTCAGCAAATGCTCCACTCCTTAAAAGTTTATATGATAGTGTTAAAATGGCAATTTATTTTTATATCATTAACTTAGTGGGGAATTACATGGTCGTTAATGAACTAAAAAACCCATATGAAGAATAGCCATTCTAAAAACTTATTTAATGTATAGGTTAAGAAAATAAAATTGAAATTCACCCAAAAATGATTATGATATGGATTTATGAAAATATGGCTCATTTTAGGTCATTCAAAAATCCATAATTTGTTTTTGGTTAAATATTTTCTAGCAATGTTTTTGCACATATGTTATTTTCATTTTAACATATCATATATTGAAACCCTATAACATATCATAAATAAAATTCATACACAAAAATGCATGTATATAGAGGCACAAATAGGAAACTAGTCCATATTTTTCAACTTCAAAAGTCCATTACTATATATTTGGTGTATATATGTTGTAATTATTTAAAATAAATTTCTTTGTTTTCAAGTTGAAAATCTAAATCTAACCACAAATTTGGAAAATTATTGTTTTTATGCCAAGTTAATAGCATGTAAATGCACATAGATTACCCAAAACATAGTTGTTGGAATTAGACTTTATGACAATGGACTTTGTATGGATTTCATTTATGGAATGTTTGCTAGCTTTTTTTATTGGATGACAAAGTATTGTTACATAGGAAAAGTTGCCTATTTGCAATATTTTGAATTTGTTCCCATTGTAGGCATAGATGGCCATTTTTTACTTATGTATGACGCTCAAAAGTTATTATTGGCTATTATATCAAAAGCCACTGTTGAATATTCTAAACTATTTTACCATAGGCCATCATTACCTATTTTTGGTTATTTTACCATATAAATAATTTTGATTATTTTATCATAGATTATTTTTGGCTATTTTAAGCTATTTACTCTAGCTATTATTAATTATGTTATCGTAGGCTATTATTAGTTACTATAGGCTATTTTACCTTAGTTTAATTTTGGATATTCTATCTTAGGCTATTATTGAATATTTTAGGTTATTTTATCTTAAGATATTATTGGTTATTTTATCATAGGATGTTGCTAATTATTCTAGGTTAATTTTAGTTTAAACTATTATTAATTATTCTATCAAAGGTTATTGTTCGTTATTCTAGGCTATTTTACCTAAATTATTCTTTATTATTTTATCATTGGTTATTGTTGGTTATTTTAGGCTATTTAATTGATTACCATAGGCTATTATTGGCTATTCTATCATAGGTTATTATTGGCTATTCTATTTTAGGTTATTTTAAATTATTTTGTTGTAGGCTATTCTTAGTTATTTTTTATTATTCTAAATTATTTTACCTTAAATTATTATTGGTTATTTTATCGTAGGCTATTATTGATTATTTTAAGTTACTATATCACAAATTATTCTTGGTTATTTTAAGATATTTTATTACAAGTTTTTAAAACTATTATTGGTATTTTACTAAGGTTAATATTGGTTATTTTAAATTATTCTACCCTAAGTTATTCCACTTTAAATTTTTATATGCAATTTTTATATATATAATTTTTACATTTGGTTATTATATGATATTACATATTATTCTAAGTTATTATAATTTAGGATATAAATTAAAATAACTAGGGTAACCTAAAATAATATAGGGTATAGTTTAAAATAACCTAGGATATTTAAAACAAAAACATAAAAATAAAGCTATTTACCATAATAAATCATAGTGATGAATTATGTCAAGTAGTAGTGAAACATGATATTTATATAGTGACCCATAGTGAAATAACTTTAACTAAGGTGAAATTACTATAGAGCAATGAACTTATTTTACTTTTAAAGTCCCATAGTGAATTAGGTTAGTGAATTGGACTCCATTTTTGTACTAGTGCAAGTTTGAGTTCTCAAAAAAACCTTGTAAATTTATAACAATTTATAAACATGTTTATGGTTCTTCTAGCATTTTAATGTGAAACATGATGCTAGTTTGTTATTTGTGCCTTCAAGTATGACACCACTTCATGTGCATTTTGAAGTTTTTAAACATTTGACTTCACTTTTTTTTGCAAATTTTTCATTTATATATTGTTCTTGCACCATCCACTTCCCCCTTCCCATGACTTGAAGCAAAATAATTCCAAGTCAATTGGCAACTTAAAGGTAGGGTTCCATGAGAAGTCAAAGATGGGTACTAACCCACAAAGAACCATGTTTTTAATGATTTAAACTGGCCAAAACCACCATCTAACTAAACAATATGTTGAAGTGGGAAGCAACCCAATTGTTTCATATATTCCCAAAAAAACATAAAACAGTGTTGAACATATAAAATATTGTGATCTTTACAATTTGAAATGAAATATTCAAATTTTTGATGAATTTAGACTTTTGCACACAAGGATCATACATTAGGTTGTACCTATAAATAAATTTATTTTTATTATGGGAATGTTTAGTCGACATCAAAGTTGACTTGACAAACTACCATGTCAAGTGTGTTAGTTTAGTTGCTCAGTTAGGTCCTAGTTAATTAGGGATAAATTAGGTTAGTTAAGCTAATTAGTTAATCTCGAACTAGTTCAAGTGTGAACAAGGTTCAAGATATTTGTTAGGAGATATAATCCCATCTTTTGTGACCTCAAATCACTTTTGGTGATTTGATATTCTAAAACATAGTTTTTGCTTAGCAGTTTTCTTTGTTATGCAAGTATTTTGGGTTTTCTATGTTTTGGGCTTGGATTTTTGTGTTGTTATGGTGAATTAGTCTTTTGGTTTGGATGTGGTGTACCATTGAGGATATTTTTATGTTATGTGTTGTGAGTGTGATGATAGTGATGGTTATAAACATTGACATAGGAGCGCATGACAACCACATCACGATTAATGTTGAGGTGACAACCAATGTCAAAGTGGCACATCATGTCATTTTTGACAACTTTGCAAAACACTAAATGGCTTTGAAAGTTGTTATCATAAATGAGAGATTTCCAACATCATAGGAAAAAATGAACCAACACCCACTAGCTCATCATGTAGGATCAATGTTATGTGGTCAGGAAGCACCTTATGTTGTATTCTTGTCTCATAGCTAACCATGGTGGTTAGCTATTTACATGTATCTACTTACATCTTAGCAACCAAGTGCCTCACTTACTTACCTACATCCATAGTAACCACTTATATTATCTACCTACTTAATATGACACTTACCCATTTACATAAGTAGTTACCTAGGTATTGTGAGGTGAAAGTAGGATGGTCTACCTGATAGTCTACAAGGTAGAATCTTGGTATCTCAAGGTCTGGTCATTGGCAACTGAGTCATAAGAGGTTTCCAATGGAAGCTACAGTGGTGGGTGTTGGATCACATAAACCCAACATCACATGAGAATGTGATCTTAAACTTGAAACTAACAAATCACTACTGACAGCCAACCAAACAGACCAAACCAGCAAGAAATTGCCAGGGAGAACCAACAGCCACCACCTCACCATCCAGTCATGTGACCCAGCACCCATCAGTGCACAATGGGTTGGAAACCTCTTAGGGCTCAGTTGTGGATGAACCATAAGTGAGTTCATCTAGAACTGAGTTATGAAGCTATCATATAAACCCCTTCTATTTCCACCTCACATCACCTGGGTAACTACCTTAGTTAGTGGGTAAGTAAAATTCATAAGTAGGTAGGTAATGGAAGTAGTTATTATGTATTTATGTAAGTAGGTAAGGGACATGATCGGTACTATGTAGGTAGAAACATGTGGATGGTTAGGACAATGCCAATCACCATGGTTAGACAACTATGGGGATAGTAATCGAATGAAAAAGTGTTTCCTATCCATACAACATCCATCCTGCATACTGCATACTGCACTGGGGGTGCTGGTTCACTGTGGCCTGCACCACGAATGGAAAGGTTACTATGAAGTCAATGTGGATGAACCCCAATGGAGTTAATGTCAGATTTCACCTTGGCAAACCATCTTCTAAAGGAAAAGTCATGTAGGTAGGTAGGATGATAGGTGGCTACTATGAACTAGGTAATTGGTGAGTGCGTGCAAGTTATTGTGAATCGTTGAGGTGCATGATTGTCAAGACTATTCACGATAACTTGCACGCTGAATCCAATTAAGAGTTACAAAATCATTGGGCCAATGAGATAGGGTGGTCCCTTGTGCTAACTAGTAGGTCACTAATGGAACAGAGGTCAAAGGTTATGGGTGTAACTTATGACTGGAATGCTGATCACAGTGTCAAGTTTCTTTGGCAGATGGTTAATACATTTGTATGGGCATATGTAGTAAAAACAAAAACTGAGGTAAACACCATGGTTAGATAAGGAACTGGAACAGGGCCAGGGCAAAACTAGCACCCATGGTGGTACCTTCACCTTCATGAGAGAGGCGTCTTAGTAGTGGCCATATTAAGCCCAAAAAATGTTAGATGTTGAATTCAGAGACTCTGACTTTGTTTATGCATGGGATAATTGTAATATTCAGAATTAAATTGAATGGGTTTTGGGATTTTTACCATGGTACTAACGTGGGTTTAGGGTTTAAGCCTGGAACAGAATGGAAAATGCATTTCGTTGCGCACTGGAGGTGGCTGTTTATTTAATCTGCGCCGCGGGCGACGGGCAGCAAGCAATCCCAGGTACTATAGGCGGTGGAGTCTAGCACCGCGCTATCCGCTCGTAACGCTGACACCTGCAGCGATCACTACTGACACACGGCTATCAGCTGACCAGGTTCCCGTGTCCCAGCTTCTTAATCATGAAACCAACACCCAAACTGCACTGTTACCATGTCTTCCACTTCCACGTCCACCTACTTCTGTATAATTGCAGAAGATCCATCTAGGACACAGTGGAGCTGGAGACTGAAGAAAAGCTGGCCAATTCTTCACTTGGCCAATTTTTGGCCTTGCCCACCAAGGCAAGGATATTGTGTTTAGATTCATTATAGAGTACAGTAGCTTAAGGGATTTTGGCCCTTACATAATGTTTTTATATGAGGATCTTTGAAAGATGCTATTTTGGCTCGTGTTGAAACTTGAGATTAGCCATAAAGTTATAATATCTTGAAGGATTTTAGTTTATTCTAGAGGATTTTTTTGAAGATTATATTTTTGCATGGTCAAATATTTGAGTTTCCATAATTCTTCTTTTGCCTATAGTCTCTTTAATGTGAATGACAAGGCCACAGTGTGATACATCCCTTCTTTTGATGTAGCCCAAGTGGTGATCATACAGAAATGTTTTGGCTACATACCATATGTAGATATACTTAACTACCTCATGGAACTTATCATTCAATCTCGTGAATTTGGGCCTTTTCTCATGGAAAAAAAACCTTTGATGTCATTTTATCAGGTCAAAATTTTGGCAAAAATTTGCCAGTGAAAAAAAATTACTGCACTGAAGCTTTTTTGGTGTGTGTGTGTGTCACAGGATCGTTTTTCACTGGCAAGATTTTGTCAAAAAGCGAAATAAAAATTAAAAAACCGAAAATGAAACCATGAATATAGAAGCTTCTTAAATATTTGTAGTCCATATCTGGTTGACAGCCAGATTTGGCCAAATCTTCCTATGGATAATTGCCACGTAGGCTACATAAAGAAATTCCTAAAGAAAAACACACTGTGCAGCCTTCGAATTTTGAACTTAGTCCCAACTCCCAACAACAGCAGCAAAGCATTATAAGAGGACATTAGAGGACAATCAAGGATTTGATCAACAATAGAAGCAAAAGCATTAGAGGGACTATCAAGAATTTGATCAACTATAGAAGGAAAAGTATTGAAGGCCAATCAAGAATTTGATGAGTGCAATTGAATACTGACCAGTGTGTTTTTTCAGGTTGAAAAACAAAGTGTCAAAGTGGCTCCCAACAGTGCAACAGCAGCCGAGAAAGCAAAATGACAAAGTGAGCACACATGTCAAAAGTGAAAGCAAGTAATCCTAGCCATGCACCAACATTGAATCAATAAGAAAAACAAGGGAATGAGGCGAACAGGGGCAGTGTTTTTTATAATTAAATTTTGTTATATTGCCCAAGTGGCCATCATATATAAGAGTATTTTGCCAAATTTGGCAACATTCAAAACATGAAAGAAGAAAAATCTTTAAGCACCCTTTCATGTTGTAGGCAGTTGTGGTGATTTCTGGTAGCTTTATAGATTTTATTTTTTATTTTTTTAAAGGGAATTTCTTGCAGAATATTCTTTTTCCAAATATTTTCACAAAATGAAGAAAACTCACCCAAAAAAATAAAATCACTGGAATAATAGGGGGAACTAGACCAACTCCATTATGGCCCCTCCATCAAATCACAGGGAAAAATTTAGGTGATTTAATTAGGTTTTTTCTCAAGATTTCCTCTAGCAAAAGAAAAGGGGCTAAATTAAAAGTGCTTCCATTGTAGCCTAACAAGTTTGGCACTTTGTTGTCAAATATTTAATATATTTTCTCCTAAGATTTTTGCATACCCATTAAGAAATTATTAAAGTGCATTTAAAAACTTGTTACGTACACATTAATAATTTCTCAAAAGTCCTGAAATTTTTTTCTCATAATTATTTAGTGCTGAACCCACAAGCCTAGGTTACAATGATAGTTGACAGTGGCAAGTAAAGGCCAAAAAAAAGGCTGCTAGCTAGCTACACTGACTGACATGCAATTAGAAAACTCTGGATGAGTCTCGATATGGAAGCCCACCACCTTAGAGTACAGCATTTTGCATGGAACACAAATCCAGTCTGACAGAGAACACGCACAGGACTATGTTCCACACTACAGACAGAGATTCAACAACACTCCACAAGTGCCTAACTTCTCAACTTACAAGCGCTTTTGAGGCTTTGCAAGTTTGAAAGAAACGTCGTGCCAAAGTGGCTGCTGCTGGCACTGTGGCAGTCAATTAACAACAGATCCCAAATCTGTTAGTCGTTATGTTTATCAACTTCTTTTTCTTTTTGCTGCCATTGGCCCAAACCAGTGTTGGGCTGGTTAGAACTGCCGGTTCTGGTTCCAGTTAGTATAATCTGAACTGGACCCAGGTCTGATTTTGGATCCAGTTCTAAAACCAAAATTGAAACTGGGTATAGAACTGGACTTGGTTCTGGAACTGAAATCGGAACCAGAACTGGAATTTTTTAATGTAGTTTTTTTTGGGTAATTGGCAGTTAACTGTCGATTCCAGACCAGCTTACCCAGAACTGGACTGGAGCCAGATCTAATTTCCAGAACCAGAACTAAACCCCATTAGGTTCCATTTTTTTGGAACTGGAATCCTTTTAATTTTCTTTAAAGAACCAAAGGCTCTTCATAAAAGTCAAGAACTGGCCAACACTGGTCCAAACTCCAAACCTGGGACAGTACCATGGGGGTGTTGCCCAGCCAGGGCTGTGCACTAACACCCACAAACTGCATCCACCTGACTCTCCTGATCAGTATCATTATTTTAGAGGGAAGGAACTGCTAGTTTAGGATCCTTGATCTGTTGCATGCCTGGGCAGCACTGCAAATGCAATGGATGATCGTGGGAGGTTTTGATCATGTGGTGGGACCCCAAAGAGATCGCTAGTGCTTGCAACAGACAGGCCACCTTGTGGCGACCATGGTCGATCAGAAAATGCTGTTGCTGCGGGCGGGGCAGCTCAGAAGCAATGATCATCGTGCGTAAAAGGGAGGAGACTGCCTGATGCTCCATGCCGATGACATGCGAAAACAACGTCCCTTTTATCTGTGTCTTTCCCTCAGGACTAGGCGAAGTGGTCGAATGTATGTCAAAGACTGGCATCCACAAACCTCAGTTACAGATGACTGTTGGGTGACGCACGTAATTGCTAACCAACTAGGAGTGAGGTCACATGTGATCTGGTGCTCAATCACCATAGCCAAGTGAAATAAAAAATTGAGAGTTTTTTTTTCTTTTTTTACATGTGCACTCTAAAGCAAAATGTTTTGAAAAGTTGAAAATGGACATAAAATGAAAATTTAAAAAATATATCCAAGAATAATATGTTTGTATGATCAATGCGAAGAATGGCATGAAAGCAATGATCTCATTCATTTGAATGAGGCTTAAAGCATGATGAACATCTAACGATTTTTTTTTTCATGCATAAAGATGTTTCAAAAAATAAATAAATGAAAAAAAAACTTCACGTTGATATTAATCATTATAGTAGACAAATATAAGAGAAAAATAAGATATACATCAAAATGATTGAATTGCTTAAAAAGAAGTTATGAACTTTCAAAGACAATTGTAAAACAAAGGTTTGAATTGTGAAAGGATTAACAAAAAGATTGCAATTGTGTACTCATCTATAAAGTTCACATTTGCCAAAGTTGGTCCACCACACAATATTTTCACCTCTTCAGATATTTGATAGATTAAGTATAAACACCCAAAGTTATGATCTCATATCACTTTTGGTTTGATATGATGTTCTTTGTATGAGGGTGTTCTTATTTGTATTGTGTTTGTGGATAGCAAAAATTATAAACATCAATGTGATAGGTCATGACAATTTGCAAAAAGTTAAATTGCTTCAATTTAATGGGTGAAGGGAGGACCTATAACTTGATGTAAATAGTTTGTAACTTATGTAATTACCTAGGGGTAAAGTTTAATAAATTATTTGGTAGTTGGGTTTTTTTGTTTAATAATGGTTTGGTGAGTCATCACCAATTAGCCATAGTTTCAATTAATGTGCATGACTCAACATTGATGAATTTAATAAAAAAGTCATGTTATAAATTATTGTACATGTTAAATCACATGACAGATTTTTAAAAGTTTCTTGTTTAGTTTTTTTTATTTGGTATATAAATGTGTGTTTGGGGACTTTTGGAAACATGTGCATTTGGTGAGAACAAGTTGTATAAATGCAAAGTTTCATGAAATAGAATTGTGAAGAGAATTGAAATTTTAGTCTTGAAAGATTTTTGCATAGTTTATGAGTGTGTGAAATCTATGGTAGGAGAATGGTGTGGCATAATAGTTATACATAAAAAATAAAAAGGTGAAAGGATATTTGTGCAAACAAGAACATAAATTTCCATAGTTATGTAATAAACATACATAGTTTGGGTCCTAAACCCACATGTGGTTTACAAACCCACATCTGCAAAAATATGGAATATCTCAAGTCAAGTAATCAAGTAATTATTGTTATTTCACATGTGAATGTTATTACAACACTAAATTCTAGAAAATATTGATTGAGTAGCTTACATGTGACCTAACCCTAAAACAATTTCTTTTTCATCTTGTCAAAATTCAACACCAAAAAACAAAGTCATGGAAAAAGTGAGCCAACACCTTTTAGAGCATTATATTGTGGGATGGATAAATGGTTTATGGATGTTTTTCCATTATATTGATTTTGTTCAATAGCTAACCATGGCGGTAAATTATGTGCTAATCGTTCATATGCATCTATTTACCTAATATCCATGAAGTGCCTTACTTACTTATTTACTATTTTTTTTAAAAATAGTTGGAGGCTGTATTACCATTCAAAATTTTGTATCCATGTGATTAACAAGTGTTACCTTCATCTAGCAGGATGCGAATGAATTCAAACAAGCCAAAATTGATGTCAAATGTCAACTTTTCTACAATTCTTGTTACATTTGTCGATATGATGCCATTTTAATGGCATGTGAATCATGGAAAATTGTGATTACTGAATAATAGGGATATTGAAAAAACTAAAATGAATAAAAAAAAATTCAATATCAAAGTTTGGTTTGAACAAAGGATGTTTAATAACTTCATTCAATAACATTAATTTCATAAAAGGCCCTTTAGTTCTCATAATATAATTTATTTCATCTTCAATTTTTTTGTGGTAATAGGGTATTATTAGACACATCTAAAAAACACTCAAATTTGAGTGTTTTTTCAATTATGTATTTATCAAAATTTAAGGTTGTTAAAAAGTTCATGAATCTTTTAAGGTGAAAATCTTTTAAGGTGTACCACACAAGATGAAAAGGGTTTAGTCCTTATTGCAGTTTTTTTTTATCCTATATTTTGATCCCTATAAAAAATAATGAATCAAAAGTTGTCAAAAATTTTAAAAGGACTATATTTTAAACTATTATAATTCTAATTTTCATCTAATCATCCATAAATGTGTCTTGACATGGTAATACAAGACTAAATAAAAAATAATTAAAAAAGGTGACAATGTGACAAGCTTTTAATACACCTTAAAAAATTTGCACCCAATAGTCCTAAATGCAAAGTAAACACAATGGCTCATTATATGTCATTTGCACCTAGTAGGCATTACATTTTGAGGTGTGTGGGCTTTACACTTTTAGTAAAGCCCCTTGCCCTCACATGAGACCATGTTTTCTTGACCTTTTTCATTGAAATTCCTTGGCATTTTTTGTTTATTAATATCTCCTTTGCTCCTAGACTTCACTTGAATTCGAGGAGATTCCTTATGTCACTTTAATGACAAATCCTAACCACCTACTTCCCAGCTTCAAAAAGAAATAAAATAAAATCCATGTACTCTTTAAAGCCCTTGGTTGAGAGCTTTACCAAAAGTGGGCTCATAAGTCATGTGAGGTGAAGTCTCTCACTGACCCTTATTATGGTAAACCCCACAGCCTAGGGCTTTTCACTACACATAATAGGGACTTGCATTCCCTAGCTCAGTTTCAGAAATGTGTTTGGTGACAACAGCACTACAAAACTAACGCAAGTTCTTCATTTTGTCACCAATGCAGCATCCAACCAAAGAAACAAAATCATAGCTAGAGTTAACAACCACCCAACAGTGCATGATGCAGGATGGATGGTGTGTGGACAGGAAGCACTTTTGCATCCTATATCTGTCTAATATCTAACCATAGTTGCTTATTTCTTACCTACCTACATAGTAAGCACTTGCATTCCTTGTATGTGTGTAGATATATATATATATATATATATGTATGATATTTTACTCATTTATGAAGGCCGGTAATTGTCTGGGTAGCAAGAGGGAGAATATAAGAAGGTTTACAAGATAGGTTACCCAGGTTGAACCTTTGTAACTCAGTTATGGTTCATCCACTCAAGTGATAGCAGGATCGGATGGATGGTGCACTGGTGGGTGTTGGGTGGTCCCTAACTAAGCTAGTTACCTATATCATTTGGGCTCTTAATCATACCCTTACTTTGGCTGGCATTTTATCAAGGTAATTTTGAGTCTTCAGTATCATATAGCTAGATTTAAAGCATCTTGGAAAACTATCTTGGGACCTTACCTTTGACTTGGGTTATTTTGTGAGGGAATATTAAGACATGCTAAATAGGCAGTTTGGTAGCAGGTTAATAGTCAATAGGTGGTGTTATCAGTGTTTTTCTTTTTTCTCAATTTTGTGATGTGGCCAAAGTGGCGATCATGCACAAGACCATTGAGCCAAATTTAGATATAATCAGAATATGAAAGCAAAGAAACTCAAGAATCCTCTTATTTTGTTAGCTATCTACTGGAACCTAATACATAATCTTGTTAATTGTTTCTTAAAAATCCAGGTTTAGCAATTATACAACCCAAGTTAATGTTTTGTTCATATTTTTGACAATAGTCGCAAACCAGATGTTAAACACCCACTACAAACTTTGCGAGTTTCAATGTGCAGTCTTGCATGGGATTGCATAGTTTGTAGGGGGTGTTTCCAAGATGAATTTTATTTTTTAGTTTTGCTTCTCTTCCTCCTTGCAAGCAATTTTACATTCTTGACATGTAGGACTAGGCATAGTTCTTGTTGTTTTTGGTCAGAATGTTTTTAGTTTATCTTTATTTTCTTTATTAGCTACTGCTAGTCCAACCTTGCAACAAAACCATGTGAGTGCCACCCAGGACTATGCATTGACACCTGTGCAAGCCCCTCCAAACCGGGCAGTCATGTCTAGAATTGCACACTAACACTTGCAAAGTTTATAAGGGTTGGTAAACACCCCCTACCAACTTTGTGGGTGTTGAAGTGCACAATCCTACACAAGATTGCATGGTTCACAGGGGGTTGCAGGATGAACAAATCTTGATTTTTCTTTGTAGGGGGATGGATGCAAGACAAATGTTTTAAAAAAATTTCATGACCGACTCTTTGCATGTGGTTTTGAACCCCTGACCACAAAACCAAAGGACTAGGAATAATAACTAACACCCTAGTTCTAGCCACTTTTGATCCAGCCATTTTGAGTTTTTTTTTTCTTGCTACCATCAATCCAACCTTGCAACAGAACTATATGAGTGCCACATGAGTTCGTAGGGGGTGTCTAATGTCCTACATGCGAACTAATGAAATTCTACTAAAAAAGAAACATGGGTATTATTGTCATATATGTGATATACGCATCTCATTAAGTACTATTCAAGAGAATTCTTGTTTTGGAAAATATTAAATCATGCAAAAGTCTAAAATGCCAGGATTACAAAAGTAGTTATGATTTTTATTTACCTTGTCTGCCCTTTGACTGATTAAGACGTAACTGGGTGATGCCAAGACACAATTTGAGGCCATGTTATGAGTCTTTTGGACATGTTAGGAGTACTAAGGGGTGCAAACATGCTAGGCATGTGGTAGATAACATGCTACCTAACATGTCATACACATACCCATAACATGCCATGCTATGGGTACAAAATGTGTTTGGGCTTTGCCCACTTGTTTTGGGAAAACAATAATAGGGCACACAAGGTAAGAAAGAATGCAGTAGTTCTTTTGTACTGCTAGCATTAAAAACCATTTTTCATCCTTCCTTGCCTTGCACATGTCACGTTGCCTTGGCAAAACAATTTATTACTCTGTGAAAAGTCATGGTTCAACGTCAAAACACTGAATAACTGATAAAAATACAGATCAATAGATGGGTCATGAATCAAACATTGTCCAAAGTCCAAAAGAGGAAAAACAACCAAACCAGTTCAAAGTTGGAGCTTCGGGAAGGGCAAATTGAGTAGCCAGAGGTTGAATGCATCTCATGATTTATGGGGCTGAGGCTTGGTCCCGCTGATTCCACAAGCATGGACAGGTCTCTGAAGTTTTTTGTCATAGCAATAAGCATAACAATATGTGTGACAAGGATCTTGCTCAAGAATGTGGTACAAAATGTTTCTTTACATTCTCACCTTGCACATTTTGAATGATTAGAGGCATATATCATGGAAATTCAGGATCAATTTGGATGACAAGGTGTAGCCACAATATAACGAGTCAAAAAGGGTGTCAAACCACAAAGAAAAATAGTCAAATTTGGATAAATATTAATGTTTTGCCATTTAAAGCCATGACAATCATGACAAGTTTTTTTTTTTTGCATGAATGTTAAGGAATTCAAACCAAAAATTCATTTGATGAAATTTTAAGTTTAAGTTTTGATTTAAGACCTCTAACAGTGCATAGCAACACGTCAGATAGATAGGAGTCAATTTTGCAAAAAACTATCAAAAGGACTCATATAATAAAACACATTTCATAGGAAAAAAATTAAGAGGATAAAAACCTATAACCACATTAAAAAAATATTCATACCTTAAAATATGTGGAATCGTAAAACTTTAAAATTTCAAAAAACTTTCCAATATTGATTTAAAATTTTAGAATTTCAAAAGTCCTTTGCCACACATAAATGGGTTTAAATGTAGATGATGTGTTAAGAAAAGTCGTAGTTTATTATACAAAAAAACATAAAGATGTAAAAAAACTAAAAACGGATTATGATTTGAAATCATTATTAGTTTTAAAGACGAAACATTAAATTTACAAGGAATAAAAACACTTTTAAAAATTCATATTTATTCAAAAATGATGAAAAAAAAAATGTCATGTACTTGGATAACTATAAGCATTTATTATAACAAGTTGCAAAAAAAATTGTTCTAAAATTCATTCATATGAAAAAAAAAAAATTGAGAAAAAAAAACATGCAATCTTTTTATTATTATAATAATCATGTTGGTTCATTGTATCCCATTTGCACCCAACATGGATTAACTTGTTATTATGGTAATATGGAAAAGGATGTGAGGCAAGCACTTTGTAGATCTATATCTTCAAATCACATTGCATTCTCATTATTTGTATTCTTTTAAGCATTAATTTATACAAATGCAACTTGTGTCATTGGCCCAAGTGTGAACTTGTTAGTCAACTAATTCCTCCTTCCAAAACTAGTTTTTGTAATTTAGTTGAATTTCTAGTGACAAAGATTAATATTCAAATTTTAATCTGTCCTACAACATGGATCTAAAAATGATGAAATCACTTCCATAAAATCCCATTCATCAATGGGCTTTCAAATAGTACCAAGAGCACGCCCAAATTTCTCTCAAACTTTTAGTTTTGATTTTGTTGAATTTTCAATAACAAAATTATTCAACAAACAATAACTCCCACATCATAGGTGTAAACATTACCAAAGCAACTCAATACACCCCCACTCGTCAAGGGCTTTCCAACAATACCAAGTGTGTAGCAAGGCCTTGTGATTTGGGTGATCTCAATGTGACAAACAAAACATACCAACAACCTTCTTGTTACAGAGATGTGTGTTAAGAGCATCTTTAGTGAGACCAATACAATGGCACCTCCAAATTGCACAAGTACTTTGGATGAAGTATACCCTTTAAAGAATCTGAAACTTAGTTTGGTACTTATAAATATTTATAGGACATCCTGATCTCCAAAAGGGGCTGTTAAAAGAGAGTGACTGCTATTGAATAGTTACTAGTCCAAGGAGTGACATTCAAATAGTCTCTCACTTTATTTTGTCTAATTTTTCATGTTTATGGTTAGGAAGGGGGAAATGAGTAACACTGATGGTGAATGTGATAAACACTGGTAGAGGCTCAAAAATGAGTTGTGGGTGGAGATGCTTTAACATATTTTTGTGTTGTGTGCTGATTCATGTGATACAGAGATTAAGTTTAATGCCTATGCTACATCCAATGGCAATATGATTTGTGAATGTAAGATTGCATCATCAATTTTTCCATTTTGTTTATTTAGAATTTACTAGGTTTCTTTTCAAATTGATAAAGGAATTTGATGCTTTGGTTATCTTTGCTTATATCTTTGGTTTTTGTGTGTTTAGTTTTGCAAACATTATTTCATAAATGATGGAAATCCTATGATGGAAATCCTTGTTCTCAATTCATAAAGTCATGTAATAATAAAACAATGAACAAGCATCTTATTTTCAGAGGTTCTCTCAAATATGATATATGTCTTGTGAGCATTCATACAAAATAAGTGGCAATGAGCATTTTAAGTGTGACATGTTTTTTTGGGTGCAAAGTTCCTCATGTATCAAGTTGTCATTTTGAAGTTCTATCTATCAAAACAAAACAAGGATAGGTAGGGTAACTAGTTGATGAGCAAACATTTAAGCTCTCAAAGAATGTGTATTCATTCTGCCATCACTTTGATTGAGACCTAAATATTCAAAGAGTCTAATATGTGATTGGTTTCCATTTGAAAGCTAGTGATTTCACTTCATTTGTATTCTGATGTTCTACTTGTATCCCGCAAAAAGTGTTGACAAAGACTCTTTGTTACATGTTCAGTTGTCCTTCTCCACTCTGTCTATTGGTTTATAATTTGTGATTTACGAGTCGGCTGCCTGACCTACTAGGTGAGCTTATTAAGTACTTGTTATACTAGTGCATTGAGTCTATGGTACTAGGGAATGTTACATCATCTACTCTATGTTTGCAACTCCCACTTAGCCTTAAATATTTTTTGTTACTTCCCTACTTGTGAAGTTATTTCCTTCAATGGTTGTTCTTTCTCTCCTTGGTCTACTTGTTCTACCTTTGTGACCCACTTGCTGTATGCATGACCTCACTTGGTGCCTCTATAGTCATGTACAAACCTCCATTTGAGTTTTAAACGAATAAAATAAAATATTTCAAAGTAAGGGGAGTTTTAAAAAAGAGTTCAGCCTCTTGTAAACACATATCCTTTTATGTGCAATTAAAGTGCATCCTATAACTAGACATACTAAACTTCATACAATAACAATATCTCTCCTATTACCAAACAACATCAACTTTATTTCAATGAATAAGTTGCAATAAAAACACTATGCACAATTTTCCCTTCCGAAAATGGAAATGTGACAACTATAAAAAAAATTATCCATTACCAAACACAAAGAAAAACAATGAATAGAGAAAATATTTTGGCATTGGAGTTTTGAAACCCATTGAAAAACACAAAATTGACATCTCTGAATGAAAGGATTAAAAACCCCAACCAATGTTTTTTTTTCTGAGGCAAACTCAGCTTTTCTTGGCTACTTTTTGGGGAAATTTTTGAAATTTTTTCAAAAGAAATCCTTTGAGAGGGTTGCAGCTCATTTTCAGATTTCACAACACTGCAAAAAATTTGACTGACCCCAACTACAAGTTTTAAGAAGTGGTGATTTGATTTTAGTATATGGCTGAATGGTTACCAGTTGGACTATGTTTGCTAATGGGCCATTTGTGAACTCTCTGGATGTTCACTCACCCGTGGGTGTTCAGTGATATGTGATTCTAAGCAAGGTATATTAAACTAAATTGTGGAGGCTCTGGAAGATGATTTGTTCCTTTGCCCCTTTGTGACACCCACTTTGGGTTTTGTCCTTGGGGCTCCTACTTGTGTCCTCTCTCTTTGTTCCTTCTTTTTCCCCTTGGCTTGGGTGCTTTGTTTACTGGTGTTTGCCAGGGTTTCATCAATTCAAATTGAGGACATCACACAACCAGTGGGTGGAACATCCTGAGGAATGCCAAAAAAGCACATTTTTCCAACTTTGCTATTTTTTGTTTTGCCGATTGCAGTTTGTTGTTTAGTCCAATTAGTAAGTGCTGTATGAAGCAAATAGCCAACACCTACTCTAATACCATGGCAAAAACTGAAAACCCTAAATATTTTTTCATTGCTTTTGAACATTATAATTATTGGGTCCTAGGCAGTACTTTATTTACTAAGTTTTGCCACTTGACAACCCAAAAAAAAAAAAAAAAATCCAGTCCAACTCATACATAGTATTTTTGTCAAAATAATGCCAAATACATATGCACTATAGGAGTCCAAACTCAAGAAGGTGAAGGTACCAGTGTTTCTGGTTCACCCAGGCACACTCTGCTCCATTTAACGAGCTCTTAGACGCATTGTACACACTTTTGGGTGCTCCATTGGGAAGATAAGAGGGGCAGGTGAAGGGAATTTGCTATACAACTACAGATCAGGTAGCACAGTTTTCCTCCCTCCATTCGTGCTCGGTCCAGACTGCATACTTCACTTATTTAGCTTGCACCCTCTCTCGTGTAACTCTAGACTAGGATGATATCCTACGTTTGGCTTTGGAATCTTCAATCTTCACTAGATTTGTATAGGTTGTGTTTTATATCTGTTAACTCCTAAACACTTGATAAGCCAAAAAAATGATTTTTTTGGAGTTTGAAATAGATTTGGGCGATGCAAATGTAAATATTTAAATATCTAAATTTTAATGCAACTGTTCAAGCCATGCATCAAATTCTAAAGGCCTAGTATACGTCACCTTCCCCAATTTCTTGTTAACCAGGATTTTTCTTATTACTTTTGTATCTTGCAAGCAAAGGCCAAGACTTACAAAAAAGAGTAAAAACTAGAATAATTCACCCAAAATGCATGAAGGCAGCTCACCAAACCTAGTTGCATAATTTCTTAGCACATGTTGTGTTGCCAAACACTGTACTCAACAATATTTGCATGTTGCACATGTACATGTTGATATCATGAATTGCATCCCCAAAATCATGTTTGAGCATGATTTCAGCAAGCAATCTGTCTGCATGGAAAATTCAATTGTACAGTTGTATTGTACTTAATATTTAACCCATATGTAAGTATTTATCATTTCCCCATGTTTTGTGGGTGTGTGTATTTCTAGTATGTTACATTTGTGCTCTATGTAGTCGGAGGAGAACAATCAATTGATGATATATAGGTACACCATGTACAAAATCCGCAATCCATGTAACAATGGTATTGAACCAATAATATATTTCATCAATTCCTCAAAAAGAAAAAGGGTATATGAATGATGTACATTGGCTTGTAGATAGACATGTGTACGTATGATGTAATAAGCATCAATTTTTTGAAATTGAGTAATATTCCACTTTTTCTAATTGCTAAGTTAGTTCCAGATAGCCAATATTTCATGCTTTTAGCTTTTTACTAAAGCTACAGTTTGTATGCACATAATAGAAATGATAGCCCAAAGGCTTGGGACCCATCATGCGAATAGTTGCACGTTCAAGTGGACACTAGGCAACTAGATTCATGATTACATGTATATATTCATGTGTTACATGAATATCCACACTCAAATAAATGCAATGTGAATAAATAATATTCATGTTTCAGTTTTCCAGATTCGTAAAACTGGGTATGTATTATTGAGCATGGGCATTGATAACATTTGCCCCAATGCATGCCCAATCAGAACTGTAACCCCACAAACAAGTGTTTTTTTTTTTTTTCCCATTGGATGGCACTTGATTTGCTGAAAATATAATGAATCAAAGCTTTTAAAATTCAAATCCATTAGACCCACAAACTTTGTCCCAAGATAGCAATCAAGGAAAGGCATTGAAGGTGTGGATTTTATTCCACTTACAAAGTTCGCCACACCTAAGTGAAGTAGTTGATAAATCAAAAAGAAATTTTTTTACAATGGTGCAACGTGACACTTAATGATAAGGGGTCAAGAATTTGAGAAACACATGTTAGGAACATTTTAAGAACAAATATTTCTTACCTAAGTAGGTTATGTAAGTTTTTAAAGTTTTTTCATAATGTGTACATAGGTGGGGAACACAAAGCCCCTATGGTACAAGTCAACAATAAAAAGGACAATTTTAAAAGATTAAATTTTTAAAACTAAATTAAATTGGGTCCACCTTCCTTAAATTTTTGTGAAGTGATTCTTAGATATATCACACAAGGATAGGTTTGCCCCAATGTGAATTGGGAGTTAAAAATTCATTGAAAGAAAAGTATCAAAAATGGTTGCAAGGAGGCTTTGGGTTTTTATAATTCTACAAAGTACATGTACTATAATCTTTAAATAAGTACCCATGGCTTTGTTTCTAAATGGTAGAATCACTAGTAAAAATCCCCCCCTTTTTTTATTACATTTTCAACTTACAATTATAATTATAAATGACCCTTTCGATTACAATTTATTATTTTCAACTGCAATCTATTTTGTTCAACTACTAACCACAAAAGTTGAAAAGTACAAGTTGAAAATGAAATTGTAGTCGAAAGTGATGGCCACATGTCAGCACCACAACAATAACCATTTTTTACCATTTCAATTGGAAATGTTTCCACCATTACAGTCAAAAGTTGTTTTTGATTGTAACTTCCCACTATATGAACTTCACATGTTGATAAATCATGACATCATCAAAATTTGAGTTGAAATTCAACTATATTTTGATTATGTTTTTGACTATATTATTAAAAAAGTATAACTAATAGTTTGTTGACATGTGGCCCCAACATCTAACCAATAATTTGTTGACACATGGCCCCAATGTTTCACAAGTAGTTTGTTGCCACATGGCTCACATAAGGCTACATATCATCTTGGTTAAGGCTAAATTTAATCTAGACCCAAACCTAGGCTAAGTTTAGACTTAAGCTAAGTCTAAACCTAAGCTAGGTTCAAAACTAAGCTAAGCCTAGATTTAAGCCACCTAAGCTAAACCTAGACCTAAGCCTAATGTCACTTAATTAACAATTTACTTTTTCAATTTAAGTTTAACTTTTAAGGTTAAACTTTTGTGACTAGCTCATCCCAAATGGCTATTGAACAATGTAAATTTTTTTGTGCCTTGCCAAGAATTATAATTCACCTCTTTATATACTTTGAAAACTTGTTATGGAAAACAAACAATATGGGATAAATAGTTTGTTTGTAAGCTAGGGTGGAACAACTTGTGAACAATCACTTAGTCGTTCAAAGCTCGACAATTCCAAGGATGATCTTATTTCCTTATGGCATACAAACATGAATCCAAGTCCTCCTCTTGGCGCATTTGAGGTACTAAAAATCTTCAAAAACGGATACGAAATGAGAAAGTTATGGCTCCCCGAAGTAGGGGGTTCAAAATAAAAAATGGTGTAACACCTAGAAGCCTATTCCTGAACATTGAAAACAGTTCTAGGACGTTGTTCCATTTCTTTTAAAGTTCAAAGATGATTTGTAAAATGTAAGGTGGTGCTCACATAGCACTTTAGATCACTAAAATTGAACAAGAAATGAGAAAGATATGGACTATGAAAGTCGAAGCAATCTAAAAGAAAAAAAGTGCATTTTGTATCTTGAAAAAACGTTTTATATATATATATATATTTATATATATATATATATATATTTCCAGCTCTTTCTTTATTAGTCCTTTATTTGTCTATGGAGTTCAAAGGTGAATTATAAGGCTTAATTTAGTGACCCCATAAAGTTTTAAATCACTCAAAATGAAGAAGAGATGAGAAAGATATGAATGTCTTTGGTATGCCACTAATTAGTCATGGGCAATTCTACCCTAATTGTAACCAATTTACAACCTAACTAGTTGTAACCCACATTGCAAGTTAATCACAATGACTTACTAACAACTACCTAGCAACCTACTTACTTAAACTAGTACTACCTAACTACTTACCTAGCCTAATCTACTACCAATTAACCTGACTTATTAAACTTATCAATTAACTTAACCTACTAATTGATGTAGCATATGTGGCACCTAGGTTGGGCTAAAGTTAAATAAGGTGGCACCTAGGAGTACCTATCTAAAACCTAACAAAAGTAGCCTAGGGGTTTAATAGTTATTAGCCTACTAACTAATGTAATGTATGTGGCACCTAAGTGGGGCTTAAAGTTAAAGACAATGGAATTTAACCCTAGACCACCTAATACCTATTGAATACTTAACATAGTAGCTTAGAGACTTAATTTAACTAGTAATAGTTAGAAAATACCTATTATGTAGGTACCTAATATGTATTAGGTATGTACCTATTGGGTAATAATTAGTAGGTACCTAAAGGTACCTACTAAATACCTAGCTAGTTAGTAACTAGTAGGTAGGTACCTAGTAGTTAACTAAACATTAACCTTAAACCATATCTACTTACTAACTAAGTACTTAACTACCTTGTACTTTAAGTATTTACTAACTAAATACCTAGTTAGTACATAATTATTAACTTAATAAGTAGCTAGGTACGTGCTAGGTATTTAGTAAGTATCTAGTATGGTACATATACATACATAGTAGATAGGTATCTAATTACTAATATTTAACCTCATTAGTAGTTTACAATACTGTCTAAATAGGTAGGTATAATATTAATTTAAGTATGATAAATAGTTTATTATAACTAATAGCAGGTAATAATTTTAATTCTCAAATGTTATTGCAATTAGTTCTAAGCTACATTAGTAAGATTTTTATAATTATAATAATTAATAACGATTAATATTATTATAATATGATCCTAACTTAGGCGAATAATTAATAGTTAACCACCTAGGTTAAACAATCTCAACCATGCCCAAGCCTAGATCACCTAATACTTATCCAATGCTTATCATAAGTAAGCTAGATACTTAATGGCTAATAGTAGCTAGAAAATACATATAACATAATAGTTACTAAGTACTAGCTACTTAACTACGTACTTTTATAACTAACTAATAACTATTAAGTAGGTATCTAGTTAATAACTTAAACATTAACCTTAGTGGCTACCTACTTAATTAGCAGCTACCTATTAACTAACTATTAAGGAGTTAGTTATCTAGTACTCTAGATATACATTAGCTAAAACTTAACTACTAATTAAGTGAATAGCTAAGTAGGCAATAAGCACCTAGTATTTCAAGAAATAATTATTTAAACTCTAATTAATTAATCAATTCAAAAATTCATAATTAATTTTTTAATGTATTTAATTATTTGGAAATTGCTTATAAAATAATATAACTTTCTACTTATTAAATCATCTAAATATTTTTTAAATTTTTAGTTCTGAAAATAAACCTTTTAAATTGCTAGTGATCAACTAATTAAATAAAAATAATTAGGTTTTAAATTACTATCTAACAAAATAAATTATTAACTAATTGGTAATTCTTCAATATTAACTATAAATTATTAAGTTTCTAACTTCTTAAATCAATTGGTAGAAATAAATCAGTTTTAATTCATAATTAATATTAATTAAATAATTTAACTCATGCATCATTAATTTTCTTAATTTCATAACTAGCTACCCATTAATTAATTAATATTTATTATTTATTAACCATAATTTTTTATTAATAAAAACTAACTATCACATAGTTTAATAAATATTAATAAATTAAGTTATTACTTTATTCTTAGAAATATCAAACTGATAAAAATAATAAATCTTTTGTATATATATAACAAATTTGATTAATTCATTAATTAAATATTCAATGGTTTTAATTAATTTTTAATAATAACTAGAATTTTTAATTTTTGAAGAATTTATTATTTATTATTCATTGGTTGATTAAATATTTACTAATTAATATTCATTAGCTATTAACCATAACTATTGAGAAAGTAGTTAGATCATATTATTGAAAAATTTCAAAATGAATGAAATGTTTCAAAATTATTAAATAAGGAATAATAAAAATAATTAATTAATAGTAATAAATTATTGAAAAATCATTAGTTGATAAATATATAATATATTTATATAAACCTATTAACTTGTTAATAAAAATTAAATAATTTTATATTAACTAACAATTATTGCATATTTTTTAATCAATTAGTTAATTAATATTTGTAATTTATGAATAATGATTAATTGTTGTATCAATTTATGATTAATTTATGCATTCTTTGTAAGGTTGACTTGTAGTTATATAGTATAGTTGAAAAATAATCAATCCAAAGTTGCAACAAAGACATTAGTCCGTTGAACTGCATTTCATCCATCCACCTGGCATTTATCATCCACTTTGATAGTTTGTGACTCACCAAAGTAGTTGAACACAAGACTTATGAAGTTGACACACCAACTTGGGAGGCATGACTATAGGTTATGTCATTTTGTCAGTTGATGTCTTGACTATAATTCAATTGTATACCCCTTAGTTGAAATTTATTTTTGACTATCCACCAAAACAATAGAAGGTTCAACTTATTTGGTAGCCCCAAATTATTTTTTTAATATTTATAAATTTTGAATCGAAAATGTAGCTGAAAATGACATGTAGTCGAAAGCAGGTCGGTTGAAAAAGGGAGGTTTTCTACCAATGAATGTAACAAGTTCCAAGTAATTTGGTCAAGAATTTTGCCTCATCTACCTAGTTAGTTTCTCTAAAAACATTGGTATAAAGGACTACCTTCCAAAACTACCAAATCCCATACATGGCTAATTCATAGAAATTTCAAAAAAATGAAATACCTAGACTCAACCGATTCTTTGGGAAAAAAAAGATAAAATATTTGGAACTAGTGATTATTTAAAAATTAAAAATGGCCCACTATCGGTTTACACATTATCTATGTGTTTGGGAATGCAATTGTTATTTTTTGAAAGTTTAAGACAACTTGTATTTTTTAGTTTAATGTAACCAATTTTAATTAGTCTTTGGAAATAATATTACATCATTTTCTTTTATCTTGGGTTTTGCGTAATGTAAATGGAATTCAACACAATTTATAAATTGAAATAGGTTTGGAATTTTTTACTTATCGTAACATCAAAACTAAAGGTTTAAGGATCTAAAGAACCCTATTCATAACCATAACAATTTAACAAGAATTGATTTATGTATGCCATTAGTAATAAACACCAATTAACATGACATTGACATTAATTAAAATATTTTCCAAGGACTTATTTGTTAATATACATCATGGAAAGTTTTCATACCCTCCATGACATCTATTCATCATGTGATGAATTTTCCTTTCTAGAACTAAAGGTAGAAATTCCATCCCACCAAACTCCTATTTGGTTTTATGCCTCTGTAGTTATGTTCCTAGGTTTATTGAATGTTGGGGTTCCCAAAAGGAATATGGTGTAACAAAAAAAATATTGCATAGCCTAAATTTGGGTTTCTATAAATTTTTCTCATTATAATTATAGTAGATTGTTGTATGTTTACAATTAGAATGATATCATGTCAAATATCTAATATATAGGTTAATTTAACAACAAATATTTTTTTGTGGATCATTTATATTATTATACAATTTGGCATTATACTAAATAATGAAACTAGCTATATGATTGTGAGCTTTTTTCAGATTTTTTGCATGGTAGGCTCATTTTTTCAAAAAATGTTGGCAATTCCAAAATAAATTAATTAGTGTTTAACTGTGCTAGCTATTACAATACATAAAAATATCCAAAAATAGATTGGATATTATATAAATATCTTTTTGAGCCCTTCAAAATAATTGTATCAAATGTCCTAGCTACAATTTGTTTATAAAGGAATATAAAGGAACACGTCCATTAATGTAATTGATTCTATTTTGAAAAAATTGGATAAATAATTTTTACATTTATGTTTAGCAATGTTCGTTGGATGTATTTGATTAAAGTATAAACCATATTCAAAAAATTTGAAGGTTGTAGGATTAATTTGAAAGGGAAGCAAGGAAAATGATTATTTCGCTAGAGAAAAATTTCAATTTAGAACTTCAATTTGCAAGTATTTTATATAATCACAAGCAACATTTATGACTAAAAACTCATTAGTCATGTTGGACAAGTTACATGCAACATGATGTAAGGTTAGTCACCAAATGAAGTACATAGGACCAATAGGTGTAGTTTCATCCGTTGACCATCCATGAAGCAAATGCCATTTGTGGCATGGTCCTTAAAACTATATAATAATTATATTGATTACCATTTATCATGTACCAACTATATCATCAAGAAGCAAATCAACAGTGGACCTATGGTGTTACATTAATATTAGTTAAATAAATGTTTGTACGTTATAAATACTTACCTAATTACCCTAGTTAGCCTACCTATGCTACCTAGCTAGCTACCTTACTTAGCCTCCTAAGCATGGAATAAAGTTGCAAAAAATGAGAATTGAACCTTTCACCTTCACACTAAAAACCAACTCCTTATTGACTAATTTGTCACATTTGTGTTTGACCATAGGATAAATTTAGATCATTTGGGTGTTATCTATATCTCAATTAAAATAGAAATGTGTTTGGTGATGGGAATCATTCCTTGCACTTTTAAAAAACCATTGCCTAACCTTACATGGAAAATGTTTGGTCATACATGTAAAGTAGCACATTATGGGGCAAATTCCAAATTGCTTCACGTTTAAGATTTGTTTGATAATGGGGGTGATTTAATGTTGGATTACAAGATTTAGAATTTTGGGTGCAAACAATCTTCTAAGTGCACAAATAGGACTTCAACCTTCAATGTACAACATCATTTTCTTATGGAAACACAAAGCATGCAACAACTAGCCCCCATTGCAAGCACATTGGATTCACACCAAAACATGTATTTGATTCACTAGTTCAACTAAAAAAGCTACATGTTACATAAACTTGAATTACTTCTCATCCTTTTCAAAATCCCTTACAATTGCTTCAGAATGTTAAAACATTTAGATGAGCTTCAATGTTTTAAAAAGCTTAGATATGTTTTAAGGCTAAAGTGTTGAGAAAAAATGCAAAGAAAAGGAAATCAAATATATAATCAAGAAAGGGGAAGACATGTCAATGTTGGAACTAGCTCACAAGATTCTAAAGTACAAGGTAGTAAGCTAAATCAACCTACCCAAACATTAGTTGCAAAATTTTTTAAAAATTCATGTAGATCAAATCTACCAAGAAAAGTACTATACATATTACCATTAATTTGATTCAAGAACTTGTAATCTCAAGAATAGCAAGGAGTTTAGGTAGATTTGGTTCTAGTAATTTTTTACGTATTGCAACTAACCAAAGTTTGGTTCGAATCTTGACCCCCTTGGTGCTTTCCATCTTGGGCTCCTTCAATTGTTCCTATATTCTTACATCCCCATTGTTTTGAAATGAAGGATGTAAGTTACTTTCCACTTTCCTTTGGATCATTTGGCTTGGGACCCATTAAACATTGCTACACGCAACGTTTTTTTTTGTTTATGCAATGGTGTCTTTTTCTCCCTATTCATTATGAAAAATCACATTCATGGAAACCTCACTACCTTGCAACTAGGGACTCCTATGAAATTACCATGCAACTAAACTACAACTACCTTTTAAAAATACAATGATTTTTATTTTTAAAATCCACATTAGATATTATTTGAGTTTTACTATAGTTGCACATTAGTTGCAAAATGGATCCTATACAAATGTATGTACACACCATCTATATGGTCACAATCAAATGTATTTGACTTTGTGAGCGAGTTGCATGGTAGTTGCATTATACAACTATTGTATAATTGGCTTATGTGTGCAACTTCAAGTGTGTTTTCATGTGTGATTACATTGCAACTAACTATACGAAATGGCATGTATGATTAAGTCACATGTTCTGCATTTCCACCATCCATTTGAAATGGCACTTTTAATTTTTATACAATTAATTTTCAACTAAACTTGCCACTAATACAACTATTATTGCCACTAGGTTTTCATTATGTAAATACTACTAATTCACCAATTTGGGACTTTCATTCAACTTCAATTTGACTGATCAACAAATATGTTCCAACCAACATGTTATGATATCACCTATAAATTGTATAATTTATTGAAAGAAAAAGTGTAGTCCTGAAGTGACATTGAAATAATGTACACATTGTATTATCAAGTTCATTTGGATGTACATAAATATTCCTTTGTAAAATTCAAAATATTTTATTTTAAACATCGAAGAAAGTTCTATATTATATGTTTCAACTTTAGAAGCAAAGGACCAACATAGAAGAAACACAAACATGTTTAAAAAGAAAATAACCTTTTATTTTTAGATATCATATCTTCCTTGTTTTTTGTCCACTTTCAATGATCTAAAGTGCTATGGATGTATTAAGTTAGAATCTACATGGATTATTTGAGTTCTAAAAATAAAAGAACAACACAAAAGAGCCATGACAAATATGAATCTACTGAATCTTAGTGCATTAAATTGGTGACCAAACATTAACCCTGCTTACTTTTGAAAACCATATATTCTTCATCTTGTGTTCTTTTTGAACAATTTAAATGGCCATGGGTGTGCCAAGTCAAGGTCTAAAAAAAGCTTTTCCACTTGAAAGGCAAAAGAACAATGTATTAAAATTTAAAACTATTTAAAAACTTAAATGTTTGCCCACTGGCTTGTTTTGTAGTAGTTGCAAGTGAGTTGCAATTAGGATGCAACTAATTTTTTCATCATGTATTGTTTGTCTTACCTTTCAAGTTTGTAAAGTATATAACTAAGTGCATTGGGAGTATTAAAAAACAAATGACATTTGGAATAAACCAATAAAAAAAGGTTTGGCCTTAAAAGTTAAATCCAAAATAAAATAGGAATCTTATTCCAAATGATTTACCTATCTACTTTAAACCTCCTTGCCTATCTATTTATGTTTAATTATTTAACTAATTAAGCTAAAAAATTAAATAATAATGCATATTTACTTTAGGCCTACCTATTTATTGACCTAAGCACCACATGTCAACATCTTATTGGCCCTAAGTTGAATGATGTAAATTAAATTAATAAAAATATTAAATATTAAAATAAATTTTAGAATTGCCACATGTCCATTGATCAAAACATCATTGCCATGCCAATAGATTGTTTTTTATGTAGTTACAACATAGTGCTATAGTAGTTGCAACGTAATGGCACCATAGTTATAATGATTTAGTTGCAACATAGTTACATGAATTGCATATGTATATTGGTTTCATATATGGTGAATTGTGCCATTACAACTTTTGCAACTCATATGATAGCACTTACATTGGAGAAATACGATGAGTTGCAAGTTGTCCTTGCAACTCAAAATTACAATTGCAAGCCTAATTGCAAAAGACTTACTTTCTTATAGTCATTTGAAGGGAAATGGCCAAACATTAAGAGTCTAGAACACAGTTGTGGTCGTTTTTTTCAAGCAATTAGGAGGAGCTTCAAGTTGAACATTTGTTAGGTGCACACAAGCCCTTGTAGTTTTACTTTTATACCAACCCCTTTATGATGGTGCCCCCCTCTAATGCTCCCAACCTCTTCTTCATCATCTTGGGTGGAGTTTAACCCTAGGGTGTGTTATTAGAAAGTATGTTCATACTACTAGAACCCTTACTCCCTTGCCATAGCTTCAATTTCTTCAAAGATTGTTAATGCACTATACATTTTCCACCCCCTAGATTTATCCCCCCCATGCTTAGATTCCTTAATGGAATTTCAACTTGATTCAAAATTTTCCCTAAATTGTTTTAAATCAACATCATCCACTTGTCTGACCTTTTAGTCGGAGGGTAAAAACATGGTTAGATGATTCATTTTTGGCATTTTGAAGCTCTACCTCTTAAATTAGCTAAAATTTATAGGTGTAGGCATTCAATCGTGGGCCACATTTGCCCCTTTTGACCACAATGTTTTCAAGAATATTCTTAACTCATCTTTTAGAAAAGTGTTTTAACTTATTTTTTAATTTAATTAAAAAAATTATGTTAAGGTTTATATTCAAAAATTTCCAAAAAATCAGTAGGTAGGCATTAAAATTTGCCAAAAATAATGAAATGTGAATTTTTTACATTGTAAAAGTAGTGGTTATAATTGATTTTTTATCCATTAGATTGATTTCAAATTTTCAAGATATTGATATCAATATATTGATAATAACATTCTATAAAAACAATTTCATTTGTATTTTTTTTCTAAAATGTTAAATACACAAAATTAAGTAGTGATTTCAATTAATTTGGTACATGTTTGCAAAATTGCACCTTCTTGTAGTTATAATAAATATCAAATTATAAATATTATAATTATCCCCTATGCTTTTTAATCAAAAAACTATTAAACCACCTTTTAGATATCATTGGACAGGTGATTGGTTTAAAAATTGATGTGATAGTTTGAGTATTTCAATATGAAATGGACTATAAATGATAAAAAATGACGAAAGCCATGGCATTTAAATTTTTTTTAAATGAAATTATTTTATATTGAGAAAGTTTCGATGCATGTTGTTTTTGAATTCCTTGTTTGATGATGGTATATATATATATATATATATATATATAGACATTGTTTTGAATTCACATTTTTCATTTTATTAACATGCGAAACTTAATGTCATCATTTCAAAAGTTCATTATGAATGCAATATTTTTTTTTAAAATATTCATATTTTTAAATATGATTTCCATTAAAATTTATTGTAAGTTTATAACATGGATAATTTAAAATTTAATCATCTTAATGCTTAATATACCTTTACATTTTAAATTCATTTATAATTTAGGAGTACTATTATTGTGACAATCCAAATAGTCCCTTGAACTATAATTAGAAGGCCTTTGAACATGGTAATGGAATACCTTCAAAATTCACTTAACCCTAAGGATTTGGCTATGGCTTTCAACAATTATTGTTGGTGTGTGTGTGTGTTGCCATAGGTTGTATCCCTAGCTACATAATTTAGGCCACACAACTTTTAACATTGGCCAAGCTTTTCAAAAGTATTGGGCTAATTATAATTGATAAGGTTTTATATTGGTTGGTGAATAAGGTTTTATGTTTTTACTTTCATTATGCATTTTTGATTCACTTATCCTTTCATTAATTTAGTGTTGTAATTAGGGAAGGTGTGAAGTAGTGGTATTCAAACAATCTTGGATTTTCACCTTTAGTGAGTGGTGTTGCAAATAGATGTTGTAAACACCTTCAACACCATTATTTGCAAGGTTATATTCTAGAAGCTTTGTGTGGTAGGTGGTTAGTTGTCCCAACTCATCCCATTCATTTGTTCCTTTATCTATAGCTCCCCTCTTTTTCAATCATCATTCCTTTTAGGAGGTTTGATGGTTACCATTTCCTTCATTGGCATACATTAATATGATCCACTAGGTAAGCCTTTTTCAACACTTTCTCATTTTTAGGCCCTGTGAAATTCAATGGACCTTTTCTCCTCATGTTTGTTCCTTTCTATGGCCAATAAAACCTACATGACACGCCTCCATTGTTCCTCATTCCCTTGATCATTTTGCATCACGATTGGATTTGATAGGGTTAGTAGTCCAAACCCACAAGTGCACAAGATGGTCTTCTTCCTCTTGTTGGCTTTTCCTTTCATGTGAGTTTTTGCATCCTTTTAGATGGCATCAAGGTTTTGAGAATTCCATTTGTTTTCTTTCCTTTTCCTTTTTCTAGGAAATCTTAGACAAAGATGTCCACCACTTCAAGGCATTTTTAGGTTAAAGGACATCTAGGTGGTTTTGGGGGGTAAAAGCACATTAAGTTCCCCAAAAATTATAATTTCAAAATTGTTTTGCAACATTTGATAATTGTTTTTGAAGCACATTTTCATGAATGGAATCATTTTTATGAATTTTGAGGAGATTTGATTAGCTTGGAACTTAGACTATCCATTTTGAAAAAACAAAAATAAAAACGATGGAGATTTAAAAATCTATTCATGAGTATATTTATCACAAAAATAATATTTTACAAATTATGATAGTTTAGAAATATTTTTAAAAAATGGGGTTGCAAGTGGTATTTTTGAATGAAACTTTGGGTGATGAATAATGTTGATACATTTCACTACCAAATTCCATTCATATTAACAATTAGTTCCTCAATTTACCTAATGGATGTCATTCATCAAACATTTTTTTTTGTTATTTGTAAACCATAAATGCATTATGATTTGATTTTCCTTTAAAACAACCACCTTGTAGTGAAATAACAACTCACATGTAAAGGTGAATTGTGTTTTTTTTATTTAAATTTTGTTTATGAACATGGCATGGAACCAAAAGTATGGGTGTTTTGATGTTACAAAACAACTCCAAATTATATATGATGTACATGATGTGTCTATAACCATTTTAGATCTTGACCATTGGATGAAAATTAAGATGGTTGTAAATCATTTTACATCTTGAACATTTCTTTACATTTTGACCATTGGATTGAAAGGGAACAATTTAAAATGTTTGGCATTGAATTGTATGTCACCAAAAATACTTTTAGATATTTTAAATATATATAACATTTTACAACATTGCACAAAAATGGGTAGATCCTAGTGTGATTTTATTTTTGGAATATTTTTTTGATATTTTGCTCAAAGACCATCATGTTTACATTGTTTTTTTCCGCCATTCCCAAAGTTTCAACTCTAGCTAGCCTCTTTTGATTCGATCCTCATGCAAGTTCTTAGGAGGCTATAGGGCGAAAGATCTTTAGAGTGTCCAAAGGCCCCCTTAGTTTGTTGGTGGATTGTTCTCCTCATCTCTAAAAGGGGGATAAGTTTCATTTCCATTAAGACCATTGTTTTGGTAGCTTACTTGGGGAGTTAAGGGCTTGTGGCCCTTATCATTGCCCCTAGTCATTGCATCTAAATTCTTACAAAATCATCATCCATTGTTATTAGAGGCTCTAGGGGTTAGTAGTTCAAGTTCACCTCCATTTTAGGCCCACTTAAGAGTGGCTTACAAATTTTTCCTTTTGACAATGCATGCTTGTGTTTCGCTTTTTGAATAGTTTTCAAAATGGGGAGGGGATCATTTTCAAGAGGCCATTTCAAAGAGTTTGCATGAACACTATTTTTCCATCATGATCTTTGGCATGTCTTCAAAACCTCATCGTGCTTGTTTGAGTTTTTATGCAAGTTTGGGTTTGGGGGCTAGGTTATCTGTTCACCCAATCATCCTATCATTTTGTATAGCCTTAGACATCTTTTTCTTAATATTGTGCACTTGGTTGGGCCTTTCCCATTCAATAGCTCATGGCTTGGCCCAATAACTTGTGATTTGATGTGATAACTTTCACCTCAAGTTTTGGATTTGTTTTATTTGTTTTTTCATTATTGCTCATATTATTCATTAAATCAACATTCATCAAAGTAAGATCTTACAAATCTTCTGATACCTAGTTTCATGAAATAGTACCAATTTGGCTCACTTTATGATTACAATCAAATTGGGGATGAAACAAAGGATTAGAAAGTCAACCTAGGGTTCAAAAACAATTAACTTCATGGTTAACTCCACTCGGTAACCTACATTTTAGGTGAGTAAAGATGAGTTACATGGCAGTAAACCATTCTTTATTTTTTGTGAAAATTTGTCAAATGGTGACACTCGTTTTAAAAAAGGAATATATTGTTATAGCAATTTTTTTCTGGTGATCTAGGGATTTTTTCAACTTTTGCTGAGGAGGCACAACCAAGTAAATAAGAGATGAAAATGAAAGTTCCCTAGGAACGAGGTTGGATGAAAAAAAAGGATGCCAAAGCATGTCCATAATGTCCATACATTTCACTAGGATGATGTGCACTTTTGCAAATGAAGGAATTGTTTAGTCACTTTGTTGCTCTCCAAACCCTAACACCATCACTAGTGGTGGCACCTAAAGCTCTTCATTAGGGCCATTGAATTCAAGGGTGCATAACTTTTGCTAGATGTAGTTGAACAATGTAATTAGGATTGCCAAAATCCAACTTTAGTGAAATGCTTAGTGCTAATATGATGTTGTAGACAACTAGGGTATAATTTCAACTTTTTCCAGCTCTTGAAAGCTAAAACAACCAATCACAACTTCTACCTTCAAACTTGAAACTTTCAAAGATGTTTTGTCTTTTTTTTTTAGTATGTGCATTCAAGGTTCAAAGATTGTGTACTTGGTACTTATTTGGATGCGGGTAGATCAATGCAAATGGTCATTTCAACTTTGAAAACATGGGAAAAATAGAGATCATATGAAGATTTGGGATTTGGCATGGTGGAGATGATTTTGTTGAAGATGGTGCTCACATAGTAAAAGTGACTTTGTTGAAGATGATGTTGGTTGTTCAACAAAGGTATGTCCATGGAATTAAACTTAACTTTTCAGGAATTAGGAACTTGGAAGGTCTGAGATTCTAAGTTTGTTCACAAACTCCAATTTAGATTCTTGTTAAAAAATGTTGGACGCATTTTTTTCTGAGAGTTTAAAGCTAATGTTTCATCAGATCTCTCATTTGCCTTCACCCAAACCTGTTTGTAGTTGTTGAATGGTTTTTCTCACTTGTAGAGTTTGTCACGAAACTTTTCAATTGCCAAATCCATTATATTTTCAAAACTAACTTCAATTTGAGTTTTTTTTCCCACAAGTTTGTGAGTGTAAATTAGATCAGGGTGAAAGCATGCTAAAGAATACGAAAAAAATAATCCTATCAAGTAAAAAAACACAAATTTGTGACAAGTAGATTAAAAAGTAAGTGATGTTTTAAAATATTGTCCTTTTAAACTACATGAGGGCATTAAATGTGATATGTTGAAGTTTTTGAAAGTTTTAAAAGTTGTATCAACCTTTTTAAAAACCTACTTTCAATTTACTTTGCAAAATTTGCCAATTTGTCTTGTTGTGAAAAAGTAGATTGAAAGTAGGTCAAAAAAAATTAATTTGGAAATTTCATTCATATGTTGCATTTTGAAAGGGTTTGGGGCATGATTTAATGAATCAAACACATGTAATGCACTTTAGTATCATATCAAAAAACATGTTTTGGATGCCAAATCTAAGTTTATGGAAAACTTACTTTTGAGGGGCTTCACATTGTCATAATCCAAAAATTCATATTTCAAAAAATGTATTTCAAGGTGCATAATGGCTCAAACATTAGTAACACATCATTTGAATTGTTTGATTTGAAAAATGTGCAATATCAGCCAAAGCAATAAACTTTCAATAAATAAATAAATTAGTGAAAGTAATAATATATGTTAAGAATGATCATATATGGTCTATTTAATACAATAAATACACCCCAAAATTTATGGCATGATTAAAATCCCTAAAATACAAAAGATTTCAAATCTACTTTTACTTGTTAGTAAGGATCACCAATTGGTATATTTTACCATGTTTTCACCCATCAATAGTTCTCTCCGATCTTTTAAAGGTTTTTTATGTTCTAAGTTGTTGTGATTATGTGTTTGTTGTTAATTGTGGTGATTTGGTGAGTGAAAGAGGGGTTTGTTCTGGTCACTAGTGACAAGTTTACTCTATCTGTTGATTATGTTGAGTCGATGACTTGTGAATTGTGAGGGATCATTTCAAATTTCACTCCATTGAAAATTTTATTCTATCTATTGACTAAAAAATCGTGAGGGAGGGTGCACTCCAAGGTGAAAAGTTAGCTCTACTTGTCGATTGTGGTGATTCTTGACTTATGAAGGAGGGGTTCACTTTGGTCATAAATTTGTTTTGTCGTTGTTGTTGCCATTTTGTCTAACCTTTGAGAAGCCACCATGTCTTTTTCAATATTCCAATATTTTAACTCATCCAAGAACCCAAAGCTCACAATGTTGCTGGTCTTTGTTTTTGATTCCACCATGTTTTCGTAGTCTTTTAGGGTGAAAGCATGATCGATTAGACACTCCATGATCCTTGTCTGCATAAATGGCAAGTAACCATAAATTACACCTTCATATAGTAAAATTTAAAATATTATTTATTCCATGATCAATATGGGCATGTTCTTTGATTTTATACCAATGATATTAAAAAAATTGCATGTTTAATGTCCATTTAAGTAGATTTTTCAAAATTGTAAGTAGATATTTTTCTACTTTTTGAGCATCTATTTCATAGAAAAAAGGCTTAAAGTAGGAGAAATATTGGATTTTTCTACTTTCTTAAATATTACTGCATTAAAATGTACTTATGTGTTTTCAACTTTTACTTTAAAAATAATAATATATCAAGCTTTCTATGTAAAAATATTTTTTAACACATTTTGGCTTGTATGTTTCAAAAATACTTTTCACCTACTTTTATTATATGAAAGTTTTTCAAACTTTATATACAACAAATTATAAACCCACTATTGAGTAACATGATGGTTTGATAATGATTGAAAACATTTTGATTCTACTTTCTTGCATTTATGTGCAAAAACATGACTGCTCGAATGATAATTACTTTTTGTGTCTAATTGATCTTGCTTTCACCCTTTAGTTTTTCCAGTGGTCCAAAATTTCCTTTTAGAGCAGCTTGGCCTCCTTCTCCAGATTCTGTAACTTGTCCTCCTCTTGAAACTGATATTACACAAGAGGTTTTGCAAACCCTAATTCTAGCTCTAAACAATCTGAAGTCCTTGAGAGAACTAATTCCATGACTGGCCTGTCTGCAGTCATTCTGGAGTCCACAAACCTTGATCAAGTAGTGGAGTTATCAAATTCACAATCTAACTCACCTTGTTCTATTGAGTTGTCTGATTCAGAAGTTGATCTAGCTTCAAAGAAGCAAAAGAGAGATGGAAAGAAGCCCAAAAAAAAAGTTATGACAGCACAAGAAAATTCCAAACTGAATGGGCAGCAATTCCAAACTGAAGGGGCAGCAAGGTTGCCTTGGGCTGAGGGTTTAGTGTCAGATGGAGGTCCACTTAGTCGCCAGATTTTGAGGAGGCATCTTGTATCCATAGCCTTAATGCAATTGAGTCTGAGATTAAGTAGCCACATCATATACATAGAGCGTGATGCATAGTCGCCAGTCAGAACTATTTGCTGTTTTATTCAGTTGCCCAAGGGCACTTTGATTACAGTGACAGTAGCCACCAATTTTTTTTCCTACACTTGTGTGTTTTCGCCACTATAAAATACTGCCACCTACACCACAGCCAAAAAAAAAGAAAAAAGGGCTGCTCTGTTACGAATTGTTAAAAAAAGTTCGTCAAATTGCCACAGAAAATTGACTTTCTGGGGAGGGTGTCGCCAGATTCATGCCTGCTGGCTACACATTTATGAGTTCTCTGGAAAAGAGTAGCCAGTTAAGTCCAAATCTGCCTAGGGACGCTTGCCACTCTGGCTCCATCAGGGAATTGAAAAAAAAAACACTGCACCAAACTTTGCTAACTTTGTTGTAATCATGTGAACTCCCAGTTACCAGATGCAAATCATGATTAAAAAGCAGATAATCCAATATTCTGATAACACACTCTTCAATTATTCATTTTAATTGGCTGGTTTGAACACTCCAATTATCCTTTTGCTGAAACTTCTTCATGGAATAGGTTTGTGACACCTTCTAATGAGGTATGGATCATCCTTTTTACTGAAATGGATTTAGTATGAAAAGTTGATGGGTTAATTAGGGCTTTTTGGTCAAGGGCTAGCTCCACACCTTTTTCCATCAAAATTCCTCCAATGTTTCTTCATCCCACAAAGTAATAGGTGATGACAACTTGTGCCAAAATAATTTGTTGCATTGAGTATTGATTGGTTGGTTTGTTGTTCCCTGGACCCGCCAAAAAAGTTTGATGATATTCTGGTCCCCTTATTATGCATTAAGAAAAGAACACAATTCAATGTGTTGGTTGATATAAGCATGCTCGCAAGTGTAAAGAAGATACCAGTACCAAACAAGCAAGAGCCATATTAGTGGAATCACCACAAATCATCTTTTTTTAATCAAACATTGCTGGTATGGTGTTTGGACATTGACATGCTGACTATTCAAGGATCATGCTACTAAGCAATACTCAGTAGCCACCACCCACACCATACCTACTCTCTCCTCCCCCAAACAAAATACTACCCTCTTATCCAATGAAAAAAAGTCGTTTCTAAAAGAAGAAAAGGGGCCATTCAAAGCAAGTAAAAAAAGGCCAACCATTCAGTCTGTATTTTGGTAAAGCCTTATCCTCATAAACTTACCACAACACATCTGGCATTTTGAATCACTTGGAGTTTTTAAAAAAGCAACATGGTCATCCATCCATTCACACATAGCTTGTGTAAGATTCACACATAGAGAATATTAAATAACGCAAAAACTCCCCCCGGCCACCCACCCCGCAGCCCCCCCCCCAGCTTCAGTGAAAAAAATTGATCACCACCCAAACAATTTGTTCCACATTCTCACTTCCAACACTCTCCTCAACAACAACAGTTCTGAAGTCTAGGGCAAAAAATCATTTTCAACATTCATTCACTCACTCACTCAATGGAACAAGAGGAGTCCCACATGCTCTCACAAACAAATTTATGTCCAACATAATAATAAAACAATACAAAGACAAAAGAGAACAGATAAGAAAATCCACTAGCATATCCTGACCGTTGAGACCCTAATCCACAAACCCACCAACTATCTCCAGATCATGAAATGGAGCAAATCAAGGCAGGGTGGTGGTGGTGGTGGTGGTGGTGGGGTTTACTTAAGTAGTTTACACTGCAAAAGTGACATAAAAGAAGGTTAACACTTACTATAGCACCATGGCAAGTTCAGCATTTCAGTGTGAAATAATTATTTCATTTTTGAAAGATTTCATGTTAGAGACAAATACAATATCCCAGAAAATGCTTAAACATTCTCTATTTTTCATTAGAAACTTTTTTTTGGGGGGAGAATTTCATTTTGGAAAATTTCAACATATCTGAAAATAATCTAATTAGACTAGTTTGGAAGCTGCCAAAGTACTAGGGAAGTTAGCTATTTGTTACCTGTCTACTGAAATTAGGCATCTGAAATGGGTCCGCCCTGGTTACCCCCCCCCGCCCCAAACACCAGGGCGAGAAGCAAAAAAATGTGTGGATGCCTATGGTGGGTGCAGTGGATGACTAAATTGAGGCCCAGAATTGAGGCCTCAAAAAATGGTCCCAAAAATTGTGCTCAAATTTGAGCACAAGTGTTTGTAACGCGTTCCCAACACTTAGAAAAATTTCGCACTCCGCTCGCTGTTTGTGCGTGTGTGTCTGTGTGAGAGAGCGCGCGTGCGTTTGCGGAAACGTTCTCTGCTCCATCGAAGAAGAGAGCGCGGGGGGGGTGGCGGGGGAATGGCGACATCTGTTGCAGCAGCAGCATGTGTGCAAACGGGAGTAGTAGCGCAGGTGGCGACCGGTACGCGATCCGCTAGCGGTGTTGGGAACAGTTGTGGATCGGGTGGAACTGTGGTGGCCCGGTTGGGGCGAGGAGTCCAGAAGCAACAGCAGCTAAGTGGCTACACAGGGTTGTTGGGAGGGAGGAAGGATGTGTTGAGATTGGAGAGTGGCAGTTGCTGGGGCGTACAGCAGCAGGACTTGTTGGCTGCAGTGGCAGCACAAGTCGTGGGGTCTGGGCATCATGGTGGTGGGCATCGTGCCGTGGTATGCATGGCCAAGAAGAGTGTCGGAGATCTCGGCGAGGCGGATCTCAAGGGAAAGCGTGTGTTCGTGCGTGCGGATCTGAATGTGCCGTTAGATGATAAGTTCGTCATCACTGATGATACCCGCATTCGAGCTGCCGTGCCCACCATCAAGTACCTCATCAAGAATGGCGCCAAGGTCATCCTCTCCAGTCATCTGGTAAGTATGCTTTCTTTGTGCACCATTCTTCTGAAGAATAAAATTTTTATACCAAATGGGTTTTCTTCGATTCTGCAACGTGCTTTCCTAGTGAGATGGATTTCCAATGCCCATTTTGCTTGCAAGAGTCAGTCTCTGATAATTTTCCTCTTGCTTGCTGCAATCGGTCGTTCTCCTTGCCATTGCCTTGCGGTGTGCTTTGATTTGTGTGATGTTTCTGCTGGCTAGAGGGATGAATGCATTTGCCATTGACTGGGTCATCAATTATTCTTGAGTTTATTGCTCAAGGAATTCCTTTGCCATTTGTCGACCTGGATGGAGCTTGGTCTGTGAGGTTTGTGTGCCAGAGAGTTTTTCCTTGTCTTTTATCTCCTCATGATGTATGTATGTGCAGGGTCGACCAAAAGGTGTGACCGACAAATTCCGCCTGACTCCTTTGGTACCAAGGCTTTCAGAGCTTCTCGGTGTGGAGGTATGGTGTGTCCTATTTCCCTGGTAGTTCACTTCGTCGGATGTGTTCAGCTTGCATTATTTATACCGCTTGTTTTGTTTTAGGAGCTGCCCTTGTGTCACAAATTCCAGAAACTTGTAACAAAATCCATCGTTAGGGATGATGATGTTCTGCTTAGGATGTGTGTTCTTTGGCATGTGTGTCAGTAGGTAGTGAAGGCAGATGACTCAATTGGTGCGGAAGTGGAGGAGAAAGTTGCTGCTTTGCCCAATGGAGGTGTGCTGCTGCTGGAGAATGTGAGGTTTTACAAGGAGGAAGAGAAGAATGACCCAGAACATGCCAAGAAGTTGGCTGCCAATGCTGACCTTTATGTAAATGATGCCTTTGGCACTGCCCATCGTGCACATGCATCTACTGAGGGTGTCACAGCTTTCCTCAGGCCATCTGTTGCAGGTTTCCTCCTCCAAAAGGTTTGTGATTACTCTCACTGGCTATTTTGCATGGGCATTTGCTTGACAGTGCAGGTTGTTAGGTCTAAATAGTCAACCTGAAAAGTTTTCTGGGGCTGCTGTGGGTACAGGAGTTGGATTACCTTGATGGGGCAGTCTCAAACCCAAATAGACCCTTTGCTGCAATTGTGGGAGGTTCAAAAGTGTCATCAAAGATTGGTGTCATAGAGTCACTTTTGGAGAAGGTAGACATTTTGCTTCTGGGAGGTGGTATGATCTTCACCTTCTACAAGGCACAAGGCCTCAAGGTTGGTGCATCACTGGTGGAAGAGGACAAGTTGGAACTTGCAACGTCCCTCATAGAGAAGGCCAAGGCCAAGGGTGTCTCACTGTTGCTGCCGACAGATGTTGTCATTGCTGATAAGTTTGCCCCTGATGCCAACACCAAGGTACAGGCCTTTTTTTTCCCCAGTGCTAAGTGTTTGATTTCAGGGTGCATCTCAGACCAAAAAGGGGTTGGTTTTAGTAACTTCAACATTGTGGAGGTTTTGGACAGGTTGTGGCAGCATCAGCTATTCCAGATGGCTGGTTGGGTCTTGATATCGGCCCAGACTCAATTGTGACATTCAATGCAGCCCTGGACACCACCAAAACTGTCATATGGAATGGTCCCATGGGAGTGTTTGAGTTTGAAAAGTTTGCGAAAGGGACTGAGGTTTGTCCTCCTTGATATTTCCCTCTACTAGGATGCCAGTAGTTTGTCAAATCCCTTCTCTTGGTGCCCCAGACTGCCATAATGTACTCTATGGTTTTCTAATAAGCAAGTTGGGTGTTGCAGGCAATTGCCAAAAAGCTGGCAGAATTGAGTGGCAAAGGGGTGACAACCATTATTGGTGGAGGAGACTCAGTGGCTGCTGTGGAGAAGGTTGGTGTGGCTGAGAAGATGAGCCATATCTCAACAGGAGGTGGTGCTAGTTTGGAGCTGCTTGAAGGAAAGGTGTTGCCTGGTGTTGCAGCTTTGGATGAGGCAGTTGCCACAGTGGCCGCTTAGGTTCTTTTAAGTTCCTACCTTGCTATACTGTCCATTGGGTCCTGCACACTCGAATGAACATCTTTGCCTTCCATCAGTTGTGGGTTCTGTATTCTACTGCCTGAGTTGATCAAGAATATGCTCCGATCAGCTTTCAATTCCTCAGCAGGGTATATAACCATTGGGTAGTAGATCAGAAGGAAATGATGATATCATTCTTTAACCTTGAAAGATTGCTTGAAAATATGAACCTCTCCAGAAAATAATTTCATGACTCTTCAATGGGGGAACACAATGGCAACTTCTAGAAACAGAAGGAACCTATCTGTGCAATTTAACATACTGACTGCATGCAGTTCCTCTATCTATCTACGACCCAACCATGGCTGCATCCTTCAAGATTACTTTCCCATCTGCCCATATGTGGACAGATTTGGTTGGATTCTGCAAGGTTAGAGCAGAAGCAAGTAAGAATATCTGTCTATGCACAAGCAGTTCAGCTTCATACTGGCAACCATCTCAGAAGAAAATCATGTGCAGTCAGCAACCAATCTGTAGCCATTTACCTGCCTGCCATACTTTAACTACTCTTCAATGATGTTATAATCAGTTCAGACTATTTCATCAGGAATGTCTGATTTGTTTAACAACAATAAAAAAATTTCAATACTACAAAATACCCATAAAAAAGGCAATTGACAGAATACTGTAAATTAATGAATATAAACTCTTCCAACCAAACAATTTTGCAAGTTGCAAGAGAAATTTGGCCTACTACATATGTCGAATCTTTGCATCTATATAGAGAGCCAATAGTTAGCATAAACTATCATGTAAATTGCATATAAATAGAGACAATAATTGTCATACACCATAAATAGATCTAGAACATACTCTGCAACTTACCATATTACCCTACCAAGATAAAGAGAAATTTCTTTCCAATGCACATGAGACAAATATACTAAATCCACCTAGTACAATCTGTATTCCAGAAGTAAGTAATCATCAACATGGATGAAAAAAGCAGTATGCATTTAACAATGAAATTACCAATCACTTCTCAAATTACTACATGGGATACAAGAGGTTGACATTCAACTGTCAGCAATACCAGATTGCCATGCCTGACCCCAATCTACACAAGCTGAGATCTCTGTGAGTTTTTTTCCAGTGCCGCAATCATCACACTAGGGCGTAGGACAAAATGTCTTGGGACCTAATTGAAACACTTTACCTAAAAGCTACTCTAGCTGAGTGAACTGGTGTGCAAGATGCATGAGATATGACTCCCAACTGGATTAAGAATTGCAGTTAGGCACCATACACAATAACTTTCCAGCTTCAGTGTTGTTGCATTCCACAGCTTCAGGATCTAACTAAACATGAGTGAGAAACAGTGTGAGTTGTTGTAACCCTCTGTGCAAAAGAAGATCCTGAAACATAAAAACAAGTCTCTGCACTATTGTCTTACTCTGACTTAGCTTCTGTCTGTGCAACTGGTTCACTTGATTTTGCTGCACCACCTTCCCGTTCTGCCTGCTTTTTCTTCTCCCTGTTGGAAAGAACAATATGCTCCTGACATCAGTAAGTGCCAAACACTTCAAGACAGTGCAGTGTTTGATGGCATTAGAACTGTTTTGTGTGCACATCATCATATTCCTGATTGCTTGGAGGAAGCAATGGAAGTATGTACCAGGATGAAGCTGATTGTTCAACAATAGGAAAACAAGAAAGTAAGCCACTTGAAGGAATTGTGAAAAGGTTAAGAGGAATGCCAACTTGGAGTAAGACTACAGTGATGACCACAGTCAAATCATGCTGCATCAATCTCGATCTTTTCAAAGATCTTGAGCACTAAGAGATGTGGATACTGGGTCATGCACATCTATCTTGCCACCAGGTTGCTAGAAAAGAATTCCAAGTTTGAAGGTTCAGATCCACTCTAAACAACAGCTGAAATGGCCACAGAAACAACAGACAGTGCAAAATGCTAGGACAGAGAACCCACCTTTCTGTATACTCCTTGAGGAGCTCTTTGCCTTGGGTCAGCTTGGATAGCAGATTCCGGTACACATCAAGGTCCCGATCCACACTGAGCTTACTCACGTTCAATGCTTTGGAGAGCTAAATGGCCAACCAACCAAACCTGATGTATCAGTAGGCTGATCTAATACCAAATTTTAACCTTTTTTTGAGCTCTTCAGTATCATACAGGAGCAAAGCACATCCAAATCCGTGGGAACGGTAGTACTACAGACAAGTGTCTGCTGTACTACAAAACCTGAAGGTTCACACCAATCTTCTGGTGCATTCCACCTGCAACCAGAGTGATTCCAGACACACAGGAGATACAGCAACATGAGGGTTGGTACTAAACGTTTGACTACCGCCACTAAGATGAATAGGGGTGAGCAACAACAAATGAAGCATGTGAACTACCTGTTCCAAAGTTGCAGGATCAGAGGCATTGGCACACTCTAATAGGCGGAACAAGCCAATGGCAAAGAAGCGACTGTAATGGAATGTGCCTTTGCCAGCTGCACGTTCTGCAATGTTTTTAAGAATGTTCTCCACATCACCCTCCCGGCTTGCAAATTCTGCAATTCCAGTCCCAGACTGTGCACTTGCCCACTCCTCCAATTTTCTTGCATCACTCCTGTACCAACCCAGGCAGATTTCCCATTTTGCTTCTTGAGGAGAGAGACAGGCATAAGAGCAAAAGACTGGCATCTGACAAACTGACAACCTGCTCCAATTTTCCCTTAGAAGACACTTTGTTTTACTCTCAAGCCCTTCATCATCCTTCAGGAGATGCTGCCTACCATTCACATTTTTGCTACTTCCCTTGCCACATAGATTCAATCTATACTAGGAGGCCTTCTTCAATCACACACCCACACCTTCCATGTAAGGAGAATCTGCTTCTTGCATCAACAGATGTATTTTTTGTGGGTGCTGATTCTCCAGCTTTAGATTCTTCAAATTGCAAAAGTTCACAATCAAAAGGTTGCAGATAAAGAAGTTTGCTCCTAACAGTGGACAGACCAACCCTAAAAACAAGTGTGCATCATAAGGAACAAGAGCCTTAAGCTTTTTGTTTTTTTCCCAGCCTCCTCCTCTGGAACTGCTAGAGTGCTTCAGAAGGCAGGATATTACCAGAACCAACCCTTGTCATTGCTGTTGGATTCCTCTCATGTTTTAGAAGCAGAGAGAAGACAAAGGAGAAGCAGTAAGAAACCTATATAACTCAGGGTCCTCTTTGAGGGCAGTGACATAGGCCTTAAAGATGGCATCACGATCCTTGTCGTTAGGGTAGCCATCCATGAGCTGATCGTAAACCGTAACAAAACCCAGGGCAAATACGGCATCATAAGTATAGGTTGCATTGTAACGCAGCAGATGCTGTTGCACTAGAATCTCCTGTATGACGCCGTTGTAGATGCTAGGTATGGGCTTCCTGTAAGCTCTAACAAATGCTGCCTTTGTATCTGCCACTGTAGGAACGTCTGCACTGGCCAACACCCCCGACACCATTCATCACACCATTCTTTCGTTCTCTTTCCTCCGGAAGAAAACACAGACAGACAGAGAGACACACACACGGTCTCTCATCCACGAGCCAAGGACCTTCGAGGAGCATCAGCTCACAAAACTTCCTTTCCCAGAAAATGAAAATTGACGACAATAACAACGTCAACATCAGAGCTTGCAGACGCTAAAACAAAAGTGAGAACAGACATACCAGTAGCGATGGCGACACATCGAACCAATGATCGGTTCGGCAAAGCACAGGAGGAGCTGCTACTAAGGGACACAGCTTTCCACAGCTGCTCCGAAGGACAACAACCCATCTGCCACATCCCACTTCTAAGAGCAGCCCCTCTGCCAGCACCAGCAGTCTGCAACAACGCACCTGCCCTGATGTCCACGGAATTGAAGCCCATTTTGGAGCAGCATGAGGACAGAGAAGCCAGAGCTGCAGTCATGATGGTGATTCTACTCCCTCCCTCCCTCCCTCGCACCCTCCCTCCCCACCAAACCTTCCTACTGGTCCTTGCACTCACTCACCCACTCACTGTAGAACACAGGCACCCACCCAGCCTGCGTGCCTGCTGGCTGCCTCTGGGATTGATGCTCCTTGCTTGCTCCTTGCTTGCTCCTTGCAGTTGGATAGAAGCCAGAGAGAGAAGAGCAAAGGGTAAAACAGTGGTAGCCTAAGTAGGGTGGGGGGAAAAGGGAAGAGCGCAGTGTGGGTGTGTGGACGAGTAGGGGAGGCAGCCTTATCTGTTTGGCATTGGCCAATGCTTATGTGTCGCCACATTGCCGTATGCCTTTTACCTCCACCCATTGAGGACTTGCCACTAAGTTATTGGTTTTTGTTGTTTCTCATTACACCAGCTTTGATCCTCCTCCTCCTCCTCCTCCTCCTCCTTTTTGATCTTCCTTCAAGTTGTTATTGTGAATTTGCTCCTCCTTTTTAAGGCAATTTCATCTTCCTTTTCAACTTAATTTGATCCTCTTTTTAAGTTAATAATTGCAGCTGGAAAAAACAAGCTCCTCCTCATCGTGGAATGGCTCTGTTCCCTGTTTTATGGCAAGTTCAAACAGTGTTGGCAGGATTACTGCACTTGGGCAGCTTCAAGTCTCATAAATCCGAAAAATTTTGCCCTTTTCATGGCAACTTCAAACCAGTGTTGGCAGGATTAGGGCATTGGGCAGTGTCAAGTTTTATAAATCCAACAAATTGTGCCCATTTTAAAGCAACTTCGAACCAGTGTTGGCAGGATTAGGGCATTGAGCAGCTTCAGGTTTTATAAATCCAAAAAATTGTTCTCCCAATCACACTAGAGGTTCTATCAAACCCTGCAAACCCCCTAAATCCCAAACCAAAGGTTCCTTTCAAAATCATGAATCAGACAACAGTGGTTCAAACTTTAAACCAGCAACAGTTTTCAAAAAGAACATATCTCAAGTTCTCAAAAAATGAACTCACACTTCATAACAACACCTGGTGAATATTTCTCAAAATATGGGACCAAATGAAAACCACAGCGCTCCATAGTCTCTCCCTTTACTTGCAGGCATGCCAACAAATCAAGCTAAAGGTTGCTAGCAAGCAGCTTCTAATTATATTCTTCTTCTTCACCTCCTCCTCCTCTCTAATCTTCTTATTCTTCACCTTGCTCTTTTCTCAAATCTTCTTTTTCACTTTCCTCTTCTCAACTGTCATTTTTGAACTCCATTGTTGTTATCTATGTCCATGATCAACAGACTGGCTTGATGGGAGGCACTTTCTTGATACAGTCTAGGTTCAATTTTTCTGTACATTGCAAGAGAGACAAGAAGAGTGTTCTCACCATTTTTTCCCAAAGGTTTTCTGCAGTGCAAGGGAAGTTTCGGCCTTTGCAGACTCCTTCACATACATAAAGAGGAAGTTTCTGCATGCAAATTTTTGCAGCTTTAACAAGAGCAACAGAAAAATTCCTGATTTGTTTGAGATGAGAAAATACCTGGAGTCACATGGGTCCTAGATCATGTACTGAACCTTTGGCCACTTAATGTTTGCTTAAAGTTGTTTTGATTAGGGATTTTTTCTTGGAAAAGTGTTGCTTTCCACTTTCTCTGCAAAATCCAATTGCCTCTTACCGCAGTATCTAAAAAAACCCACTAGAAGTTTGGGAAAACACCATGTGTAGAAAGCACCATCTGCCATCAAAATCAGGTGATGACAGGACTGGTACAAAAAAGCAATGTGAGACCAAGTGAGAACTGGGTACAACGTGAAGATAGTCAAAGCAAGAAACTATTCTTTAAGCATCCAACTACTACAAGAACTGGATTTCTTGAATAAACATGACACCCTACCTACTTCAAGTTAAAAAGACAGATGAAAAGAGAAGACCATATTCCTGGACAAACAATCATGAGGGTTCATGGAGCAATGCTACATTAACATGGTGACAAACCATGTACCTGCAACAAGGAAATTCTTTGCACCCAGCTGTTCCTAGTAGTGATTCCCTAGATTACAACCTTCACAACTTGTCAACCTTGTACCAGCAACTCAGCTAATGACATTTAGTACTGGTGTCTGACATATTTGGTAAGAGGCATCTGCTTAGCAGGCAGACAAAATCAACTTGAATGAGTTCAAAAATTGTTAAGACAACCATAATTCCTCAAGGCCTTTTTGCATCTTTCTTATCCTTCTTATGCACCTTTTTCCACTCTTCTGCACTGTCAATGATCTCCCCAGTTTTGAGCAGATAACGAACCTTTTGTCCAGTCTCTAAAACCTTGTGGCCCACCCGGCTGGTGACCTTGGCTGTCTTGGAGTAAAGCATGACATTTGAGCTGTGAACAGGTGCTTCCACCTGCCCAAAAGCATCATGAAATTATCTCCTAAAGCAGATGGTCTAAAAGGATTTTACAAATAATATCACGTCCACCTCTGCTATTCAGCACACCAAAGCAGCAAGAGAAACTACTTAAATTGATCAACCTCCCCAGATCTACTACTAGCAATGAAAGAAGAAGAAAAACCCTAGATTAACAGGGAACTATCAACCAATGACGAAGGCTAGGTTTTGGCATTTTTATGCACAAATATCTCAAATTGCAGACAAATCAAACTGTGCAAAGCTTCGAAATCATCAAGAATGAGAAATTGAATGCCTGAGAAAACCACACACACAGAAGCTGCAGAATCAGAGCTTAGCAGTCAGATGCAGCAGGGTGGTATTGAAGGATTCCCGAAGACCAACCTGCACAATCTGACCAATTTCCCCCTCAGCTTTTCCCTTCACATGCTTGGTCTTCAGGTTGATGTCCTTGAGCAAAACCTTGCTATTGTGGGTATATATACGTGTCACAGTGCTGATCTTTCCCTTGTCAGCTCCTCCAATAACCTTCACATTGTCCCCTACCTTCACATGCAACTTCTTCACCACAGGCAAACTGTTGGGTTTCACATCTTTTCTCTCCCAACGCTTGATCTGTTCCACAGTACCCCAGGCATGTACCCAAGTTAAAGGTGAAGTCCACCAGGAATATCTGACACTTTTACTCCATTGCACACAACACTTCAGAGATTGTTTCTTGGTTGCCTCAACAACCTCACAACAATGTCCAAAGCCTTGACCACCCACACTTCTGATAATGAGAAACCTCTGAATCATGAAGCTACATCTCAACAGTGTTTCTCCAAACTGATGAATGTCTTTCCGACCGGGTGTGAGGGAGGCATGAGAGAGACTCTTACCTCCATCCTGATTGTGTGCGGCCCCACATTGTGAGAGACCTGGAACCCATCCAATAACCCCAACACACACTCTCTCACGTGTCAGGTTTTGTTCTCTCCTACGAAGACTCTCTTCTCCAGCAGGTTTTTCCATGAATGGTTTACGAATTACAAAAAAATCGACTACCGAAGCCGAGACATCGTCGGACCGAGATACAGAAGAGACAGGGACGAGCAGGAACAAGCCCCAGTATCACAGTCTAGGGTTTCGGGGATGCTTTTAGGGAAACCCTAGACTACTCTCCCTCAGGGAATCCTCATTCTTTGGTCGCCAAATCTTTCAACAATATCCATCACCAGACTTATGATCTTGGCTCCCGCCACTGAGCACAACGGCACTGGAAAAGGAGCGCAAAACAAACCCCAAAACAAAAGAAGGAAAGCATGCAAGGGTTAGAGATTGTGGACCGCACCTGGGATGATGATGAAGAAGAACCGCAAAGCTGATTATTGTTGAGACGAAGCCCACTGAAACTGCTGGATAATAGACCCTCTAGCTTGAACGACTGCACTGGCTGCACCACCACCATAGTCGCCATAGCTAGCTAGCTAGCTCTCAGAAGGAAGAGCTGGTGTTCTCTCTTTCTCTCCTGCTCCTTCACCTTCGCTCCTTCCGACTGGGGATGTTCGATGATGGTGGTATCACTTGCATGCGCGACAGACGAATTGCGCAACAACAGCAAAAACAAAAACAAAACCAAACCAAACCAAAACAGTGGCCAGTGGCCCCCTTTCTCTTATCCCAACCAGTTCTCTTTTCACACTTGTCCATAATAATCCAGTCCTATCCGGTTCGCACCGCACAGTTCCGTTCCGGTTTGTTTCCCCGTTTCCCACGTTTTACCTGTACTGTCGCCGGATGCCGTTCCAACGAATGAACGCACGACGACGCAACAGAACGAGAACGAAGGGACGCAGCCAGGTTCACTCGCGCGCGGCGCGGGCCACTGTGAACCAGCACCCACCAACGCACCATCCACTGGATGCCTGTTACAACTCAGTTGTGAATCAACCTCAACTGAGTTGATGTTTGATTTCACCTTGGTAACCGATTCTGTAGGAAATAGGTCTCATCTACAGGTAGATAGGTAGGTAAATAGGTTACTACTAGGTAACTAGACTGTTTATACATAGGTAAGGGCTGTTTTTACAACCTACCTACTAACAACCTGCTTGTGGGTTGTTTAGTAGGTAGGTAGAAAAAAGAAGCAACTGAGCTAACCACCATGGTTAGCTAGTGAACTGGAACCCAACAGAAAACTATTTCCTGACCACTTACCATTCATCCTTCATGGTGTGCTGGTGGGTGCTGGTTCACTGTGGCCCAGGTTCGCGTTCGCGTACTGCACTACTGTCGCTGGATGCCGTTCCAACGAATGAACGCACGACGACGCAGCACACAGAGAAGGGAAGATGTCCGCGTGTTTGCAACTCTCATCTACTTACTTACTTACTTACTTACTTATTACGACAGTTTTTCCGTTGTTGTTGTAGCTCCGCTCGCGCGCTTCCTGGCTCGCTCGATCGCTCTCTCGCTCTTGTTGTGATTGCGACGAAATAGGTAGAGATGGAATCCTAGAGATCCTGAACTAAGTAACAGCAATCTTCTTCACAGGTGGTTTTTCTTTTTCTCAAACTGTGGAGCTGCACATTCTTACCATTCAACTCAAGTCTTTGATGATCATCTTTCTGTTTGTAAAACTAGCGGTCTTTCTACTCACAAATGATACTGGTAGTCTGTTTTTGTAGAGCTTGTCGTCAGTCCAGGGACTTCTTCTTCTTTTTCTTCTAATTAAGTACAAGATACCAGTAGGACCTACGGTTCTGGTGAGTGGTGGTGACTAGCATGGCGACTTCGTCGTTTCTCTCGTCCACGCCTTTGCTGCATCGCCTCTATTCTGCTCAACAGGTCCTCTCCTGGGCACTGTGTGCACTCTGTTCGTTCTCTCTTGGGTGGGGTTTTTCTTTTTCTTTCTTTTGGTACCCATCAACGTTTCTTGTAGTGGCCAGGGACTTGTTGAGACTTAAGGGAATGGGCGAGGACAATTGCATTGACTTAGCAGTGACATGATTATGTTCCAGACGACCCAAAAGCTTTGGGCAAAGGGGGATGGATGGATGCGGAAAAGGGGGGGGAGGGGTTCGTGCTTTGTGCCGTAGACAAACGCATGGGGTTTCCATTCTTACTTTGTAGTCCTGGGAATTCATTTCCTCTGTGCATATGGCAGGCTTGCAACCTGGGAAAACAAAGGGTCTTCTCCCCAGCTCAGTTGCAGTTTTCAGGTGTGGACAACACTGTGTCGTGCCAAGGGATCTTGTTTCAAAACAACTCCTTTACAACACCTAAGACATCCCTGCAGCAGCAGGACGGGTCCTCACTACATGCAGGCTCAAATTGGACCTCATTGGACAGGTGTGGTGGAGCTCTACAAAGGAGCAATTGGATCTCACACACATGGAGTCAGATCAACAAAGCTCCATTGCACCAGGGTTGTACCAAGAAGGCGGTGGCTGTAGCTTCATGTCAGTGGAAATTTTCTTCAATTTTTTTTTGTCAACCATCTTTTATCAAGCTTTGTCGTTCCAGAAAAAAGTGTAAAACTCTTCAAATCAGTTTGTTCAAGGGCTTTTGAAGATGGAATTCTGAAAGAATTTGTGATGCATTTTGTGCTTCTTCTTCTTTTTTCCACTTTCTGTATGAATTTAGTTTGAAGTATGGGTGAGATGGGGGGTAGCAGTGCCACTGGCTGCTGGACAGGGGAGTTTGATGATGGCTGGGGCTCTCTTCACATTTGGGACTGCCTTTGTGATTCCTCTGTACACCACTATGGTTGTGGCTCCCCACTGGGACTGGGTATGTTCAATGCCCCTATGACATCAATTCTCCATATTCTGATGGTTGAATGTCTTTAGAATCAATATAGGAAACTCTCATTAGGTGTCTTTGTAGACAATCCTGTAAAACCTAAAGTTGAAGCCAGACATGGATTGCTCAAAATCTGTGCTTAAATTGACTAAGTATATATATATATATATATAATTTCGCTCTTCCTGTGGTGTCTGCTCATAGAAGATTACATCCTCAATTTGAGAGAGCTATTCTCTCTAACACTTCTCTCCATTTTGTAATGAAACAACAGACCAAGAAACTGGCAGAAACCAGTTTCCCCTACATGGTGCTTGGAGCTTTGTATATCTATCTTCTGTCTCTCTCTTGGACCCCAGAAACTTTGCGCTTGATGTTTTCGAGCAAGTACTGGCTTCCTGAGGTGAGTGGCTTGATTGTTGTGGATATAGTGTGCAGCAAACTTGGGTTTTTGTCCTAGGAAGACATGTGCAAATTTGGGTGATGACCATGTGTTTGTTACAACAACCCAGTCAAGCATCTAGGGTATGTTTTGGTTGTAATAACAAGCAAGAGATAAACCTTGACAGCTTCACATATCGTATCAGGTTTTTTTCTTTCTTGTCCATTCAAATTATTGCAGTGAGATATCATACTTGTTGCCTAGTGGTGGGTTGTGAAGGGTTTTGTAATGTCCAGCTTCCAGGGATAACCCGAATGTTCAGTAGCACAATCACAGTAGCATCAGCTTGGATCCACTTGCTGGCCGTTGACCTGTTTTGTGGAAGGTAATTTTTTCTCCTCCATTCTTTCTTTCTGTTGTGTAGTGGACTTTTTTAATTTGGTGGAGAGGTTATGGGAAATGATGTCTCCAGTAAACTAACTATACTGCAAGAAAGCTTATTATATATATGGGTGGTTTGGAACAGGCATGTGTACTTGGATGGTTTGCAGCACAATGTAGAAACAAGACATTCACTTGTTTTGTGCCTGATGATGTGCCCTATCGGCATCATATCTCACCTCCTCACCAAGGTTTGTATTTACCTCTACATATGTATAGTTGTGGAAGGTCATTGGATATATATGTGTGACTACCACTCATGTTTCAAACCACTCAGTTTCTTTTTGTTTTCTAGTGTCAGGGTCTCCTCTTTTTTTATTTTTCATTGATATTTTTGTGCACCTGAAATGTCTGTAACCTTATTATTATCATATCATCCCTCAATTCTATTCAGATTGACTTTAAAATCTTAACTATGGAGAAGTTCTCGATATTTATAGAGATATTGTACCTACTCTTGGTATCTTTGTTGCCTAGAGGGGTCAGGATGGACACAAATCTTAAGAGACTTCATCTTATGAATTTTTCTGTACAAATAATGTTAGGTGATTGTTGACTTGGCAGGCTGTTACACTCTCACTGCGCTCAATGAAAGGGGACCAGGCAGTGGAGGTTGCTACAGTTTCATTGTAGTTGACTGTTCGTACCTATGTTTTAATGTAGTTGTCTCCACAGTTTTGGGTTGGGGGCTACTGCTTTCTCTAATTTCATCTTAGGAGACCATGAGTTGGAAGTGATGATTTCAACCACACATTGCATGAATTCAGTGATTGTGCCAAAAAACCAGAACAATTTCACCAAATTCATAACTTGATACAGTAGTCTATTCATCTACAGACAGCCAGAACAGTTACATGTGTGATCTGAGTACTCATCCTTGACATATGTCTACGGATAGTGGGTCTCTCCAATGCCCCGACATAAGGGGTGTAAGATGGTAGCTGATTCTGGCACTTGCAATTTGGGAATGTCTCCCCACCCATTGGCTTTACCCATTGGAAAGCACAAGGTGAATGTTATTGTGAACTTCATAGCAGAGTGTTACTGTGAACATATGTAGATTACAAGCTGGAAGATCCCTCCTCATTTCTAGAAGGGATATTCATAGATTTAAGGTGCCCTTCAAATACACTAGGAAATTTCTCAAAGTGCTTTATGTTTCTTGAATGGCATTGTCACTGGGTATGGTGGGCACAACAAGGAAGAAGTTGAGTTATGTGGATTGTGAATTGGTATCTATGGTGAGGGTGATGAGTAGCGGGTATGAGGGAGGCAAAACTTCCATCTAATATATATGACAAATTTCCTGAAACATACTGTGAATGTATTGTAGGTGCAAATCACATTGAAGTAGCCATCTTATTTTGGTGAACTAGGTTTCCAATTCTATTAAAAACCTTACAGAAAATACACATGCCATGATGTGATGTGTTGTTTTTCTATGTAGTGTCCAAAATTATTGCAAAAGTCTAGACATTCATGGTTGTTTTAGCATATGAGAAAAGTAATCTTCAATAGTTCCTTTCTAGAATTAAAGAATTCATTTGACAAAAGATGTGGACAATTATGATGTTCTTTTTACATGACTTTTGTTTTAAGTTTGATTTGAAAACCACCTTGCAAAATGTTGCATAAATCTTTTTGTAAATACAATAACAAGACAATTTCTAATAATTCCAATAGGTAGCACAATGCCTCCTAATCAATGGTTAATGAATGTGTCAAAGTTGCAAATCCCTGAAAATTGTGCTTGGAAATTTTGAGTTGGAAATAGGAACATAACAGTCAAAAGCTTTATGCTTGAAGTTAGAAGAACAATGAAAATGAGATTACAATAGTTAGTTAACTGTGATTCACATAGGTAGTGGGTTCATCCTAGGTAGGTGGCAACACTTTCATCCCTCTGGATGACCAAAATGAAATGCCATACAGTTAAAAAATACTTGTTGCAACCCTCCAAAACTTTATTGATAGACACACCATAGATTAGGAAAATGTACAAAGGGATAAGAAAAAAGAGAAGGGTGAATTTACATGGCATCAAGTTAGCTCAAAGTAAGTGTCAAAACCTATCCATGTTAAAAATCAATCACTTGTAGTAGGTTGGTTGTATTTTTCCATATCAAAAATCAACCGCTTTGCAATAAGTCGGTTGTGGAGTGGGAGATGTGTCTTTAAGGGGTGGAAGTCAAGAAGTAGTTAAGCTTACAACTATTGCCTAACTTGAGATGGAAGATGATTGTAGCCTTTGCAATGTGATTGAATTTTTTTGCCGAAAAAAAGTAACCAAGACAAAAAGAAGAGGGCCTTTTAGTCTTTTCAAACTCCAAATGGCATGGCACAATTGTATAAAAACACATCCGCATGCTTATGTAAACATCCAAATACGTCCACTACTAAGGGGAGGAATTAATCGATAGGGTGTCGATCTCGATAGCTCCATTCTTTGGCTTGAGCCACATTGGAAGTAGCAAATCCTTGGGTGCATCAAGATCGGGGAAATAAATCCACTCATGTTGGGTTGGCAATGATAACATCAACTAAAATGTGAATGTCATCTTTGGTGAGCACAATGTTGATTCGTTAATAGGAGGAGTTGAATGTGTTTGAAGGAAGCACATGTAGTTGTTATCACCGCACATGGAAGCCAACATTTCACACAATGGCAACAAAGGTGTCGCAAACTACATCATGGGTTTTTTATACACTCATTGTTATGAACACAATGTAAGAGGTGGATACCCATAGGGTTGATGGGATGTGCGCACATGCATCAAAGGATACTTGCAATTGAAACATGGGGCAATCCAAATCGTATTCAAAGCACTATGAAAAAGAATGGGGAAGCTAGTCGAAAACTTGGAAAATTTGATTGAATTGTAAGCTAAACACTTGCCCTTGGGCCAAAACATGAAAAATTAAAGCACAATGGGCTTTAAATATCTTGTCAGAAAACATGCTAGAAAGGGTATGATGGTGCATGTGCTCCAAGATGGAATTTTGGTATCGAACCATTTGTTGCCCAATGATTTGTTTAAATGAAAGAAGACATGTGCAAGTTGAGGTAGCAAGAGATCACATGCCACCTTGAAGTGTTACTAGAAAAGGAAGGTGTTATTGTCAACTTGTGCTAAGGCTTCAAAAAGGAAAGGACTTTGATCACCATAAACCTAGTAGCTATGATTGAGGTTACATGGGCCCAATTCCCTAAATAAGTTATTAAAATGATGGTGGTCATTAGTATGAGCTTGATGCCATCAAAAGTTATTGGGAGAAATGTTTGTTTACGTGCTAAAAATCCTTCTGGGTTGTCAAAAGATCTTGGACCCAAAAGGTGCCCAAACACTTGAAAAAAAGAAGAGTCAAAAAAAGTGAAGGGTTTTATGAAGGTGGAAAAAGGAGATGTACATCATAAGAGATATGAAAGTCGTTACATGAAACAATGAATTAGAATTCCAAAAGCTATCTAAACATCACCCATTCTAGAGAAACGATCCACATGTCAAACATCCTCTAACAAGGCATTTTTTATGAAGGATGATGTGATTGATGAAATGCCCAATGGAACTCCCAAAACTTTAATTCTTTCTAACAAGGTGGTAAAATGGGATGAGGTATTGAAATTAGGTGATAAGCTAGAGGGTGACCATGTGACGCACTCTCAACTCCTCAAAGGGCTCAAATGTGAACCCAAGTAGGAAAACAGCGGAAGAAGGAAGAGTCGGAGCACGCTCCCTAACTCACAACACTTTGAGGGGTAGAGGGGTGTGTTGGAGCTCCGGGATGGGACTAGGAAGAGTTGACAAGCTTCATTCACTCACACGGGCCTGCACACAACCCACACAAAGTGGTTAGTGCATAGTTGGAGCACATTTGGTGCTGGGACTAGCCACGGGCAACACGGACACATAAGACTCATCACGGCCCGGACTTGGGGGAAGCCACCACCTTCCCCCTTATAGTATACTCTGCAGCTCTCCACAGAGGTTACATCCAAATGGCTATTTTTCCCGGGACTCCCGAGTGGGAGTCCCGAAATCACGCCAAATGGTATTCCCGCGACTTTGGAGCCCCATAACTTTGCGAGCAGACCTCGGATCGCGATGCAATCTGAAGCAAAGTTGTAGCTCTCGTCGAGAGCTTTCCAATGATATGTGGCACGCCCCCTGCAGCTAAGTAAATCGGGTCGATTCCCGACTTTTGTGGTCGGGAGTCAAATTGGCAGTTCGACTCCCGGCCCTTCTTTTGGCCATAACTTGTGTTTTATATGTTTGAATGAGCAATGCGAGCCCATTTTAAACATCTACGCTTCAAGATCTTTTCAATGATATAAAGAACGCCACAATACATTGAGGTTTGACCCTTGCAATCGCTCTCTGAAATTTTGGGAGTCCACCAGGACTCCATCTCCCAAAGTGGGAGTTGTCTTGGGAGTGTGAGGGTTCATCCCTCACACTTTCTAACACTCCCGGGAGTATGTGATGTGACTCCCCGGGATCCTCTTGGCCCGCACCCTTGCCATGCCTTTGCCTTGACTCCCGGGCTTCCTCTTGGCTCACACCCTTGCCATACCTTTGCCTTGACTCCCGGGCTTCCTCTTGGTTCACACCCTTGCAAGCCCTTTGCCTTGGTCGCGAACCCAAGGCTAGGGTTGCGTCACCATGCTACACATTTATGAGGTTGGATAGAAAAACCTATCGCACAGAATTCAATCTGGAAATGTTCATATGCAAATAATACAATAAAAGGGAAACCTACGATGTGAGTGTCATCTATAATGGATGGAAATAAACAAAAAGGGAAATGACTGGTTGTAAACACAAAGCCTTAAAGTGGGTTAATGTGAATAATGCCCCTCCCAAAAGATCATTTTGGTAAGTTCCCATGGTAGGAAAGATGACTATGACATCGCCTGCACAATTACGATGGTTGTAAAACAAGGGAGCCTCAAATGCATAAAATGCATGAACAAAAGGGATGAATTGCATGATGTCTCCACTTGTTGCACAAAGTTATTGAAATGTGACCCCCTTTTGACACCAAATTGAAAATGTTTGTCATGTTTAATTAGAGGACAACCTAGTCAAGATAAAAGTCTAAAATACATATGATGCCATGAACTACTACTTCACATAATAGGCTTGGGATGGATGACATGCAAACCAACCACTTGGTAAAAAATCCAACCCACGTGCATAAATAAATAGTAGTAAGTATTTACCCATTGAAACATAAGGAAAAGATTCTAAAAGTCACACCAAAAGCATTCCTATTAGTGTTCATCAACTTTTTTCCTAGGTGTAAATTTTCCCACTATTGCCAAAAAAAATTTATTTTTTGTCACAAATTCAATTATTTTTCTTAAACTCAAAAAATCAAAAATTAAAATCAAAATCAAAATCAATTGTTTTTAAAAAATAGCTAGATTCCTATTCATCATTTCACAAATAGGCAACCAAAAATGTATAAAGATTTTTTTTTTTCCCTTTCAGATTTTGAATAGCCAAATTTGGCTAAATTGGCTTCCAAATGATCACAACCTAGTGTAAATTTAAAAAATTTAATTAATTTTAAATTTAAGAAAAAACCATTTTGGTGAGGTTCATTGGTTGTCCCCTTTAAAAACAAAGGATCATCAATGGATGCCCCCTCTTAAAATAACTGATTTGTTCCAGTCTGCGTAATAATAGACCCAGACGAACTGTAACAGTGTGAACCCGGAAGTCCAGGGGAAAAACGTGTACACACGATGCCAGTCCACCTGCACCCATGATTGGGAACTCTGCCCAAGCTGCTTCTGACACGTGTACCCTAACACCCACGTCTGAACGCGGCGCAGACAGCCCACTTAAACAGGCGCACTCCCAGTCTGCATTGACAGTTCCCGTCCACTTACGTACATGCCTCTTACTGACGTGGGACCGGAACCGAAAGTGGGCTCGATTTCCGATTCGCACGGAGACGGTGGGCCTGGGCCGGTTGGGATTGGGAACTTGCTCTGGGGATGGTTTTCGGACAGTCAAACTTAGCAACCCGCTAAAACTTTTAGTGGGCCAGCTAGATTCGGGGAAGGTTAATCAATTAATTAGTGAATTAACTAGGTACTTAGCTAATTAAATTAATTAATTAGATAAATAATGAACTAATTAACCTTGACCTCTAACCATGGGCAGCTTCAAACATACTCATGGGTAGGTCAGCTCAGAATTTTGTAGAATTGGGTAGGTCAACCCATCATACAATTGTGTTAATTGGCAAGAAAAAAAGAAGAAAAAAAGGTCCCCTTGTTCCTAATGTTGATGTGCATTTGGGGTTCACTTTGGTTTAAATTTAGTGTTTGAGGTTAGTTTTTGAGTAGCCATTTGAGGATTGATTTTGCAAGCCCATTTAAGGTTTGTAAGAGGTATGGTGGTTTCAATGTTGTCACATGTTTGTAAAAATAAAATAGATTATAACATAGATTAGAGAAAACTAACCACCATGATCAATGAAAACAATCTTTCAAATGAAATTTTCAACAAAAATTGGTGAATTGTATTTTGTATAGATGTTGTTGTGTTTCAGGAGTGGAAATTGGCAATATAAATGTCATTGAAATGAATTCCTACATGGATGAATATGAATTATATGAATGAAAATGATACTAACAATAAATTAAAAACATTCATGGATGAAAGGTTTTAATGAAGTTAGTCTTTTGGATAAATGTGGAATTGATCAATATATAAAATAACATTTAATTAAAGAAAACATCTTCAGTTTAATCCCTTGTTTTTTTTCATAATTGTTCATAAAATAAAAACATATGAAGTGTCAATTTATGTAAAGTTTATATTGTAATGCAAATATGTCAAATTCTTAAAATGGACAAGGATAATTAATTGCAACACATGCTCCAAGATGGTTGCACCATTCCACCATCATTTTTCAAAATAAATTGTAGTTTCCAAAAACCTTCCACTATATAAAGACAAAAAATCATGAAAATCTTTGCACAATTCTTCGATTGAACATCAAATTAAAAAATGAAACTATTAACATGAGTTGTTTTCATTTATGAAACAATCAATTAGTATTTTTTTCATTTTTCATAAAAGTTTGGCTATATTTAACAAAAAATACATTATAATAAAATGTGTTCTTGTTCATTAAATGGGGCTTAGTGGGGATTTAGTGGATTCATTGGTCCATTGAATGAGGACTAGTGAATTGCACCCACATTTTGTACTAATGATAGAAAATTAATTGAATTCACACTAGAAAAACAAATTCTTCCCAACTTTTTTTGGTTAAAAAATAACAATATTTCACTAAAAAAAAACATTGCAACCAATGGAACAAGTTGGAGGATTTTTAAAAATTGCAAATATAGTAAATTTGTTTATAATCGATTCAAGCCATGATGGATGTAAACATTGGACAATATGACATCTAGACTTTTAAATGCGTGTGTGAAACATATGTGCACATGTATGATGTAACAAATAATCATATGTTTAAACTTTATATATGTCATGGATGTCAACACCATGAAATTCATGAATGTTCATTAATGACTTGTAATTAACTTATGTTTAATTCTTAATTTAGTTTCAATTCACTTTTAATTATATTTTAATTAGTTCTTAATTAGGTTCTAGTTAACTCCTAATTCAGTTGTAATTATCTTTTAGTTCATTTCCAATTCATTTCTAATTAATTTTCAATTAAATCTTAGTTCACTTCTAGTTAACTTTCAATTAATTCATTGTTAAATCTTAATTTACTTCTAATTCATTTTTAGTTAACTCATAATTAAATCTTAGTTCATTTTTAGTTCATTATTAATTCCCACATGGATGGACATGGGCCACACATGGGTGCACATGGGCCACATGTAAGTTGAAAGTTTTTTGAGGAGCTTATTTGAGCTAGGTGACCAATGAGTATAAATAGAAGTAGAATTATACATTACCTTCAATATGTTCAAAATCAATTTTGGGTATGTATTTTTGTTATGACTTGTTCTGTTCTTGTCATGTATTTGTAATAAAAACTTTTTGCATCACATCATGCACACATCATTTTTTGTTTTTGACTTTCTAATTCCATGACCTAGATTTAAAACTAGGCATGTTTTCATTCATGTGGTTTAGAATTCTTAGTGTTTAGTTTTTTTTGTGTTTTTGACAATTTAATTTAATTATGTTGTGTTTTTCTTTTTCTTTATTTTGGTTATTTTCAAATTTCTTGTAGGCCTAATTTTTAATTTATACCAATGATCAATATGAACATGTTTTCATATTTGTGTACAATAATATTGAAAAATCACATGTTTAATATGCAGTTGTATATATATTTCAAAATGTAAAAAATGCATGTCACCTTCCTACATGAAAATACTTAAGTACATGAAAATATAATTAGAGAGTTTCAAGTTGATGGAGCTTTTAAATCTATTAGGGCATTTTTGACTTTTTCACATTGTAATCATAAATTGTCAAAATTCAATTGTAAGTGTATGTTTGAATTCAAGGTTCACTAGGTGGTTTCAAATACACTTGTTACCTACTTTTATTATATTAAAACTCTAAGCAACCTCACTTTATCATATTTATTCAATGGAAGGCATGATGATTTCATAATGAACTTTAAACATTTTTAAATTATTTTTTCTCACATTTATGTCTATAATAAAATATTTGATTTATTGAATACAATTTTATTTTTTTGTGTAACTGTTCTAACATGTAAAACAACCATAAAATACTACCCCTTAAACAACTTTTAAATTCCCAATTTATCAAATGGGTGAAAACACATAAAAGGTGAGCCACTTTCACCAAAAAAGGTGATGTATAATGAGTATTATAACACATAGTAAGCTAAAATCTTGATGATATTCTTTGATTATCTTAAACAAAAGAAAAAACTTTAAAATTTGCATGACAACATTTTGGAATTCAAAGTTTACTTTGAATCAAAATTAATTTTGATCCAATGGTTAGATGAAGAGGATTAAATGAAATTAATGTACATACAATATATAACTTACAGTTTTTCAATGGCCATAGGGCCTCATGTTTGTGGTTCATGAAACATTACCAAACAAAAGAAAAATGAAAGAATAATGCAATGCCCATTTATAAAATCTCTTTTTCTTTGATATGGTAGTGGTTTTTTCCTTAAAATATATATATATGCATTATTGTTCAAAAATGCAAAAAACACATTTTTTTGAATGAAATTTCATAGAAAATTTGTAAATTTCTATATGGTCCTACATTTAATTCATGTATATCAATATTATACACCATAAAAACATTCACCCAGGAATTCCATTCATAACTTTAGTTTTGAAGTATATATGCAATTTTTTCAAACTCTCTGACAAGTATTATTTTGTCACAAATATATTCCATACATTGAAATTTTTCATTGTTTGTTGGATTTAAAAAATAATTGATTAGATTAAGTTTCAAGTTAATCAAATATATTTTTAAAAAAAATAAATCCAAGATGTGATGTCCATACATTACCAAAAAAAGTAATTGCAAAAATATTATTGCTTGTGATTGCAATTTTTGTTAGGCTTAATGTGCTTATGCCCAAATTTTAAGTTGAAGTGGGGCTAATTGTTTGACATCTAGTGAATGTAGCCATTTTATCCCATTTATTGAATGACCCACTTTAATGATTTATCATTTTGTGAATTCCAAATAACCAAATGGGTTCACTTTTTATCACCATTTTTGCAATTTGTGGGAGTCCAACCATAATAAGAATGTGTATGTAGAAGAAGATAAGTGCAAGACAATGCCACCAAAACCATGGAATCCCATTGTTTATGTGTCCTCCAATATATTATAAAATTTGGCCAAAATACATAGTCTACATTTTAAATGTAAATTTAGCAACTTGCAAATGGGGTGCCCAACTTGAATCCAAAATCATGTGCATAGTTCAAGTTCAAAAGCAATCAATTTTGTGATGCCTACATTGAAATTACCATACTATTATTTCAAAAAATCCCAATTTGCATGTTAGATTCCTTATTTGAACAAAGTTTCACAAGGGCAAAAATTTGCTTGAAGGTATTTTCAACTTTTTTTGCATAATTGAAATGCGATTGTCATGCCCCTTTGTAAACTCTATGCTTGTGCATCATATTACATGTGGATGAAATCAAAAAAAATTTGCAACTTTTTCAACCTTTTCATTTGGACCCTTAGTCTTTTCTCCAAATCATTTTTAAGCTTGATAATTGTGTCATGGGAAAATAAATAAACCAATCTCCATCAAACAATTTCAAACAATTCCAAATTCACTTTCAATTTGTATTTAAATTTTCTTGATTAGAATAATTATGTACTTATGCATGAATTTGCCAAGATGAGTCCATTATCATTAAATCTACCACATTAGTTATATATTCATTGATTTGTAAGTTATATTGGAATTATCATAGTTCTCATACATTATTTCTACTTGATAGCATGTTAAATGTGTGCACAATCTTATCTATTATCTTTATACCAACAACATGCAAGAAACACATCAATTTTGCCTATTTGCATTCAATATCTATATACCAACATGAATTGGCTTATGATTAATTTCACTCCCTATCTCCATTCCAATTGCACACAATGTGCATGCATCACTTGTGTCTAATTTCATTCACTATTTTTAATCCATTCAAATGTTGGGCTAGTAACTGTTGTTTTTCTATAAAAAAAACGGGGTTTGCAAATCATGCAAAGATTGTTTTTGGGAAAAAATGATCCAAAGTCACCATATTTAAAGGAAAATTATTTTGAAATAACTAGTTTGAAATTTAGACTATAGGTTCAAAAATGTTGTGAAATTATTATGAGATTCCATTTTTCTTTTGTTTTCCTCTCTAACATGGAGCCAAATTTGGGTAAGTCCTCTTGTGGACAATTGCCAATCCATCTCCTTCACAAAATTGAAAAAAAAAACCATCCTAGTTGTTATCTAATTATTATTCTAACATCCTAAGCTCATTTACTATTTGCAAACTAAAAGGAAAAAAATTAAGTTTCAACAAATTTGATAATGAAAATGAGATTCAAAGTTGATAAACTCTAAAATCACTAGCAAGTTAAAGGAAGAAACTTCACACAAATACATCTAGGGAGTACATAGAATATGTGTAAATGATATCACTCTTCATTTTTGTTCAAAAGGGAATTAGATTAGTTGTTGGTTATAAAGATTTGAATGAAGATTACAATGTAATGCAAGTTGCTTTAATGTATGGGATAATGTATCTAATAGTTGGAGGCATAATGTGTTGAAACTTACATTAAATAGATGCTATATGGAAAAATGCTTACATTAAACTAAACCATATTATAGTCCATCACAATTCAACTACATCATCAATAAATGTTAACAACAATGGACAAATTGTTGCAGATTGCTAGGATGAACTTCAAAACAATCCAGCTTTTTGTAAATGAATTGAAAGCTTGCAAGCAACTACTCTAAATGCAAATTCAACATGAACACAATGGGTGTGCACAATCATGAGTCAAATGACAAGATGTTGTAATATTACCAATGTAGTTTAATAGAGTGCACAATAAGATCACATGGACTTCATGCGTTCGCCTAATCAAAGTGAACTAATTACAACTTAGACCCTCAAGTAAATGACTAATAAGCATAACACTAATAGAAACAACCAAGATAATTGGACAAGAATTGAAAGCAAAATATTTGAAAATTAAAAACATAAAAGCAAATGGCCTATAAGGCTAGTTGTGCTATGAAAGTGCTCCATCCATAAAGTCAAGCAAAAATCAATTCCAAGTTTGGGCTTGCAAAGACTAAATCAATAAACTTCCCAACATGTTCATTGCATGGGTTGTAACTTCTAACTTCTTAGTTGGTGGAAGTATCATTTAACTAGACATTTATATCTTCAAATAGATTAATCAATTTCAATAGATAAACCTCACAAAATTTTGATGAAAAAATATAGCAACCTAAGATGCACCATTCATATTAGGTGACTGTGTATACTACCTATAATTGACAGATCTTAACCAATTTCTTCCAACCCAAATATGAAAATAAGAAGGGGAAGCCTGTAATATCTTGCACAATAATTAACTTAAGGAAGAATGGAAATTTGGAATGGGCTTCCTTAGATTTGTTAACCCATTCCTTTTGTCTGGAAGGGGAACTTTCCTTATTCGAAGAAATCGACCTCTTATGATATAGAGTTAGCCTCTTGTAAAATATTCTCAATTTTTTCTTTAGTATTTACAGGTACTTCCCTGGGCAGAACTTTCAAGCAAGATGGGAGGTATCTTACAAATATGTAAGGTCCTCCTCCTAGGTTCCTTCCAAATCAGGTCAATGTGTTACATGTAGTGCAAAGCTGGAGGGCTGGGGGGATCTACACCCAAGGACTGGCCCAATCATGGCGCCACTTTGAGAGCTTTATACCATGTAGAGACCAAGCTGGTTTCTTTACGAGATGATACTACCCAACAGATGGATGGATGTTGGGTTGGCAAAGGAAAAGTAGATGTAGGGGTGGTAAACAAAAAGCGGATGGATGGAGGAAGTCAGAGGGTCAGTGGGTAACTGAGGTTCAAACCTGCCAATTTTAGTGTTAAAAAAACATGAGAAGGGTTGTTGAAGAGGGTGCTGATCTGTGTTTGGGGACCCTTAGAGGGTCTCCACCCCCACACAGGCAATCACCCCTTTTCATTAAATCCTGCAGCAGGATAGCGCAAATCTTGCTGCTCTCCGGTACTAATGGTCCATTTTGCAGTGGTCATTTTAACCCCTTTAAAAACTGTTTTCTACTATGGATTTGGACAGTGACTACTACTCGTCCAGATGTAAAGACATAAATGGCCTTTGAGTGTTTCAAGGGACTTTAATGACGTTGGTGGGTGGGTAGAGTGATAATTAAACAGTATTCTATTTTAAGATAGAGTAGTTGTTTACAGTTTTGGGGTGGAGATGCTCTTACCCTAGTTCTTACACCTTTAAATAGAGGAATGCCCTGTGTACAGTGACCGTTCTTCCATTTGTGCAATGTTGCATGTTCAAGTGCATTGATAGAAAAATACACAAAGACATTATATTCCCCGTAGAACTTCACAGGGCCTTGTCATTTTGTGCCTTGCATGATCTTGCATAGAATTGTGCAATTCATGTTCTGTGCGGAACAAGCAGATTAAGATGTTCTACAAGTCCTCATGGGATATAGTTAATCAGTCATTTACCCCTAATCCACTTTCTACTGTTTACATTCAATTTTGGATTTAGTTTTCACTTTTGAGACATGATTAGCCAAACTCTGTGGCAGAACTGCCCAGCATGCTGCAGCATTTTTTCCAATACCTTGCAAAGATTAATGGTAGGGAGGGGCATACAACATTTTCCTAGAAATACTTAGCAAATTCCCTTCATACAATTATCTGAGATTTAAGTGCAACAGCCAGATTTGCCCCCCCCCTTGTGTGATACCCATCACCTAAATCAATCCTCCAGAACACTATCCCAAAAATGATAGGCTAGAGCTTTTGCAGACACTGTAAGTGTTTCACCTTCAGAGCCCTGGTACTAATACTTCATATGATGCATTCAACCCCACCTTGTTTTTTGGCACAATTGAAGCCTCAAATTGCTGGGGCAAAGGTTAGACTGACCTTTCCAGGTTCATTTTGCCTAACTAAGCAGGTTGAGTAATTCAATAATTTAATGCAACTGCTGCCATAAGAATTCACACCCACCCATCTCGATTATCCACCCCCAAAAAAAAGAATAAAAAGGGAGAAAATTGCATAGATGAAATATTTATACTTCCAAATATCAAAACTTTTGAATGCAAAGAATGTCTATATTTGTCTGCATAATTTTTTTTGACTTGTAAGAGTTGAACTCACAAATTACAAGTTACAACAACGTGTTTATGTCAAGTCCATAGGGCTTAGGCTTGTCCTTTTTCTTGCAAAATTAGGCCTTATGAGCATGTCCATAGACCAATTTTTATTTTTATATCCGAACATGCATATTACATTTGAATAGGGGAGATGCTTTTAAAACATCAGCTTGGGCTCATATAATAGTAAAATTCTATTCGAATTTATCATAATCTTTTCATTAGTGCAAAAGTGTGGTGTAATTTTTTAGCTTGAATTATTATGGGATTTAAAAAATAAAATAAGTTCATTACACTTTAATGATTTCACCCTTATTAAATTTATTTCCCTATAAAGTCATTATGTAAATATCATGTTTTATTACTAGTTCACATAATTTGTTATGACAATTTATTTATTTTTTGGTATTTTAAATATTATAAACTATTATAAACTATACCCTATGTTATTTTAGGTTGCCTTAAGTTATTCAAAATTATACACTAAGTTATTACAAGCTATTATAAATTATTTATTATAAAATTTACCTTAATTTATCATATAGTTTATTCTACTTTAAAGTATCATAGGATATATCCTAATTTATTATAGATGTTCTACTTTAGGTTATTTAAAGCTAAACTATTTAATTAGTCCTAAATTATACCTTAAGTTATTTTATTTTAATTCATTATATCTTATTTAATGTTATATCTTAGGTTATTCAAGGTCATTCTATTGTATGTTATTATGCGTTATTTTATCATAATTTATAATAACTTAAAATAACCAATAGTAGGTTATGATAGAATAACCAAAAATAACATATGGTAAATAAAAAACTTACAATACTTTGTGATAAAGTAACTAACAATAACTAATATTAACCTAAATAATAGTCAACAATACCTTACAATAAAATAACCAAAAAATAACCTATGGTAAAATAACCTAGAATAATTTATGATAGAATAGCCCAAATAGTGTGACAAATGTGAACATTAGACATCATTTTTCTAATGGATGGAATTCAACCATAATATTCATTCATAACCCCTAGTTAACTTTTAATTAAATTTGAGTTAACTCCCAATTAATTTTTAGTTGATTTTTAATTAATTCTTAGTTGGGAGTTAACTTATTTGATTAACTTTTAATTAATTCCCAATGAACTCCCAACAAATTCCTAATTAACTCCCAATCAACTTCGAATTAAGTTTCAATTAAGTTTGAGTTTAAAAGGTTTTCAAAAAGCTTCTTTACTTGATGCACACATAGAAACCTCCTTGGAAGCTTCATTGAGCTAGGTCCTCAAAAAGGTATAAGAAATAAGACCCATCATTTCCTTTAATCTATTTAAGACTAATTTTAGGTATGATCTTACACCATAACCTTGTCATGTTTTTTTCATGTTCATGTTTACATATGTTATCATAATAAATATATGTTTTCACAGTTATTTTGCACATTTCATGTTTTTGTTCATAATTCTTGTGTTTTTATTTTTGAATCACATAATCTTATTTTGTTCCTTGTTTGAAAGTTAAATTTTGAATTTTTCTTTAGCTTTCATTTCTATGGTTATTCATCTCCTTAACAAATAATTTATGGTGAAATAGCCAACAACGACCTATGATAGAATATAAAAAAATAATGAATGGTAAAATATTCTAAAATAACTTATGATAGAATAGTAAAAAATAACCTATGATAAAATAACAAAAAATAACATATAGTAAAATAACCTAGAATAATTAGCAATAACCTACAATAGAATAATCAAAATAACTTATGATAAAAGAACCTAAAATAATCAACAATAACCTATTTTTAAATAACCAAAAATAATTTATGATACAATAGTCTGGAACAACCAACAATAGCTTATAATAAAATAGCCAAAAGTAACTTAAGATAAAATAACGTAAAATAATGAACAATAGCCTATGATAAAATAACTAAAACTAGTTTATGGTAAATAACGTAAAAAAACTAACAATAACTTACAATAGAATAACCAAATATAACTTATGGTAAAATAACCAGCAATAACCTATGGTAATTTTTTAAAAATAACCAATAACAACCTATGGTAAAATAATTTAAAATAACCAAAAATATCTTATGGTAAAATAGTGTAGAATAGTCAACAATGTCTATGATATAATAACCTAAAATAGCTTATGATAGAATAGGCAAGAATTGTTAAGAACTACCTAAGGTAAAAAAAAAGTGCATAATAATATGTGATGACAAAAAGATATCATCTATTTAAATAATGATTCAATAGTTAAGGATTTTTTTTTTAAACATGGAAGTGGGAGGAGGTGAAGGGTTCAAACCTTCATACTTGCACCCTAGGTTAGTGGGCCAAATGTTTAGTTGGGCTAGGTTCCTACTTTAGGCAAGATAACTTAGTGAAGGTTCTTAAGTGCCTAGCTTAGGTTTGGAATTAATTATTAATGAATTTGGTTAACTATTGGTGAATTTAATTTATTATTATTGAATTCATTTGTCTATAACAATTGGTCCCCATTTACTAAAAAGTTGGCCACTTTCACCATGGTAAATTTGTCCAATTTTACTCAAAATCTAATGAGACACATGATGAACTTGGACACATATTGGTGTAATGTTCATAGATGTTTTGTAACGACTAATAATATGGTGTGAAATTTGCATTGACCCCAAAAAAAATTTGTAAACAATTGATGAATTACATATGCAAACTCTTACAATATTGAACTAAATGTTGGAGTTTCCTTAATCTAAACTAAAGTTTGTCCTTGAATTACAAAGTCAATGCAAAGTGGAAATGTTTTTAGAACATTTGGGCCTAATATCGTCAAATGGCACCAAATTGGGATGTGTTATCTCAATGCATACCCCATCAACAAAGATCAACTAGATTGGGATATGATATCTCAAGGCATACCCAATCAAAATATGTCATGACCAATTGTTCAAAAAGTGATAACAAATTGTTGAACACATTAAACCATTTCATCATTAAGCCATTTTATGCCTTTGGGAACTCCATCATAATGCCCACCATCACAATAATTAAACACTTTCACTTTATAAGGCAAATCCAAAAAGACAAAAAATCAATTATTAAAGAAATTTTATGAGATCAAATAGCCAAAGAAGCTTCTACCACAACATAAGGACACCAAAAAAAATAAAATAAAGATGGATAGGTTTTAGCTTCATTTTCAATGTTAAACTAGATGTTATCACTAATGTCGTTTCAATTTTCTTTAAGTAAATTCAAATCAACAATAATCTTTTCATTTTCCTCAACAAGACCATCTTCAACCTCCAAATGTTTTTCAATTGATTTGAACTGTGAAGCATTTGAACACCTTAAAATGGGATCCTTTAGCTAATTCTTATGATCAAAACCTATTTGTCAAAGTTATGAATGCCAAGCTCACATCATTTTAAACCAATGATGACCCTTGAAAATCCTTTCAATTTCAATTTGGGATCGTACAATGCCATGAATTGACATGTAAAAAATGCAATGTTTGGAAACTACCCTTCATGTTTTGCCCACCAAATCAAAGGATTGAATGGGTCAATTTGCACAAAAGTCCTTTTGAACAGAGATAATTGGGCTTTTAAGAACCCCACTATAGTTTCTTTAGATGAAATTCAACACCCAAAGACCCCCAATCTAGGTGAAACAATAACAACCTATGTTCAACAACAACAACAACAATTAATGTAAGCTTGTTGTAAATAATCATTAAAACAAGCATTAGACCTTCACAATCATAAATTGTGGCAATATCTGTGGTTGTATCAAAGCCCACAAAATTTCCAATAAGTTGCAAATTTTTTAAATGAGGGTCTATTATTAGCACAAACATGTTATGTGCATTCCTTGGTAGATACGATGAGGCAAAACCCAAAACGGTTTTAGCACATTCAAAATTTCATTTTTCATGCAATTGTTAAAATGCAAAAGTTCAACATCAAAATCTCTAAGGTGCAAACAACATCAATAAAAGATAAAAACATGTCAATTTGAAAACAAAATGTCATCAATTCTAAAATTCACATGTATTGTATATAAGACACATATTTACATTGTTTCAACTACATAAAATTTCATTTAACACATACCAATGGTTGCATAAATTACATTAAACAACAACCAATACCCACACTAGTTTAGAACACATGGGGTGATCACATGTGTCAAAATTTCACTAACTTTGTGTACCAAAACCCAATGTATTTGTGGAGTGGGAATTCTTCTTTGCAAGACAATAGTTTGTTACGAATAGCACATATTGATTGCGTCTTTGAACTCCAAAGTTTCTTTGAAAAGAATGACTTTGGATATGGGTCTTGACAAAAGTTTTCAACTTTTGAAAGCAAAAATATGCATCTTTGTAAGCTTTTGTTTACTCTTGTTTTCTTTTATCACTTTTTAAATTCACATAATGGTCTTCTAAAAAGAAGACTATGTTTCTTTGATTGAAACCTCTTTCATTACAACAAAGATTTTCAAATCACTAATAACATATTGAAAACATATGAACATCACATGTTTATAACATGTAGTAGATTAAAACATTGTTAATATGAGTGAAATGCAAGACACTATGTTCATCAATGTGATTGTGAAGGTGTTCAAATTAACACCTTCATCTTTCCCCATAAGTTATGATCTTGTCATATGTTTTTATGTTAATTATAGGTATCAAACCCACCACATGACATCCAAAGGTCAAAAATGGTAATGATTGTTGTAAGGTGCATCATTGTTAAAGATATCAACAATTGAAATTGGTTGGTTTTTTTCTTTACTTGTATGATTATTGAACATCAAATGTCACATTGGTGGAAAAAAGATTATTTTGTAAAAATCCAACACATGTTTTGAATTAACATGTCATTGAAAACAATATGGCATTGAGTAGGCAACACAATTATAATGCTTATATGCACTTGATGCAAATTTTTGACATAACAAAAAATTCTCATTCTACTTACACTCAATTTGTTCAAACCCAATGCAACAAAACACAATTTGCATAAGTTGGAGGTTGCCTTTATGAACAAAACGTAGCAAACATTTGACTTGCCTCATCACAAGCAAGATAATACAACAACCACATGACCGCCACCAAGAGTAGAATTACATGATAGTTCATGTGTCTATAATTCAACAAATCAATTTTTGTTTTAGAGTTTTGGCAAAACAAAGCTCCTTCAAGAATGTAAGAAAAAAATGACCTTCACAAGCATAAAAACATAAGAGCTCAAGTGACTATATATCAGCAATACAAATTTTATTTTAAAATTTCAAAAAAACGAAGTTCTTTTTAATAAATCTTGATATAATCATAGAATGAATACTCAAAGCTCACATTGTTCTCTTGGTATGTGATGTAATGCACAACTCTCAATTCTCAACCATTATATTGAAAGCTCCTTGTAACCTTAAAGTTTTAGTGCCCTATTGATGCAAACTCTACTATAAGCTCAACTAAACATGAGCATCTCATAGGCTTTAGAAAAAAGAAACCCAACTCAATATCAATACCACCTATGTATGAACAAAATAGGAACCACCTAAGTAAGACTTCAGGTATTTCTTTTGGATAATTGCGTGATGGTCAAGGCATCTAATACTTGAATCTATGCCTTAATTCATACCCAATCCCAAACTATACACCTGCCCAACACTGGTTACAACCCCTCTTAGATGCAATTGCCAACATGTAAGGTAAGGCCTAGGGACAGAAGTTTGGGCAACAAACTAATGAATTTGGACAATGTGGATTCGAGGATTTTGAAAACTCGACTTCACAAAGTACTAAGTGAAATGTGAACTAAACACTTTGGCAAAGTGGACATGGCAAAATAGCAAAATCCGAAAAATCAACTACGCAAAATAACAAAGCAAATGGTATCCCATAGGTGGGGGGGGTCAACCAATTCTCAAAATAAGGAGTCTAAGACAAGGCAGTAGCCAAGATATTTATCGGAGGGCTTTATAAATCATATTGTTCATATCAAATGGCCTTTCACATGACAGGTAGTGTTGAGGTAAAGGTGCATTCACACTTGGTGTTAGGGACTGTCGTGTTGAGTCCCTTGACACCATGAAGGTCACTTAGGACTTGCATCTACTTATCATGAACATTTTATGGTAAGCTAACATTCACTTAACATTTAGCTATCACCCATTTAACATTGAGTACCACCTAGGATGCCACCTAGATTTTCACTTAACACTGACTTAACATCAAGTGTGAATGCACCATTAACCCTAACAAGAGCACTGGCTAGGGTTTACCCTATGAAATAGGTTTCCATGTCAAAGTAATGGTTATCCAGTAGCAATGACCTACCAATTGTAAGAGGGGGGCCGGAGTGAAGCAGCTGCCAGCAATCACTACCATACCATGCAGGATGGATGGATGTTATGTAGACAGGAAACATTTTTTCATTATTCCTGCCCTGTAACTGACCATGATGGTTAGCTATGTACTAACCATCCACATGTATCTACCTACTTTGTACCCACCTGGTGCCTTACCTACCTAACACTCCAAATTTCCTACCTACTTGCATAGGTAGAGTGTGAGGTGACAGTAGGTGGGCTGTTTACACCTCGGTTGGTTTGGTTGGTTATTGAGTTTTGACCTGGTTATCAGGCCAATTATTGATAACCTACTAGTCAATTGTTGATTTTTTGATAACCAGTTAAATTGATAATCACCTGGTATGGAATTTTCAAAACCTAATAGCCTACATGGATGACTCAATCATCAAATAGTGTACATTATCAATCTTTAAACACTAATATGAATAATTACAAAAACAGAAGAAAAATAATATTTAAAAAAAAAAACCACATACCTGGTGTAGTACACACAGTTCTCAATTCATTATTTGAAAAACTAACCCAATTTTTTTATTATGCACTTGGTACCCAGATGTTGTTGATATTGATATTGATAACCAGTGTGGTCCCAAGTTTTTAGTAAAAAACCTACCTGGTGATTATTAAGCAATAACTGGCCAACACTGACTAGGTTACCAAGCCTTGGTAACTCGGTCGTTGTTCATCCACAACTAGATAATGACAGGTTACAATTGGTGGGTGTTGGGATGTAAGAACTTTGCCTATAACAAGGGGTGTGTGACACTGTGGCCTTGCCATTTACTTTTTAAAGTATCTTATGGCAAACGAAGAATTATGGAAACTCAAATATTTCACCATGCAAAAGTATAATCTTCAAAAAATCCTCTAAAAGAAACCAAAATTCTTCAAGATATTATAACTCTATAATGAATCTCAAGTTTCAAACACAAGCCAAAGTATCATCTTTCAGAAATCCTCATATAAAAATAGACCTATTACCAAGGGGCCAAAATCCCTTAAGCTACTATGTAATGAATCTAAACACAATATCCTTGCCTTGGTGAGCAAGGCCAGTAAAAGAATGTCCTGGGATCAAACACAAGCACCTGTATGCTACATTATGTAGCGTGGTGCAAATACCTTGGAAATGGGTATTGCAAGGTTGGTGCAACAACACCGGCCAGAGATATTTCAAAAAGTTTCACTCAAGAAAATTCTAAGGCATGGGAACAAAGTAATCAATCTCATCTACCATCTTCTGTCCAAGTAACTTCCCAACCACGCTGGGAAGTTGCATCGGCCCACTTGTGGCAGTTAGTTTACTGTGGCCGAGGTCACTGCAGGTGGTACATGCAACATAGATGAATATTATTAGTGCTCAAAATTTGGGGAACTCGTCCTGGGAGGGCTTAACCTGATGACAAGACCTTGGTAAGAATACTTTGTGGAAGATGGGAATTTGGAAATAAGAGGAAGCACATCACAAACCATATGGCTCAAAATGCGGAACCTCAAGTACTAGAAAATAAAAGGGGATGGGGGGGGGGGGGGTTCCATTAAGTTCCCAAGGGGTTCTCATTAGTTTCCAAATATGTTCCCCAAATTCTCAATGTGTTCCTCAACACGTTCTCCATAGCACCTCACTTTTATCCCATATTCTTTGGCAGTTGTTGTCCTCCTTTCACCTGCATAGGTGGGCCAAAGGGGAGGAACTCTATACTACAAAATAGAACCTCCTATTTTGGGGAGCGTCCATAGTTTCATTTTTTTTGAGTGATAGGCCAATCAAATTGGCTCATTGCAGAAAAAAAATTGAACTTGGGAGGCACCTCATCTAATGAATAGGAGAGGTGAATAATATCAATGGATAGTTGAATGGCTGATGTGCTTGTATCAAGTGGTTATATTTTGTTAAGTGCGCTCTCAATGGGCAACAATTTCTTAAGCATGTCCTGTGGGAGGCAGTCAAATAGCTCTAGAATACATTTTAGATGAAGAATCATAATAAAATAATGAAACGCATTTTAGACTAACAAAATGCACAATTTAACAATGCCTTGGCAAGGGATTAGTAAATGAAGATGATTATTATTCATCGGTCAACTAGAAATAGAATTCGCACTTCTAGATAAGAGTGCAAAAATGTGGCATTTGGGGGGAGTCCTGAATAGAGGGTAACTTGGAAGCTTTTGCTATGTATGGTTTCATCCTTTGAGTGCCAACCCTATTTCATTAGTGTTGGGCCTTGTGGAGACTATTATATCATGTGCAACTTTATAGGTCCAAACCAGTGTTGTTGGGTGAGTTTATCCATTTGAACATTACTTATTTCATATTGATATTAGGAGTTTTTGAACTGGTACATATTAGTTTGATATAGGTATCAAGATTAATTTTATTATCATGTATCAAGTTGATATCAATAATTGTCAAAATGTCTAACTATCTGAGGTATGAACTCAAACATTGAAACATTACATACTAGGTGGTTAAATATATATACTTAGGTAAGTTCAAAAATCATTAATTTTTTTTCAAATTTTAATTTCAATTTAAGTGATCTCGCTATAACTTTGTCAACCTTCTTGTAAAAATATAATGATCTAATTGGTGTGTGTAAGTAAAGCACCAAACCATTGCTTGGTTCAATACCCCACATTTGACATTTGAAAATAAATTTTTTTAACACATTTTTATAAAAACTCTACCATACCAACCAACCTATAACATGAAATAACAAGTCCTCATAACCTTGCATAAACATTATTATTATTTTCCTTTTTAAAAAATATTAATGTTTAAAGATTGATAACCTACCTGGATAATAATTGGGTAGTCTAGGTAGGTTATTAGATTTTGAAATTCAATATCAAGTTGGTTACCAATTTAACTCATTATTAAAAAAAAACAATAATTGCCTAGTTGAAACCCATTTTTGCGATATTGATGAAAGGTAAGGGACTCCGTTGGGGCCTTTGCAGGTTCTTGGCCCCAAACCATCCTCCTTCAGAGGGTCTCAAACCTGTAAAGCCCCTTGGGGGGATCGCTTACCCTACACAAAACTGTTTGGAGAGAAGGTTTCTTCAACTGAAGTCTATAATAATAACCATTTATTAGGTACGTAGTACCTACCTACCTGCACCACCAAATCCCAACTAGGTACCTACCAATGCAAGTTGATCAATAGCTTTTAAGATAGCCCACAAAAGGCATTTAGCGAGGCCTTTTGATAATTTCAAAATTGAAATGATTTTAGTTTTTGGAGCGCATTTTTAGCCCAAAAATCCCATGGAGTAAAACGACATAAAATTCACCCTAATCAGAACCGAAGTTACCTATTAGAGTTAACCTCAGTTAGTGCTCCCCACTCAATGCTCATTTTGCGTCATCAGTACTTACACAACGTTATTTTCCTGTCGCAAACAACCGCTAATTAGTGGTTACTAATCCCACTTATACTAATTACATCGTGTTAGTTGCGGCTTTTGTGCACGCGAGAAGAAACGGCCGAACACCAAGACGACACAGCAACAGACACAGCGAGAGAGAGACAGAGACAGAAGAGACAGAGGGAGCGCCGACGTTCGTCCCACAAATTTCTGCAAATTTTGTTTGTCTTTCGGAGCTGTTTTTTTATCATTGGGGTTGTTTTTGTTGTTGAATTTGAAGTAACAACAACAACAATAATAATAACTGCAGGTGGAGCTATGGTTCTTTTGTTGCTGTTCTTGATCTTGTTTTCTTGAGAAAGCGTTGCAGATTTTTGTGGGAGAGGAGGGTAGTAGCTGGTAGTCGTGGTGGAGTCGTGGTGTTTGGGGTTTTGGGTGGTGCACAGAGAGACACAGAGAGACAGAGACAGAGACAGTGTGTGTGTGTGTGTGTGCAAGAAAGGAGGACTCGTAGTTTCTGTCTGAGTTTCTCTAGATACGAAGAGAATTTTACAAGAATTATGGTTTGCCGGCAGTCTTGGGTCTCAATTGAAGGATAATTTCTTTCTGTCCGTTCTGAGAAACAGGAAAGTGTGTCTTTGGTCCGCATTGCAAAAGGGGTTTTTGTTTTTTCCTGTGAAGAAACAGCAGCAGCAGCAGGAGGAAGAGCAGAAGGAAGTGCCATAGCCTATTTCTGATGTTGGAATCACAAGTAAGCTTCCCTCAGGCAGCAGTCCCAAGGAGATGGAGCATTGGGCAACCTTCTTATGCAAAAGTGAACTCCTCCAACAACTCCATCATGGCTCCTTACATAGACTCGGATCTGCGTGTACCAGAAGTTTCACAGACAAGAAGAGGGAGAAGACGGCTGTGTGTTGCAGTCAGTGTGGTGCTCCTTGTGCTGTTGGTGGCATCTGTCACTGTTGTGGGGACAGCGGTAGGTGTAAGCCGTTCACGCAAGAATGCCGGAGCCGTAAGCTTGAAGAAGGGAAATGCAACTTCGGCTAGCTCGCTGGCTCCTGCACCGGCCCCCGCTCCTCAATCCTACTACAATGCGCTTGCCCCAATTCCTGGGACTGTCGACAACCTCGTCTTGGACCAGCTTTGCAGCTCCACCATGTAAGCCTAATGGCGATGACCCAACACTCTGTTCTCTCTCAGTATGTATGTGGCTCCATCTTCTGTCCCTTGGTAGAGAACCAGGAGGCAAGTCCATCCCTTTGCTGCGAAGTCTCACCCAGCTTCTGAAATTGGGGCTTTTGTGGTTTGTTTGCCAGGTACCCTCAGTTATGCAGCGAAATCTTCCATGCCATACCAGGTGCACAGAAAGGGGATCTGCAGCAATGGACTGTAATGGTGATGCAAATGTCAGAGCAAGCTGTGAATGAGTCAGTTTCCCTAGCTCTACAAATGAGCCATCTGCGAGAAAACCATGGAAGTGTGGCGCTGGAGCAATGCATTGAGGTTTTGATGGACTCTCTTGACCAGATCAACAGCTCCATGTACTTGGTGGCTGACATGGAGCTCCATCCTAGCCCTGCGACTGAGAGTGATGTCCAGACATACATGAGTGCGGCCATGACTGACATTGATACTTGTCAGCAGGGTGTGAGTGATGTTGGTGGGTGGAGTGGTAGTGCTGAACTCTGCGGACCTCGAGCCGATCACATCAACCAGTTGCTTAGCATTTCACTCACTTTTGTGAATGTCTTAGGCAATTCTGAATTTGGGTCGGGCCATAATCGACGACTTCTGACTGTACTACTGCCACCACAAAGTGAGCTACATAGAGAAGCCACTTCCAACACTCGAGCAGTGAGTAGGAGGAGTACCTTTGGGGGCCGCAGAGGTCTCCACTCTTGGAACTCCAAGCTAGGTCTGCACGACCTCAATGAGTTATCAGTCAACTCAGCTTCAAACATGGACAAATCCAGTGGAAGCAACAGCTTGGAAGCTTGATCTCCATTTTGACTCTCTGGGTGGGTAATGTAGAGTTCTTGTTGTTTGCTTTCTTACTTGCCCACACTTGACCTTACTGCACAAATGAAGGACTTCTGATTTTGCAGAATACCCAATATAATTTGCTTTCACTTCTTAGCTGCTTAGGTTTTGTTTGGTTTTGTTTGGTCTTTGTAGTGCAACAACACAGCCACAAAAAGTGTGGTGAAATCGTGAATATCTAGGAGAATCACCTGTTCCAATTTGTTCAGGGGAACATTGTATTGTACATCTTCTGGTTGTAGCTAGATTAACTTGTTTTCCCTCTGCACCTACCTAATCGGATGATGGTTCTGTGTGCAGCAGGCATGAGAGGATGCAACGACCACATTGTCTCCAAGCTCATGCACGGCACCCAGACTATAACCTCATGATGGAATACAATCTCTTCGTTTGCCCCATGATTTGAGGCATTTCAGGTACATTAGCAAAAGAGGATGCTCCACTGGATCCTTCAGGCTGTCTGTAAATGAATCAAACAAGACTGTTGTAGAGTAGCACTACTATGTGAAACATTTTTGATTGTTCAATAGGTGCTTGACTGTGGCTCAAAGTCACTTTCGGTGTACATTGTGGATATTCAACAAAATGCAATTTTCTATGTAGATTGAGTCAAGATCAGGAATTGTTTAATCCAATCTTTGGATCATGCACTCTCCTGTGTGGATTGGTGAAGTGCAGTTCTGATAGAAGGGTAAGAGTATGTACATAGCCACAGTTGAGAGGTAAGAATGGTTCCATCCAGTGTTCAATACAACCCCTGGTGTTGCTCAAAGTGCAATTGTTTCAGGATTCAAGAAATGTTGGCAAGTGGAGACAGCATTTTAGCATTTGTACCAACAAATGCAACATTAAGTTGGGTGGGGTGGGCAGCCTGACCCTGTCAATTCTGTGGGGGTTCGGATGCATATGCCAATGTAGTTCAGCTTGTGAAGAGGGAAGGTTATTATATTCATGGAGTGATCATTCGAAGCAGTTTTTGAGTCAGATGACATTATGGGTTGGTAAACTCCATTAACATGTGTTCAATACATCAGCAGACAAGATGCTTGCAATGTATCTATTACAGATATCTATGTGTGATGTGGTTGCTTGGACTAAGAATGTGGGACATGCAGACTGTAACTAGCCAATGTAAAAACCATATCAAAAGGCCGCATAAGGACAGGTACATAGTGGAACTGCTTCCACAAATGCAAGTTAAGGGTGGCCAATTTGTCAGCTTTGTGAAGTTGTTCATTCACATGTATTGTGAGGCAAAATGTGTGTGTGTGGGTCATGGACAATTCTTACCAGTACAATCACTGGTATTGCTCATCACTCTGTGTTTAATTTGTGCTGAAGCCACCAAGGTACTACAGTATTCCCAATTTTTTGGTCATGTTGCTGAGGTGATCATCCATAAGATTTAACCAAATTTGTCTATAAATAGTTATGAAGGTAAAACAATTTAAGCATTTTTTTATATTTTTGGTTAAATACTCTAGTGTCCAATGTAACATAGAGGTCAACAATTTCCACTGATTGTTTTTTTTGAAAGTTGACAATTAAAAACCCCAAAACCCACAGATTTTTTGTTTTCTGTTTCTAATCTCACTAGAAACATTAGCCTGGTTGATGTAGTAGTACCTTAGCTGCTGCAACACTTGTTTGTTGAATAATTAATTGATTTTGAAATTTTTATTTCGACAAATGGAATATTCTTGAGGATTCAATATTTTCCTTCAGAAGCTTTTGTTATTTGAATTTAGTTTTTTTGGAGAACTTCAATGTTTTGAAAATACTATAATTAGTATCAAAGCTGCCAAGGTAGTAGGGTACATGAGTTCATCAAAAATTGGATTCTGTAATTGAGAGTGTAGGAATAGGTAGAAATAGAGGGAGCAACAACCATGGTCAAGATTGACAAAGGAAAAAAAAACCCAAGTTTCGTTGCCACTAATAATCTGAACCAGGATTGACCTTGCTTGAGAAAGAGAGAAACATTGCAGTGCAGTTGTGGCCATGCTAATTGATTTACAAATTGTGCATACAAGTTGTGGCCATGTCTAGCACAAGATATCATGCCATGAATGGTCTGGCTGTACGATGTCAGTTTTTGGATGCTCCACAATGTAGCCAACAGCAAAGGCAATAGTTGTGATTTGTGTAAATGTTTTCATTTGTGTGACTTTGTTGGGCCCTGCCCCCACAGGGGATAGGGTCCCTTTGTGACAAAAAAGAGGCAAGCAGAAGCCTCAAGTCTATGAATTCAATTGTCAATTCTTCACACAGATCCACTGGTTTATAAACAGCTAAGTTCCTACTTACTCATCACAGATTCTACCTCTGCATCTCCTCTAACCATTACAATTTCTAAAGTATATCTATATTGCTTCATTATTTGTCTGATCCTCTTACAAACTAACTTCTACATAGAAATATGTTGTAGAGATTGTTGGATCAACACTCTCCGCACTCTCTCAATGGCCATCTTGGTCTTACACAAAACCAGCTTCCACAACAACGCCATAGAAATTTTCCCAACAGCTCACTCAGAAATGTAACAGAGAAAGGACAGTATTACCAACTACATCAATTCCCTGGAGTTCCCTAAATTAGGGTCTCAGATTTTTGGATGACTCCCAAATTGAAATTCCACAGAAGCTTTTCCCAACAAACACTCAGACATGTAATCCTAAGAAAACGTATCCCACCGCAACACATAACTCTTTTGGAATAATTTTGATATTGACTTCTCCAGAGTTCCCAGGAGACGAGTACTAACTTTCCGGAATACACCAAACAAAATCCCCACAAGCTGGTATCCTTTTAGATCGACCAACATTGTCCCCCAAGGAGTTTCATCAATTCCAACATCTCTACATCTTTATTCATTCTCTTTAGTCTTTCTATTCTAAATCCCTACTCTAGAACGCAGTAGAAGAAGACCTAAAGTTAGGATACACCAAAAACACTATGGTTTAGGGCATTCCTCCCATCCACCACCTAATTGATCCAAAAACTTCACCACACAAAGAAGAGGAGGAAAAAAAAAAGGTGCTTAGCCTTCAGCCACCCGCTCTTCTTATTCACCGACGTCCCTTGCAAAGCTTGCCATTTCCAAAAGCCATGAAGAGCTTCAAACAACCTTTATCAATTCTGCCGCTCTAGCTTTTCGCAAAACAAGTGCACACCACATAGCTCCTGGCCTATTAACCTACAACAGACAACACAAAGAAAAAAAAACGCCCATGTCCAAACCCTAGCAACACTCAACTAATCCCTCTCTTGTCGTTTTCAGAATTCAGCACCTATTATGTCCATTCATTTGGTCTTCATCTGAGATGATTTTATTTCACCTTTTTTCATACCACACCTTACTTCGGTTTTTTGGTTGTCAAAATTGTGCACAAGAATGGTGGTTTAAGACTGGTGGAAGGAGTGGAACTAGCTTTTTAATTGGAGGGGTTCAAATAAAGGGGAGGTTTTTGAAATACATTTTGTGTTCATGTGTTCACATAAAGGCCACATAGAAAGTGATTTAGTTTAGGGTTTATAAAGAAAGCAGCGAAATTATGGTTTAGGAAAAAAACAACGAAATTAGGGTTTAGGGAGAAAGCAACAAAATTAGGGTTTAGGGCTTGGCATAAAGGTAGTTCAATTTGTTTGGTTTCACCGAAAGGCAATTTTGTTATATGGTTTTAGCATGGAAATGATGTGGTAGTGCACAAATGTTTTTTTTTCTTTGGAATGTGGGAGGTAGTTACTTTACATTCATCAAGTTGATGCATAATTTGACTTGTTTGTGTGTGTTTGGTGGGGAGGTGATTTGATTTATCTATGGTTTTGCGTGGAGGCAATTTTGCTATATGGTTTCAATTTGAAAACAACATGGTGGTGTGCAACTTTTTTTTATTTGCAACATGGGAGGTAGCTATCACTGCATTTGTTGAACTAATGCATAGCTTGACTTTTTGCTCCTCTTTTTCATCATTATGTGTTCTTTGGTTTGTTTGACCATGCAACTGAAGTGGTGGCGCACAAATTTTTTTGTTTTGAATGTGGCAGGTAACCATTGCTGTGTTTTGGAGTTGGTGTGTAGCTCAATTTGTTGTTGTTGTTGCTACTAGTTTTGTGTGGTTTGTTTGAGCATGGAAGAGAGGTGGTGATTTGTGGAATTTCTTTTTGTTTGGAACGTGGCAAGTGGGTTTATCGACTTGGTGTTACTTTTTTGTGGTTTGTTCACTTCTTACTATATAAATGTTGGTAATTCGTTGTTGTGGTCTTCATATGCAAGTGCTATTGGTGAGTGGTTAGTAGGGGTTGTGGTTTAGTGATTTGATGGTGGTTATTGCAACTATAGCTACAAACCATAGATTCCTAATTGTAAGTTGAGTGTTTAGGAAAATGTGAGCTCTTTAAGCACATTTCAAGTTTTGGTTTGCATATGGTCTTTAATGATAACAATCTTGCAAAATGGTTGTTTATAGTGTTAGGTGGGAGCATTATCTTGATGTAATTATTGTTGCTACATTTGTCTTTTGTCATGTTGAAAGAACAAGGTATAAGTTGTTTGTTGTGTAATAAGGATTCTTCTTGCATGAAATGAAGTTTAAAGTAGGCTGTAACAATGTTTATTTTTGAACATGATAGGAAGAATTTTTGGTAGGCTTGGAAAAAGGAATTTTTTGATTTGATTGTCATTTTATTAAGGATCTTTAATTGTCAGAATGAATGTTTAAAAAACTATAGCACATTGAAACAAATTATTGCAAGTTACTGTCAAAGCTTGCTAACTTATTTGCCTTAATTAAGTTAGTTGGGTGCATAACAAAAAGAAATTTGTATATGGTGTTGACTAACAACCATCTTGCAAAATTTTTGCTTCTATTATGAGGTGGGAGCAATGTGAACATGTGATTATTGTCGGTGGTTGTTGATCTACTAATGCATTTTAAAGTTGTCATCATTTTGAAGTTGAAACAAAAATGAAAAAATGAAAAAAGGGCTTGTATAATGTTTGTGAATACTCTAAGCTTGGTGTGAAGATTTGAGCGAGTTTCAAAAATATCATCAAAGCCATTATTGAAAAGTTAATTTGTTATGTTATGTTTTGGGATTTATTCATTTACGTAATGATTTTAGTTAGTTTGTAGTTGTTATTAATTTATTAATAAATGTTGGTTTGTATTGTGCAAGTTTGAAAATGCAAGACATGGCAAATTTTTATTTTAAATTGATGTCAAAATTTTATACTAGGAAGCAAACTTTCAAATTGATGTTAGGGTTATATAATTCATTAGAAAAAATCTTGTCCAAATTGACCATATTTTTGCAACTAGTGACCAACTTATTTTACAACTAAAAGTGTGTTAGTCTTTCGTGTCCAAATAGTTGTTACTTGTTGTAGTTGCATATGCAACTACATGAAGGGTTGAAGCAAATTCTAGTTGTAGATGTGATTACAACTTATGACTAATATGATTTTCATTGAAAATGTAGATGAAAAGTGAACAATGTCATCCAATTTTGATTACATCCATTGACGGATGATAACATAGTTGTTTTTGCAACTACAATAGTATATTCTACCATATGTACAAAGAAACATAAACCACACATGATAAACTTTGTTATTTCAATTGGACTACTATCCCTTCAATGTATCCATTCATGGGTTTTCCATGATATAATATCTAATAGCTAATATGTTGCTAGAAAAAGCTACTATAACCTAGTTGGTAAACTAAGTTAGGTAGGCTTTATAATTTACCTTAAACTAAATAGGCCTATGTACATTGGTAGCCTAGCCTAACTTGCATACTTAGTTAGTTGGACTAAGTTATCTATAAGTAGTTGTGGGTTAGTTTACTAGGTGTAACTAATAGGCCATTAGGCTACAAAAATTAAACCTAGTTAGGCTAGGTAAGCTAAGTAGGTAGTTGATAACTTAGGTCATTAATTATTTAGTAGACTAGGTAGTAGGTAGTAATTAAGATAGTTAGTAGATAGGTTAATTAGTTTACTATGTGAATATGTGATCGTATTTTCATATTAATTGAATTAATTAAATAGGCTAAGTAATATGTAATAAGTAGGATAAGTATAGGTAGGTATGTAAGCTAAGCAAGAGGTGTTTTATTTTGTGGGTGTCATAATGTTTTTGTATTGATTGATTAGTTAATTAACTATTTTAAATAATTAATTTATTAAATGTAGGCTAAGTAATCAATTTATTAAGTAGGCTAGATAGTAGATAGTAAGTATGAAACCTACGCAGTATGTAATAAGTAGGATAGGCACTAGTAGGTAGTAGGTAGGTAGGTTATAAATTATGTAAGAGATATTTTATTTTGTGGATATGTTGTAATGTTTTCGTATCAATTGATTAATTAATTAATTGTGTTAAAAAATTAATTTATTAAATGTAGGATAGGTAATTAATTTATTAAGTAGGCTTGGTAATAAATAGTAAGTATGTGGCCCATGTAGTATGTGGTAAATAGGATAGGTAATAGGTGGTAAGTAGCTAAGTTAAGTAATAGGTATTTTATTGTGTGGATATATGATAATGTTTTTGTATGGGACAAAGGATGTGATAATGTTGTAGTGCTTCCCTTTCATTAGAATTTGTCCCATATCCTTTGTCTACAACTTCAAATTTATAAAGTATATAAATAGGTGAAAAAATGGATTAGATTCATGGTATGCACTATAAACATAGTGCATGTGCTATTTGGGATGACCCAATCAAAAGGCTTATCCTCAACAAAATAAATAGGATCCTACCCACCTGTTTAACCTATGCTAGGTAGCCTATTCTACCTTAGCCTAACTTAGAATAGGTTGCCAATTATAATTTAACCTAAGATCTAGGTAATTAATTAATTATAATATTTAATTACTGTAATTATAATATTTAATTATTTTAATATAACATTTAATTATTGTAATTATAATAGATCTTTTTTGAACAAATAAAAATTGCCACATGTTTTATGGCCATTGGCTCTTTAAATTACCATGTTGTTAAATCCTAATCACCCATCAATGGCACATTTGGTAGCATGTGACTATCCCAAATGTAGTTGCAAATGTAATCACAAATTAGGGTTCCATGTCATATTAAGGATCATCCATGGCAATGGATGATAAAATTTGACCTAATTGTAAGGTTTGCGACTACACTTTCAACTTCATGGTCATGTCATGTCTTTTGTGACTTACTATCTTATGGCATTTGTCTAAGGCAACTAGGCTATTTTTAATCACATGTGTCCATTACAACTACAAATTAGTTACAAATCTAGTCGTTGATTTTCAAATTTCTTCTAGTGATTATTTTTCAATTGAATATTGTGGTTGTTTCTATGAACCTAGGTTGATAAATTTCAGATATAATTTGTAACAAATAATATGGTAAACAAATGTTTTCTTTTGAAATATCTAATTTTTGTTGCAAGAAAAATTGAAGAAGAAATGCATATTTTGAATGCCATATTTGTAGGAGTATTGGAATATATTATTAATTAATCAAACACCAGTGTGGATTGTTTTAGAATGTTGCAAAGTTTAACATTATAAGGTTTTGTAAATAGTTTGTGTCTGGTATATCCTTATGAAGATGGCACCTATCAATATTTTGCAATTGAATTATTTTTGTACTTGGAATTATTAGTTTTGTTACAATAATATGAAATGTATATTGAGAAGTGTCTTCATGATGAATTTTTTTTGTATTGGAAACCCTAAAATGAACCTTAACCCAAAATTTGTATTGTATTTTTAATTAATAATCATAACCTAAACCCTAATTCTTAAACCTAAAGTTCATACCTAACCTTTATGAAAATTAAACCTTAACTTTTCATTAATACTTGAAAAAAAAAGCAGAAAGTTCCAACACTAGGCCTCACTCTTAGAAGAACCCTAATTCTTAAACTTGTATGTATATAATGTTGATATTGGAACTATTTTTATGGTCTATTGTAGTGAACAATGTCTTACTTACATAGATTTTCTTCCCATAACCATAAATTTTCTATAGTTTTGTAAGTGTTGTGGAGATTTAGAGGTATTGCATTTTCCTTTCATTATGGATAGTTGTGATTATGTTTTCATTGTTTATCCTTTGTTTCTTTTTGGGTTTTGTTTGATTTTCTTTATGTTTTGGGAGCATTGTGTTTTTAGATTGTGAAAAGGATTGATATTACTGTTGTGTTTTAAGGTTGTTTATATTGCAACTTTGTTTCACTATATATCTATAGAGTTGATTGCATTACAATTTGTTTATATATAGTTTGTTTGAGCTTCTTTATGTTTTTGCTGTGTGTTTTGGGAGCACTATGTTTCAAGACTATGAAAAGGATTGATATTATTTGTGTTTTAAGGTTGTTTATAATGCACCTTTGTTTCACTATATATCTATAAAGTTGATTTCACTATGGTTTGTTTGTATATAGTTTGTTTTCATATAGTCTAATTTTTTATAGTTTGTTATGACATAATGTGTAGTATATTTTTTTCTTTGTTTTATGCAATTTGTGTTTCTAAAATCTATTGTTTATGTGTATTTTTATTTATTTTAAAATTCCATTTTTGTTGAATCTTTTTTTGTTGCATTTTTTTCTTTTGTTGTTGGATACTATTTGTATTAATGGCACATGTTGTTATTAACCCAAGCAAAAAAAAACAAGACTTATTTTTGGTCTAGGTGTCATTGATATACAACAAAGAATGTTGAATGGATGTTTTGAGGATTATATACTAAGATATTGGTTGTATGATGTTGTAGGGAATGGATACAAGTTCATACATTGTGATTTTATAGATAAAGGTGGATTCTTGACTATCACCCTTACTATAAGGGTTGCCTTTGTGACCATTGGTAAATATAGAATCAGTAATCTTATATTTTGATCTAAATCTGGATTGAAACATGTCATAAAATTAATACTAATAAAATGTGTTCATTTAGATCTACTTGTACTTAGTTTCAAAAGTAAAATCCAGTAATGAAAGTATGGTTAAAACATCAAAACAACAAATATGGCTATGGAATTGAAACTTTTCCAAAAAACAAAAATGTTTTTGTTTCATATTCCCACAAAACTCAATGTTCTAAAATGAATCTCCTTTCATTCTCTTCCTTCTTCCAAGATATAAGCATCTAAAAAAAAGTAGTCCTATGATCTATTCAAATTCAAATGGTGACAAAAACTATATAATCTAGCTAATAATCCCTAAAATAATAACTATGTAAATAGAAATATACTAACTAATTACTCCTTTAACATTACCCCACCCATATTCTAATTATCTCTCAAAATTCTAGATTAAAAGATATGTTAAGAAAGCTAAATCTAATGTTGTTTTTGATCATATGATTCTAAAATTTGATGTTGTTCTTGTTGTACTATAATGTGAACTATGTATACTATAGTATGCTATCTCTATGGTTGTTATACTTAAGATTAAAACAATGTTTGATTTTCTATTGTATATAAAATTTGTTGTTGTTCTTTAGTTCTTTTGTTGACAACTATGTAATTGTTTGATGATGTGTTGCTATATGTTACTATGATTACAACATTGATGTCACTTGTGGCTACTATTATGACTATAGATTTAATGTAATTTAAGTCAACTCCTATTGTTGTAGCTTTGATGTAATTTGATATTACTAAATTTCCTGAGTTTTCTATTCTTTAGTTTGTGTTTGCTCCCCTATTTTTGTGGTTGTAGATGTATACTCTTGAGAATTAACCTTTTGTAAAATAGATTATATTGGTTCTAAAGTTTGTTCTGATGCATATGTCTTACCATTAGCCACCTTCTTAGGGTTATCCTTCCTTCCTATGAGGTCTCTTAGTTCTTTTTTTGTTATTCTTGTACCTTATGGTCCTACAACATCAGTATTTCCTTTGTCTTCTTTCTCATCTAAGGTTTCTAGTTCTAGAGAAAACGGACTAAAGGTTCATACTCAAATGATGGCATGAGTTTTTCCATTTGAAATATCTTGTGCATGTATAACCTTTTATTTCTCTCATACCTTTTGCAAATCTTTCCAATATTTTTTTGGACAATATCCTACACTACATCCCACCATAGATCTGCATTTTTTTTTCCCATTAACAATGCCTTGAATTTTACTTCAAGCAAAGTATTCTGCTTCTTGAATTCACTATTTTTTCTAAAGACACTATCATAATTTGAAGGCTTTACTGTCTAGGCCTCCTTTAGAAGTTTCTGCAACTTTTCATTAAAGGCCATCTGCTTTTGCAAATTTTTGTCCATTTGTGCATGCCTTTGGTTAGATTACATTTGTATGTCATTCTTAGCTTACATTACCATTGTCCACTCTAAGCTCCTCCAACTCCTTCTATTGCTCCAAGAGAGTTTGCTCCATATTCTTGTAATTTCTCTAGAATTTTTTATGCTCTATATTCAAAGTATCCTTCTCTATGTTAAAGGTTCTAATAATTGGCATCTATCTCCTTTAGAATTACCTACAAATAATCCCTTTCCACTTTGATGTTCTTCAAATCCTTGTTGTGTTTTCCCATGTAATTAGTTTTTTGTTTAATTGCTTGTAGTTCTGCCAATACCTAACTATTATCATTGTTCCTATCCTACAACTCTACTTTGAGTTTCTATTCCTTCTCCAAAGCCCCCTACAAATTTTGAACAAATGTGTCCTTTTCTTCAATAATTTACTTATTTATGATTTCTAGATCAAAAAGTCTAAACAAAATATTGGGCATTTGTACACTATATTCTGTTGCTTGTTGAAACATAGTAGCAATTCTTTTATGTTCATCCAAGTTTGCTTCTAGCCCTTGTACAAACTCTAGTGTATGAAACCTAGGAGTTTAACCCCTAGAACTTGTATTTGAAGAACCTAGACTTTTTGTGTGCAGTTCAAATCTCTCCAAATATATTTATGCCTATTGTAAAACTTGATCTTGAACATAACATACCTTCATTATTCTATGGTATTAAAATATATTGTTGTACTTTTGGTGGATCTAGGTCCAAGTCATGTGTCAGTTCCTTTGTTGGTTGTTGAGCTTGAGATTCTAGCTCTTTTTTGGGCCATCTGTGATGCTCCTACCCATTTGATCTCTATTCCTACTTGGGAAAGATTTGTGGTTTTGGATCAAATTTAGGAGATATGGATTTTTCCTTTTGTCTTTGATGTTGTTATTGTTGTTTCCTCCACAATTTTGCTGCCCTATTAAGGATTAATACTATTCTTCATTGCAATATCCTCTTGTCTTCTCTACCTCTTCCATAAAGTCTCCCTCTCCTCATCATCATTAGACTAAGATGTCAAAACTACTCTTCTGGTTGTCCCGATCTTTGATTGTTTCTTCTTTTTAAGAGAAATATATGTAAGGTTCAAAGGTCTTTTGTTTTCTATAAACACTAGTAGAAATCAGCCAAAATGTAACCACTCCATTTATGACTACATGCAACTTGTAGTCGTTTGCAACTAGATTTGGGAATACTTGCAACTACACAACCAACTTTCAACTATTTTGGTCATTTTCTTAACTATGATGCAACTATTAAATTTTCATTCTATTGGTTGCATCAATTTTACATTTATTTTCATCCATTAATAGGTTGATATGTCCCATTAATTGCAATAGTCACCAAATTAGTTGCATTTTAAAGGTATTCTACAATGACATAGGGGTGTGTTTTAATGTATGTACTAAAATTATATATATATAATATGCATACGTATGTATATTGTTCATATAATGAATCTTGAAATTAATATTTGAACTTTGAATTTTTTTATTCAAATCTGAAAATTGATATTTCAATTCTAAAAACTGTTATTTTAACTTTTTCAAAAGAATATTAAAATTTGAAATGTGATATTTGAATCTGAAAATAATTATTTCAACTGTTTAAAAAAATACTTGAATTTGAAATTTTTCATCTGAATATGATATTTTCAATGTAAATTCAAAAAAACTTATTTGATGTAAAAATTGATTTTGAATTTTAAATTAATATTTTCGAATCCAAAAATTAGTATTTCAATTCAGAAAATTATTAATTGATTAAAAATAAACATTTTGATTTTGAATATTTTTATATGAATATGAAAATTTATATTTTAGCTCTGAAAATTTTGCATTTAAATTTTAAATAATCATTTGATTCAAACCTGCAATTTAAATTCCAAATTATTATTTTGTATTTTCAAAATTAAAACTTCAAGTCTGAAAATTAGTACTTGAGTCTAAAAATGGACATTTCAATTTTGAATATTGTTATTTGAATCTAGAAATTGACATTTCAATTCTGAAAATTGTTATTTAAATACAAAAAACTTATTTCATCTAAAAATTGATATTTGAATTCTAAATTATCATTTCAGTTTTAAAAACTTTATTGAGTCTAAAAATCGACGACCTGATTTTAAATGTTTTTATTTGAACTTGAAATTTGATATTTGAATTTTGAAGTTTTTAATTTAAATTTTAAGAAATTATTTACTTGAAAATTGAAATTTTAATTCCAAATTATTATTTTGG